>Ga0066903_100002567_pt1 | contig 14309 bp, 12 predicted proteins | sample PanSoiMetaGPlot1_FD_67491 | JGI IMG/M metagenome (GOLD analysis project Ga0066903, IMG submission 67491) | Tropical forest soil microbial communities from Panama analyzed to predict greenhouse gas emissions - Panama Soil - Plot 1 (version 2) | ecosystem: Environmental > Terrestrial > Soil >...
GGCGATCAACAAGGAGTACCCGATCAAGAGCCTGCGCTGGACGCTGGCGCACATCAACCAGATCAAGCCGGAGCACCTCGATCGCATGAAGAAGCTCGGCGTCTACGCGGCGCTGCATCCATGGGCCGTGATCAACGGCGGGATCATGCACGAAGGGTTCGGCGCGGAGGCCGACGACATGCCGCCGCTCGCCACCATTCAGAACAGCGGCATCATGTGGGGATTCGGTACGGACGGCACGGCCGCCAACCAGACGCTGCCCTTTACCACCCTGTACTTCGCGGTCACCGGGAAGATGCCGGGCGGGATGAAGGTCATCCGGCAGACGATCAGCCGCGAAGACGCGCTCATCGCCCACACGCGCCGCAACGCGTACTTCGTCTTTCAGGAATCCAACCTCGGGTCGATCCAGCCGGGCAAGCTGGCGGATCTCCTGGTCCTCGACCGCGACTATCTGACGGCGCCCGCCGAACAGATCAAGGACATCAAGCCCCTCTTGACCGTCGTCGGCGGGCGGATCGCGTACGACACGGCGGCCAGCCCGCAGACGGCGAGGCGGTAGACCCTTGCGCCACCCGGACCGTTTCGTGGTTTCGTGGTTTTTCGGCGCTCTGGTGCTCGTATTCAGCGCGCCGTTCGTATCCGCGCAGGCCGTGCTGCCAGCCAACGATGGCAAGACCGCGGAGCAGGTGTACAAGAACATCACGGCGCTCCGTGGCACGCCCGCCAACGAGTTGAATCAATCGATGCACCTGATGAAAGGTGCGCTGGGCATCGACTGCCTGTACTGCCACATCGAGCGGGAGTGGGAGAAGGACGTCAAGGCCCCGAAAGAGGTCGCGCGGAAGATGATCCTGATGATGATGGACATCAACCAGCGCCAGTTCGGCGGAAAACAGGTCGTGACCTGCTACACGTGCCACAACGGGCGGCCCATTCCAGCCGATGTGCCCGTGTTTCCGGTTCTCGAGCCAAGGACGCCAGACGCGACAACGCTCCCGACGGCGGATCAGATTTTCGCGAAATACGTTCAGGCGCTCGGCGGTGAGCAGGCTATTCGGCGCGTCACCCGCCGGGCGATCACCGGCACGCAGTTCATTCCCACAGGACCCGGCGGAACGGTGCCCACGCCCGCGACCGTCGAGCGGTACCTCAAAGCACCGAACGTGAACGCGACGACCTATCACACGGCGGCGTATACGATTGCGCAGGGCTTCGACGGCACGACAGCCTGGGCGCAGGACCAGAACGGCCGGGTCACCGACGCGATCAGGCTCGATCAGCTGCGTGCGGCGCGTGCCGCCGACGTCTACGAGCCGCTGAACCTGAAGAAGGCATACGCGCAGGTGACTGTGCGCGGGATCGAGCGCGTCAACAACCACGATACGTACCTCGTCGTCGGAATCCCGCAGGGCGACCTGCCGGAGCGGCTGTACTTCGACATCCTGTCCGGGCTGCTGCTGCGCAAGGAGACGGCGCTGCCGACTCCGATCGGCAATAGTCCCTACCAGGTGGACTTCGACGACTACCGCGATACAGGAAGCGGCGTGAAGGTGCCGTTCCTCATTCACATGAGTCCGGCGAACCCACGCACCGAGCTGGCGCCCGAGGCCACGCTGCGCGTGCTCAAGGTCGAAGACAACGGGACGATAGACGACGCGAAACTCGCCAGGCCGGCTTCCCGGCCGTCGCAGCCCCGCTGATCATCCAGCGACACATTCCACACTGTTTTTTACGAAAACCTTACGGGCGAGCTCGTGCGTACGTTGATACAGTCCAGCTCGACGCCACGCCAGATTCGGTGAGGCGCCCTCACGGTATGTGAGATCCCGCACATAGGTCTTCCCCGGAGGCCACGATGACGCGAACGTTGGGTCCTATTCGATCGGCGGTATTGTTCCTGCTGTTACTCTTCGCCCTGTCGACAGTCCCGCAAACGCTCCATGCGGTTGCGGGCCAACACTGGTTCGCGTTTGTCGGAGCCCAGAGCCACGACAAGGGGCACCAGGCCCTCGCATTTCTGCCGAATGAAATCTGGATCCATGCCGGCGACAGCATCACCTGGCGATTCGATGTGGACGAGATTCACACGGTGACATTCCTCAAAGCCGGACAGGTCCGTCCGCCGTTTCCAAACGGCTGCACGCTCCCTCCGGATCCTCCACTCTTCTCGACGACGCCAGCGGTGTTCGATGGCTCGACATGCATGAGCACGCCGCCGCTGGTCAAGGACGACACATTCACCGTCGAGTTTCCAACCGCCGACAACTTCAAGCTGGTGTGCCTGGTCCACGCCGATATGACGGCCGTGGTACACGTGCTGCCGCCGGCTGAGAAGCTGCCGCACGATCAGCACTTCTATGATGCGCAGGCGCGAGATCAGGCCGAGGACCTGCTGTCGGACACGGATCGAGACGACGATCACCGCTTCCATAAATGGCACGGCGATCACGGCGATCACTCGGGGCATCACGCCGTGACAGCGGGAGTCGGAGAAGTGTCGGCGACGCCCGGTGGCACGAGCACGCTGTCGGTGATGCGCTTCAGCGACTCGCGAATCGTCATCCATGCCGGCGACACCGTAGAGTTCGCCAACAACGATCCGGCGACGCCCCATACGATCACGTTCGGGAAGGAGCCGATGGACCCGATGCCACCGGTGAACTTTACCGTCGACCCCGACGGCGCCCGTCACGCGATCATCAATTCGAAATCCGATAACGCCCACTCAGGTTTCATCGTGGCGGCGCCCCAGGATCGGCCGTTTCTGCCCCAGTCGCCGCCTGGCGTGACGCGGTACCGTGTCACGTTTCCGCATGCGGGCGTCTTCCCGTACATCTGCGCGCTCCACGATGACCTGGGGATGAAAGGGGTCGTCATCGTTCTTCCTCATTAGTGCCGCTGGAACGGGACGCCCTATGTGGGTGTCCCGTTCACCGCCCGAGACAGGTCGGCGGGCTCAATTCGGCGTCGGCCGCTCCGCGTGATGCACGACGAGCATGTCGACGGCATCGCGCTGTGGCGTGAGCTTCAGACCAAGCTGCTCCTGCAGCGCCGTGAAGACGGACGGCGCATCCGAAGGGTCCACCGTCGCTCCGGCCGAAGCAGCATCGGGCGCCGCCAGCGTACCGGCCCCGCCGAAGGCAGGCAGCGCCATCCCGCCGGCGAATCGAAGATCGAAGTCGAAGACACCATCCAACCCGGTCCTATCGACGACCGGCCGATCGAGCCCGCGATTCAGCAGCGAGATGAGAGCGCGTAACGGCGACGAGCCCGCGTTGACCGTCTCGGGACCGCCCGGACCAATACCGCAGCGGCGGCCCGGTTGGCCTGCCGGAGGCTGCGGCCCCAGCTTGCCGGTATCCGCCGCGCGGCCATCGAAGCCTGCCGACTGGCCCAATGCTCCGCCCGGGACGATCGGCACGCACTTTCCAGAGGGGCGTTTCAGCTGCGGGCCAAGGCTTCTGTCGGCTTTCGCGATCGTCAGCGCATACACGGCGATGTCGCGCCGCTCGCGTCGGATATCGAGATTGAACCGCTCCGCAAGCAGCGTCCGCAGCATCAGCCGCGACTGCTGCGCAGCGACCTGTCCTTCTGGCTTCCCGTCAACGTCGAATCCGTCGGTGTCGATCCACTTCGGTGCGCCGTCCAGCATCACGCTGTCTGTCGGCCTCAGCCCGTACGCCGCGCGAATCAGGTCGAGGAGCGACATGTTCGTGAAACGCCAATGACCGCCGGGCAGCATGCGCCCGAATTTCGATTCGGCGCCGGTCGAGTGCGGCTTGACAGAGGCGACGTCGAACCGTGGCGCGTTCGGACCTGTGGTAGGCGATTCGATGAAGCCCTCAATGCCGGCGGGGAGAACGTCTGGAGATTGCGCCTGGTCCGCCGCGGGCAGCGCTCCAGCCGCGGCTCCAACAAGAGCGGCGGCGGCCAAGGCCTTCCACATGGTGTTTCGTGCGCTCCCCTCAGCGGCCGCGGTAAATCGATCCGCCTTTCATCACAAACTTCACGCGGTGCAACACGGAGATGTCCGCCACCGGATCGCCGTCGAAGGCGGCAAGGTCGGCGAACAGCCCCTGACCAATCTTTCCGATCTGGTTCTCCATGTGCAGGACGCGCGCAGCCGTGGACGTCGCGGCTTTGAGCGCAGCCAGCGGTGCCATCCCATAGGCGACCATCAAATCCAGCTCACGGGCGTTGTCGCCGTGCGCGAACACGCCGGCGTCGCTGCCACTGAGAATCGTCACGCCGGCGTCGAGCGCGGCCTTGAAGCTTTGGCGCTTCCGCGCGATCGCCGCCGGTTCCGGCTGTTCGCCCTTCTTCCAGCCGGCGTACTGAGTGGTGGCATCGGGCGCGGAGAGCGTCGGACACAACGCGACGTGGTGTTCGACCATCAGCTTGAAGATCTCCGCCGTCCCCTGGTCGCCGTGCTCGATCGTTTCAGCTCCGGCCAGAATCGCGCGACGCATCCCTTCGACCGTCTGCGCGTGCACGGCCACGGGCACTCCGGCGCTGCGCGCTGTCGACACCGCCAGCGTCAGCTCCTCTTGCGAGAACGTCGGCTGCGGGCCTGCGTCTGGACGCGGGCTCCAGTTGTAGTCGGCGTACAGCTTGATCCAATCCGCGCCGTGACCGATCTGATCGCGAACGACGCGCGTCAGGGTGTCGACGCCGTCGGCCTCCTCCGCGCCCTGCGGGACGCGCCACTCGGAGGCGAATCCTTTCGGTCCGTACGCACCCGTTGCGACGATCGCGCGCGTTGCCGACAGCATGCGGGGGCCGGGAATGATCCCTCGACCGATGGCGAGATCGAGTTCCACGTCGCTGTACCCGGCGCCTTCGGTGCCGAGGTCGCGAATGGTGGTGAAGCCGGCGAGAAGCGTCGCCCGCAGATGCGTGACGGCTCGTGCCACACGGAGTGCGAGGCCTTCACGCGCCACCTGATCGTTCCAGGACGTCTCGTTGTAGGGGTGCAGCAGCACGTGCGAGTGGCCTTCGATGAGGCCAGGCGTGAGCGTCGTGCCGGGCAGATCGACGACTTCCGCGCCCCCTGCACTCATCGCGGGAGCGGGGCCAACCGCGTCGATCCTGTCGTCGCGGACGCGGACGGCCCAGCCTTCGTGCATCGCGTCGCCGTCGAACACGCGTGCCGGCTTGATGACGAACAGCCGCCGCTGCGTGTGCGCCACAGGAGACGCGGCCACGATCGCCAACGCGAGCAACAAGACGCGCTTCACAACGTACCGCTGACAGCGACCTCCGCCTCGCCCGTGGCGCCGTTGACGACGCCGGCGGAGATGCCCCTTCCGTGTGCGTGTGTGAAACGGCCAGTGCCGCCAGTGTTGTGGTAGAGACCGTCGATGATCAGCCGTAGATCACCGGGCGTCGTCGGCGTTTCCAGCAACGATCCACTGTAGGTCCCGAAGAGTTTGTCGCCCCTGTCGTCGAAGGTTATGGTCTGCCGGCCACGCTCGGACGACGTGTGGTCGAATCCCTCGCAGTGGCTTTGCTCGAACGTCGCGTGACCGAGCGTGGTGTACGCCTCGCCCTGGAATGTCAGCAGAAGAGGATGGAGCGGGTCGGGGCAGCGACTGGGATCGATCGCGAATCCCGTAACGATCGGGTGAAATACCCCCACGAAGTCCATCCTCTTTCTGCCGTCGCCGTCGTCTGTCGCCAGCGCCACCACGGAGGGCAGAGCCGCTAGCATTCCAACAACAACGACCAGTCTCGCCAGTTGTGTACGCATCGAAGCCTCCTGTATGAGGCAGACGCGTCAAATGACACCAATTGGTATCACGGTTCTTCGGAGAGTCGAAATGGCCTGCAACTGCCGGCCGCCCGGGCTTGTGTCAGGAGGCGGCCGGCCTCCTCGGCCAACCCAAGCTCGTCGGCTGCGACGGCCAGTTCGAAGAGCGTGACATCGTCGCTGCAGCCGAAAAAATGCTGAAAGCTGTACCCTTGCCGCGCCCCCAGGATCGCCATCGCCTCGGCCAGCATCGCCCGGTCTCGATTCGCACGGGCCAGCGCTGCCATCGCCTGCACAAAGACGTGACCGCCCGCGAGCGTCAGCGTGCGTGCGCGCATCTGCGCGAGGGCCTGCGCACAGGCCGCCCGTGCACCATCAGCGTCGCCTCTCGCCAGCGCGACACGAGCCAGGGCCGTGAGGCAGAACGCACGAATCGTATCCCGATAGGAGTGGTCAGACCGCTCGATCGCCTCGAGGCCGCGCAGAGCCTCGAGACGGGCGAGATCAAGGTCGCCGAGACTACGAAGGCATTCAGCGATGTAGCCACCCACCCCTGCGACGAAAGTCGGGCCAGGCTGGCCTTCGAGCGCCTGGGCCCGACACAGCGCTACGCGCGCGGCCTCGTCCCGCAGTAGCAAATGAAGCGTCCACCCGAGCGACAGCCATCCAATTCCGTGTCTCGGTTCCAAGATCACGGCCCGCTGCAGATGCGGCAGCGCTTCTTCGTGGCGGCCGAGCGACGCAAGCGAGGTTCCATACAAATACAGCGACATTGGATCGTCGCCAATTTTTGTCGCCTGCTCGTACGACTTCAGGGCTTCGTCCACGCGCCGCTGGCGAAGGAGTGCGTACGCGCGCCACGACCAGGCCTCCGCACAACCGGGATCGATGGCAATCGCATGATCGGCCGCCGCGACGGCCTTAGCCAGGTCACCCGGATCGCGGCTGGCGATGAACGAGGTCGCGCAAGCGGCGGCTAGCAGCGTCAGCGCCGGGACGAAGTCCGGCGACGCCGCGAGCGCCTCCTCGAGTAGTGCGAACACCCGCGGATGGGCGTCGCGACTGCCGCTCTGCCACAACTGCCGCGCCTTCAGATGCAGCTCGATTGCGTGGGTCTGACTGACGTTCGTTCCTTCTGATGGTCCGGGTCGGCTCATCGCGAGCGCGTCGACAATCGGCAGGGCGAGCGCATCGGGCCGGCTCAAGACTTCGTCGACGCTGCCGGTCAATTCCGCTCTGCGCGTTTCCTCTCCAGTCGACGCGTCGAAGAGTTGCACTGTGACACTCAGGCGATCGCGATGGCGTCGGTAGCGGCCGGCGACGACCCAGCGAGCACCAAACATGAGCGCCACGCGCACCGGATCCACGAGGTGCTGTCCGCTCGCTGATGCGAGCACCCTTGCGACCGGTGCCCCGCTGACAATGCGCACGTCTCTCAATCGTCTCAAATGACTTCCGAGCACCTCGGACAACGCCCGGCCCACCCAGTCGTTCGGCTCCTCAGACTGCGGACTCGGCCTCGGCGCCATCGCTGAGACCGGTGGCACGTGGATGGGATCGAAATTGGCGACGAGCAGCGACTCCGGTAGAGAACCCCGGAGACGTCCATCGACGAGTGCGTCCACTTGCCGCAGAAATGCAGCCGCCGATTCAAACCGTTCGGCTGGTTCGAAGGCCAGTGCCCGAGCGACCAGAGCGCCCAGTCCGCGAGGCTGCAGTGTGGCGAGCGGCAGAAGGTCGGGAGGGCCCGCCAGCGTCGCCGCGAGTCTCGCCATCGGAGAGCCTTCGCCGAACGCACGTCGTCCGGTGAGCATCTCGAAGAGCAGTGCGCCCGTCTGGAAAACGTCCGATGCGGGTGTGAGGATTTCGCCCCGAAGCTGCTCGGGCGACATGTAGCCCGGAGTGCCGGCGGCGCCAGCCGTCGCAGTCCCGGCGCGGGCGACCGTCGTCTTCGTCTCTGCTGCCGTTCGAGCGCCGGTATCGATGAGCGACAGCTGACGCGCAATTCCGAAGTCGAGGAGCTTTGCCTGGCCGGCAGGCGTGACCATGACGTTCTCGGGCTTGATGTCGCGGTGCAGCAATCCAGCGGCGTGCGCGTGTGCAAGCGCCTCGAGGAGACCGGTCAGAAGTGTCAACGCCTCAGCCGGCTCGATCCCCCCGGGTGCCAGACGTTGGCGCAGGGTCGTCCCCTGAACGAGCTCCATCGCGAGATACACAGTGCCGCGATCGTCGCCGCCCTCAAAAAAGGTGGCGATGGCCGGATGCTGCAGTTGAGCGTTCGACTCGACTTCCTGAAGGAACCGCACCGTCTGGCTCGGTCCAAGATCCGATCGAATCAGCTTGAGAGCGGCCGGGCGATCAAGGACCGTGTCCCACGCCCTGAAGACCTGTCCCATCCCTCCAGATCCGATCAGCCCGTCGAGGCGGTAATGGCCCACGCAAAGGCCGATTGGAGGCGTCGAGAGCGTTGCGGACCGCGATGCGTTCGAGGAGGTCGCGGCCGACAGATCCAGCGAGGAGAGCAACCCGGAAGCATCCGCGTGAGCCGCGAGCAAGGCTCTGACTTCCTCGAGAACGCTTTGATCGTCGCCGCTCTCGGCGGCGAGCCACCGGTCGCGGGCGTCAGGCGCGGTGTCGAGCGCGCATGCGAACAACTCCCGCACTCGCACGGCACGCGCCGCCTGTCTTCCGGGGTCTGGCACGGTGACCGCAATTGTGGCAGGCTAGCGACTCCAGACTCAACAGCGTGATTCCCTGTCTGGATCCTGTGGGTGCCTGATTGTGGACGACGTGACGCGCATGCTTCGCGCCTGGAAGCAGGGAGATCTCGGCGCGGACGCAGCGGCCGACGAACTCTATGCGGAGCTGCGGCGCCGCGCCCGAGCGCACCTGCGACGCGAACGCAGGGGGCACTCGCTCTCGCCCACCGACCTGGTGCACGACATCTATCTCAGGCTGTCCCGACAACAGTGGGACTGGTCCAATCGGCAGCAGTTCTACGCCACAGCGTCACGCATGATGCGGCGGGTCCTCGTGGACCACGCCCGCGCCAAGGGGGCGCAAAAACGATTCGGCGTGCAGATCGATCTCGACGACGGTGTGGGGAGCACCTCGCCCCAGGTCATAGATGTGCTGGCGGTTGACACCGCCCTCCACGAGCTGTCCGCTGAAGACGAACGACAGGCTCGGCTCGTCGAGCTGCGATTCTTTGGCGGGTTGACACTCGAGGAAGCAGCGACCTCACTTTCGATCTCGCTGCCCACGGCCAAACGGGATTGGCGCTTCGCCCGAGCATGGCTCGCGCGACGCCTCGGCGTTGGCGCGTCTGCGTCTTAACCCTACTTACCGGCTGCGCCCACCGCCGGTTTCCCGAGCGTGTCGAAGAACTGCTGGTTCTCCCGCACGGAACAGATCTGCTGATAGCGAAGGAACCCGGTTGTCGATGCCTTGAAATTCCGGTGGGAATTCCACGGCTTCGTGTAGGCGCCCGGGTCGTCGATCGTCATGTCGAGTTCCAGCGTGGTCTGATTGACGCGCTTGTAGCGCTCGATCAGATGCAGCTGGTCGGTGTGCGGATGGCCCATCTGGTCGAGCCACGTCTTGTCGTTGAAGCCGATCGTGTCGACCACCAGCGTGTCGCCGTTTTCGTAGTGGCCGATCGAGTGGCCCCACCACTGCGGATCCGGATCGTCGGGATGCTTGGCATTGAGCCACACGACCCGGTAGTACGGGCCGAGCTCATAGAGGATGTAAACGGCTTCAGGGCTCTGCACGAGCTTCGTCTTGATCGGCCACAGGTAGATGTGCGGGACGCCTGGCGGCTCACAGTACAGCACCTGCGGATCAGTGGTTTCGCCGAACCTCGGATCGGATCCCGTGGACGGCTTCTCCGACAGCGTCTTCTCGCGCGCCCACGGCTGGTACGGGATGTCGTCTTCCTGACCGCGCTTGCGGCCGCCGATATCGGACAGGCTCAGGCTCTGGCCGAAACCGCCGCGCGCGCGATCGGGCTCCCAGTCGCCGCTCAGATCCGGTGGCCGCGACGCGCCGGCGGATTGGGCCGGCGCCTGCGCGCGGAGCCCGGTCACGAGTAACAGTCCGGCGATCGCCGTCGCGATTCCGTTCAGCATGCGCGTTCGCATGGCATCTCCTCGCTCATCTGGCCGGCGCAGCGTTCCCGCCCGGGGCCGGCGCGGCGACGAGCTCGTGGCCGTCGGCAAACACGAGGCGCTGCAGGTTCCCAACGGGAGCGCCATTCTTGGCTGCGAACACATAGGCCGTGATTTCGTCGCCAAACTTCAGCGACCGCCGGCTCCAGCCGCGCTCGAGCATCACCTGCGGCGGCTCGGTCGCCACCACCCAGTGCGTGACCATGCCGTTCTCTTCCTTCACGTCGAACCAGATCTGGTTGTGCGGATTCGTCCACTCGAATTTGACGATCGTCCCTTTCAGGGTCACCGTTTTCGTCATGTCGTAGAGATTGGCGACACCGTGGTGGGCGGCAGCAGGCGCCGCCACGCACAGAAGCGCGATCCCGACGACGACGATGTGTATGGGCTTCATGAATGGCCTCTCTATCACGAAGCTCGAAAGAAAACGACAACACGTGGTTTCGTGTGGCCCTTTCGCGCTTTCGTGTTTCCTACTTCCAAGCGACCCTGATCGGCTTCCCCACCAGAAACGCCGGGTTTGCGCCCGCACGTGGCCGGTACTTCTGCGCGCCGCCGTGGTCCACTTCCGCCACGTAGAAGTTCCCTTCCTGATCGACGCTCATCCCGTGCACGCCCCACATGCCGCCCGGGAACTCGCCCCACGTCCCCCACGCGTACATGAAGTTGCCGTTCAGGTCGTACTTCAGGATCTTGCTGGTGCCGCGATCGGCGGCCCACAGATACCCGTCGCTCATGATGTGAAACATGTGGATGTCCGACGGGTTGTCCCCGAATTTCCAGTCGTAGAGAAACTTGCCGTTCTCGTCGAACACCTGCGCGCGATGGTTGCCGCGATCGTTGACGAACACGCGCCGCGTCTTCGGATCGACGGCGATGCCGTGCACGTTGTTGAAGTAACCGGGCCTCGTGTCGTTGGGCGGGTTCCCCTTCTCGCCCCAGGCCGCCAGGTACTTGCCGGTCTTGTCGAACTTCACCACGCGCGTGCCGTTGTACCCGTCGGCGACGACGAAGCTGCCGTCGGGGAACCAGTCCATGTAGGTCGGCCGGTTGAAGTGCTTGTCATCGGCGCCCGGCTCGCCGTAGGTCCCGATCGTCTGCACCTTCGTCTTGCCGTCGTGCGTGAACTTGTGGATGACGTGCTTGTGATCGTCGACGACCCAGACGTGCTTCTCGGCGTCGTACGGGCTGATGGCGACAAAGTGCGGGCGCTGCATCATGGCGTCCCATTGCGTCCAGTCTTCGATGAGATTGCCCTTGCTGTCGAAGACCAGAATGCAGTGCTCCCATCTGGCGTCGACGCCCATTTTGTTGCCGGCGCGCTCCCACGCCTGCACGCCGCCCTCGGCCGGCTGCCCGCTGCCTCCGTTGCCGGGCGGGCTCGCGACGGTCGCATCGCGCCACGGCAGCCTGCCGATCGGAAAGGCGATGCTCGCCTCGAGCTTGCGCGTCATGGGGCGCTTGATCGCCGGCAGTTCGCCGCGCTGGAGGACGAAGATGCGATCCGGGCTCTCGGCGAACACGCTCTGCCCGGCGCCGAACGTCCATCCCTCGTGCCCCGGCCGCGTCGCCAGATCCTTCGGCCAGTCCGCGACGACGTCATAGGCGCCGAAGATGTCCTGGCCGCCCTTTTCGGTGGGAACAGCCGCAAATCGAGGGGCGGTTCCGGTGCGCTGTTGGGCCGAAGCGGCGCCCCGACCCCAGACAAGAACGGCAACCACGAGCGCGAGACAGACTGCGAACACTGTTAACGCTCGGCGCATAAGAGCCCCCTGGAGAAAGTAGAAAGTTTAAAGGTCAAAGTAGAGAAGTAGAGTAGAAAGTGCAAAGGGGAAAGTGGAAAGGTGCGAAATTCGCCCATTTCACCGCTGACCCGACGCGAGCACATCGTTTGCACAAGCCACGCCCATGCCGCCATGGGATCTGATCGAACGAACACGATGCTTTGCGTTGGACGTGCTCTCATTCTGTCGTCAACTCCCGGCTACACCTGAGGCTCAGGAGGCGGCAAGCCAACTGCGGAGAGCGGCCAACTCCACTCGCTCGAATTACCGCGCGGCCCGCAGAGGGCGTTCACGCGCCGAATTCCGATCGAAGCTTCACACGGCATTCGAAGAAGCTGACGAGTGCGTCGATTGGCTCGAATATCTCAGCGACGCCGGTATCCGCACCGATCCAGCGCTCCGCCAGGAAGCGCGCGAGATCGCGAGCATCCTCGCAACGGCTGCCCGCTCAAGTCGGCAGCAGTCGCCGGAAACCTGAGCAACGTGTTCAACTCCGGACTTGCCGATCGCCACTTTCCACTTTCCACTTCACTTTGACCTTTGACCTTTAACCTTTGACCTTTCTCTGACCACCTCCAACACCGCCGCCGTGTCCCACGCTGGTGCCCGGCGTGCTGCAGCAGTGTAGATCGGTGCGGTGGCGGCGAACAGCGGGGTCGCGCATTTCAGCTGGCGGGCGAACTCGCCGATGATTGCCATGTCTTTCCGCCAGACGCCCAGCTTCATGCTCGGCGGTACATACCGCCGCCGCGCCATCATCGGCGCCCGCACCTCGAACATCCGGGAGCTGCCGGCGCCATCGCCAATCACCTTCACCATCGCGGCCGGGTCGAGCCCCGCCTTCATCCCAAGGACCATGGCTTCGGCGGCCGCCACGTTATGGATGGCCACCAGCAGATTGGCCACGAACTTCATGCGCGATCCGGCCCCGAACGGACCGATGTAGTAGTGCGCGCGCGAGATCCGCTCGAAGATCGGCGTCACGCGCCGGTACGCCGCGCGGTCGCCGCTCGCGTACACGACGATGTCCCCGGCGCGAGCCTGGGTACCTGTGCCGCTCAGCGGGCAATCGAGCAGCGTCGTACCTGAGCGCGCCAGCATCCTCCGCGCTTCATCCTTGACTGCAATCGGCAGCGTGCTGGCTTCGATGACGATGCGCCGGCGCCGCGGCTCCGCCGCCAGGCTGGCCGCGGTGTCGAGCAGCGCCTTGGCCGACGGCAGTGAGCAGAGGATCACGTTGGCGTCGCGCCCCACCTCACGCGCGCTGGCCGCGGCCGCCCCACCCGCACGGCGATGGCGCAGCCGGCGCGCGGGCAGTACGTCGTACCCGATGACACGATAGCGAGCGCGGATCAGATGGGCGGCCATCGCGGAGCCCATGATGCCGAGACCGATGAGGCCGATGGTGCGATGACCCAAGTTCAAAGGTCAAGGTTCAAAGGGCAACGACAAGTCCAAAGGACAAACTTCAAAGCACTTCTTTTCCACTTTCACCTTTCGACCTTCCACTTCACTTTGCCCTCTGAACTTTGAACTCTTCACTCCCCTGGTCGCGCGTAGTAGTACCCGTTGCTGGCCTCGATGGCAATCCGCGAATCGAACAGCGCGCTCAACCGGGCGGCCGTCAGCATCGACGCCTTCGGCCCCGTGTCGACGATGCGCCCGTCCCGTAGCAGGACGACGCGCTGCACCTCGGGAATGATCTCGTCGATGTGGTGCGTGATGAGCACGACGGTGGTGCCATCCCGGGCGATCTGGCGCACGCGTTCCATGAAATCGTGCCGCGCGATGAGATCGAGGCCGGTCGTCGGCTCGTCGAGCACGAGTGCGCGCGGGGATGTGACGAGCGCGCGCGCGAGCAGCACGCGCCGCGCTTCGCCGCTTGACAGCTCGTCGAGCCATCGCCGCGCCAAATGGGCCGCTCCCATCCGATCCAGCGCCTCGCGCGCCTTCCGATGCATCTCGTCGGTGACGACGCCGTAGCGGAGGATGCCGTCCGACGCCAGGAATCCCGACAGCACGGCCGCTTCGCCCCTGATGCGTCCTTCGCTGTTGCCGGCCACGAATCGCTGATGCAGGTCGGCGGACACGATGCCGAGCTGGGAGCGGAGATCGAACACGTCCCATCGATCGTTACCGAACACTCGGACCGGCGCGACGCCGTTCTCGTGCGCCACGGCGCGATCTTCGTGCGTGAGGAGCCGCACGAGGATCGACTTGCCGGCCCCGTTGGGGCCAACGATGGCCGTGTGCTCGCCCGGCTGGATGGTGAGCGTCAGCTCGTTGAGGACGGGACGGTCGGCCTTGATGACGGTCGCGTTGACGAGTTCGAGGACGGGATCCGACACGCGTCTACGCCGGCAGCGGATGGCCGCGCGTTTCGACAGCCAGTGGAAGGAGCATCAACCCGATCACGAACGCGATCGCGGTCAACGCGACCGGCGTCCCGAGCGTGCCGTAGCGGGAAATGCCGGACGCCACGAGGAAGACCATCGCGACGCCGACGAAACGTCCGACCGAGCTGACGAACGCAATCGCGCTCGCGCGGCATTCGGTGCCGTACTGCTCGGGCAGCCAGAGCGTGTACATCGCGAAATTCGCGCC
>Ga0066903_100002569_pt1 | contig 14308 bp, 14 predicted proteins | sample PanSoiMetaGPlot1_FD_67491 | JGI IMG/M metagenome (GOLD analysis project Ga0066903, IMG submission 67491) | Tropical forest soil microbial communities from Panama analyzed to predict greenhouse gas emissions - Panama Soil - Plot 1 (version 2) | ecosystem: Environmental > Terrestrial > Soil >...
CCTGCAAATGCTCCGTTTTGCACGCGAATGCCCTGGATCAAGCCGCCGAGGATTACGCCTTGCGCAAACGCGGCCAGCGTTGAGCCTATGGTGAAGGCCACGTTGAGCCAGGTCTTGCTGCGCGATATGGTGCGAAATTCAAACGCAACTCCGCGGAAGACAAGCGCCAGCAACATCACAATCACTGGCAGGTAGAGTGCTGGCATCACGACCCCGTAAGCCTTCGGGAATGCGACCAACAGCCCTGCGCCGCCGAGCACCAACCATGTCTCGTTGCCATCCCAGAACGGCGCTACCGACCGCATCATCTGATCCCGCTCGCTTTCGGTGCGCGCAAACGGAAACAGGATGCCGATGCCGAGATCGAAGCCATCGAGGATCACGTACATAGCGACCGCGGTGCCTATTAACGCGGCCCAGATCACCGGGAGATACCATTCCATGGCGAGGCTCCTCGCGTCCGACTGGAATCGTCTTTACGTCTGCCGCACCGCCGTGCGCCCAGCATCATGCGCGGCGGAGATCGGACTTGCCGAAAAATGCCCGGTCTCACTGGCTGCCGGTCCGGTCGGACCTTGAGCGATCAAGCGATTAATGTAGTAGATGCCGAACGAGAACACGACGCCGTAGGCGATGACAAACAGCGCGAGCGTGCCGGCAATCGTCGCGCCCGGCACGGGCGAGGTTGCGTCCGCGGTGCGCAAAATATTGTGGACGAGCCATGGCTGCCGTCCGCATTCGGTCACGATCCAGCCGGCAATTACCGCCACGAACCCGACCCACCAGCACTGCGCCATGACGCGCAGATACCAGCGGGTCTCGAAGAGTGTGCCGCGCCACCACAGGAATGCACCGAACAACGCGGTCGCGATCATGAACATCCCGATCGCCAACATGATGCGAAAACTGAAGAACACGATGGCCACAGGCGGCCTGTTTGAGGCCGGAACACTGTTCAACCCCGGGAACAAGCCGTTCAAGTGGTGGGTAAGGATGAGCGAGGAACCACGCGGGATCGAGATCGCGAAACGGTTCTCTCCTGCTTTCTCGTCCGGCCACGCGAAGATGTGGAAGTCGCCGGGTTTGCTGCCGTCCCAGTGCGCTTCCATCGCTGCTACCTTGATTGGCTGATATTGGAGGGTGTTGAGGCCGTGCTGGTCGCCGAGGAATAATTGCAACGGCGCCAGGATTGCCGTCAGGCCGATCGCCATTCGCAACATGGTGCGGCCTTCATCGATATAGCGGCCCGCAACCAGATAGCGTGCGCCGACGGCCAGCACCACGAACCCCGTCGTAAGGTACGCAGCATTGAGCATGTGCGCGAAACGGTAAGGAAAGCTCGGATTGAAGATGACGGCGAGCCAATCGGACGGATAGACAATCCCATCGCGCACCTCATGGCCGTTTGGCGTCTGCATCCAGCTATTTGCCGATAAAATCCAGAATGCCGAAATGGCGGTGCCGACGGCGACAACCGCGGCCGAAAGCACGTAGAGCCAGGGTGGCACGCGGTTGGAGCCAAACAAAAGCACCCCCAGGAAGGTCGCTTCCAGGAAGAACGCGCTCAAAACCTCGTAGCCGATCAGCGGGCCGATCACATTGCCGGCCATGACCGAAAAGCGACTCCAGTTTGTGCCGAATTGGTAGGACAGGACAATTCCGGACACGACGCCCATCGCGAACGAGACGGCGAAAATTCTCGTCCAGAAACGCATGAGCAGGTGGTAGCGGTCGTTGCCGGTGCGCAGCCACATTGCGCCGAGGGTGGCGATGTAGGCCGATAGCCCGATCGTGAAGCTCGGAAATATGATGTGAAAGATAATAGTGAAGGCAAATTGCAGACGGGCCAGAAGGACAGGATCAAAATCCATTGCGATCTCCGATCGGATGTCCCGTAAGCAAATTATACCCGTGGGCTACAAAGCATGGGAGGCAATTGTGTTCCGTCGCTGCGATAAATCGAAGCGGCCAATTCGCGCCGGGCGAGGTATCCACACCGCCCACAAAAGGTCTGACGCGGGGATGTGTGAGCGGTTAGGCTTGGCGGTAGGCAGCAGGGGAGGGTTCGATGGCCAAGCAGGCAAAACGCGCGTCGCAAGGTGACTCGCAGATCGTCCAAAGTTTGGATCGGTATTTCGGACTCTCCGAACAAGGCACCAACGTTCGCACCGAATTCATCGCCGGGTTAACGACATTTTTGACGATGGTGTACATCGTCTTTGTCAACCCGATAATTCTCGGCAAAACCGGCATGGATCAGGGCGCGGTGTTTGTGGCGACCTGTGTCGCCGCTGCGGTGAGCACCCTGGTGATGGCGCTCTATGCCAACTATCCGATCGCGCTCGCACCCGGCATGGGCATCAACGCATTCTTCGCCTTCACCGTCGTGTTGACTTACAAATATACCTGGCAGCAGGCGCTCGCCGCGGTGTTCTGCTCGGGCGTTCTGTTCTTTCTGATCTCGGTTTTGCGGATACGGCAATACGTCATCGACGCGATTCCACAGAATCTGAAGCTCGCCGTGTCGGCGGGTGTCGGACTCTTTCTGGGGATCATCGCGCTGGAAGAAGCCAAGGTCGTAGTGGGCCACCCGGCCACATTGGTTACTCTCGGTGATCTGACCAATCCTCCAGCGATCCTGATGCTGCTTGGCTTCGTGCTGATCGCAGGCCTCAACTACCGGAGGATCCTGGGCGGTACATTGATAGGCATTCTCGCCGTCACGGCAATCGGGCTGCCGTTCGGGCTCGCAAAATTCACCGGCGTGATTTCAATGCCGCCATCAATTGCCCCTACGTTTCTTCAGCTCGATTTTTCGCGCGTCGCTGAGCTCACGTTTCTCATCGTCGTGTTCTCGATTTTGTTCGTGGACGTGTTCGACAATGCCGGCACGTTGATCGGGGTCACTCACCGAACCGGCTTGATGAAGGACGGTAAACTCGCGCGGATGAAAGAGGCGCTGATCTCCGACAGTTTTGCTGCCATGTTTGGGGCGCTAATCGGCACGTCGACCACCACGAGCTATATCGAGAGTGCGGCCGGCGTGTCAGCCGGCGGCCGCACCGGACTGACCGCGGTTTTCGTCAGCCTGTTCTTCTTGCTTGCTCTGTTCTTTGCGCCTCTTGCCGGAATGATTCCGGCATACGCATCCGCTGCCGCGTTGCTCTACGTGGCTTGCGTGATGGCGCGCGGCCTCGCGGAGATCGACTGGGAGGATATTACCGAATACGCGCCTGCTGTGGTCACGGCGATTACGATGCCATTGACGTATTCGATCGCGACTGGGATTGGCCTCGGCTTCATCACGTACACACTCGCCAAGCTGATTGCCGGCAAGATCAGGGACGCGGCGCCGGCAATCGTCGTCCTCGCGATTTTATTTGCTGTGAAGTTTGCGGTCGCGGGATGAATTTGCAGCGCTCGTGGCAAGCTTGGGCGGTTTTGTCAGCGGTATTGTGCTGACGCCAATTTTCGCGAAGTCGGCGTCGAAAATGTCAACGCCGGCATTGTGCAGTCGACTGATGGCGCTGTTCGGCGTAATTTTTCCAGGCGAGTGATTGAGCGCGCTTAGTTGGCTGGACGTTGCCTTAATTGGCGCTCCTGCAATTCTGATCGCTGATTACTGATCGAGCGCTTTCCTGATTGCCAGGAAGTCGCGCCAGGCAAAACGCTTCTGCAGTGGGCTACGCAGCAGGAAAGCAGGGTGGAAAGTGGGCATGGCGCGAATTTCGCGTTTGCCGGTATCAAAATTAAACCATCGCCCGCGCGTTTTCGTGATGCCTTCTTTAATGCCGAGCAAGGCTTGGGCGGACGGACCACCGAGGCACACCAGAACGTCGGGATCGGCCAGTTCGATCTGTCGGAGGATGAAGGGCAGGCAGATCTGAGATTCTTGCGGTGTTGGTGTCCGGTTTCCCGGCGGCCGCCATGGCACTATGTTGGCGATATATGCTGATGTGCGATCGAGACCGATCGCTGCCAGCATGCGATCGAGCAATTTGCCGGACCGGCCGACGAACGGCAGGCCTTCTATGTCTTCGTCGCGGCCGGGTGCTTCGCCAACGAACATGAGCCGTGCGGTCGGGGCGCCGTCGGCAAAAACAAGTTGTGTCGCGGTTGTTTTCAGCGCGCAGCCATCAAATTTCTCGAGAATGCCTCGCAGCTCGTCGAGTGTTTTTGCACTCTTTGCTGCCGCGCGCGCCGCCATGGTCGCGTCGTCGGGGGCTGGCGGCGCCGGTGCAACCGCTGGACCGTTGGATTCGCTGTGTTGCGGCGGCAGGACCGCGCCGGACGTCCGTGAAGACGGCGCAGGCGCTTCAACTGCCGCAAAGCGATTGACCGGCTCTTCGCCCACGATCGCGTCGACCCCGGCTTCAACGTAAAAGCCGAGCAGGTCCTGTACGGATTTATCGCGGATTACCATCATAATTTACATTAGCATGATATCGGCGCGATTGCCGCCCTGCTCGCAAAAGTAGACAATTGGCCGAGGAGAGACGCATGGCCGAACTTCCCGCCCGCGAGACAATGGAATTCGACGTGGTGGTTGTCGGTGCCGGTCCCTCCGGACTCGCAGCCGCTATCAGGCTCAAGCAGATCAACGCGGATATTTCCGTGGTCGTGGTCGAGAAGGGCTCCGAAGTCGGCGCCCATATCTTGTCCGGGGCCGTTATCGATCCGATTGGGCTTGACCGCCTCCTTCCAGAGTGGCGTTCCGAAGACTCCCCTATCAAGACCCACGTCACCGACGATCGCTTCTACTATCTTTCGGCTTCTGGTGCGCTGCGGCTGCCGAATTTCGTGATGCCGCCACTGATGAGCAATCACGGCAACTATATTGTCTCCCTCGGCAACGTCTGCCGTTGGCTCGCGGCCAAAGCGGAAGCGCTCGGGGTCGAAATCTATCCCGGCTTTGCTGCAGCGGAGGCTCTTTTCGATGGGAGCGGCGCCGTCGTTGGAGTAGCGACCGGCGATATGGGCGTGAGCAAGAATGACGAGCCCAAGGATAATTTCACCCGTGGCATGGAACTGCGGGCGAAATACACCCTGTTTGCAGAAGGAGCGCGTGGCAATCTCGGCAAACAACTGATTGCAAAATTTGGGCTGGCGAAAGGGCGCGAGCCGCAGAAATTTGGCTTAGGCTTGAAAGAGCTCTGGCAGGTCGCGCCCGAAAAACACCGCAAGGGTCTTGTGCAGCACACCTTCGGCTGGCCGCTCGATAATTCGACCGGCGGCGGCTCATTTCTTTATCATCTCGACGACGATCTAGTGTCAGTCGGTTTCGTCCTTCATCTCAATTATTCCAACCCATATCTGTCGCCGTTCGAGGAATTCCAGCGTCTGAAGACGCATCCCTTGCTGCGCGACACGTTCGTCGACGGCAAACGGCTTGCGTACGGCGCTCGCGCCTTGACTGAAGGTGGCTACCAATCCGTGCCCAAACTGTCGTTTCCCGGCGGCGTGCTAATCGGTTGCGACGCCGGTTTCATGAACGTGCCGCGCATCAAGGGAAGCCATAACGCGATGCTCTCAGGAATGATGGCGGCAGAAGCAACGGCCGCAGCGATTTCCGCCGGTCGCAGCCATGACGAACTAAGCGCCTACGAAGTGAGCTGGCGCACCTCGATCATCGGCAAAGACTTGTGGAAGGTACGTAACGCCAAGCCGCTTTGGTCGAAATTCGGGACGCTTGCCGGCATTGGTCTTGGCGGGCTGGACATGTGGACAAACACCTTTGGATTTTCGTTGTTCGGAACTCTTGGGCACGAAAAGCCCGATTATGCGTGTCTTAAGCCGGCATCCAAGTGTACGGCCGTCGCGTATCCGAGGCCGGACGGCAAGATAACGTTCGATCGGCTCTCATCGGTGTTTCTGTCCAACACGAATCATGAGGAGGATCAACCGGTTCACCTCCATGTCGCGGATCCGGCGCTACAGAAGAGTTCGGAGCATGATGTGTTCGGCGGGCCCTCGGCGCGTTATTGCCCGGCCGGGGTCTATGAATGGCTAGAGGAAGCGGGTGGGCCAAAATTCGTGATCAATGCGCAGAACTGCGTCCACTGCAAAACCTGTGATATCAAGGACCCTAATCAGAATATCACTTGGGTTCCACCCGAGGGTGGCGGCGGGCCGAATTACCCAAATATGTGACTTGCGTGGCTCGCTCCGTCACGATACGGCCACATCGGAGCATTCAAGGTGGGCTGGATTGCACCGCGGACGTTCTTGCGGGGGCGGGGCAAAAAGGCCATTCTCGACGCAACATCGGCGGTTCGCGCGAAACCCGCAGCCAGCCGCCTCATTGGAGCATCGCCTGTGAACTCTTTGAGCTACGGCCGCTGCATTGCCGGCGGCGCGCTTGCCGTCTTTCTCGCGGCAGCACCCATTGAACTTGCCGCCCAAGGCAATGCCTTGGACTTCAGCGGCGTATCGGCCTCAGGCAGTTACCTTGCCGCCCGCCATGCTGGCCAGCAGCGCGATGCCGCTTCCGCCGCCGCCTATTATCGGGCAGCGCTCAAGCGCGACCCCAATAACGGGGAACTTCTTGATCGCGCCTTCTTGTCATTTTTGGTCGATGGCGACGTCGACGAGGCCGTAAAATATGCCGAGCGCGTGGCCCAGGCCGACAAGAATGATCGCGTAGCCCGGCTCGTGCTTGGCGTTAGCTCACTCAAGCGCAAGCAATATCCTGCTGCGCGCCGCGATCTGGCGCAGTCGATTCGTGGCCCCATCACCGATCTCACCGCCACCTTGCTTTCGGCCTGGAGCGCCTTCGGCACAAATGACGGCAAGGGCGGTGTTGCGGCAATCGATCACCTTGCCGGTCCCGACTGGTACGCAATCTTCAAGGAGCTGCATGCCGGTCTCATCTACGACGCTGCTGGCAATCAGAAGGAGGCCGGCAAGCGGCTTGAACATGCATACAAGCTCGATTCCACTGCGCTACGCGTGGTTCAGGCTTATGGCAGTTGGGTTTCGCGAAATCGGTCTCCGAAGGAGGCATTGGCGATTTTCGAAGCCTTCGACAAGAATTTGCCGCGTCATCCTCTCGTGGTTGAGGCGATGGATAAGCTCAAGGCGGGCGAGAAGCTGCCGCCGCTCGTTTCGAACGCTCAGGCCGGTGCGGCCGAAGCGCTTTATGGTCTGGGTGCCTCACTGGGTCGCCGCGGCGGCGAAGATCTTGGTCTCGTCTATCTGCAACTGTCGCTTTTCCTTGCCCCGACGCACCCGCTGGCTCTGCTGTCGCTCGCTGATCTCTATGAGTCGCTTAAGAAGCCCGAGCTCGCGATCAAGATCTACGAGCGCGTCCCTGCCACGTCGGCTCTGCATCGCAATGCCGCCATCCAGATGGCGGCCAATCTCGATACTCTGGAAAGGGCCGAGGAGGCTCAGAGGCATCTGGAAGGTTTCATCAAGCAGCATCCGGATGATCTCGAAGCGATCATGGCACTCGGAAACGTCCTGCGCGGGCACAAGAAGTTTGCGGACTGCGCCAACGTCTATTCGAAGGGCATTTCGACAATCCAAAATCCCGACAAAACGAACTGGGTGATCTTCTATTTCCGCGGAATTTGCTACGAGCGCTCAAAACAATGGGCGAAGGCCGAAGCTGATCTCCAAAAGGCTCTCGCCCTGTTTCCCGATCAGCCGCACGTGCTGAACTATCTCGGCTATTCGTGGATCGACCAGGGAATCAACCTCGATGAAGGCATGGAGATGATCAAGAAGGCCGTGCAACAGCGGCCCGACGATGGCTACATCGTGGATTCACTTGGTTGGGCCTACTACAGGATCGGAAACTACGACGAAGCCACCAAGCAGCTTGAGCGCGCGATCGAGTTGAAGCCGGAAGACCCAACGATCAATGATCACCTTGGCGATGCTTATTGGAGAGTCGGTCGCGTCCTAGAAGCCAAATTCCAGTGGGCGCATGCGCGCGACCTCAAGCCAGAGCCCGAAGATCTTCCGAAAATCGACGCAAAGCTCAAATCCGGGTTGCCTGACGAAACCTCGTCGCAGGCCAAGGCGGGCAAGAAGAGCGGCGACGGCGGCTGACAGCTGAAGCGCAGCCGATAGGTTTTCGTGTGGGCGCAACGCTGCTCGAAAGGGCTCCTGCCAAGATCAACCTGACGCTGCGGGTGATTGGCCGCCGAGCCGACGGCTATCACGAACTGGAAAGCCTCGTCGTATTCGCTGATCTGGCTGACAAGCTGGAATTGCAGCCGGCGGCGAAAGACCGGCTTGAGATCATCGGGCCTTTCGCCGGCAAGAGCGGGCCAGCCGCCGAAAATCTGGTGCTCAAGGCCAGCACCGCGCTTCGCGATCGCGTTGGTCACTTGAAAGGCGGCCTTTTCCTCCTTGAGAAGAATGTTCCGGTTGCGGCGGGGCTCGGCGGCGGTTCGGCCGACGCAGCCGCTGCCCTGCGTCTCGTTGCCCGCGCCAATGGCTTGGCCCTTGATGACGACCGGCTGATATCCGCCGCCCGCGCTGTTGGTGCCGATGTGCCGGTTTGCCTCGATCCGCGGCCACGCGTTATGCGCGGCGTCGGCGATGTGTTGTCTCGACCACTCGAGCTGCCGCCGCTTCCAGCTGTGCTGGTCAATCCTGGCGTGCTTCTGGCAACGCGCGATGTGTTCGCGAACATGACAATTGAGCAAAAAGAGAGGCCGTCTGGGGACGTACCGCACGAATTTGACGCGCTGGTCGAATTCTTGAAGCGGGACGACAATGATCTCACGTCTGCGGCAAGCGCTTGCGCGCCGGCCGTCGCGGACGTTTTGCTTGCGCTGCAAGGCTTGCCGGCAGTTAAGCTTGCTCGCATGTCGGGGTCCGGTGCAACCTGTTTTGCACTTTTCGGCACTTCCGCAGAGGCCACGGCCGCAGCGCAGCGAGTTGGCGAACGGAAATCTTGGTGGGTGCACACGACAACGTTGGGCCGGGGGGCTGCCGTGTCTTGAATTTGCCGGCCTCGTGCAGACCATCGTCGGCCCACGATTGGAGCGAACTATGAAATGCAGGTGGCTGACCCCCTCGATCCTGCTGATCGTTGCTATCATGTTCGGTAACCCGGCTGTCGGACGCGACAAGCATAGGGATCAGCCGTCACGCTGCGTTGATAACAAGCCGTACCAATTTTCGTGGAGCTTTCTCCTGCCCGGCCACCCCGCACCTCAGCCCAACGGCTGTGCGCCCCCGGTATATAGCTACGGCAAATATATAGGTCAGGATCCCGATCCCAATATTCGATTCCAGATGCATCGCGATCCGTCGACGGGCTACTACGCCTACCCGTAATCACGCGCACCCTAGTGCGCGCGACCGATACAAAATGCGACCGCCTCCTCCAATGCGGATTTCATTTCAGAAGGCGGTATGAGAGCCAGGGCGTCGATTGCGATAGCACCGTAGTGGCGTGCGCGGCCAACCGTGTCCTCAATCGAATGATGCTTCGCCATCAGAGTGATGGCCTCGTCGAGATCGCCGTCGCGGATATCGCCGTCAGCCAGTGTTCGATTCCAGAACAAGCGCTCGCTTTCAGTGCCGCGTCGAAATGACAACACCACCGGCAGGGTGATTTTCCCCTCGCGGAAATCGTCGCCGACGTTCTTGCCAAGCTTCGCCGACTTGCCGCCATAATCGAGAGCGTCGTCTATCAGCTGAAATGCAATTCCGAGATTCATTCCGAACGAACGACAGGCCGCTAGCCCAGCTTTCTCTCTTGCAGCGAGCGCGGGTCCCACTTCGCAGGCGGCCGCGAACAATTCAGCTGTCTTGGCACGAATGACCGCGAGATATTCGTCTTCGTTGGTCGCGGTATTTTTGGCCGTTCCAAGCTGCATCACTTCGCCCTCCGCGATCACAGCAGCCGCCGAAGACAGAATGTCAAGGGTATGCAGATTTCCGACGTCGACCATCATCTTGAACGCCTGGCCGAGAAGGAAATCACCCACCAGCACGCTCGCCTCATTGCCCCACAGCATGCGTGCCGCAACCTTGCCACGGCGCATGTCGCTTTCATCGACCACGTCGTCGTGCAAGAGCGTAGCGGTGTGCATGAATTCAACCGCTGCGGCCAGCTTCACGTGTCCGTCACCGCAGTAACCGCAGAGCCGGGCCATCGCTAAAGTGAGCATCGGCCGCAGCCGCTTGCCGCCGGAAGAAATCAGGTGGTTGGCAACCTCCGGGATCATGGCAACTTCGGACCCGGTGCGGGTCAGAATTGTTGCGTTGACGCGCTCCATGTCCGGTGCCACCAGCTCGGCCAGAGGGTTAAGCGACGCCGGGTTCGGGCTTTCAAATGGAAGGACGACGGCCAAATTGATCTCCAGTAGTGACAAAAAGCGAGCATAGGAACGCTGTGCTAGCGCGGCAAGTGCGTTAGATTGTCTTAAATGGGCCCAATCTACTGAACAGCAGGGCAAAGAATGCATCGTCGAGACCAACACCCGTCGTGGGCTCGTAATTCCAAAATTTGAACCGGGCATAGGTCCTATGCGCGAACTTATCCGTACGAACGATGCAGTCCTGGTTTCGGCAGTGGTAGCACTATTAGAAAGCGCCGGAATTCAATCATTGGTGCTCGATCAGAACATGAGCGTCCTGGAGGGCTCTCTCGGCATCTTGCCGCGCCGCGTGCTGGTTGCGGAAGACTACGAGTTGCGTGCTCGGCGCCTTTTGACAGAGGCCGGGCTGGGTCATGAGCTTCGACCAGATGGAAACTGAAGCCGAGTTCACCGAAGACGGCATCCTGGGCGGCAGGCTTCGGGTCCGCCAGCCTTTGCGCGGTCATCGTGTCGGACACGACGCGATCATTCTGGCGGCGGCGACAGGCGGGCGGGCGGGCGAGCAAGTCGTCGATCTTGGCTCGGGCGTCGGGGCTGCAGGTCTCGCGCTTGCGACTCGTGTTCCGGGATTGAACGTGACACTGATCGAAATCGACACGGGATTATGCGCGCTCGCTGCGCAGAATGCACGGCTCAATGATCTCGACGATACAGTGAGCGCTCTTGCGCTGGATGTGGAGAATCTGGACGCCTTGAAAGCCGCCGGACTTTCCGGCGGCACGACAGATCGTGTCCTGATGAATCCGCCGTTTCACGATGCGCGGCGCCAGAACGTCTCGCCCGATGCGCGCCGCCGGCTCGCGCATGTCGGCGCGCCCGGCCTGTTGGGGCGGTGGGTTAAAACAGCTGCATGGCTCTTGAAGGCACGCGGGACGATTACGCTCATCTGGCGCGCGGATGGCCTCGCCGAAGTGCTTGAGGCGTTACGTCCGTCTTTCACCGATGTCGCCGTTCTTCCCGTGCTGCCGCGCGAGACCGCGCCAGCCATTCGTGTCGTCGTCAGAGCCATCAAAGCACAGGGCCGCCAGGAGCCGTTTGGCTATCCTGCACTCGCACTCAATGACGGGCACGGGCGGCCGACGGAGGCCGCTGAAGCGGTCCTGCGCGGAGGAAAAGCACTGAACATTGCGGAGCCGTAATTGCCTCTCGGCTGCCTAAGCTCTGCGCCGTTTCGGTATAAATTCGCGCCAACGCCTGGCTGCCAACTGGCGCCGCACACGGCCCAGGCTATCGTCACTCAAGTGCGAAAGGCCAATAACACAGCCGATTAACATGAACAGGAGTGCGATCTTGGGATCCATCGACCCGCCTCTTTGAATAGCCCCACATCGAGGTGGCCCCATATGCTTTGCAAAAAGCATTCCAAAGTTAAAAATTAGGCAACAAACGATAATTTCAGAGCAGGACGCTGAAATTTAGTGCCACATGATATCTGGCTACCAGCCAAGTGCCGTCCTATCTGAATTAAGGAGATGACCATTTCAGCAAACTCCCCTTCCACGAATCCCGGCAGACGTGTGATCAACTTACTAGCGCCACTGGTGCCGCGCCGGTTCCGCCGTGACATACCCGTGGTCCCGGTGATGCGCCTTAACGGGGTTATTGGCATCGCCACCCCTCTGCGGCCCGGTTTATTGCTCTCGACGATCGCGCGGTCGCTGGAGCGCGCATTTGATACGCGCCATGCGCGCGCCGTAGCGCTCATCATCAATTCGCCCGGCGGCTCGCCGTCACAATCTCATCTGATCTTCCAGAGGATCCGCCAACTCGCCGAGGAAAAGAAGTTTCCGGTGCTGGCATTCATCGAGGATGTCGGTGCGTCGGGCGGCTATATGCTGGCCTGTGCGGCCGACGAGATCATCTGCAATGAGTTTTCCATCGTCGGTTCTATCGGCGTCGTCGGCGGTTCCTTCGGTTTTAACGAGCTCATGCAAAAAGTTGGCATCGAGCGGCGGCTTTACACGTCCGGAGACCGCAAGGCGATGCTTGATCCCTTTCTTCCCGAAAAGCCGGACGACGTAAAAAGGATCAAGGCGATCCAGCAGGACATTCATGAGCACTTCATTTCACTCGTGAAGGAACGTCGCGGCTCCAGGCTCAAGGGTTCTCACAAGACGCTCTTTTCGGGCGAATTCTGGACAGCGCAGAAGGCGATCGAGCTCGGGCTTGCAGATCGCGTTGGTGATCTCCGTTCGGTGCTGCGCGAGCGTTTTGGCGAAAAGGTCCATACGCCGCTCATTTCCGCCGAGCGTTCATTGCTCGGCCGGCGGTTGCCCGGGGTCGGGCGCGCGGACGCCTTCGGCGGTCAGTCGGGGCTGGCTGACGATCTCATCTCGGCGCTGGAAGTTCGCGCAATGTGGGGGCGCTACGGACTGTAAGACCTTCGTTCATTTCCCTGTAAGCGGGGATCGAGGAGGATGGCGCGCCGCGCCCTGATGCACTGATCACTGCACCGGTTTATTGCCGAATAATTTTGCAACTATAGCCACCTGCTCGCGCTGCTGAGCGATCGAAGCAGCGAATTCGGCGGCGTTGCCAGGGCTGACGATTTGTCCGGTCGCGGTCAATCGTTTGATAATTTCAGGCTCGGCGGCAATCGCGCGAATATCGGCTGCGATCTTGGTGCGCACATCGTCGGCAATTCCGGGAGGTCCGAACAGGCCGACCAGCCCATCGAATTGAAGCGATGGGTAGCCTGCTTCGACCGCGGTCGGAACGTCGGGAAGAGCCGGAGCGCGTTCGTGGTTGGTGACCGCGAGCACTTTCACCGTTCCGGCTTCCGCTTGCGGGCGTACGATCGCATAGGCCGGCATGTAGACCTGAATCGTTCCTGAGGCGAGATCAGCGGCCGCTCCTGCCGGGTTCTTGTAGGGCACCTTCGCCATCTTGAGCCCCACTGTGTGCAGGTATCCAGCGAAAACGAAATCGGTAAATCCGGTTGCCGTCGTCCAGTTCAACTGGTCAGGTTTCGCGCGCGCCAGCGCCTCGAGCTCCTTCAACGAATTGATATTGAGCGAAGCCGGCACGCTAACCGCGACTACGGTTTGCGAAATGCGAGAAATTGGAATGAGGTCGCGAGGATCGTAGGGAAGCTTTTCGTGGAAGTAAGGATGCGCGGTGAATGAGCTCACTGGCGAAACAAGCAAGGTGTGATCGTCATGCGCGCCCAAGAAACTGGTGATTGCAACTATGCCGTCTCCCCCCGGACGATTTTCCACAATGACGGGTTGACCCCAGCGCTCGGACAGCTTGTCGGCGAAGAGCCTTGCGCCGATGTCGACTCCGCTGCCCGGCCCGAGTGTCACGATGAACCGCACAGGTCGGTTCGGCCAAACCTCCGCCGTGCCGCCGGGCGCCGGCAGCAGCAGTGGCAGCGTAAGGGCGACAATGAAGAACGCCAAGGCGGTGCAGCAGGCCTTTACACGACGATTCATGGTTTCCTCCACAGGCCGACCGGCCGTTCAAGCTGACGGCCGTTGCGGCAACTCAATGAATTAACCCCCGGCTAAATTTAGCCTATTCGCCGCAAATCCCGATAGTTGAAACCGTCCGCCGTTTCGCCTGCGGCATACTTGCGCCCGGACTTGCGCTTGGCGTCATCCGCCCCGAAAATGCCGCCTTCGCCGCCGATTTTCGTCCCCGACTACCGAATTGGAGCTTTCCATGCCTTCGTTCTTTCTTTCGCCGCTGGTGAAATGGTCGCTCGCCGCTTTGGGCGGCGCAATGATCGTGCATTGGGCGGTCAAGGAAGCACGCCGCATCAACGATGAGCTCGAGAACGCGAGGCGGGTGAAGGCGAAGATTACCGATGCCGAAAATCGTCCAACTCTTCGTCGCGACCCGGCGACCGGCGAATACCGGCTCTAAGACTTCTTCGTATGCACCATCGGGTGGCCAATCTTAACGATTGGGCACGCGATGATGGCTGCCGATCATGGCGCCGAAGAACAGCAGGATGAGCACCC
>Ga0066903_100002570_pt1 | contig 14308 bp, 11 predicted proteins | sample PanSoiMetaGPlot1_FD_67491 | JGI IMG/M metagenome (GOLD analysis project Ga0066903, IMG submission 67491) | Tropical forest soil microbial communities from Panama analyzed to predict greenhouse gas emissions - Panama Soil - Plot 1 (version 2) | ecosystem: Environmental > Terrestrial > Soil >...
CCCACACCGTCACCATGATGACGACGATGGCGATGAACTGCAGCAGCACGCGCCATCGCATCAGTGTTTGCGAGCGGTTGGGCGAACCTCCTCGCATCATGTTGACGAGGCCAAGCACCAAGACGACCGCAACGGCACCGACAGCGATTGGAACCGCGTAGTAGGCGAGCGCGTGGGACATGACTTCTTTCTATCAGTAACCGCTGGCCGGTACCATCGGGCGAAGGAGCTCTCCGGTGGTTGCGACGAACGCCCCTGAGCCGCTCAATCCACGTCGCCGCAGTGGCACACGGTCAATTGCTGCCGTCGAGCAATCTTCGCGCGATCACTTGCGCCTGAATCTCGGCGGCTCCCTCAAAGATGTTGAGGATGCGGGCGTCGCACAGGATGCGGGAGATCGGATATTCAAGCGCGAAGCCGTTTCCACCATGGATCTGGACCGCATTGTCGGCGGCGGCCCACGCGACACGCGCGGCCAAAAGCTTGGCCATTCCCGCCTCGAGATCGCAGCGTCTGCCCTTGTCCTTTTCGCGCGCAGCAAAATAGGTGAGCTGACGCGCAATCATGATTTCCACCGCCATCATTACCAACTTGTCGGATACCCGCGGAAAGCTCGAAAGCTTATCGCCGAATTGAACGCGCGTGTCCGCATAGTGGGCGGCCTGATCCAACGCGGCCTGCGCGACGCCCACGGCGCGTGCGGCGGTCTGGATCCGAGCAGCCTCGAAGGTCTGCATCAGCTGTTTGAACCCGAGCCCCTCGATGCCGCCGAGCAGGTTCTCAGCCTTGACCTCAAAACCATCAAAGGCAATCTCATATTCCTTCATGCCGCGATATCCGAGGACCTCGATCTCGGTGCCCGACATTCCGGCCGCGGGGAACGGATTGTCATCCGTGCCGCGCGGTTTCTCCGCCAGCAGCATCGACAGCCCCTGATATCCAGGCTCCTTGGGGTTGGTGCGCACGAGGAGCGTCATCAGGTCGGCGCGCACAGGATGGGTGATCCAGGTCTTGTTGCCGTAGATCCTGTAAACGTCGCCGTCGCGCACGGCGCGGGTCCTGAGCGATGCGAGATCGGAGCCGGTATTGGGCTCTGTGAAGACCGCGGTCGGCAATACTTCGCCGGAGGCGATTTTCGGCAACCACTTGCGCTTCTGCTCGTCCGTGCCACTGCCGAGAATGAGTTCCGCCGCAATCTCCGAACGGGTTCCGAGCGAACCGACGCCGATATAGCCGCGCGAAAGCTCCTCCGACACGACGCACATGGACTCCTTGCCGAGCGCCATGCCGCCGAAGTCCTCCGGGATCGTCAGACTGAACACGCCAAGCTCGGCCATGTGCGCGATAATGTCCAATGGAATGTAGCTGTTGGTTCGGTGCCATTTCTGCGCGTGCGGTGCGACCTCGGTGTCAGCGAACTTGCGCATCTCCTCGCGGACGGACTCCAGGGTTTCATCGAGGCCGCAATCCCCGACCGTGGCGCCATGATGCGTCCGCATCAGTTCGGCAAGCCGCGCACGGTTGGCTCCCGTGTTGGCCGAGGTGATCAAGGCGTCGACGGCCGGCGTTATTCGCGCGGCGACCTCGGCCGCGCTGAGACCGACGTCGGCGGGGCGCACGATCTCGCCTTGGCTCATCGGAATGCCGCCCAAGATCTGGGCCAGGTATTCGCCGATGCCGATGCGAACAATGAGATCCTCCACCTCGCTAAGACGGCCGAGATCGCGCATGCGCTGGGCGTAGGCGGCGAGTTGGCGCACCGCCTCTACATAGGTCGCGAGCCACGCGAGGCCGTGGGTTGCCCGCTGCTCGCGGTCGAAGAGACGGCTCGCGGGGCGTCCGTCCGTGGTCACCCGTTCACGGATCTTGTAGGTCGCGTCGGCGAGCAGGGCTTCTGCTGTCGCTGTCGCCTCACGGGCCACGGCGATGAGATCGCGCGCCAGCTCAACGCGGGAAACGGCAAGCGACATCGGCACCTCCTCGGCCCGGTTTCCGGGCGCTTGTGCTCGATTGACCTCTGACCGCGGTCCGGCGCGCGGAAAGATTGAACGCCAACACTATGCGTGCAGTGCACAAAAACGCAATTGCGTCGTTGCGTCCGCGCCATGATTTGCGCGGTACGTCGTGGCCGCAAGCGCGGATCTTGAGCCGACGGGCGGGCCGAAATCGTTAATGAATCTGTGGCTTAGACCTTTGTTGCCGGCTTTGCTCGAACATTTCGTTAAGCAATCGACCATAGGATCACGATTGGAGTCGTGTGATGTCGGGTTTCATATCGTCTTTTGCGCCGACCACGTCGTTTTTCCAGCAGGACCAGAATTGGTTCACTGCGCAAGGGAACTCGTCCGCCGCCTCGTCTGCCATCACCACCGCGCTGTTTTCCACCCCGCGTTCCAACGCCAGTAACAATTCGAACACCATCGGTAGTAGCAGCGTCACAAGTGCTGAAAGCTCACTGCTTGGCGCATTCGGCACGACGCTGATGAATGCATCCACCGGCGCCGCGGTCATCGCGGCCCAAGAGGCCTCCGCCCGCGTCAATAAGCAGACGGCAGCGTTGAACAGCAGTCAGCCCGCGAAATCGGCGGCCAATGTTGCCTCACAAGTAACATTTACAGGTGCGTATTCGGCTGACTTCGGCGCGACCGGCGCATCCAGCACGGGCGGTTTCGAATTTCTGACCGGGTCCGCGCTCCAGCAAGCATTCAAGGCGGCCGTGGCGGGGAAGACGTCGAACGGCGCCGCCATTGACACCGTTACCATGTCCGGGAACATGCTGTTTGCGAGCACATCCGGCGTCAACGCGCATCCCGTATTCGCGCTGCAGTTGCAGCCGAATAGCGGCACATACACCTTTACCCTGCTCAATCCGATCGATCAGAAGGTGAGCCGGTTGGACGAATCCACGACGCTCAACCTGTCAGGACTCGTACAAGCGGTGAAGGACGACGGCACCACGACGGCCCTCACGGACAGCGCCGTGATCAAGATTCACAACGGCACCGGTCAAGCCGTCGCCACGACGGATCCTGCGAGCGGAGCGCAGACCGGTGGCAACATCTTCGAGGGCGGATTGGCCTATACCGGACCCAACAATCCGACCCCGACGACAAGCACAAACTCGCCGGCCAAACCCACACCCTATACAGTGCCGACCAATCCGTTGACGGGCAGGGGTTACTCCGCGGCGCCCGGGGCCGCCGCCGCTACATTTGGGGCTACGAATATCCTGACCTTGGCTTGATCCTTGGTCTTTCCAAGACCCAAAGACGCAATCTCGCGCTTAATTGCCTAAATCAAAAGATTGCAGGTCTGTCCCCAAGTGACGACCGGTACCCCCTTGCCAATCCACCGCTGATCCGCCAAGTCAGTGCGAGCGTTCACGTCACTACGCCATCACGCCTGCCGGGGGGCCGCTGTGCGCTTGCTTCGCACTCCCTACGACGCTTATAGGCATTTTACTGCCGACGACGGCTGGGCGATCGGCAGTCATATTTCCCTGTCGACACTGATGTCACTGTTTCCGTTTCTGATTTTCGTAACCGAGTTGGCCGGATTTTTCGGCAGCAAGGACATTGCCGACCAGGTGGCCAAGCTCTTGCTCGAGGCATGGCCGAAGGAAGTGGCGGACCCGATCGCGAGCGAGATCACCGACGTACTCACCACGGTGCGCAGCAGCGCGCTGACCGTCGGCGCCGTTTTCGCGCTCTATTTCTCGTCCAACTGCGTCGAAAGCCTGCGCATTGGACTCAATCGTGCTTACAACATCCAGGAAACGCGCAATTGGGTGCTCCTGCGCCTGGAGTCGATCGGTTACGTGTTGGTCGGCGCAATCTCAATGATCGCCCTCGCCTTCCTGGTGGTTCTCGGCCCTCTGATCTTCAACGCTGCACTCAAACATCTTCCTTGGCTTGAGCCGCTCGAGGGAACGTTCACGCTTGCACGCCTGGGCCTCGCGACAGTGGTGCTCATCGTCGCGCTCTTTCTCGTGCACAAGTGGCTGCCCGCGGGCCGGCGCACACTTGGCGAAATCACGCCAGGCATCGTTGTCACGTTGGTATTGTGGCTCGCCGCCGGCATCGGTTTCGCTCGCTACCTCGACCAATTCGCCGGTTCCTACACGCGGACCTATGCCGGCCTTTCGTCGGTGATGATCGCGCTTATTTTTCTGTATTGGACCGCATCGATTTTCGTATTCGGCGCCGAGCTCAACAACGCCATCAAGCGAGCGCGGACAAACACGGCGAGCACTACGCGCCCGACACCTCAATAACGTCCTCGAGATTTCGCAGCCCCGGTTTGGGCGTGTTGACGAGCACCGCCATGTTGCCGGGCTTGTGCTCGTTCTTCCACATGATCTGATGCGCGGTCGGGATCTTGTTCCACGGAAACACTTCGCTCATGCAGGGATCGATGCGACGATCGAGCACGAATTGGTTGGCAGCTGAAGCCTGCTTGAGATGCGCGAAATGCGAGCCTTGCACCCGCTTCTGCCGCATCCAGACATAGCGGGCATCGAAGGTGATGTTGTAACCGGAAGTGCCGGCGCAGAAGACGACCATCCCGCCTCGCTTGACGACCAGGCACGACACAGGAAAGGTCTGCTCACCGGGGTGTTCGAACACGATGTCAGGGTCACGCTTGCCGGTAATGTCCCAGATGGCCTTGCCGAACTTGCGGGCTTCCTTGACCCATTCGTTGTACTCGGGCGAATTGACCTTCGGCATTTGGCCCCAGCACTTGAAGTTTTTGCGGTTGATCGCGCCCTTGGCGCCGAGCTGCATCACGTAGTCGCGTTTGGTTTCATCGGAGATGATGCCAATGGCGTTCGCGCCTGAGGCGGCGGCAAGTTGCACACCGAAGACGCCGAGACCGCCGGACGCGCCCCACACCAGCACATTGTCGCCGGGCTTGAGCGTATGCGGCGCGTGACCGAACAGCATCCGGTAGGCCGTCGCCAGGGTCAGGGTGTAACAGGCCGACTCCTCCCACGTGAGATGGGGCGGCTTCGGCATCAGCTGCCGCGACTGTACTCGGCAAAACTGCGCAAAGGATCCGTCCGGCGTTTCATAACCCCAAATTCGCTGCGAGGGTGACAGCATGGGATCGCCGCCATTGCAGTCCTCGTCGTCGCCGTCGTCCTGATTGCAATGAACGATGACCTCGTCGCCGACTTTCCAACGTTTCACCTTCGCACCGACCGCCCACACGATGCCCGACGCATCAGAACCAGCGATATGATAAGCGTTCTTGTGCACGTCGAGCGGAGAGATGGGCTGTCCGAGCGCCGCCCACACGCCGTTGTAATTGACGCCGCCGGCCATCACGTAGACCAGGACCTCGTCATCGCCAATGGTCCAGGTAGGCACAATCTCGAGCTGCATCGAGCTTTCAGGCGGTCCATGTCGCTCCTTGCGAATGGCCCAGGCATGCATGCGCGCCGGCACGTGCCCGAGCGGTGGCACCTCACCGAGTTCGTAGAGATCCTTGGGTGACGGAGTCTTAAGCTTCGCGACGGCTGACATCCGCATGCTCCCCGTGCGGGCGATTTGCCACTCTCTTTGTAGTCTGCCGCATAACATGTTGCGGTGCAACAGAGCCGCGGCGTGCTTAAGCATTCTTCAAGCCGGTCTCGGATAGCCTGCCACGTCTTGATCCGATACCAACGCATGGCCAGCCAGCAGCTTCGAACCGATGTGACGCGACGGCTGCGTCTGCCAAAGGCGGTGGACCTGATTGCGTTTGCGCTCTGCGTCGCGCAAGCCCTGTACCTCCTGACGTCGCACCTGCTCACACATTGGCCGCTCGAAGCAAACGGTTACACAGCCAGCGACTTCGTCAATGTCTGGGCGGCGGGCCAACTCGCCCTTCAGAGCACGCCGGCTTTGGCCTACGACCTTGCCGCTCACCGGCAGGCGCAAGTAGCTGCGGTCGGGCATGATTTCTCCGGCAACTTCCCCTGGTACTACCCGCCGATCTATCTGTTTGTCGCGACAGGCCTCGCGTCGTTTCCTTACTTGACGGCGTGGGTCGGTTGGTCGCTGGCGACATTTCCGGCCTATCTTGCGGCGATCCGCGCCATCATCGGCGAGCGCGTTGCGATCTTTCTCGCCTGTGCCTTTCCTGCGGTCCTTTCGAATGTCCTGGTCGGTCAAAACGGATTTCTCACCGCCGGGCTGCTCGGCGGCACACTCGCGACGATGGAGCGGCGGCCTTGGCTTGCCGGATGTTTCCTTGGTCTGCTCACTTACAAGCCGCATCTCGGGCTGCTTTTCCCCATCGTGCTCATCGCGGCCGGACGATGGCGAGTTTTCGCTGCGGCCGCGGCCACCGCGACCGCCCTGAGTCTGGCATCGCTGGCCGCATTCGGTCCCGACGCTTGGTACGCGTTCGTTCATGCTCTCGCGGCGGGTTCCCAATCCACTCTGAGCCAAGGCAGCACAGGGTGGGGCAAGCTGCAGACCACTTACGGCTTCGTTCGCTGGCTGGGCGGAAGCGAAGCCCTGGCATGGTCGGTGCACGGGCTCGTCGTCGTGACTTGCGCGATCGCGCTTTGCGTCCTTTGGCGCAGCCGCATCCCGTTTGTGCTCAAAGCGGCGGCGCTGGCGACCGGCGCCCTTCTCGCGACGCCTTATCTCTTTCTCTACGATCTCGTCGCCGTCGCGGTGCCCATGGCCTTTCTTCTACGCGCGGGGATGGCGTCGGAGGTTGCGACTTATGAATGGGTCGGCATCGGCCTCGCGAGTCTGTCGATCTTGCTGTACCCGGCGTTCGAGGCCCCGGTCGGGATTCCGGCTTTGCTGATCGTCGCCAGCTTGGTCGGTACGCGGGTGCTCAAGCAAAGCGTCCCCAGCAGACAAACAGCGCCCGATATCATCGCACCATCGCCCATCTAGCGGCCTGCTTCCGAAGCTCGTGATACAGGGCGGCACACTCGCGCACGAACTTCGAAAAGCGAAGGGCACTAGCTGGTTAATGGCTCGATACCGCTTTTCGATTTGAGCTCCCTGAATACCCTCGCGCATCCAACACTAGTGGAGCGGATTTGACATTCGCTACCCACCTAGCCGCGGGTCCGAGAAGCGAATGTCAAATCCAAAGCTTCACTAGCACCAATAATTTCCTAGTGGTCCTTTGATTCCAGGCATTCGCAAATGAGCCTGCCGCAAAGGGATGCGAATGTTAGAATCGGACCACTAGTTCTAATCCGGAAGTTCTAGACCCGCCTCGACCGAGCCTGCTGACACATCGCAACGTCCTCGATATAGTCGCCGTTGCGATGCAAGAGGGGCCACTGCAACACATTTTCTCACAATCCGCAGGTGCCCGCCGGGAGGGAACATCATGAGCGCCGAAGCATTGATCATTCTGCTGGTGGTAGGAGCGATCGCGGGCTGGGCCGCCGGTCAGATTGTCAAGGGATATGGCTTCGGCCTGATCGGCAACATCATCGTCGGTGTCATCGGCGCCTTCATCGCCGGTTGGTTGTTCCCCCGCCTCGGCGTCCACATCGGCTCGGGACTGATTGGCCAAATTATCAGCGCGTTCATCGGTGCGGTCATTCTGCTGTTCATACTCGGACTGGTCAGACGATGAGCGCCTGAAGCGTGATCGGAACGGAGAGGAATGTCCGACAAGCCTTGGATCTTTCGCACCTATGCCGGCCATTCGACTGCGGTTGAGTCGAATGCGCTCTACCGAAAGAACCTAGCCAAGGGGCAGACCGGCCTCTCCGTCGCCTTCGACCTGCCGACCCAGACAGGATACGACAGCGATCATTCGCTGGCGAAGGGCGAAGTCGGCAAGGTCGGTGTACCGATCTCGCACATCGGCGACATGCGTGCGTTGTTCGACGGCATTCCGCTTGCCGGGATGAACACGTCGATGACGATCAACGCGACCGCCGCCTGGCTGCTTGCGCTCTATATTGCAGTCGCCGACGAGCAAGGTGCGGCGCGCCAAGAGCTTCAAGGCACCACGCAGAACGACATCATCAAGGAGTACCTTTCGCGCGGCACCTATGTGTTTCCGCCGGCCCCTTCCATGCGGTTGACCAAGGACGTGATTCTTTTCACCACCAAGGAACTGCCGAAATGGAACCCGATGAATGTCTGCTCCTACCACCTGCAGGAGGCCGGCGCGACGCCGGTGCAGGAACTCGCATTCGCGCTCGCGACCGCGATCGCCGTGCTCGACACGGTCAGGGCGTCTGGTGAAGTCGCACCGGAGGAATTCGGCGACGTCGTCGGCCGCATCTCCTTTTTCGTCAATGCCGGCCTGCGCTTCATCACCGAAATGTGCAAGATGCGCGCATTCTGTGAGCTATGGGACGAGATCACCGCCGAACGCTACGGGGTTGCCGACGCCAAGCAGCGGCTGTTTCGATACGGCGTGCAGGTGAACTCACTCGGGCTCACCGAGCAGCAGCCGGAAAATAACGTCTACCGCATCCTCATTGAAATGCTGGCAGTGACCCTGTCGAAGAATGCGCGCGCACGCGCGGTTCAACTGCCGGCCTGGAACGAGGCGCTTGGCCTGCCGCGCCCGTTCGACCAGCAATGGTCTCTCCGCGCGCAACAGATTCTCGCCTACGAGACCGACTTGCTCCACTATGGCGACATTTTCGAGGGTTCGACCGAGATCGCCGAGAAAGTTGAAGAGCTGAAGCGCGAGGCAAAGGAGGAGTTGCGGCGCATCGAGGAGATGGGCGGCGCCGTCAAAGCGGTCGATACTGGTTACTTGAAACAACAGCTTGTGGAATCCAACAGCAAGCGGATCGAGGCGATCGAGCACGGCGAACAGGCAGTGGTCGGCGTCAATCGCTTTCCCGAGACCGAGGAATCTCCTCTTGCCGTCAGCGGAGAAGCAATCCTCACCGTCCCCGACCACGTCGAGGCCGAGCAGATCGCACGCCTGAAAGCGTGGCGCCAAGCGCGCAACGCCGAGGCTGCTGCGGCGGCGCTGGTGGATCTTGAGCGCGCCGCGGCGGAAAATCGCAACATCATGCCTGCCTCGATTGCGTGCGCCAAAGCTGGCGTCACCACCGGCGAATGGGGAGCGGTATTACGCCAAGGCTTTGGCGAATATCGCGCGCCGACGGGTGTGGGACGCGGCATGCGCAACGACAGTAGCGGTCTCGACGATCTGCGAGGCGAAGTCGAACGAGTGTCGCGCAAACTCGGCCGGCGCATGACGTTCCTCGTCGGCAAGCCTGGCCTCGACGGCCACTCGAATGGTGCCGAGCAGATTGCTGTGCGTGCCCGCGACGCCGGAATGCAGGTCGTCTACGAAGGCATTCGCCTGACCCCGGCGGAGATCGTCGCGGCGGCGCGCAAGGAGAGGGTGCACGTCGTGGGCCTGTCGATCCTGTCCGGCTCACATCTCCCGCTGGTCAAAGACGTCGTTGCCGGCCTGCGCCAGGCTGGTCTTGACGAGGTGCCGGTCGTGGTCGGGGGCATCATTCCGCCGGAGGATGCGCGCGCGCTCAAGCAATTCGGCGTCGCCGCGGTGTACACGCCAAAAGATTACGAGATCAACCGCATCATGGCGGATGTCGTGCGGATCGTTGATACGGCGGTGGACGGATAGCTGCGGTCGGGCTGTCCAGTCAGTCTAGATCCTCCCACCGCATAGTCCAGACGATGCTGCGGCGGCACGCTTCAATGTGCTCGCGATAAATGATTTCAGCCCGTAAACAGCTCACACAGGATGCGCGCACCGACTTCAGCAATGGCGGAGCATCGGCTGCATTCGCCACATGGTACATCGGCTGTTTCCGAGAATTCTGTGAAACGCTGACCGATCTGCTAGGTCGTCGCTGTCGCTCACCGCGACTCTGCGGAGCGGATCGTCAGCTGATTGCCGGAGAAATCGGCAAGCGCCACGTTGCTCTTGCTGCCGCGAAAGTAGATCGAATGCACCATGTGGTTATTGGGGCCGCCGGTCGCGCAGTCCACTGTTTCCGCCATGGCCTTTTTTTCCGCCATGTCGCTGCGCTGCCAAAAGCGATCATCGACGACCACGGTGACGTTCGGCATAAACACGTCGACGGAGACGATGACATGGTTCGAGGTGAGCTTACGAACCTCCTGCATCGATCGATCCTGATCGCAGATGAGGCCCTGGGCGCTGGCCAGATTGAACGAGATCAGAACCAGACCGGTGCCCAACCCAACCTTCAAGGAACCGCCCCAGAACCAAGATCTGGGGCCAGTCGAGCGTGAAGCAAAGCGACGATCAAGCACGCCTTGCACCGAGATCGCCAACTAGCGATTCCCCTGTCGCTCACGCCACCGCAGGAAGTCGCGGTACAATTCGTCGCGCTGCGCCGGATCGCGCGCACCGGGTAAATCCAGCCGAGAGTTCAGGTAGGCCTGGAAGTCACCGCTCAGCTGCTGCTGATCGTTCTTTTGCTGCCCCCCCGACATCTGCCGCAGCATTTCATCGGCGACCGGCCATCGCGTCCAGCCGGGCACTGTGGCCGCCAGGTTGATCTCGCGCCAACCCGGATGGAACGGTGGTTTCTGGAACTTCTCCCACTTGGAGTACAGGCTCTGAACGAAGCGCTCGACTTTGCGAAAGCGGTCGGTGCCTTTTTGCCAATTGTAAACCGCAAGCACCGACGGCACCGCGATCGTATCAATGCGTTCGCCACCGGTCAGGTTGGGATAATCCTGCGGACTGAACTCCCCGAGCGCGTAAAAGTCCTCGAACGCCTTCGAATACGGAATCGGAACGAGGTGCAAGCCGGAATTCGGAGGAATCTTCGCGAAGAAGTCGATCGGCTTGGAAACGACGCGTGCAATGGCATCGACTTCACCGGAGCGCAGCTTCGTCAGCGCCGACGGCTGATCGATCAGCACCTGCTCGACATTGATGCCCAGGCGCTGGAACACGATGGTGCCAGTCAAACTCGAGCCAGTGCCCGCGGGACCGAAATTGACCTTCTTGCCCCGCAGATCCTCGAGGCTCTTGATTTCGTCGCGCGCGAGAATATGCAGCTCCGATATCGGCAAGCGCATGATGTAGTTAACGCGCTTCTCGAGACCCTGGGTCTTTCGCTGCGTGCGGAAATACTCGAACACATCCGATTGCGTGATCGCCACGTCGACGCCACGCAGGTAAAGAAGATCGTCAAGATTCGACGCCGCCCCGCGCGACACGATCGGCAACACGCGCATATTGTCGCCGTCGTCGATCACCGCCGATATTTCGTCGGCCATGCGCATCTGGCTGCCGGACAAGAGGCCGCCGACAATGCCGACGGTCCACGCATTCTTGCGGTCCTTCAGCTCCTGATCGGTTCCACCTTGCTGGATGGCTTGTGGCACTTGAATAGTTCGCGGCGCGGTCTGTGCGCCGACAAGGCCGGAACTCAAACTCCAGACCGCAAGGGCCAACGTTGCTGCGATTGCCGCCGCACCCGCGATACCACGCATACGCATAGGGCTACCCCCGACGCTTGCACTAAAATTTTTACTTTAACCTGACGAAAACGCCCATCAATGTTGTGGTAGCAAATTATGGCAGCGCTGAGACACAACAATGGAATAAACTGCTTTTCGTCAGTCCTTTACTCGGTGATCCCCCAATTACTCGAATCTTTCGCTTCGCATCAACCGTCAATTAGCGCCAATTGGATCAACTCGACCTTGACCGACGTGGTAAGATTGTCTTACGCCGTCGCAACCGACGTGACTGAACTGACTGCGTCGGTAACCATGTTGGTGATTATGACGCGATCCCGCCACAAAATACTTACAGGATATTGGGCGGGGAAACCTTGCTCTAAAGTTGAACCGAGCCGGGGTGTAAAGCGTAGGGTTTGAGTGGGGTTCGTGATGTATTCGCCACCCGGTGTGCGAACCAGCGCAGATTTTCCAATTCCGGAAACAATGCAGGCGTGGGTCCTTGGCGATCCCGACACCCTTGTCCTCAAGAGCAAGCGGACACCCGTACCGCGCAATGGTGAAGTCCTCGTGAGGATCGACGCGGTCGCCATTTGTGCGACCGATCTTGAGATCATTCACTACGGTTCCCCGGCCTTGATCCAAGGGGGATTGCCCTTCAACAAGGGCTTCACGCCCGGCCACGAATATATGGGGACCGTGGTTGCGCAGGGACCCGGCGTTGATGAGTTCCCGATTGGTCAACGCGTGACGGTTGAGATCCACGCCGGCTGTGGCCAGTGCAAGCGCTGCCGTGCGGGTATGTACACGGCCTGCCTCAACTACGGATTGAATTACGGCGAGCACGACAAGGGTCACCGCGCCAACGGCTTCACCACGGACGGCGGGTTTTGCGAGTACCAAGTCAACAGCATCAATACGCTCATCGCCATTCCCGACACGATGTCGGACGAAGAAGCGACGCTCGTTGTGACCGCGGGCACCGCGATGTACGGGTTGACCGAGCTGGGTGGGCTGGTTGCGGGCGAAAGCGTCGTCGTGACCGGCCCTGGCCCGATTGGGCTTCTCGGCGTGGCGGTCGCCAAAGCTCTTGGCGCCGAACCCGTCATCTTGACGGGCACGCGCGACAATCGCCTTGAGATTGGCCGGCAACTCGGCGCTGACCACGTCATCAACGTGCGCAATGAAAACGCCGTCGAGGCCGTGCGACGAATTACTCGCGGCGCCGGTGCCGACTATGTTGTCGAGTGCTCGGGCGCGCCCGAGGCCGTTAACGACGCCGCACACATGCTCAGCCGCGGCGGCAAGATTTGTCTCGCCGCATTTCCGCATGAAGCCACCTCTGTCGACGTTGCGCACATCGTCCGCAACAACATCTATCTGTTCGGAATTCGTGGTGAAGGAAAGAGCGCGACGCATCGCGCGGCGGCCTTCATGGCGCAAAGGCGCTTCGATGCGACCAAGATCCACACGCATACGTTTCCGTTGGCTGACCTGCCGACGGCAATCCGATACGCAAGAGATCGCGTTGAGGACGCTATCAAGGTCGTCGTGAAACCGCAGCGGGCGTCAATCGAGCGCACGATTGCGGCTGAGTAGGAGTGCAGTGTTTAGGGGAGCGCGTGGCGTAACGCTCCGTCTTTGGCGAGTATCCGAGAGCCGAGGCGGCTCGCTCGTCGTCATTGTCGTCGCCAGAAGCAGGAGGGGACCATGCCGAAAATGAGACTAGTCGCAGCAACACTGGCGAGCCTCGTGTCGCTCGCCGCCGTCGCGCAGGCCGAGGACTGGCCGACGCATCCCGTCACCATGGTGGTGCCCTTCGCAGCGGGCGGGCCAAGTGACGTGGTCGGCCGCATCGTGGCTCAGAAACTGGGCGAGATCCTTGGGCAACAGATCGTCGTCGAAAATGTCGGCGGCGCCGGCGGCATGACGGGAGCGCAGCGCATCGCCAGTGCCCAGCCCGACGGCTACCAAGTGCTGCTCGGCACTGTCGGCACGCAGGCCTATAATCAAACGCTCTACAAGCACCCACTCTACAACGCGACCACCGACTTCGCACCCGTGGCACTCATCGCCGAGCAGCCTTTGGTCCTCGTCACCCGCAAGGATTTTCCCGCCAAGTCGTTCAGCGAATTCGCCGCTTACGTGCAGGCCAACGCATCGAAGCTGACGTTCGGCTCCGGCGGCGCAGGGGCCTCGACACACCTTGGTTGCCTGCTGCTCAATTCGTCGATCGGCGTCAACGTTCAGCACGTGCCCTACAAAGGTTCGGCACCTGCGCTGCAAGACCTCGCTGCCGGTCGCATCGACTACCTTTGCGATGCCGTCACCACGGCCTTGCCGCAGATCACGGGTGGGGCGGTCAAGCCGATCGCCGTGCTCGGACGCAACCGGTCGCCGGTCCTGGCCGACGTTCCCACCGCGCATGAGCAGGGTCTGGTAAATTTCGAGGCCCAGAACTGGATCGGACTGTTCTTTCCCAAGCAGACACCCGAGGCCATCGTGAAGAAGCTGCACGATGCGACCGTCAAGGCGATGACTGCGCCGGACGTGCGCGAGCGGATGAAGGCCATCGGCACAGATCTGGTGACCGCCGATCGCACCACGCCCGACTATCTCAAGCGTTTCGTCGTCAGTGAGATAGACAAGTGGGCGGTGCCGATCAAGGCGAGCGGCGTGACCGCCGACTGAGCGGCTGATCGAGTCGAACCAAATACGACCCCGCAGGCAAGGTTGCCTGCGGGGTTTTTCTTGCCCTGAGAGCGCATGCCGTTCCGATGGAATCGAATGCGTTCATGCGTTGGCGCATATCCTTCTCGGAAAACCACGCAAATCAGATGTTTCCGATTTGCGCTTCGCCGATATCGGGTAAACCCGATATCGGCGTCCACTTTTCCGGG
>Ga0066903_100002571_pt1 | contig 14306 bp, 10 predicted proteins | sample PanSoiMetaGPlot1_FD_67491 | JGI IMG/M metagenome (GOLD analysis project Ga0066903, IMG submission 67491) | Tropical forest soil microbial communities from Panama analyzed to predict greenhouse gas emissions - Panama Soil - Plot 1 (version 2) | ecosystem: Environmental > Terrestrial > Soil >...
CTTCGCCTCGAAGGCTACCGGCCGTGTTCGGTGTGCGGCGTCAAACATCCGCCCGAGGCGCTGGTCGGCAGCGTGTGCGCGCTTTGCGGCGAACAACCCTCCCCGGTCGTTCACTAGAACGGTTCTCGCCGCGTTACCATTCCTCTCGCGGAGGACTGATCATGCGCGGGCTGATCGCGACGGTTGCGCTCCTTGCCGCCGCGGGTGCGGCGGCACAGAACACACATCCCATTCCCCGTCCGCCGGCACAGGCCCCGCAGGCATCGGGATCGGAAGCCGGCAGCGCGGCGCCGGACGGCTATGCGCCCATCCCGGCGTGGGCGGGCCAGACGCGCGCGCCGCACCCGGCGAAGACGGCCGCCTACAGCGTCGAGACGGTCGTCAGCGGACTGACGGGCGGGTACGGATTCCAGTTTCTCCCCGATGGCCGGATGCTCATCACCGAACGTCCGGGCCGGATGCGCATCGCCGGCAAGGGCGGCGCGCTGTCGCCGCCAGTGACGGGCCTGCCGGCAATCTGGGCGCGCGGTCCGCAGGGACTGTTCGCCGCGATTCCCGACAGAAACTTCGCGAGCAACCGGACGATCTTCTTTGACTACACGGCGCTGCCCGCCGGCGTGACTGCCGCCGCGGCTCCACGGTTGGCCGGCGAGCTGATGATTGCGAAGGCGCGGCTCTCGGCCGACGGCGCAGCGCTCGAGGACGTCAAAGTGCTGCTCAACGCCGAAGGCATCGGCGGACGGATCATCCAGGCGCCGGACGGCACGCTGTTCATCACGTCGAGCATCCCGGCGGGGATCGGGATCGATTCGGTGGACTGGCCGCAGCCGCAGCAGCTGGAAAGCGACATGGGCAAGGTGCTGCGCATCAACGCCGACGGCTCGATCCCGCGCGACAATCCGTTTGTCGGCCGCGCGGGCGCGCGCCCGGAAATCTACGCGCTCGGCGTCCGCGACGATCACGGCGTCGCCGTCCATCCGCGCACGGGCAAGCTGTGGACGAGCGAACATGGTCCTCGCGGCGGCGACGAGATCAACGTGATCGAGAAAGGCAAGAACTACGGCTTCCCGATCATCGGGTACGGACACGAGTACACCGGCAAGCCGATCAACGGGGACAAGACGGCACAGGCGGGGCTCGAGCAGCCCGTGTATTTCTGGACGCCCGACATCGCGCCGGCGGGCATCACGTTCTACACGGGATCGCTCTTTCCGGCGTGGCAGGGCGATCTGTTCGTGGCGGCGCTGGCGGGCAAGCACGTCGCACGTCTCGTGCTGCAGGGCGAACGCGTGGTCGGCGAAGAGCGACTGCTGACGGAGTTGAATACGCGAATCCGCGACGTGCGCGAGGGACCGGACGGGGCGCTGTACGTCATGACCGACGGGAACGAGGGGAAGATCCTGCGGATAATACCGCGATAGTCGAGAGTCGGTGGTCGAGAGTCCTGAGTCGTTAGTCAGAGTCGACAGTCGAGAGTCTTTGTCAAGAGTCTTAGTCAGCCTTCGTTAAGGAGTCGGACGTGCCGCTGGCCATCGACCGGTCCGAGTTGCGCATGCTCGGCTACGCCGAATTCGGGCAACTCCTGGACGTGCTGACGGCCAACGTCATGAGCGTCTGCGTGACGCGTCATCTGCGCATCGACGTCGTCGTGCCGATCCTTCGGAGCGGAAGCATGGCCGGATGCCATCTGGCGTCCAGGCTTGGCGTGACGGCGATGCTCCCCCTTCAGTACAAACACACGTACGACGGCCTCATGCCGATACGCCGGCAGTTCAGCATGCCGGTCCTGGAGGACGAGCCCCGGAATCCGGTCGTGCTGATAGCTGATACGAACACCGTCACCGGCGCAATAGCGGCCTGCGCGGCGCGAGAGGTCCGGACCAGATGGCCCGCCAGCACGATCCTGTTCGCCTCCGTGCTGCTGGACCTGTCGATCGAACGGCTCCCGGACATCGATGTGCTGGTTTCGGCCCGCCGGACGAACGAACGTCGAACCGTGTCGGCGGACACAGCGGCGGCGCGCGGCGCGTCGAACGAGATTCAGATTTTCCCGTGGGAAGACATTGACGAGCAGTGGGCCGAAATCCGCGCCTCATTGGCGGAGAACGAACCGTAGTCGAGAGTCGAGAGTCGCTGGTCTTAGTCGTAAGTCCGAGTCCCCAGTCGTTGGTCTGGGTCGTTCGTCTGAGTCGTTCGTCTGAGTCAATGGTCAAAGCCTGGAGTCACGCTGACTTGACTTACGGCTACGACCATCGACTCTCGACTCTCTCTGACTCTCGACTCAAGACTCCCGACTAGCGACTCTCGACTACTCAGCCGACGAGCGCCTTGATCTCCGCCAGTACCCGGTCGGGCAGTCGATGGTCTCAGTCGTAAGTCCGAGTTCCCAGTCGTTTGCCTGAGTCGTTCGCGCGCGTGTCGCGACGGCCATGGGTGTACAGCGAGCGCCCGCGCCGGTTTTGCGACCATCCGGGCACGTACAGCAGGCGGCCCACCATGATCCGCGGGCGGTCCAGTGTGTTTCGTGACCAGTCCAGTGTGTTCCGCGTGTGCCCGAATGTGTGCCGCGAGCAGTTGGACACCTTCGGCGCCAGCCGGATACGTACGATGGCGGACGGAGTCGTCGCGCGGGTCGTGTGAGCATGTGTCGCAGGCAGCGGATGACGTTCCCGCGTGACCCATCGCGTGCGCGGCGACCCCGAGGTGGGTTCTTCCCTGACGGGACTGCTGACTATGACCGACGACTCTCGACTCTGACTCTCGACTCAGGACTCCCGACTAGCGACTCTCGACTATTCAGCCGACGAGCGCCTTGATCTCCGCCAGCACCTGTTCGGGCGCATCCTCCTGGAGGTTGTGGCCGGCGGGCAGCCCTTTCCCGGTCACCTTCGTGGCGCGCTCGCGCCAGATGGCGAGCACGTCGTAGAGCCGCCCCATCGCCCCGCGTTCGCCCCAGAGCGCCACCAGCGGACACGCGATCTTCTTCTGCAGGTCGGCCGCGTCGTGCTGCAGGTCAATAGACGCGCCGGCGCGGTAGTCCTCGCACATGGCGTGGATGTTCTCGAGGCGGCTGGCCGTACGAAGGTACTCCTTCTGTACGTCGGACGTCGCGCGCGCCAGCGCCGCCTCGTTCTGCGCCTTGAGCTCGTTCTCGGGCCCGGGCGCAGGGCGGAGGTAGTTGAACCAGTGAAAATAGGCCTGCACGAACTCGATCGTCACGTGTGTGTAGAGGTAATAGGTCGGCACGATGTCGAGCACGGCGAGCCGCGTGACCTTGTCGGGATGATCGAGCGCCATGCGGTGGCCCACACGGCCGCCGCGATCGTGGCCGATCAGGGGGAACCGATCGAAGCCGAAATGATGCATGACCTCGACCTGGTCGAGCGCCATGGCCCGCTTCGAGTAGTTCACATGGGTGTCGCCGTCAGCCGGCTTGCTGCTGTCCCCGTATCCCCTCAGATCGGGCACGACGACGGTGAACTGCTCGGCCAGCTTCGGCGCGACAAGGCGCCACGAGATATGGCTTTGCGGTGCGCCGTGCAGCAGCAGGATCGGCGGTCCGGACCCGCCAATCACGCCGTTGATGCTCGCGCCGGTTGTGTCGACCTTGAACGCCTTGAACCCCGGAAAGAACCGCAGCGTGTTTTCCGGCGGCGCCGCGGTTTGCGCGAACGCGCGCCCTTCGAATGGCGGTTCTATTGACGAAGCGGCCGTAAACCCGGCCATCCCTCGAAGAAGCGTCCGACGATCCATCCGACCTCCCCGTTTTGAGTCTGACGCGCCCGGGTGCTGCCACCCCGGCACCGGGAGCACCTTAGCACTCGTGGGTGGAGTATGGCTCAAAATTGGCGCAAATTTGGCCGGCTTGCGCCTCTCTGCTCTTTGCTGCGCCGGTCCGGTTCGGGCGACGGCGGTAAAATCTGAGCCTGTCGTGATGGCCCATTCGACCCGTCGAAACTCGACCGGCATCCACTTCGCCATGCTCCTCGCGGCGCTGGTCGCTGCGTCAGGAGGACGCTTGTTCGCGGATGCCGCGACGAGGCTCGCCGACGCGGCGATGCGCCGCGACACGGCGGCCGTCAAGGCGCTGCTCGATCGCAAGGCCGATCTCGACGCGCCCGGCCAGGACGGCACGCCCGCGTTGCACTGGCTGGTGCAGTACAACGATTTCGACACCGCACGCCTGCTGATCCGCGCGGGCGCCGACGTCACCAAACCGAACCGCTACGGCGTGACGCCGCTCTATCTGGCCGCCAGCCAGGGGAACGCGGCCATGATTCGCCTGCTGCTCGAGGCAGGAGCTGATCCCAACAGCGCCGATCCCACCGGTGAGACGACGCTCATGACCGCGGCGCAGACCGGCAGTGTCGACGCGGTGAAGGCGCTGCTCGATCAGGGCGCACGCATCGACGCCCGCGATCAGGCGTTTCAGCAGACCGCCCTGATGTTCGGCGTGCGCGGCAATCACCCCGACGTCGTGCGGCTGCTCGTCGAACGGGGCGCCGACGTGAACGCGAAAACGCGCGTCGGCGACACACCCCGCTGGGTGCTGCCCAATTCGGTGCCCGGCTTCGGCCACGGCGTCGGCATCGTCCGCGGCGGGCTGCCGGAGCGCGGATCGCGCACGCCGATCCCGGGCGCACTGTCACCTCTCTTGTACGCGGCGCGCGACGGCCGGCTGCCGGCGCTCCGGATCCTCCTGGATGCCGGCGCGAGCATCAATCAGCCAGAGGCCAACGGCCTCACGCCGCTCCTGATGGCCATCACCAACAACCATCCGGACGTCGCCCGCTTTCTCGTCGACAAGGGCGCCGACATCCACGCCGTCGACTGGTATGGGCGCAACGCGCTGTGGGCGGCCATCGAAGCGCGCAATATGGACGTCGACAACGCGAGCTTCGTCAACGAGGTGGACCGCGCGCCGCTCCTTGCGCTCATCCGCGTGCTGCTCGATCGAGGCGCCGACGTCGGGTTGCAGGTGAAAGAAGTGCCGCCCATTCGCCGGAACATGCTCCGCGTCACGGGGTCGCTGTCGTGGGTGGACTTCACCGGCCAGACGCCGTTTCTGACGGCGGCGCTCTCGGCCGATCTCGCGGTGATGCGCCTGCTGCTCGAGTACGGCGCCGATCCGTACGTCTCGGCGTTCGGAGGCACCACACCGCTCATGGCCGCGGCCGGCGTCAACTGGGTGGTCGATCAGACGTACGATGAAGGCCCCGCCGCACGCCTCGAAGCGGTGACGCTCTGTTACGAGCTCGGCATGGACGTCAACGCCGTCAACTCGATGGGGCTGACCGCGCTGATGGGGGCCGCCAATCGAGGCTCCGACGACATCATCACGTTCCTCGTCGACAAGGGCGCGCGCCTCGACGCGAAAGACAACGAAGGGCGCACGCCGCTCGCGTGGGCCGAAGGGGTGTTCCTCGCGACGCATCCCGCCGCCCCCAAACCTGGCTCGATCGCCCTGCTCAAGAAGCTGGGGGCGAAATGACAGATGTAGGGCGGACGTTCAGGTCCGCCGGACCTAAAGGTCCGGCCTGCATCACTGTTGTGACGGTCGCGCTGTCGGCCGCCATGGTGCTTCGCGCGCAAACGCCGCCGCCAGCGCCGGCCACGCCGCCACTCCTCAGGCAGTACTGCATCACCTGCCACAACGAGCGAACGAAGACGGCAGGGCTCACGCTGGACACGCTGGACTTCGATCGGGTCAGCAACGACGCCGCGACCTGGGAGAAGGTGGTCCGGAAAATCCGCACGGGGATGATGCCGCCGAGCGGCGCCCGGCGGCCCGAACGCGGCGTGCTCGACGCCTTCAGCGCGGATCTCGAAGCGCGGCTCGACGCGGCGACGCCGGTGGAGGCGCATCTCGATTCGCCTGCCCTGCATCGGCTGAACCGGACGGAATACGCGAACGCTGTCCGCGACCTCGTCGCGCTCGACATCGACGTCGCCAACCTGCTGCCGCCTGACGCCTCGAGCGAGGGCTTCGACAACATCGCCGACGCGCTGGTGGCGTCACCGTCGCTCATCCAGGGCTACGTGTCGGCGGCCATGAAGATCAGCCGCCGGGCCGTCGGCGACCGGACCGTCACCTCGTCGCAGGTCACCTATCCAGCTCCGGGCGGCCTCGCGCAGGACAGGCACATCGAGGGACTGCCGCTCGGCACGCGCGGGGGGTTCCTGATTCACCACACGTTTCCGCTGGACGCCGAGTATGAGTTCACGGTCGGCGGAGGCCTGGGGCCGGCCAACATCGACGTGACGCTCGACGGTCAGCGGATCGCCGGGACGAATCCGCGCCGATTCGCCGTCGCCGTGACCGCCGGGCCGCACACGGTCGGTGCGGCGGTCGTCGATCGCCAGCGAGCCGCCGGCGTCGATGACGTGTACGCCGACTTCCGCAACGACTCGACGTTTACGGCGGCTGGAGGCGTGCAGACGATCACCATTACGGGACCCTCCAATCCCACCAGCCCCGGTGATACGCCCAGCCGGCGACGGATCTTCGTGTGCCGCCCGCCGGGCGCAGGCGACGACGAGCGCTGTGCCCGGACGATCGTCGCCACGCTCGTCCGGCGTGCCTTCCGGCGTCCCGTGAGCGACGCTGATCTCGATCCGTTTCTGGCCTTCTACCGCCAGGGCCGCGGCGGCGGCGATTTCGAAACCGGCATCCAGCAGGCGCTCGCGCGCATCCTCGTGGCGCCGCGCTTCCTGTATCGCATCGAAGAACCACCAGCCTCGAACGCGCCGGTCTACCGGATCAGCAATCTCGATCTCGCCTCGCGCCTGTCGTTCTTCCTCTGGAGCAGCATCCCTGACGACGAACTGGTGGACCTCGCCGCGAAGGGCCGGCTGACCGATCCGAAGATCGTCGAGCAGCAGACGCGCCGCCTGCTCGCGGATCAGCGCTCCGACGCGCTGACCACCAACTTCGCCGGCCAGTGGTTGTACCTGCGGGAGCTCGCCAGCGTCCAGACCAACGCGAAGGAGTTCGACGAGAACCTGCGGCGATCGTTCCGGCGCGAAACCGAAATGCTGTTCGGCACCATCGTCCACGAAGATCGCAGCATCGTGGATCTCGTCGACGCCGACTTCACGTTCGTGGACGAGCGGCTGGCACGCCATTACGGCATGCCTGACGTGCACGGCAGTTACTTCCGGCGCGTCACGCTCGACGCCACGAACCCGAGGCGCGGGCTGCTCGGGCAAGGCAGCCTGCTGACGGTGACGTCGGTGGCGAGCCGCACCTCGCCCGTATCGCGTGGCAAGTGGATTCTCGAGAACCTCCTCGGCACGCCGCCGCCCATTCCGCCGCCGAACGTCGAGACCAACCTCGAGAAGAATCCGGAAGAGGTGAAGACGACGACGTTGCGGCAGCGGCTGGAGGCGCACCGGACCAATCCGGTGTGCGCGTCGTGCCACAAGATCATGGACCCCATCGGCTTTGCGCTCGAGAACTTCGACCTGATCGGCGCATGGCGCGACGTGGACGGTCCGGGCACGGTCGACTCGTCGGGGCAGCTCGTCGACGGCACGCCGCTCAAGGGGCCCGCGGACCTGCGCGCGGCGCTCATGTCGCGGCGTGAAGCCTTCGTCACCGCCGCCACTGAGAAGCTGCTCACGTACGCGCTCGGCCGGCCGCTTCAGTACTACGACATGCCGGTCGTACGCGCGATCGTGCGGAAGGCGGCGAAGCAGGATTACCGATTCTCGGCGCTCGTGCTCGGCATCGTCGAAAGCGCGCCGTTTCAGAAGAAGCGACGTACGTAGAGCGGACCTTCAGGTCCGCCGGAGAGAACCATGTTCATCCGCAAGATGCACCTGTCACGTCGACGGTTTCTGAAGGGCGCCGGCGTGTCCATCGCGCTGCCGCTCCTCGAATCGATGGTGCCGGCCGCGACGCCGCTCGCGCAGACGGCGGCCCGCGGACGGACGCGGCTCGGGTGCATCTACTTCCCGCACGGCGCCACGATGGAGAAATGGACGCCGACCGCCGACGGCGCCGGCTTCGAGTTTCCGGACATCCTGACGCCGCTCGAACCGTTTCGCGATCGCGTCAACGTCATCAGCGGACTGAGTCATCCCCAGGCGTACGGCAGCGGCTCGGCGACAGCCAATCACAACCGATCGGCGGCGTCGTTTCTGAGCGGCGCGCACGCAAAGGAAGGGGCGCAGCCGTATCTGGGTGTCACGCTCGATCAGGTAGCGGCCCGTCAGATCGGCCAGGACACGCCGCTGCCATCGATCGAGCTGATGCTCGAGGAGACGAGCCTCAACTGCGGCGAGGGGCTGAGCTGCGCCTATCGCGACACCATCTCATGGCAGGGTCCCACTTCGCCCCTGCCAATGCAGAACAACCCGCAAGTGGTGTTCGAGCGGCTGTTCGGCGACGGCAACACGGACGCCGAACGGCGCGCCCGCCGCAGTCAGTCGCTGAGCCTGCTCGACTCGGTGCTCGGCGAGGTGTCGTCACTGCAGGCGAAGCTGCCGCCGGCCGACCGTACGCGGCTGGATCAGTACCTCACCGACGTGCGCGAAATCGAACGTCGCATTCAGAAGGCCGGCGATCAGCTGTCCACGGATCTCGACGTACCTCCCGCCCCGGCCGGCGTACCGAAGGACTTCGACGACTACATCAGGCTGATGTTCGATCTGCAGGTGCTTGCGTGGCAGGCCGACATCACACGTGTGACGACGCTCTTGATGGCGAAGGAACTGAGCAACGCCGTCTACCCGAAGAGCGGTGTCCGAGACGCGTTTCACATCCTGTCGCACCATTCGAATCTCAAGGAGAACAAGGAACGGTTCGCCGTGTTGAACCGTTATCACGTGGCACTGTTCGCGTACCTGCTCGGCAAGCTGAAGGCGACGCCGGACGGCGACGGCACGCTGCTCGATCATGCCATGGTGCTGTACGGCAGCGCGATGAGCGACGGCAACCAGCACAATCACGGGCCGCTGCCGATCGTGCTGGCCGGCGGTGCGTCCGGCAGGCTCGCCGGCGGGCGTCATCTGCGAAGCACCTCGGACACCACGATGTCGAACCTGCTGCTCGCGATGCTCGAGAAGCTGGAAATCCGTCAGGAGAAGTTCGGCGACAGCACGGGGATGCTGGCGCTCTGATCTACGGCTGTTTCGTCGGCACGAGGCGCTTCAACTCTTCCTGCCAGTTCAGGACCACAGTGATCTCGGTCACTGGCGCCTGTTGCTGTTCCACCGGTTTGAGCATCAGGAACTTCTGGCCGTCGGCGGAGACGTCGTAGTTGGCGCGCACCCACCCGGCGTTCGTCGTCTGATAGCGCCCCTCGAAGAGTTGTCGAGGCTTCCCCACTGAAAAGCCTGCCTGCGTGTCGACGTCGACAGCCATCATTTTGTCGCCGTTACGGTAGAAGATTTCACGGCCGCTGCGGTTCCACAGCGGCTCGTTGCCGCCGTCGACGGACACCTGCCACTTGCTGCCGTTTCCGGCAGTTGGCTGCACGTAGATTTGCCGCCGGTTCGATTCGTCAGCCGAGGCGTAGGCCAGCCAGCGGCCGTCCGGCGAGAACTGAGGCCCGGCATCCGGTGATCGCGCTTCAAGGGAGATGCGCTCCGCGGTGGGCACGTGCTCCGGGCCAGAAACATTGTCGACGTGCACTTCCCAGACTTCGGATCCCCCCGTCGGCAGCAACTTGACGAACATCAGCCGCTTCCCATCCGGCGACCACGAGTAGGGGATGTTGAGGATGTCGGCGGTCGTCGTGGGTGGGTTTTTCGTCAGCCGTTCGAGTCCGCCCTTGCCATCGGCCAACTGCCAGAAGATCTGCGTCGAGCCCTCCCTGTTCGAACTGAACGTGAGACGCGTCCCGTCCGGCGTCCAGAGGGCGTGACGGTTGACGCTGTCGAAGGTGAACGGTATGAGGGTGTCCCGAACGAGGTCGTACAACCACACCTGCATCTTTCCCGAGTTCTCGACCACGTCCACCGCAATCCGACGCCCATCCGGCGAGAGCCGCGGCTGATTGTAAACACGCGCGGGCGTCCCCAGAACGTGTTCGGTCCCAGTGCGATCAACGAACACCAGCCGGGTCTGCGCGGTCTGCAGCCTTCCGGGCGCGTAGACGAGCGAACCTGTCGCGGAAACGCTGTACTGGGCCGCTCCGCGCCCCGTCGACGACTGCAGAACACCCTGCACGACAGGGACGGCGTCACCGGTGACCTGCACACGCGCGGAATCGAAGGGCACGGCCATCAGAGTGCCGGCCTGCGCGTAAACGACGTGACCGGAGGGCACGTATTTCGGGGCTTCGCCCGCCGGTCCGCGAACCAGATTTCGTCGCTCTCCGCCACTCTGTTGCACGGCAATCGCCGTCGGACCCGCTGAAAATGCCGAAAACAGTACCGAGTTGCTTCGCAACGGCCACGGCCAGGCGTGCTGCGTTTCCCCTTTCTCGAAGCGGCTCAGCGGCCGCGGCGCGCCGCCGGTATCCGGTACCTCCTGGAGCACCGACGAGTAAGGCGCGAAGATGATCGTGTGGTCGCTCGTCCACGCCGCGCCCGAGTCGAATCCGCTGACGTCGGTCACGGTCTCGACCACGCCGCCCTTCAGCGACACCTTCTTCAGCGTTTGGCCGGCGAAGAACCCGAGCCATTGGCCGTCAGGAGAAAAGAAAGGATTGCGGGCGCCTTGTGTGCCAGGAATTGGCCTGGATTCAACACTGTCCATGGATCGCAGGTAGATCTGCGGTGCGCCGCCGGACGTGGTTGCGACGTACGCCAGCTGGCTCCCGTCAGTAGAAAGGGCCAGGGCTGGTTGGGCCAATTCCGCTAACGCCTGGTCGGCAGGAAGCCTGATCGTGAAGCGCGTGACGGCCCCGGCGAATCCCGACGAGGGCTTCAAAGTCCAGACGACGAGGCCCGTGACAGCTGCGACGGCAACCGCGCCTGCTATCGCCACGGCCAACCAGCGGTTTCCGGGTCGGATTTTTTGCGGACCGATCAGCGCTGGAGCACCGGAAAGAGTTTCTTCGAGGACGATGCGCGCGTCGCCAATCGACTGCAGACGTTGCCTGGGTTCCTTCTGCAGGCAGCGACGCAGGAGTTCGCGAACGGGAAACGGCAACGTCCCCGGCAGCCGCGACCAGTCCGGCTCCGCGCGGATTACGTCCGCCAGCGTGTCCACGACCGCTTCGCCGGCAAACGTTTTCCTTCCGGTGAGCATCTCGTACAACACGCACCCGAACGCCCAGATGTCCGAGCGGCGATCCGCTGGCCGGCTCTTCGCCTGTTCGGGAGCCATGTACGCCGCCGTGCCCAGAAGCACGCCAGCCTGCGTGGCCATGCGGCTGATCGTCGGCGACGTGGCAATGTCTGAAGACCGAGTGTCGCTTTCGAGCGCCTTCGCCAGGCCGAAGTCGAGAATCTTGAGCGTGCCGTCAGCGGCGAGCTTGATGTTCGACGGCTTCAGATCCCGATGAACAATCCCCCGCTCGTGCGCGTATTCGAGTCCTTCGCAAATCCTCGTCGCCATGGCGAGCGCATCGTCGGGCGGGATCGGTCCCTTCGCGATGACGTCGGCCAGTGTCGGGCCTTCGACCAGCTCCAGCACGAGCGCATGCGTGCTGAAGGAGTCCTCGAAGCCGTAAATGGCGGCGACGGCGGGGTGATTGAGTGAGGCCAGTACCTGCGCCTCGCGTTTGAAGCGGGCCAGGCGTTCCGGATCCGACGCGAATGCCTCGGGCAGGACTTTCAGCGCGACGTCGCGATTGAGCTTCGCATCGTGCGCCCGATACACCTCGCCCATGCCGCCTGCGCCGAGCAGGGACACGATTTCGTAAGGGCCGAGACGCGTGCCTGAAGCGAAAGCCACGAGGAGTGGCTGAAATTATAGGGGATGACCGTCGGCAAATATGTTGTGCAACGCGGTAGCACCGTGGCCTTCCATCCGTGACACTGTTGGCCGGTCATCCGGCCATCGTTGTACGCCTGCGATTGAGGAGGACTGTATGCGCCCGTACCCTGGCGACGACGTCGTCCGTCTCATCTCCGGTGCCTTCGCGGATCTGTTCGCCATCGCGGGTCGGCCACTCGGCGGTGCCGTCGGTATCTGGGTCGGCCGGACGGTGTACGACATCGCGGACGGTCTGAGTCCCCAGGCGTCGTTCGCGAAGCACGCCGCCGAGGCCGTCGCGGCGCTCGCATTCACCGGCCCGCTGCCGGCACCGCCGCTCGGCAGCGGCGCCGCGGGCGACAACGGCGTGCGGATCGCCGCGTATTGCGGCGACGCGTGCGTCGACACCATCGCGACGGGCGTCGTCGATCTGTACGCGCAGACGGGCCGGCCGCTGGATATCGGGTTCGCGATCTGGGTCGGCCGCGCGGTCTACGACACGGCCGCCGGTTTCTCGTGCGCGGCTGCGAAGCAGAAACATCTCGCGGAGCTTTCACGGGCGCTCGGCATCGGCGTGGCGCACGTCGATCCGCCCCTCGGGCCGCCGGTCCCGCCCGACGGCCTCGCCGCCCGCCACCGCGCCGCCGGCGTCGTCCGCGTGCAGGATCGCGTGTTCGTCGACGAGACCGGACCGTTCCGGCCGCTCGGCGCGACGCTTTTCTGGGCGCTGTGGGGGTGGACCAACGATCGGGATCGGGTGAAGAAGTCGCTGGGGTTCCTCGCCGCGCGCGGCATCGAGTTCGTGCGGATCCTCGGAGACGTCGGGTGGGAGAACCAGGAGATCGATTCGACAGCCGCCGACTACGAGAGCATCCTGGCCAGCGTCATCGACACCTGTTTCGATACGCACGGCATGCGCGTCGAGCTCACGCTGTGGGGCGGCAGCCGCCGCGATCCGGTCGCCGCCGCGGCCAGGGCCGCCAGGGTCATCACCGCCGGCCGCCAGCACAAGATTCTCGACATCGAAGCCGGCAACGAATCGTTCCAGAACGGGCCCGACGACGCGACCATCGGGAGAATGCTGAGCATCCTCAACGGCACGGGCTGCCTGACAGCGGCGTCGTCGCCGGGTCCGCAGGAGGACGCGCTGGCCAGGCTGAAGCAGTTCCGCACGCTCGGCGCGCGCATCGGCACGATTCACACGGAGCGGACCCCGGGCCAGCGGGGCGAGCGCGCCGTACGCCAGGTGCGCGACTTTCAGGGCCTCGACTTCGGCCTCAGCGCCAACGAGCCGCCCGGTCCACGCTCGAGCGTGGCCGAGATGACCGATCCGCGGAAGCTGGCGATGCTGCGCGGTCTGGGCATCTTCAGCGGCGTGGGCGCATTCGTGCTGCACAACGCGAACGGCGTCACCGGCAGCGTCGACGAACGCCACAACCGCGGGGGCGATCTGTGGACCGTGCCAGACATCGACACGATCCACGCCGTCGTGCGCGGCGTCGACGCGATCCTGCCTCTCGGCGTGGAGACGTGGGGCAAGTCGACGCAGCACGGCGGGTTTGCGCATCCAGAGACCTTCGGCGACTTCGGGCAGCCGATGGCCGCCGATTCGATCTGGTCGGACGGCTTCCCGAGCGGATGCGATCGCTGCTACGGGGCCGTCAACGGCAGCGACTTCGTGACGATGGTCTCCGACGTCGTCGATTTCGTCGAGCTGCGTGCGCGGGGCGGCTGCGACGTCGAGGTGTTCGATGTGGCTCGGCCTACGGCGCCGCGGCGCGCGTCGCTCGGCGCGGGCGAAACGATCCGCCTCGAGCAGCGCGAGTCGTCCGACTTCATCGTGCGGGGGCGATTCAGATAGAACGATCTGTGCTACAAACGGCTCATGTCCGCTTCCGTCGTCACACAGGCACTGACGCTCTCGGTCAACGGGCGGCAGGTCCGGCTGAGCCTCGACACACGCACGACGTTGCTCGACGCACTGCGCGAGCACCTGCAGCTCTTCGGCACGAAGAAGGGGTGCGACCATGGCCAGTGCGGCGCCTGCACGGTCCACATCAACGGCCGCCGCGTCAACGCGTGCCTCACCTTCGCCGTCATGCACGACGGCGCCGACATCACGACAATCGAGGGCCTCGCCACTGACGGCGCGCTGCACCCGGTGCAGCAGGCCTTCATCGAGCACGACGCCTTCCAGTGCGGCTATTGCACGGCCGGCCAGATCATGTCGGCGACGGCGCTCCTCACCGAGCCCGGGGGGACGACCGATGCCGACGTGCGGGAGAACATGAGCGGCAACCTCTGCCGCTGCGGAGCCTATCCCAACATCGTCGCCGCGGTTCAGGACGCCAGACGGCGAGCCACGACACGGTAGGGCTCGGCCTTCAGGCCGTGCCGCGATCACTGATACCTCATGCAACCATTCACCTACGCCAGA
>Ga0066903_100002572_pt1 | contig 14302 bp, 17 predicted proteins | sample PanSoiMetaGPlot1_FD_67491 | JGI IMG/M metagenome (GOLD analysis project Ga0066903, IMG submission 67491) | Tropical forest soil microbial communities from Panama analyzed to predict greenhouse gas emissions - Panama Soil - Plot 1 (version 2) | ecosystem: Environmental > Terrestrial > Soil >...
GGATGCCCACGTTGAACGCAACGGATTAAACGTGCCGCGCGAGCCGTCGGCTCGTACGAAACTGCCAGATCCACTCGACCTGAGCGAGCCTTTGCAGCGACTCAATCTTCGCACCGCCAACATTGGCTCGGTAATCTGGGCGACAGGCTACGGATTTGATCTCGGTTGGATTGACGTTCCTGTGCGAGACGCGCGCGGGGAACCTGTTCATCGGCGCGGCATAACCGATGTGCCGGGCATGTATTTTATTGGTCTGCAATGGTTATCCAAAATGACCTCTTCGTTCTTGTCTGGAGTGGGAGACGACGCCGCCTGGCTCGCAGACCATATCGCCGGACGTCGCAATCGAGTCGCGGCATGACGAGGAACCCGGCCAGGTGGATCAGCAAGGTCGGCGCACGTCAGCGCACCCTGCCGCGGCCGATAGAAAGTCGCGCCGACGAGGTGAGCGAATAGCCATCGCAATGTCCGCAATTGGCCCGTGGCGGACGTCCCAAAATACGCATTCGGTGTCGCTTTCGGGGGTAAAGCGACATGTCCTATTTGCGGCTGAAAGACGGGATGGATAGCGTTGCCCAGGCAATTAGACCAATTCTCTCTCTTTGGACTGCGCCGTCTCTTCTGGACAACTGATCAATTTCACCGACTCAGGCAGCAAGTTTAGAAACTCCTCCAGTTTGTCCCTTGGTATTACTAGGGTCACGGCATCACCAACTTTTGCCGAGGGAGCGCGCAGCCGCAGCACATCAAGCAAGAACGTCCCAAACTTTTTGTGGGGCATCTTCACCGTCACCTTGGCGCCCTTAGGCAATTGGTTCCAAGGGGTCGCTAGTCGGAGTTTGATACCCTCTTGCCCCTCTATGCTGACTGCTCTCACCCAGGGCACATGGGCTAAAAAACCATCGAAGAATTCACGGACCTCAGACTCATTCATTCTCACCACGACGTATGCGTAGTTCTTCTTTGCTAATTCTCTAAATGCATCAGCGGCCTCAGCCATGTCGGTCATAGGATTTCGCTTTCCAGCCACCTACAGGCGCGGTCCTTCGACGGCCTCACCGGGTGGTGAGGGATGCTGCCAATTGAATTCCCAACACTCGCAGGGCAACGCTTTTAACAATCGACGCTTCTAAGCCCGTTTTGGCGGAGGCAGCGAAAGTGTGTCCTCGAATACGGTCTTGATCAGTGAGTGTTCCGATAAGTACTTATGATATTGCGCCACGACCGCCTTGGCTTCCTTCAGCGTTGCAAGCCTCCATTGAATTTCTAGATTTTCGCTTCCTGCGATGCTTTCTACAATTCTGCGCTCTTCTACGAGCAATTTAAACTCGCTCGGTTGATCAGACTGTGTTGGATTGCCGTTGAGGCGGGTTGCGAAATCGATGCGCCCGGTGGGGGCCCAATCGCGCTTTACCACGCTTTGGTATGCCGTTTGTTTTTCCTCTTTCCATTTTCTCAAGGTTTCTACTTTGGGCAAATACGTCAGCACGTGAGCCATCTTTTTCTCCTTTTCCAAATGCGGACCACAAAAGGTCGCGTTTAATGCATCTCCGTGATCAGATCATTTACTCCCGTCGCCGTCTCACACGGCGGTAGGGGACTGCTCTATCTTGGCCGATCTCACGATCACGGCCGCCAATTTGGAAAAAGCACTTAATGTTTAACGTTACTATGCCAGCTTATCCTGTGGATTCTATCGGACATTGAGAGCTAACTCCTTCAGATCCCTCCATGCGTTGCAATTAATTGCGGCTGCTTTGCCCAGTCACATAGCGGATTTGAGGTTGACCGCATGCTACGCTGCCGAAGATCTTTCAATATTTGGAGGATACACATGAAGGCGACATTTATTCTTGTAGGAATTCTCGGTGCTCTGGGCGCGAGGTAGGGGGCGTGAAGGAAATAGAGCGGCAGGTCCGGTCGGGGGCGCCGTCGGTACTGTCGTTGGCGGCACAGTGGGCGGTGTCGTAAAGGGAGCACCCGGCGCTGACAAACCGAAGTGCAAACCAAAGAAGCAAACCAATCGCTGAGAACTGCGCGACGCGGTTGCGATGTCCGCTATTGACCCTTTGTAGACATCCCCAGCTGCACCGCGCATGTCCTTTTGGCCCAAAGCAGCATTTGTTTTTGCGTCGCAAATGTCCGCTTTTTCACACACCATCATTGGACCTGAGGTGGCAAGAGATAAAGGGTCAGCCCAAATATCAAATATACGATTACAACCAGTACCCCAATAAACCAGGCGGAACGGCCGGTATTTGTCACTAGCGACGCAGTCATTACGGCGATTATCATCATGGCCACTACACCGCGCCCGAACTGCAAGTCCATTGGCGTTGGGCCAATTGCGTAACTGAGAAGGACAAGGACGGGCGCAACAAAAAGTGCGATTTGGACGGCGCTTCCCAAGGCTATACCCACGCTCAAATCCAACCGGTTTTTACGCGCGGCGGACAAGGCTGAAGCCATTTCAGCAGCGCCTCCCACCAGTGCCACGATGATGAACCCTACAAACGCGGGGGACAGACCAAGCGCTGTCGCTGCCTGCTGAACAGATTCGACAAAAACCTCGCTGACAAAGGCAACCAGAACTGTGACGCCAGCCAACGTAGCCAATGCAAGACCCAGCGGCCATTCCACCTCATCTTCTTCCGCGTGAGCGACACTCGAGAAGAATTCACGATGCGTAATGAGCGAGAAGAAAAGTCCGAGCCCATATGTGGCAATGAGCAGAACAGACAGACCGGCACTTAGTGATTGGGTGAGTTTTTGAGACGTTGCGGTCGCTTCGGTATTTGCGAGTACGGAGGGAACAACCATTGCGACAGTCGCAACGAAAAGCAAACCCGCCTGAAGGCGGGCGGCGTTACGGTTGTATTCCTGTACATGGTGGTTCAAACCGCCGATGAGAAATGACGCGCCTAGCATGAATAATGCGTTTGTAACAATTGCACCCGCAATGGAGGACTTCACAAGCACATATTGCCCAGCATGCAGCGCCGCCAATGCTATGAGCAATTCGGTGAGATTTCCCAGCGTGGCATTGAGCAATCCCCCAATCGTGTCACCTGTTTTGGCAGCCACGGACTCGGTGGCGCGACTAAGCAAAGCGGCCAAAGGCACGATTGCTGCCACTGAAAGCAGGAATAAAGTTGTATGTGCCTCGGGTTTTAATATTTGAGCAGCAAGGACTACGGGCACGAGTGCCAGCAGCCAGAGCAACGGATTGTGCCGGATTTCCTTTATCAAGGGAGTCATTTGCGTCACCCACAACGATGCTGCGATTTATAGACTACGAGAAACACGATAATGAGAGCGAGCAGCACAATCATCACCTCGCGCGTATGTTTAGGTATTTTCTAGCAATTATAATACCCCCGAAACCATTGTGAGGTCCGCATAGAGGCGACCAAGACCGATGCCAGCATCAGCCAAGGTCGCCCACCCGGATCCCGCTCTGGAGGATGGAGCTTCATCGGGACCGAGTTTCTCAATTCGTCATGAGCGGACCTCAGGCTTTCATTCGGAGCGCGCCCGAAGTAGCAAAACAGGTTACCGACATTGATATTTGTCAAACGAATTTGAAGCAGCCAAGCTTAAATATCTGGCCTAGAAAAACGTGGGAGGGCACTCATGCTTAGTCCAGCGAAATGTTGTGCAGCGATTATGGTGGCGGCGATCATGCTGATTGGCACTCTGTCGCAGTCTCATGCTGAGAATGGCACAGTACGTTTTCGTATCGTTAAAGCCGGGTTCATTGTAGGCGTCGGCGGCGGCTCGGGTACTCTGAATTTCAGGGGTAGAAATTACCGACTGGGCATTGGCGGCATCAACGTAGGCACCATCGGAGCGTCAGCAGTGGAATTGGTTGGCACCGCCCATAATCTCCGAACTGCGGCAGAAATCGTTGGTACCTATACACAGGGCTCTGCGGCGCTTGCAATTGTGGGTGGCGGAAGAGTAGCAACGCTGCAGAACGCCAACGGCGTTGTTATTAAGGTGCGCGGCCCAGCGGTCGGTCTTGAGGCCTCTCTCAGTTTGAGTGGAATGACTATATCCATGCAGTAGCAGCGTACAAACCAGCGGATGCTCGGATCATGGCTGACACAACTAAACTCTCGGTTGGCAAAGCGCTCGAAAAGTTACGTGGCACTGAAGAGCCTAAGTCCAAGATGACGCGAATCGATGAGAAAATTGATGCTCTCGATAAAGAGGCGCAGAGCTTGAGAGCAATGAGACGCAGGCTTGGGCCGGGCAAAAAGGCCGAGCCCCCTAGGCGTGATTAGACGATAGGCGAGCCTTTCGGCGTTGACACTGATATGTCCGCTTTGGGTCACGTGTGCTCAAAGCGGACATCACTGACTGCCATGGGCGCCCCTTTCAATCAGGCAGTCCGAGTCGGTACGATGCCCTTACTCAACTCGGGGGCTGCAGTGAGACGAGGCGATTTCATCAGTTTGTTCGGCGGCGTGGCGGCGATTCCATTCGTTGCGCACGCAGAGCAGAGTGAGCGCGGCAGACATGCGGAAATGTCCACTTTTGACTCAAAAAGGACAAACCCGTTGGTTGGAACAGGTGACTTTTGATGACAAAGCCAGAATTCACCCCGATATTCTTGCTGACAGCCTTTATTCTGATATTGCCATCGGCTCTTCACAGTGCAGTCAATCTCGCCGGTAGCGAATGGCGTCCCAGCTGGATCGGAACGTCGGCAGCTTCGCCGAAGGCGAGTTTGTTCGTGCACTTCAAAAGCGCCGGTAAGCTCACTGGCCATGGCGGCTGCAATCGCTTCTTCGGCCAATACAAGATTTCGGGAAATGAGATCAGTATTGGTCCCATTGGTAGTACGCGGATGGCCTGCGCGGAATCGGTTATGGCACTGGAGATGGCATTCATCTCGGCCCTCGAGGGAGCAAGATCCTTTCGCCGAGACAAAGCAAAGCTCGTCTTATTCAATGCGTCGGGCAAAGAGCAGGCAAGTTTGATACAGACCGACTGGGATTGATTGCTTGCTTGGGCCCAGAATTTACAGCTATCGCTTGATGCGCAAAGTCCGCTATTGGCCTAAAGCGGACAACTTTCTCACTCGGTTGAATGTCAGAGCGGGCAAATGGAGGAAAACGACATGCCGGTTATCTCAGGCTTCGACAAACTAGCGTCAGTGCCGGAGGAGCAGATTACCGACAAGATTCGGCGTCGCGTCGTATCTGGCACACAAGGCACAATGGTTTATTGGAGAATGAAAGCGGGCGCGCATGCCGCCGCACACAAGCATCCGCATGAGCAGTTTGTGTGGATGGTCAAAGGCACAATGGATTTTCGTATCGGCAACGAGAAGCGAACAATGAAACCCGGCGATGTCGCGGTGATTCCCGGTGGGATCGAGCACGAAGGCTATTTTACCGAGGATTCAGAAGTGGTCGATTTCTTCGCGCCGGTGCGTGAAGACTTTCTCTCCGGCGCGCCCCCGTCTTACATGCGCGCGAGTTGACGAGGTGACCGAGTGACGCTCGATATGTCCGCTCCTGGCCCTTACGACATCTCTAGTTGCGTCCCACATGTCCGCCTTTGCCAGCGGCGAGATGCTGATGCAACGAAATGAGCCCGCCTAATCGCTGCGCCCAAATTGCCAAACCAACCGCAACGGCTGCTGCAAGCATGAGGACAATACCTGGCATAACAAGCATTAAGGCCTGCCACCACTCCCATTTCCAACCGTGACGAGCGCCATAGTAGCTAAGGAAGGCCACCCCGATCGTACCCACGAAGGGAATGGCATACGCGATGAACAAGAGGGTAACGGCGAGAAACCCGCCGATCCCGAAGTAAAGTTGCATGCCTTCGATCCCCGCCCAAATTTGGATGATGCCGATCAGAAGGTACGCTATGAAAAATGTCACCGTGACCGTTCGGTGCGGATGATGGAAAAACTTAAATCTGATGGCTAATTGATATCGCCCTCTAGTACGACGCCATCGCGGTGCCAGTCCACTCAAACACCGCGTTGAGTCGGCAACCGTGGCGCTTTCTATCTCCGGCTGTCTTGCCTTCTATTCCGCGATATCTGTTGTTTCTTGGGCGACTCTCTAAGTCGGAAACCAGCCAATCCCCTAAAAAGGAGATCGCCCACTAAAACGGTGACTAGGAATACAAAAAGGGCTGCGCCTGCCTTCCAATAAATATCGTTTGGTACGTAGCCAAATGAGATTTCGTCCGGCACGTAGCTCAATAAAATATCATCTGGCACGAATCTAAATATCAGCCACGCAAAGAACCCGGCGATTACAGCAACGAAAGCCTTAGCGAGCAATCCAACAAGGCGACGTAGTCCCTTGATGATCTGTGTGTGTTCCTGGATTTGCCCTTGCAGCTGTTTCGTGACTTTGGCCGCTTCGTATCGGATCTGTCTAATGTCGCGGTCGTGTTGGCTTACAAACCTTTCCGACCAACCAACGCGGCTTTCCAAATCCAGAACTTCTTCTTTGTAAGGACCAACCTTCCGACCTAGCGAATCCAGCTCCCAAGCTGCGTTATCGTTACTCATGACAACCCCCCGCACGCCACTGGGTCAATTAGCAGCCAAAATTTCAGCGGGATTAGGGCACGGGATCGCGCTTAGTGCTCCGAGGGAGTGTAGCAGGTGACAATTACAGATACGCTCAGAAGACCAGCAATTAGAAAAACAACACCAAACAGCGCCGTCCACATGACCAAGCCCCCTATTAAGCCCCCATGGCTCATATGCCGCTTAGAACCGGAAGCTAGTGGGTGATTCGAGCGAAATGGTGGAAGCCCAACCGTGGCTCGGAGGTAATAAAATACAGATGGCTCAAGCGCGCGTCACACTACACTGAGAAGATTGGTGATACGGCCAATTGTTACAAAGAGCACGAACAGGCAGCGAGTGTATGAGTGCGTTTATCAGGAGAGACCAGCCATGAAATCAACTGAGACCCAAGCGACAGTGGCGGCACAGCCGGGATGGTTCCTTGCAATTTTCACCAACGACGACGGCATCGACAGAGTTCGTTGCGAACAGATTATCGCTTGGGAAATTCATAGAACGACATCGCGCAAGGGATTTGTAACTAGACATTCAATCCCGATTACAGCGGAGAGCGAGAACCAGGACTTAGATTGCAGCATCTGGGGCATCAAGCGACCCGACGGCAGATTTGTGTTTCCTGCAGGAGCAAACGAAGGGATAAGCCGAGAGAAGTTAATGAGGTTTGTGCATTTGATGGAAACTGAATCACTGATCGAGAAGCTTCGCGTGGCTTCGCCTAGCATAGCTAATGGTGAGGCAGCGATGGTCTCCGTGCCGCTGAGTGGCTAGAAGAAACAGGACAGTTGCTCTAGCATCGTATCGCATCAAACGACTAGACTGGAAGAAGTGGCCGTGACGCTTGCATGCTTTGCGTCATAGGTGGACATGACGGCTTCCAACCTGAAGTCCGCTCTATCCTCAAAAGCAGACGTTTAGTTTGACTTGCAATCACCGGGCGGCGATCGAACTTTGTCTTTTGTCACCGCAAGCCGTCGAACGAGCTCATATGCGAACTGCGAAAGCGAATCGTCACGCGCGCCCATGATCACGATGCGATCACCGGGACGGGCCAATCTGATCAGCATGTCGCCACAGGTGCCGCGGTCTGGAAAAGCAAAGGCCTTTCGACCACACCGCTTGATTTCGTGAGCAATATCGCCGCTGCCGACGCTGCGGTCGACCGTGCCGCCGAAATAAACCGGCTCGGGCATGACCAGAACATCTTCATCGCGCAGCGCGCTTGCAAAGCAGCCCACTAAAGCATCCCTCATCAAACGAATCGGGCCATAGCCATGGGGCTGAAACATCAGCAGCAAGCGGCCGGGGAACGCGTGCAGGGTTTCGAGTGTGGCCGATATCTTGTCTGGGTTGTGAGCGAAATCGTCGAACACGGTTATTTCATTTGCTGTGCCCACGACCTCCAGTCGCCGACGGATGCCGCTGAACTCGCCCAGATGGGTCGCGGCCGCAGCGAGAGTCACACCGCAGGCCTCCGCGGCACTTAGAGCGGCGAGTGCGTTGGCCACATTGTGCAGCCCTGGAACTTTCAGGTCCACCTCGACGACCTCGCCGGTATCGCGCGCCCTCACTTGAAATCCGATTCCAGCCGGCGATTGAATCGGTGGAGACGCAAGGAGGTGGGCGTGCGCCGAGTTCAGACTGTAAGTGATTGCTTGCTCCGCCTTCAAATCGACCAAGAGTGCCGCGGTTTCTGCGTTGTCGAGATTCAGCACTACCGTCTGCGCCTTCGCAATGAAACTGCGGAAAAGGGTGCGCAGCTCGTCCAGTGATTTATGGTCCAAGGAGATGTTGTTCACGACTGCGACGCGAGGCTCGAAAAGCGCAATCGAGCCATCGCTCTCGTCCAACTCACTGACGAAAACGTCGCCGTCGCCGATCCTGGCGCTGGCAAAAGGTGAGCTCACCTCAATGAAGTTTTTCATATCCGCGCCATTCATGATCGTTGGACTCTTTTCAGCGCGATGCAAAATCCAGCCGAGCATGCCGACCGTGGTGGACTTACCGCTCGTGCCCGCAACACCAACGCCTAGGGCGGCAGAGTTGAAGAGTTCGGCGAGAAGCCTCGCGCGAGTGGTGACGGTGGCCCCAAGACGGCGCGCGGCCTGCACGTCGGGGACTGTCTCCTCCACAGCGGCGGACGTCACCAAGATCTGATTGGCCCGCGTGACGCCGCTGCCATCCTGGGGATGGAGCAGCACCCCACGTGCACGCAGAAAATCAAATCTTTCGACATTGCGTCCCTGGTCGAGCGCCCGGTCAGAACCCTCAACCAGTCCACCCTTGGCTTGGACGAGCAGAGCGAGAGGGGTCATGCCACTACCGCCGACTCCGCAAAAAAAGTAATCTCCGAGTTGGCGCATTGACGAAATCTAGAAGGGTTGGCGATGAGCTGCAATGCAGGCTGGGCGCTTGGATGAGCAATGGGAGGTGCAGGATCGGCGTGGTCGCGCCGGCTTCGCGCATGTCACCGGACGTTGCCGAGAGGGTGCCGACGTTGGCCAAATCGCTGTACCCGGACAGGACACCGGAGATCGTTTTCCACCCACAGTGCTTCGCTTCGCACGGGCATTTCGCTGGCGATGACGAAACGCGCGCACAGGCCTTCCTCGACATCGCCAACGACGAGAGCTACGACGCAGTGTGGTTCGCGCGTGGCGGCTACGGTTCCTGCCGCGTGGCGGAAGCGGTTATGTGTAGGTTGACGAAGCCGTCCAGACAAAAAGCCTACATAGGTTACAGTGACGCCGGTTTATTGCTCGCGGCTCTCTACCGGGCTGGGTTCGACACCGTAGCGCATGGGCCCGTGGCACAGGACATCCTCCGAGACGGGGGAGACGCAGCGGTTGGGCGGGCGCTCGCGTGGATGGTCGATCGGTCGCCAGAGGCGTTGGAGCCCACGGTAGGCCGTGTGAAGCTGACAGCAGCGTTCAACATGACGGTCCTTAGTCAGTTACTCGGTACGCCGCTGCAACCAGACCTCGCCGGACATGTGCTCATGTTGGAAGAGGTGGGGGAGGCGATGTACAGGATTGACCGGTCGCTGTTTCACATTACCAGTAATGCCGAAATCAGGCAGGTGTCAGGCGTCATGCTTGGCCGTTGCAGTGACATCACCCCGAATGAACCCGATTTCGGAATGAACGAAGAGGAAATTGTCCGTTACTGGTGCCAGAGGTCCGGAATTCCATGGTTGGGACGCGCTGACATTGGCCACGACACCAGCAACAAGATCGTCCCCTTCGGGTCAAGTCGCGAGGGATGTCGATCGCATCCTCGGGGGTGAATAGCCTTTGCCGCTCCAGCCAGGTGCGCTGCGACGATTGTGACGACCGTCCCAGCCGATCGGCAATTGCTGACAGAAGTGCAGTGCGAGTTTGTGCCGAGCTAGCGCACAACCGAACCGGTGCGGTCGGTGAACACCACCGGACCACCAGCTTTGATAACAGTGGGGGTCTGCGCAGTCATGATGTCCGTGCCCAGGTTGAGTTCGCGCGCAGAGATGCCGATGACCGCGATCATGATAGCGGCAGCAAGGCCCACCACCACAATCTTAAGGTGGGTGGCACGGTTGGCGGTATAAAGGGATGAATTCATGCCTGGACCAAACCACCTCAAACCTCAAAGGAACATTGTCTCTCCGTACAATGCACCTATACAAACGTACAACACGCCCCCTCGGCGCCGTATCGCGCCGGCGAACGAATCAGCGACCGGTCGCAGTAAGAAATGCGATTTGCGACCCTGGCATTATTTAGGAATCCAGCTCGCTTTGGCTTCGGGAATGCAGGCGTTAAATCACTTTCCGCGGCTATGCAACGAGCAGTGCGGCACCACAAACGGCAAGTGCGACGATCCAGATAAAATCAAGATTGATCCAACCAAGCCTCAGAAAGGCGACACCGATCCATCTGTAGACGACGGTAGATACAAGAGTGATTGTCGCCAGCAAAGCCGCGGTGTGAACCGCCAGGGCGGCGAAAGCGATCGGCAAGGAACCGCCCACACTCACGTTGTGCGCGGGCGCAGGCCCCAAGCAAAGCGGGACCACCACAGGAATTAGCATCAGTCCTGCACCGTGAGCATTTGCCATGAGAAACGACCACAGCGCGAGCCCGGCCATTCCGGTTTGCATCCCGATCCGCACACGCCGGCGATGACCGTAGAGAGCGTGCCAAATCGCCCAGCCAATCAGGAAAACGCCGGTCAGGCGGCTTAGGACTGCCCAATCCAGAATAAGGCCGAGCGCGAGGACGGCGAGGAGCGCCAAGGCCGCCGCCGCGGCGTGGCCGATCGCGATAGGAGCGAGCGACAGAAGCACTACTTTCTGGCTATGCCGGTGCAGGCCGAGGGCGACGGCGAAAAGCCAGCCCATGGCCGGATTAATGCCGTGGAAGAGCCCGAGGCCGGCCAGCGCGAGCCAAGGTCCCAGCTCGGTGGCATCGCTCATGGACAAGACGATATCTCACTCCCTCGCCGGCGAGGAAGGCTCAAGACTTCTCTGGCCTACCCATCAGGGATAGCAATAGGAGTCCGACGAGCAGTCTCCGCCCTCCAATCGGACCTGGTGCGGTAGCTGTCCTTTCGGCCAATCGATGAAGAATTTCGGGTCAAAGGATATGCCGCCCTCAGGCTTGGCTTCGAGCTTTACCATCCAGCCGTCGAACCCGCCCTCGTAGAATTGGGGGTCAATCGCGCCGTAAAGTGAGTTGGTGAAATAGACTCGGCGTCCGTCGCGGCTGATTTCGACCATCTGAGGACCCCCGCTGAGCTTACGGCCCTTGGCTGCTGGGTGTCCTGCACGCGCGACAATGCCCCCAATCCTAACTTTGCCAGTGAGCTTGGGGTTAAAAGGGTCGGACACATCATACTGTTGGAGATCACCCGTGCCCCAGCAGGCCACGTAAAGGAATCGATCGTCCATGGAGAGATCGATGTCGGTGACCAGTGGCGGACACGCGCCGAATCCCTTGAGCACAGGCGGCAGGTGGTCGGCGCTCGCTGGCTCTGCCGGGATGGAGATTACTTTTTTGACTGCCCATTTGTTGCCTTCGCGATACCAGGTCCAGATTGAGGAGGAGAGGTCCTTCAGACTGATCACGCAGTTGACGAAGCCATAAGCTTTCGTCGGATCATGCGCCGGGCGAAGCTCAAATACGAGCTGATGCTCCTCACCGAAATCGATTTCCTGCAGATGCCTGCGCCTGGTGAAATCCCAGAAATGCAGCTTGCGACCGTACTTGGAGCCAAGGAGCACCTCGGGCACTAACCCATTTTCAATTGTGTCGGGCGTGCCCCATTCGCTTGTCACCATTGTATCGTAGCCAAGGTGCCACCAACCGTCATAAGCGAGCCTCTGTGGCCCGCGATCGACCTCCCACCGGCCGAGCGGTTCGAAGGTTTCTGCGTCCATCACGAATATGCCACCCGGCGCTTTGCCGTCTTTGTCGCCGAGCGCGCTGACATAGATCCCGCCCGGGCCGCAATGGACCGTATGCGGCCGCGTGTAGCCAGTTTTCTCCGCGATCTCCTTTGGTTCGATGGTTTTGACAAGTTTTGGTTTTTTTGGATTAGGCTTGGTGTCGAGAATGTAAATGCGTGAGGAGCGTAGTCCCGGCACCACCAAGTATCGCCGTTCAACATGCGGGTGTGGCGCGTTGGGACATAGGCACGATGAGCACGCATTCCAGCCGAAATGATGAAACTCATCACCAGCTTTCGACACGCGCACTGTGCTGATAATTTTCGAGTAGCGCGACGATTTCGGATTGACGTCTACGACTGCGATCGCGTCGGGCGATTTCCGCGCTGGATCGAACGCCGCCACATAGGCGAGGTTCTCGGGCGCTGCTTTCGCTGCCTGACGCGGAGATGGATAAAAACTCGGATCAGGTTTCCAGGTAGCCATGGGGTCGCCTCCGGTCTGAATAACCTCCAAATTGCCAAGCTTTTTTTGCGCAATGTTTGTGACAAACATTACCACGCGCGCGGATCGGGGAAAGCGACGCGATTGTCGCGGCGTTCGCCCCGGTAACTAAGTTCGGGGCAGCGCTCCTATCTACTCGACAGAATGCGGTTGGTCGCGCATTTTCGCATGTCGGACGATTTTATCGAATAGTCAGCTGAATGTCCGCAATGGCCCTGGCGGACACGTCCGCTTTCTGGAAAATCCGACATCAGCGCGATTGGAGACGCATGCCCGCCCTTTGACCATGAGCAGCCGATATTTACGCTCGTTTTATTGGCCTTCGGTCCAATCGCGCAAAAATTGGCCTTTTCATAAGTTCGCGCGTCACGCGAAAATGCGATAACTCCCTGATCGGAGGACGCAATCCGGTTTCGCGACGAGGCCGTGCTGGAGGACAACCAAATGCCATTGTCAGTGGAATTGCGCTCCCTGAGTTTGGGCACGCGGGCAGAGAGATTCAAACAGGGCAAGAAGCTCCGACGGGGCGTTCCGCGAGAAACGCACGGCGATCTGAGGGGTTTGGGTTCAAGAAGCGCCGTTGCCATCCTTGCAGAAAGTGATCCGGATCGGGTCCCGGAGTTGGTTCCTGAACGCTACAAGCGCATGATGGTGAACCCGTTCGCTTTTTTACGAGGCGCCGCTGCGGTCATGGCGGCGGACCTAGTACACCAGCCGATGGCCGGCGTTAAAGTCCAGGCATGCGGCGACAGCCACCTGATGAACTTTGGCGCATTTGCCACGCCGGAAGATAATATCCTGTTTGACGTCAACGATTTTGACGAGACGATCTCAGGCGTGGATTTCACCGTTGATCTGAAGCGTCTCGCGGCAAGTGTCGCAGTTGCTACATTGGCCAACGGTGAAACAAAAAAACGTGCTCGCGCACTTGCCGCAACAGCAGTGGCGGCCTATCGAAAACATGTATTTGGTCTCCTCGAATTGTCGCCATTGGAGATCTGGCACAGTCGAATTGATCTTGAGCAACAGCTCAAGTTGATCGGCAACAAGGGTTTGCGGCTCAAATTGGCGACAATCATTAACAAGGCTCGCGGCGAAGGGCTGGAAAAAGACGATAACTTTCCTCGTTTGGTGAGCGGGAGCGAACTGCGAGTTGCCGACAAACCGCCGGCGATCTTCCATCTCGATGCAAGAGCCAACGCTGCGCTTAAGTTTGATGCTGACCGCGTTTTTGGATTGTACCGCGACTGTTTGAATACCGATCGACGCCATATTCTCGATCGGCACAAGATAGTAGACCTTGTCTTCAAGGTGGTTGGCGTCGGCTCTGTGGGAACATTCTGCTGTGTTGCGTTGCTGATGACCGGCGATAGAGAGCCTCTGTTCCTTCAGCTCAAGCAAGCTCAGCGCTCGGTGTTAGAACGACTAGGAGGCGGCGTCACCTATGACGGGCATCAGGGCCGGCGTGTCGTTGAGGGCCAACAGATGATGCAAGCCGCAAGTGATATTTTTCTTGGTTACACGCAGGATGATAAGACCGGCCGTCAGTTCTATGTTCGCACCCTGAAAAATCATAGGCTCGGAGGAATAAGTGAAATCGAGGAAGTGGAGGCGCTCTCGGATTACGCGCGGATCTGTGGCCGCACTCTCGCCCGTGCCCATGCGCGGTCCGGGGATCCGGCTATGATTGCGGGTTACATGGGCAAGAGCGAAGTGATGGATGATGCCATTGCCTCATTTGCCATGGCCTATGCTGGGCAAACGGTCGTTGATCATGCTGCCCTGGTCAAGGCAAAGACCAACCGCGACAA
>Ga0066903_100002573_pt1 | contig 14302 bp, 12 predicted proteins | sample PanSoiMetaGPlot1_FD_67491 | JGI IMG/M metagenome (GOLD analysis project Ga0066903, IMG submission 67491) | Tropical forest soil microbial communities from Panama analyzed to predict greenhouse gas emissions - Panama Soil - Plot 1 (version 2) | ecosystem: Environmental > Terrestrial > Soil >...
GTCTCCTCCGCCTGGCTGGTGGCGCGCACCGACGCGCCCTTCCGCCGGGTCGCGGTCATCGCCGCGGTCCTGTCGCTTGCCGTGCCCGTGATCATCAAGAGCATCGGCTGGATCATGCTGCTTGGGCCCAACAGCGGGCTCGTCAACGTCGCATTGCGCGCGGTCGTTGGCGGCGAGGAGGGGCCCATCCAGCTTTACTCGCTCGCCGGCATGATCTTCGTCGAGGGCCTGCTGTGGACGCCGGTCGTGTTCCTGCTCACGTTGCCGGTGCTCTACGCAATGGATCCGTCGCTGGAGGAGGCGGCCGCCACCTCGGGCGCCGACCTGCGGCAGACGTTCCAGCGCGTAACCCTGCCGCTGATGCGGCCAAGTGTCTTTGCGGTGTTCCTGCTGGCACTGATCCGCGCGCTCGAGTCGTTCGAGGTGCCGCTCTTGATCGGGGCGCCCGGCAACCTGCACACGCTGACGACTTCGATCTACGAGAACATCCATACCGGCTTCCTGCCGAAATATGGCGAGGCCAGCGCCCTCGCGATCCTCCTGCTGCTGATCGTGGCCGCTCCCTTGGCTTTCTATTATCGACTCACCCGACAGGCCGATCGGTTCGCGACCATCACCGGCAAGGGCTTTCGGCCGCGCCCGCTCAAGCTTGGGGCGTGGCGTCGCCCGCTCGGACTGTGGCTCCTGATCATTCCGGTCGCGCTCGCGGCGCCGCTCTTGATCCTCCTCTGGGCGTCGTTTCTGCCGGTCTACAAGCCGCCGGAGCTCGCGGATTTCGCATTGTTGAGCCTCGCCAACTACCGCACGGTCTGGGGACGGCCGGAAACGCTTGCGGGGCTGACCAACAGCGCGCTGATCGGATTCTGGAGCGCCACGGCCGTGGTCGCGCTGACATTCACCGCCGCCTGGCTGACCGTCCGCTATCGCGGCAGCGCACGCTGGGCGCTCGACGTGCTGATGTCAGTCCCGCTGGTCTTTCCCGGTATCGTCCTCGGCATCACGGTCCTGATCCAGTTCCTGCGGACGCCCTTCATTCCAATCTATGGCACGATCTGGATTCTGGTATTCGCGTTCCTGATCCGGTTCATGCCGTACGGCATGCGCTTCTGTCACGCCGGCATGCTGGCGATCCATCGCGAGCTCGAGGAATGCGGCCGCACCTGCGGGGCAGGCGCGTTCACCGTGCTGCGGCGGATCGTGCTGCCGCTTGCATTGCCATCGGTCGCCGCAGCGTGGCTCTACGTGTTCCTGCACAGCATCCGCGACCTGTCGATCGCGATCCTGCTGGCCGGTCCCGGGAGCCAGGTGATCGCCGTGGTGATCCTCGATCTCTGGAACAATGGCGAGGTGCCGGAGCTTGCCGCGATCGCGGTGCTGATGGCCGCCGGCGTCGCCGCGCTCGGCGTCGCGCTGATGTGGGTTTCGCGCCGCGCCGGGGGCGTGGCAACCTGATGCAGAAAGGGAGGCAGGGCATGTTCGAAGAGGCGGTGCCGAAGCTCAAGATCGGCGCACTCAAACCGCTGTCGGTCGTCGACAACTCGGCCTACGAGTTCTATCGCATCGCGCCGCCCGGCGTGATGCTGGTGATGATCCCGGTCGGGCTCGGCAAATTCAGCAAGGACGACGTCGAGCGCGTGTTCGCGCCCATTGATGGCTATGTCGATCAGCTGATGGAGCGCGGCGTCGACCTGATCATGCAGTCGGGCGTGCCGCTGCCGCTCCTGATCGGCGTCGAGGCGCACGACCGGCTCATCGAACGGATCGAGAAGCGCAGCGGCAAGCCTGCGACCTCTTCTGTGCTCGGCGTGGTCGCCGCCGCCAAGCGCCTGGGGCTGCGCCGCATCGTCGTCGCCAACAAATGGTCGGAGCCGATGAACCGCACGCTCGCAGACTTCTTCGCGCGCGGCGGGACTGCGATCGCGGGTGTCGCCGCCGAGGTGATGGGACCCGACAAGTTTCAGAAGATCTCGACCGCCGATCACATGCAACTTGCCTACGAGCTTGGACGCTCGGCATTCGCGCAGCATCCGGACGCCGACGGACTCTATATCGGCGGTGGCTCCTGGCTCTCCGAGCCGGTTTGCCAGGCGCTCGAGCGCGAGTTCGGCAGGCCCGCGATTTCCAACCAGAGCTGCATGATCTGGGACACGCTCACTCGGCTCGGCCACTGGAAGCCGATCGCCGGGCAGGGCCGGCTCCTCTCTACGGCCTGATAACAAAGCATGACAGTGGGCAGCCGCTCGAAGTTGTCCGAACGGCTCTCCCGTCGTCATGCGCGAGCCCAATCCGCGCCTCGATCTGGTTCGATCGACCCTGGCGAAAGCGCTGGCATTGCGCGGGGAAGGCCCGGGAATGCCGAAGAAGAAACCCGACAGTGAAGATCGGTAACTGTCCCTTAAGCGCATGAGTCTAGCTTTGCGGGAGCGTCGCCGGCTGGGGCGCACGCGCGTATTTCTTCATGGTGGCCGGGAAGGCCGACACGCAACCGCTGTTCCCGGACGATCCCTATGTCACGGCCAATCGCCGCGTGACCATCACGTTGATGCGGGAGGAGCCGCCGATGCCGGCGGGTGCCAGACCCTAATCCATTGCCGGTAATGTCGCGAACCGGGGCGTCGCGCAAGGACCCGTTCACAGTGTCATTGTGCTTTGTCAAGACCGGTGGAACCGGGGCCGTGCAAGCCATGTTGCTTCAGGGGGCGGGGTGATATAAGGCCGCCCACTTTCTGCGGCGCGTCGAGCTCCGACTCTCATGGACCACACAGCGAACGGAAGTTTGGCCGCAGGCCGCGCGCCTTCCGATACCGCATCTGGGCGCCCGAGCGTATGGGCGCTGGCGCTGGGCAGCGTCGGCGTCGTCTATGGCGATATCGGTACGAGCCCTCTCTACGCCTTTCGCGAAGCGGTGGTTGCATCGGGACCGCTCACGCGTGCAACCGTCCTCGGCGTTCTTTCGCTGATCCTGTGGGCGCTGATTGTCGTGGTCGCGCTCAAATACGTGCTCGTGCTGCTGCGCGCCGATAACAATGGGGAGGGCGGCACGCTGTCGCTGACGGCGCTGGTGTCGCGCGCACTCGGGCGTCGCACCACGCTGGTTTTTCTGCTCGGGCTGATCGGCGCCTCGATGTTCCTCGGCGATTCGATGATCACTCCGGCGATTTCGGTATTGTCGGCAGTCGAAGGGTTGAAGCTCGCCACACCCGCGTTCGACCATTATGTTGTCCCGCTGACCATCGCTATCTTGACCGCTCTGTTTGCGCTGCAGCGGCGCGGAACGGCGCAGGTCGCAAGTTTCTTCGGACCGGTAATGGTGGTCTGGTTCCTCGCGATCGCGCTCTTCGGCGTGGTGCACATCAGCGACGATCCCGGCGTGCTGCTTGCGATCAATCCGTATTACGCGGTGTCGTTTGTCGCGACTCATGGCACGATCGGACTGGTTACGCTGGGCGCGGTATTCCTGGTGGTGACGGGCGGGGAGGCGCTCTACGCCGATCTCGGTCACTTCGGCCGCAAGCCGATCCAGCGGGCGTGGTTTGGCCTGGTGCTGCCCGCGCTCGTGCTCAACTATTTCGGTCAGGGTGCGCTGGTGCTCGCCAATCCGGCAGCCATCGAGAGTCCGTTCTATCGCCTTGTGCCTGAGGCCCTGCTGCTGCCGATGGTCGTGCTGGCGACCGCCGCGACGGTGATCGCGAGCCAAGCCGTGATCACCGGAGCCTACTCGCTGGTCAGTCAGGCGATCCAGCTCGGGATGCTGCCGCGGCTTGCCATCCTGCATACGTCGGCCTCGCAGGCCGGCCAGATCTACATGCCGCGCGTCAACGCGATCCTGTTCGTCGGCGTGCTGCTCCTGGTCGGGCTCTTTCGCAGCTCGAGCAACCTCGCCTCGGCCTACGGGATAGCTGTCGCCACAACGATGGTGGTGGATGGCTTGCTCGGGTTCATCGTCGTGTGGAAACTTTGGCATTTGAAGGTGTGGCAGGCGGCGCTGCTCATCGTGCCTCTGATCGTGGTCGACGTGACCTTCTTCCTCGCCAATCTGCTGAAAATCGCCGAAGGCGGATGGGTGCCGCTGCTATTCGGCGCCTCGATGGTGCTCCTGATGCTCACGTGGCGGCGCGGTACCGCGATCCTCGCACAAAAAAATCGCCGCACCGAGGTGCCGCTCGAGACCTTGATCCGCAGCCTCGAAAAGAATCCGCCGCACATCGTGCCGGGTACCGCGGTCTTCCTGACCAGCGAGCCCGAATTCACGCCGACCGCATTGTTACACAATCTCAAGCACAACAAGGTGCTGCATGAGCACAATGTGGTTCTGACGATTGTTACCACCGATACGCCGCGTGCGACCGATGATGAACGCGTATCGATGACGGCGATCTCGCCCCATTTCAGCCGGGTGGCGCTGAAGTTCGGCTACATGGAGCAGCCGCACGTACCTAAGGCGCTGGCGGTCGCGCGCAAGCAAGGCTGGACCTTCGATATTATGTCCACCTCGTTCTTCCTGTCGCGACGCGCGCTCAAGCCTTCGCCGCAATCCGGCATGCCGCTGTGGCAGGACCGGCTGTTCATCGGCCTGGCGAAATCGGCGAGTGATGCCACCGACTTCTTCCAGATTCCGACCGGACGTGTGGTCGAGGTTGGGACGCAGGTGACGGTTTGAGCCACCGCCTCGCCGCAACACGCGAGTCGACCGGACCCGCCATACCCTGCAAGCGCTCAATTGGTTGAAACCCGCAACACGACTTTGCGCACAGCAGCTTTTCGCATATGAGCCGGCAAATACAAACTGCCGCGCTCGTCTAGGAAAGTAGTCAGGCCGCGGACTTTACGGAAATTTGATCGCTGTCGGCGTGGCCGTGGAGCGTAAAATTTGCTTTGGCATCCCGCCGACCGGAATGACGTTTCTCTTGATTCTCGCGTCGCCGCGCGCGACTTGTTGCCCGGGATGCCGCGAGTAGGAGGACCATATGGCCGATCAGTCAGGCGATCCCCGTGTTCAAAACCTCACGCCGCAGGACGTCGCGCGCGGACTGACCGAGGGGCGCATGCTGCTCGTCGACGTACGCGAGCCCAATGAGGTTGCAGTCGAGCGCTATCCTGACGCAGTTGTGGTGCCGCTGTCGAGCTTCGATCCGGCGGCAATCCCCGACCCGGAAGGGCGCCAGGTCGTATTTGCCTGCCGCTCGGGCCGGCGCTCGGTGACTGCGTCGCTGGCGGCGCAGGACCGGGGCTATCCTTATGCGGCGCATCTCGCCGGCGGCATTCTCGCCTGGAAGGCGGCGGGCCTGCCCACCGAGACCTGAACCTCAGCCGGCGCTCCGCATCGCGAAGAACACGAGCACCGCGGCGACGACGGCCAGCAGGACGCCGACGACGAGCTGCCAGGTCATCGTCGAACCGAGGTCCTTGCTGCGCTCCTCTTCCGATTTCGTGCTGACCACGAATACCCGGTTCTTCGAGCCCGATGCCGGCTTGCCGATTGCCTTCCCGGCGGTCACTTCGCCCAGCACGTAGACCGGAATGTCGGCGGGCAGGATCGTCTCGGTATAGATCAGAGTGCTGGAGTCTGTGCCGCCGAGCGCCGCGGTGACGAGCACGGCCGCTCCACTGCGTGTCTCGACCTCGCGCCGATTGATCACCTGCTGCTGGCCGTCGATTTCGGCGCCGTCGAGATTGATCGCGACCCGGCCGCTCGCGTCTTCCACGGTGCAGGGCGCGAACCGCGTGTTCGACTGGACGGATTCGGTGCGCGTCTTGCGCTGCCGTTTGCCCTGCGAATCGTCTTCGTAATAGACGACCTCGCGCTGAATCTCGGATTTGAAATAGACGCAAGGTTGCTTGGAGAGCTCGGCGGTGAGCGGTCCCGCGCAGCGCAGCGTGCCCTTCACCTCGACCACCGTTCCGGGTACGAGGCGGGCAACATCGGCGGCCTTGCTGGTCGGCGTCGCCGCCATCAAACGCAATTCCTCGCCAACGCGGCGGCGCCACCAAAAGAGGCCGCCTGCCGCCGCCAGCGCGACCACGGCGAAAATGACCAGCACCCAGTTCATGTGCACCCCTCCACCGTGCGCGAGAAGATTTGCCCGGGACTCGTACCCCGCAAGTGCGGCCGTGTTGAGTCAAGTGCGAAATGAGTCTAGCTTTTGAAGCCGAGCGACACAGAAGCGCGCCGCTCGCCCACACCTCGAAGGATCCCCCCATGCGCCGCGTGCTGACCGTCATGTCGCTTGCCGCACTGGCATTGACTCTGATCGCCGATCCGGCCGCCGCGGAAGCGAGACGGCGAACCGTCAATGTCTACAACTGGACCGACTACGTCGATCCGGGCGTGCTCGAGGACTTCACCAAGGCGACCCGCATCGCCGTCCGCTACGATACCTTCGACTCCAACGATGTGTTGGAAGCCAAGCTGCTCGCGGGTCGGTCCGGCTACGACGTGGTGATTCCGACCGCCTACTTCCTCGAACGGCAGATCAAGGCGGGGATCTTCGCGCGGCTCGACAAGTCCAAGCTGCCCAACCTCGTCCACATGTGGCCCGAGATCACGCAGCGGTTGGCCCAATACGATCCGGGCAACTTCTATGGCGTGAACTACATGTGGGGCACGACCGGCATCGGCTACAACCTCAAAAAGTCGCGTGAGCTTCTCGGCGGCGACGGTCGGATCGACAGCTGGGACGCCGTGTTCAAGCCGGACCAGCTCGCCAAATTCAAGGATTGCGGCGTCCACATGCTCGACTCCTCCGACGACATCCTGTCGGCGGCGCTGCACTATCTCGGCCTCGATCCGAACACCAAGCGCGAAGCAGATTACCAGAAGGCCGCCGACCTGCTGATGGCCGTCAGGCCGTCGGTGCGCAAGTTCCACTCCTCCGAATATCTGAGCGCGCTCGCCACCGGCGAGATCTGTTTCGCGGTCGGCTTCTCGGGCGATGTCAAACAGGCGCAGAAGCGCGCGGCCGAGGCCAAGAACGGCGTCGAGATCGCCTATGCGATCCCGAAGGAGGGGGCGCAACTGTGGTTCGACAATCTTGCCATTCCGCGCGATGCGCGCAACGTCGCCGAAGCCCATGAATTCATCAACTTCCTGCAGCAGCCCGAGGTCGCCGCCAGGAACTCGAACTTCATCTCCTACGCCAATGGCAACCTGGCGAGCCAGAAGTTCATCAGCAAGGATGTGCTCGAGGACAAGACCATCTACCCCGATGAGGAGACGATAAGCCGCCTCTACATCATGAAGGCGCATGACGCGGCGACCACGCGACTGATGAACCGGCTGTGGACCCGGATCAAGACCGGGCGCTGAAGGCGGGCTCGGCGCGGCAAGACACGCGGAGCCGCGTTGGGCGAAGCGTGATCGATTCAGACCGTTGGCGCTATGGCGGGCTGCGCGCTCAGCGCGGGCGGGGGGACCGCCGCGGCAGTGATCTCGTCGATTTGCTCGTCGATCTGCTGGATGATCGCTCGTGAGAACGGGCCCACGTGGAGATAAATAGCCATCAGCGCCACCATATAGCGCGCAGAAATCGGATTGCTCGCCACGCATTCGCTGATCGCTCGCCAGAACACGTCGCGCGGTTCCGGCATGGCGGCGACCAAGCGCTGCAGCATTTCCGAGTTGCTGTACCGGTTTCGCGGGTCTCCGGTCGGGATCTGGGCTTTTCGGTTGGTGTTGTCGAGCATCTTTGCCAGGCGCTTGAGACGTGCTGCAAAGGCCGCCGGCGCATAGGCCTTCTCCAAGACACGCTTGTAGTCGCGAAGGATGTCCTGCCGCGGCCTCAAGGTGTCGAAATTCAGGCCTTTGCTGCATTGGTCGGCGGCGCCCTTGTACGTTTCCTTGACGTATTCGACGTGGTGGAGGCGGCCCTCTTTTGCCAGCCTGCGTGTGAGCTGGGTGTTCGGCAAGGCATACAGCAATCCCACCATGCAGATCGGAATTGCCGCATCCTCGATCAGTTGCAGCATGGCGTCTGCCATCGAGGCCTTCTCGCTGTCGAAGCCGACGATGAAGCCCCCGATGACATAGAGGCCGGATGCGTAGAGCTTGTGAATGCTTTCGGCGATGTTCCGACGCGTATTCTGCTTCTTTCGCATCATGACGAGCGTGTCGGGATCCGGGCTCTCGATGCCTACAAACACTCCGACGAAGTTCGCCTGGTTCATGAGCTTCAGGAGTTCGGGGTCGTCGGATAGATTGATCGAGGCTTCGGTCGTGAACTCGAAGGGAAAGTCGTGCGCTTCCTGCCACTTTCTCAGCTCGGGCAGGAATGCCTTCACCGCCTTCTTGTTGCCGATGAGGTTGTCGTCCACGAAATCGACGTGGCCCCGGTAGCCGAGTCCATACAGCGTATCCAGTTCCGCCAACATTTGTGGGTTCGTCTTGGTGCGCGGCGCGCGCCCGTACAGTTCGATGATGTCGCAGAATTCGCAGGTGAACGGACACCCGCGCGAGAACTGTACGCCGACATAGAGATAATTCGCGAAATTCAGCAGATCGAACCGTGGAATCGGCGTTTTGGTGACGTCAATCTTGAACTTCTCGGCCTCGAAAACCCCCTGGCGCGCCCCTGCCTCCCAGGCTTCGACGAACTTGTCGATGATGCCTTCGGCTTCGCCACGAATTTGAAAATCGGCACGCTGATAGATTTCGGGGGTGGACGTAACCGCCGGCCCGCCGATGGCGATCGGCTTGCCGTGTTCGCGGCAAATCTCAATAAGATGCAGGAGATCGAATTGCTGCGGCAACATGCCGCCGATCATGACCAGGTCGGCCCACGCGAGATCGCCGTCAGTCAGCTCCTCGACATTTCGGTCGATCAGTCGAACAGACCAGGTGTTCGGCAAAAGCGCCGCCACCGTGATCAGACCAAGGGGGCTGGTGGGATATCGCGCGCGGAAAAGCTCGCAGGTCTCGGCAAAACTCCAGAACGTATCCGCGACGAATCGCGGTTGCACCAGCAGCACCTTGCAAGCTGTCGACATTCCCCGTCCCCTTTGGCGATTATAGGCGAGGCTGGACATTTCGTCGAGGTCGTTATGATCGCTACCGCCACCGCCTGTGGAGCCAGAGCCACTGCCCGGGGTGCTCGCGCACCCAGCCTTCCACAACCGCCGTGATCGTCTGCATCGTGCCCTGAACGTCGATGCGGCCCTCGGCGTCGTGCGCCGGCACAATTGGCTCGGTCAGCTCCATGCGGAAGCGATACCCGGGCAGGCGCACCGCGCGGGTGCCGTGGATCGGGCAGTCGTAATGGCGGGCAAGCCGCGCAATCATCGGATTGGCCTTGCAGCGACGCCCGAAGAAATCGACGTCGACGCCGTGCGTGAAATGCTGGTCGACCAGCATGCCCACGTGCGCGCCGCGGTCGAGTGCGGCTGCAGCAGCGCTTGGGGCGCCGATCCCGGTCGGAATCAAGGTTCCCATGCATCCGGTGCGCATGTCGCGCACGGCCGCGGCGATCCGGCCCACGCTCGGCATGCGATAGAGCACGGCGCTGTCGACATTGTGGAGCGGCCCGGCCAGCGCTGGCAGTTCCCAGTTCGCAAGGTGAGCGGCGAACACGAGCGCCGGCTTGCCGTCGTCGCGCAGCTGAAGGCAGCGCTCGATCGTCCCCTCGGTCACCTCGATGCGGCCGGAATTCGGGCGGTTGAGGTCGAAATCCCACAGCCGATCGAGATGGGCATATTCGACGCTGACGCGTCCGAGATTGTCCCACACCTGCAGCAGGATCGCCTCGATCTCCTCGGCCGATTTCTCGGGAAATGCCGCCCTGAGATTAGCGCGCCCCACGCCGTGCTCGGACCGCAGTGGTCCAATGCGCTGCAGCACGCGCCCGAAGCGCTCGGCGGACCGTTCGAGATCCAGGCGGCGCGTGAGCTTGTGCAGGCCGACCGCAAACCGGCCGGCGGCCGCGTCAACGAGCCACTTCGAGCCGCGCGCGACCCGTCTCCTGAAAGGTTGGAACTGCAAGGCCATCCGCCGTTCCGCGCCGTCAGAACGTGACGACGATCTTGCCGAACACCTGCCGGCTCTCAAGCCGCGTAAGGCCGCGCTCGAAGTCGGCGAGCGGGACCTCAGTGTCGATCACCGGCCGCATGCCCCCCGCCATCTTGGCAAGACTCTCGCGAATGTTGCGCAGTGACGCGCCGAACGAGCCGATGATGCGATACTGCTGCTGGAACAGCTGCATCAGGTTGAGCGTGGTCGAGGGGCCCGAGGTCGCGCCGCAGGTGACCAGCCGCCCGCCGCGCCTGAGACACAACAGCGAGCCGTTGAACGTCTCTGCGCCGACGTGCTCGAATACGACGTCGACTCCCTTCTTGGCAGTGAGCTTGCGCACCGCGCCCTCGAAGCGGTCGGTGCGATAGTTGATAACATGGTCGGCGCCGATCGCCCTGGCCTTGTCCACCTTGGCGTCGTCGCCGACCGTGGTGATGACGGTCGCACCGACTGCCTTGGCCATCAGGATCGCCGCAGTGCCGATGCCTGAGCCGCCGGCGTGGACGAGCACGCTCTCGCCAGCCTCAAGCCGTGCATTGTCGAACAGCATGTGCTGGACGGTCGCGAAGGCGATCGGTGCGCAGGCCGCGTCGCGGTGAGCGATGCCAGCAGGGACCGGGATCGTCAGCCGCGCCGGCATGTTGACGAAGTCGCGGGCGAAGCCGTCGATGTGGAAACCCATGACGCCGCCGACGTTCTCACACAGGTTGTCGCGGCCGTCGCGGCAGGCCTTGCAGACGCCGCAGGTCAGCGCCCCGAACATCACCACATGGTGGCCGGGCCTGAAAGCGGTAACGTCCGGGCCAACGGCCGCAATCTCGCCCGCGGCTTCTGCACCGACGACGAGCGGCAGCTTGCGCTTGGCGAAGGCCATGCCACGCCACCCCCACACGTCGATGTGGTTGAGTGCGACCGCCTTGACCGCGATCTGCACCTCACCGGCGCCAGGCGGCGGCGGCGGCGCGACCTCGATGCATTCGAGCTTGCGGTCAGCCAGGAGGGTGAGCGCTCGCATGCTCACATCGGTTCCCGGCCGATCACCAGCGACACATTTTGTCCGCCAAAGCCGAACGAGTTGGAGAGCGCATGTCGCACCTTGGCATCGCGCGCCACGTTGGGCACGACGTCGAGCGGGATCGCCGGATCGGGAATCTTGTAGTTGATGGTCGGCGGCAGGCGTTGATGTTCGAGCGTCAGCAGCGTGAACACCGCCTCGACCGCGCCGGCCGCAGACAGCGTGTGGCCGATCATCGATTTGTTCGACGAGATCGGAATCGTCTTCGCGCGTTCACCGAACAGCGTGGCAACGCCGAGATGCTCCATCTTGTCGTTCTCGGAAGTGCCGGTCCCGTGCGGATTGATGTAGTCGATGTCGTCGGGGATGACACCGGCGTCGGTGATCGCGTTGCGCATGCAGCCGATGATCGGCTTACCGTCAGGACTCGAACGAGTGCGGTGGAAGGAGTCGGCCATCTCCCCGCAGCCTTCGATCACGCCCAGAATGGACGCGCCGCGCGCCTTGGCATGATCGAGGCTCTCGAGCACCAGGGCGGCGGCCCCCTCCGCCATGACGAACCCGTCGCGATTCTTGGAGAACGGCTTGGCTGCCGCCTCGGGCGGATCGTTCGCAGTCGAAAGCGCGGACAGCAGTGAAAAGCGGATCAGCGATTCCGGATTGACCGATCCGTCGGTGCCGATGCAGAGTGCCACGTCGGCGTCGCCCCGCCGGATCGCTTCGACGCCGAGCTGGATCGCGGTCGCACCGGAGGCGCACGCCGTCGACAGCGAGACCGGCGATCCCTTGGTGCCGAAACGGTCAGCCAGATGCCAGGCGACCGATCCCATCATCAGGCGCTCGTGCAACGGACGAAAACGGCCCGAGGCGGTGGCGCGCAGCAGGTCGTCATAGGTGACGTCGCTGTTGCTTTGAACGTCCGCCCGGACGATCTCGCGATGATGCCATTCGATCTCGATCGGAGCGACCGCAACAAACAGCGGCCCTGGAAAGTCCCCCTTGGCCCCGATCGCGGCCTGGCCGACGGCTTGCTCCGCCGCCATGTCGGCGAGCCGCTCCGTCAGGTCAGCCGAGCTGAACGGATCGACCGGTACGAAGTCGACCGTCCCCGCGATTGTCGTGCGCAGGGCGTCGGTCGGAAACCGGGTGATACGGCGAATTCCGGACTGGCCTGACGTCAGCTTCTGCCAGTTGTCAGCGATACCGACGCCAAGCGAGGTCACAACGCCGATACCGGTTACCGCGACCGGCTCGCCTGCTCCATTGCGGGAGGACGTCATGACCCCTACTCCTTCACCGCACCCGCTCGACGAGCGCCATGCCTTCGCCCTGCCAGTGTCCGACCCCGGTCACGACGATCTGATCCACGCCGCCGCGCATCTCGCGTTCGACCCCGGACGAGTCGCCTGGCGGGAATAATGTTTCGTGCCCGAGCGCCAGGGTTGCAAGTGCAATGTTCATTGGAAACTGGGGCTCGAGGCCATGGCCCAGGTAGGTTCCGGTTGCACGGACGGGAATATCAGGGATGGTGGCAAGCCATTCCCGTTCGGCGCCAGTCGCCGGCTCGGCCCCGGACGCGCCCGAGATCACGGCCAACCGCTCCGGCGTGAGCCGGTCCGCCAGATCCTGCCACATGTGCGCCAGCGCCGCCGTGCTGCCGCCCCGCCGGTCGCTGCGGCCGGAGAGTACCGCTGTCAGGCGTGCGAGCGGCTTGGCGTTGCGCGCCTCCGCGTGTTCGCGCGCTTCGAGCACCAGAAACGCTCCAAGCGAGCCGAGCGCCAGCCCGCCGCCGTCCGCGGCGCGCTCCCAAACCGGCGCGAACCTGTTCTTGAGCGCATGACCAGCGAATGCAAACAGCAGCAGGAGCTCCCGGCGCTCGCCATTGTAGGCGCCGCCGACGAGCGCGATGTCGCTCTGACCCGCCGCGATCCGCGCGCGCGCGATCCGTACCGCATCGACGCCGGCCGATTCCTCCCCCATGAAGGTCCGCGAAGAGCCGGTGACGCCATGCACAATCGAGATATTGCCGGCAAGCAGGTTGGAGAGTTGCGCCAGGAACAGCGTCGGGCGCAGATCGCCCATCAGCCGTTCGTTGAGAAAGGCGCCCGGACGTTCGGTCCGTGACAGGCCGGAGAGCACTGCGGCATCGACCGCTTCGTCGCGTTCGCCCCCGCCGGCGGCGACGATCATGTCCATGCGCGTGAGGAGATCGGCGTTGCCCTTGGCGCCGGCGCTGTCGAGCGCGAGCCCTGCCGCATAGGTGCCGATCCGTTGCCACGCCTCCATTTGGCGCTGGTCGCCCTTCTTCGGGATCTGCTTGTCGAGTTCGATCGGCGCGAGCGGATGCACGATATAGGGCGCGAAAGCCTGCATCTCCGGCTGTGGCGGTGCCTCATTGAGACGCTGCCAGTGAATCGCCGGCCCCTCGCCAAGGCAGGAGACGATGCCGATGCCGGTAATCCATGTCTCGCGCGCCGCTTCAGCCATTGGCGACTGCTTCGAACGGAAATTCGATGGCGACTGCGACCTCCTGCATGCCGACACGGAATTGGGGAGTGGGAAAATCGACCACCCGGAAGGTGATGTCGGCGTTGCAGACGCGCTTGCCCTCGATCGCGATCTCGGATTCGGTCACCGCAAAACCCGAACCCTCGTGCGTCAGTTTCGCACTCGCGATCAGCGTCTGTCCGGGCGTCACGAACGTTCGCAGCTTCGCCTCCTTGAATGCGGCGAGGAACGGCATGCGATTGAAGCGGGTGACGCCGATGATCAGCCAGCCCGAGGCCTGCGCCATGGTCTCCAGCAGCATGACGCCGGGCATCAGGGGATATCCGGGAAAATGCCCCTCGAAGATCGGCGACTCGGTCGGAACGACCGCCTCGGCTCGGATGGTTCGCCCGACTGGGTCGAATTCCAAGATGCGGTCGATGAGACGGAAGTACTCAAGGCGCATGCCGGCTTAGAGTTTCACGGCGGTCTTGGCCGCAACGAGCTCGTCGATTCGCGCGCAAAGGTTCTGCAACACGAAGTACTGATCGGTGGTCGCCTTCCCCTCGTTGACCTCCTGCGTCCACTGTTCGAGCGGCATCTTGATCCCGAACGTCTTGTCGATGGCGAACGCGATATCGAGGAAGTCAAGACTGTCGATGCCGAGGTCGTTGATGGCGTGGCTCTCCGGCTTGATCTTCTCGCGCGGGATATCGCACGTCTCGGTGATGATATTGGCCACGGTCTCGAACGTCGATGACATCGGTAAATCCTTGATAGATCGGACGTTTCAAGAGCGT
>Ga0066903_100002574_pt1 | contig 14299 bp, 11 predicted proteins | sample PanSoiMetaGPlot1_FD_67491 | JGI IMG/M metagenome (GOLD analysis project Ga0066903, IMG submission 67491) | Tropical forest soil microbial communities from Panama analyzed to predict greenhouse gas emissions - Panama Soil - Plot 1 (version 2) | ecosystem: Environmental > Terrestrial > Soil >...
ATGTCGCGCAGATACACGGACTGACCGAGCCAGCCTGTCGTTTCCCCGACCAGCAGAATGGTTTCGTTCGCGTGCTTGAATGCCAGGGAAGCAGATTTCTTGAAATCATCGATAAGTCCAACACCACCGATCGAGGGCGTCGGCAGAATCGCGTGACCGTTGGTCTCGTTGTAGAGCGACACGTTGCCGGAGACGACCGGGAAATCGAGCGCTTTGCAGGCCTCCGCAATGCCACGAATGCATCCGACGAACTGACCCATGATTTCCGGCCGCTCGGGATTCCCAAAATTGAGGTTGTCTGTAATGGCGAGCGGCTTGGCCCCGACGGCCGTGAGATTGCGCCAGCATTCCGCCACCGCCTGCTTGCCTCCTTCAAACGGGTCGGCTTCGCAATAACGCGGAGTCACATCGGTGGTGAACGCGAGTCCTTTTGGGCCATCCTCGACGCGCACCACCGCGGCATCGCCGCCTGGCCGCTGTACGGTATTGCCGAGAATGACGTGGTCGTATTGCTCCCACACCCATCGTTTCGAACACAGATCGGGCGTCGCCAGCAGTTTCTCCAGCGCGTCAACGATGCCAATGGGCGCGTGCACACTTTCGGCGTCGACTTCTTCCGGCTTGGCCATGCTCACGAACGGCCGTTTGTACTCCGGCGCCTGATCGCCAAGTTCCTTGATCGGCAGGTCAGCCATCACGTCGCCGCCGTGACGCACAATGAAGCGTTTCGACGGCGTGGTCTCGCCGACAATCGCGAAGTCGAGCCCCCATTTGCGGAAGATCGCCTCGGCTTCCTGTTCCTTCTCAGGCTTGAGCACCATGAGCATACGCTCCTGGCTTTCCGACAGCATCATCTCGTAGGCGCTCATGCCCTCCTCGCGGCAGGGCACCTTGTCGAGATCGAGCGTCACGCCAAGATCGCCCTTGGCGCCCATTTCCACCGCCGAGCAGGTCAGCCCGGCCGCGCCCATATCCTGGATCGCTATAACGCAGCCTTTCTGCATGATCTCGAGACACGCCTCGAGCAGGAGTTTTTCCGAAAACGGGTCGCCGACCTGCACCGTCGGGCGCTTGCCTTCCGAGTCTTCGTCGAATTCCGCGGACGCCATCGAGGCGCCGTGAATGCCGTCGCGGCCGGTCTTCGAGCCCAGGTACACGATCGGCATGCCGACGCCCGAAGCCGCCGCGTAGAAGATCTGGTCCTTGCGCGCGATACCCACTGCCATTGCATTGACCAAGCAATTTCCGTCATAGCGCGAATGGAAACGCACCGACCCGCCGACGGTCGGCACGCCGAATGAATTGCCATACCCGCCTATACCGGCCACGACACCGCTGACCAGATGCCGCGTCCTCGGATGCGATGGTGCGCCGAACGACAGCGCGTTGAGGCAGGCGATCGGGCGCGCGCCCATGGTGAACACATCACGCAAGATGCCGCCGACGCCAGTCGCTGCGCCCTGATACGGCTCGATATAGCTCGGATGGTTGTGGCTCTCCATCTTGAAAACGCAGGCGAGCCCATCGCCGATATCAATGACGCCAGCGTTCTCGCCTGGTCCCTGGATCACCCAAGGACCCTTGGTCGGCAGCGTGCGCAGATGGATCTTGGAGGATTTGTACGAGCAATGCTCGTTCCACATCGCCGAGAAAATGCCGAGCTCGGTGAACGAGGGCTCCCGGCCGATCAGTTTCAGGATGCGGTCGTATTCGTCCGCCTTGAGCCCGTGCTCGACGATCAGCTCGGGCGTGATGCGAGGTTCGTTGCGCATCACTGCCTATGCCGCCCGGTCGAGCGCCTCGACCAACCCCGCGAAGAGCCCGCGCCCGTCGGTTGGGCCAATCGCGGTTTCAACATGATTTTCGGGATGCGGCATCATGCCAAACACATTGCCGCGTTCGTTCACGATACCGGCGATGGCGTTGATAGCACCGTTATGATTCCAGTTAGGATCGATCATGCCGTCCGGCGACGAATAGCGGAACAACACCCGGCCTTCACCTTCCAACCGCGCGATCGTTTCACCATCGGCGATGTAGTTTCCCTCGCCATGGGCAACGGGGACGCGGACCACCTGGCCGGCGTTGTAGCCGCGCGTGAATGGCGTATCGGACCGCTCAACCCGCAGATAGACATCACGGCAGATGAAACGCAGATTTTCGTTGCGCATCAGCACGCCCGGCAGCAACCCGGCTTCGCACAAAATCTGGAAACCGTTGCAGACCCCGAGCACCAGACCACCGTGGGCCGCGTAGGCGCGCACCGCATTCATGATGGGGCTGCGCGCTGCGATAGCGCCGCAACGCAGATAATCTCCATAGGAAAACCCGCCCGGGATGACGACGAGATCGGTGCCTGAGGGAAGTTCCGTCTCCGCATGCCAGACCATGGCGGGCTCACGGCCCGAAATCAGGCGCAGTGTCCGCGCCATATCGCGCTCGCGATTAATGCCGGGAAAGTGGAGAACGGCAGCTTTCATCCCAGAACGTCCACCCGATAGTTCTCGATCACGGTATTGGCCAATAGCTTGTCGGCGGCCTGCTTGAGCAGCGCCTCGGTCTTGTCACGGTCACCACCCTCGATCTCGATGTCGAAGACCTTGCCCTGGCGCACGCTCGACACGCCGACGATCCCGAGCGAGCGCAGCGCACCCTCGATGGCCTTGCCCTGGGGGTCGAGGATGCCGGATTTCAAGGTGACGGTGACGCGGGCTTTCATACGGTTTTTCAGGCGATTCCGGTCTCGACGACGTGACCTAGCATCCGCCAGACGTCGCCTCAACCTCGCGAATGAACCCTACACAGGTCATCGCGCCCATGCCCATTTTCAAGGCAGTGTCCACGCGCAAGTCCTCTTCCACGAGCCAAATAAGAACGCGCCGGAGGGGACCCACGGCCGTGGCGCCAACGCTCGCCGCGAATGCCAACGGCCAGGGCAACAACCCCGGCCGTTGCGCAATTAATCCCCGGCTAACCCTTGACGAGAACGGGGCCGGTCCCTTGCGGGCGCTCGCCCTCGCTCATGATGCCGAGACGCTTGGCTACTTCGGTATAGGCCTCGAGCAGACCGCCGAGATCGCGACGGAAGCGGTCCTTGTCGAGCTTGTCATTGGTCTTGATGTCCCACAGCCGGCAGCTGTCCGGTGAAATTTCATCTGCGACGACGATACGCATTACGTCGTTTTCCCACAGCCGGCCTGTTTCCATCTTGAAATCGACCAAGCGGATGCCGACGCCAAGGAAAAGCCCGGATAGGAAATCGTTGACGCGGATGGCAAGCGCCATGATGTCGTCGATCTCCTGCGGCGAAGCCCAGCCGAAGGCGGTGATGTGCTCTTCTGACACCATCGGATCGTTGAGCTTGTCGTTCTTGTAGTAGAACTCGATGATCGAGCGCGGCAGTTGGGTGCCCTCCTCGATGCCGAGTCGCTGCGCCAGGGAACCTGCCGCGACATTGCGCACCACGACTTCGAGCGGAATGATTTCCACCTCGCGGATCAACTGCTCGCGCATGTTGAGCCGGCGGATGAAGTGAGTTGGCACGCCGATATCGTTGAGGTGCTGGAATACATATTCCGAGATACGGTTATTGAGGACGCCCTTGCCCTCGATCACCTCGTGCTTTTTGGCGTTGAAGGCGGTCGCGTCGTCCTTGAAATGCTGAATCAGCGTTCCAGGCTCCGGGCCTTCATAGAGGACCTTCGCCTTGCCTTCGTAAATTCGGCGACGGCGGCTCATGGGAGTGTACCGTGATTTGTGAAAGTCCATCGGATTGCCGTGGCTCCTTGTTGTGTGACTCGCAAGATCCGCGGCTGCGGGACCGGACTGGAATGCTGACCTTGGACAGCGTCCGGACACGGATTCAACCTAGCCGATCGGTCCGGGCAGCACAATCACGCCGGGTCCACGTTTTCCACTTCGTAATTTCGCCGCAAACAAGCCACCCGATGTTGCCTTGACCCTGATGCGGCGATATGCAAGGCGCAAATCGAGTAGGGTTTGTGCAATCTTACTGGTTGCCAGCAGCGAGGGCGCCATGACCACGACATTCGATAAGCGCGAAGAAGGCTTCGAAAAGCAATTTGCACATGACGAGGAACTGCGCTTCAAGGCGATGGCCCGCCGCAACAAGATGCTTGGGCTTTGGGCGGCCGGAATCCTCGGCAAAAGCGGCCCGGAGGCGGAAGCCTATGCCAAGGACGTCGTAATGGCGGACTTTGAAAGCGCCGGCAAGGACGCCGCGCACAAGGTCATCAAGGATTTGGAGCCGAAAGGCATCACCGAACAGCAGGTTCGCACGCGGATGATCGAACTGCTGGCGGAAGCGGTCGCGCAAATCAAGAAGAGCGGTTGACGTGCCCGCTTTCGCCCTCGCCCGCCGGCTGCGCGCGGGCGAAACGGTGTACGGCGCTTGGTGCATGATCGGCTCTCCAGTCGTCGCCGAGACGATCGCTCGTGAAGGCTTTGCCGCCGTCGTGCTCGATGCACAGCACGGCCTGTGGGACGTATCCGCGCTCATAGCAGGCACAAGCGCGGTCAATCATGCCCGCGCGGCGCCTGCGGTCCGCGTGCCGCACAAGGATTTCGCCCTGGTGTCGCGCGCGCTGGATTTCGGCGCCGAAGCCATCATTGCGCCGATGATCAACGATTCGGAGGACGCGCGGCAGTTTGCGGCCGCCGCGAAGTATCCGCCGCTCGGTGAACGAAGTTGGGGCCCGCTGCGGGCCATGCCGCTGCAGGACCGGAGCGCGCCAGTCGATTACCTGCGTGAGGCGAACGACGGTACGGTGACATTCGCGATGGTCGAAACGACAACGGCGCTGGCCAATGTCGATGCCATCGCCGCAACGCCGGGAATCGACGCGTTGTTCGTGGGCCCCTATGACCTCGCTACTGCCCTCAGCAGCGGCACGGCGCAGGACGTCCAGGCGCGGCAGGTCGAGCAGGCTGTGGACAGGATCTGCGCCGCCGCGAACAAGGCCAACAAGATCCCCGGGATCTATTGCCGCGATGCCGAAAGCGCCGTGGCCATGGCCAAAAGAGGCTTTCGCTTCATCATCGCGGGGAATGACCTCACCTCGCTGCGCGCGGCCGCCGCCGCGCAGCTGGCAGTGTTGAAGGGGTAGTTTTACGACGGCGCCCTGCCGGGGACGACGACCGCGAGGCGGTCCAGCACGGCTGCAACTTCCCTCTCCACTTCCTCCGTCATTACCTCGACAACCCGGTACTCCCGCTCAAGAAGATAGGCGCGCCGCTCGGCGCGCGTTTGTGCAGCCTCCCCGGTCTCTTGCAGCGGCACGAGATCGATGACGCACTTCAATGGGAATGAAACGAAATCAGTGATGTGCGGGCCGATCGGGACCTGCCGCTTGAAACCGCGGCCGGCGAAACGCCGGTCATTCACAAGGGCCTGCCAGAGTATCCGTTCCGCCTCTGTTGGATTTCTGCGCAGGAGTCGCGCCAACCCGCGCACAGGGCCACGTTCGCCCGGCACTCGGCCGCCGCCATGCTCCGCCAGCAAGTCGCGCAATCTCTGCGCCTCGGCTGCGTCAAGCACGCCGCCTCTGGCGGGACCTTTGCGCCCCTGCGCGATCGCATTCATGACGCCATGCAGCGTGCGGATGTCCTGCTGGGTCGGCGCCATGCGCTGGAAGATATTGCGCAGGTTCACACTCATGGTGCCGCGCTTCTCTTCCGGTCGGAAGAATTCGACACGTTCGAGTTCGCGCTCGAGATCGGAAAAGAACGCCTCGAGTTGCTGCTTTGGCGCCGGCGGCGATTTTTCCGGCATGGAGAATGGTAACTGCGCCCCGGTCGCACGCTTGAACCATTCATAGGCGACAATCACAACCGCTTGCGCCAGATTCAGTGACGCGAAAGCCGGGTTCACCGGCAAAGTCATGATCCGATCTGCAAGCGCAACCTCATGGTTTTCGAGCCCAATCCGCTCGCGGCCGAAGATAATCGCAACGTTCTCCCCCGCCGTGACCCGCGCCGCCATTTCTGACGCGGCAGTTTCCGCCGATATGACGGGCTTCGCCTGGTCGTGATTGCGCGCCGTGGTCGCGAGGACGAAACTGCAATCACCGATCGCTTCGGTGAGACTGTCGTAGAGCTTCGCGCCATCAAGTATGCGGTCGGCGCCTGCCGCCATTACGCGCGACTTCTCATTCGGCCAGCCCTGCAGTGGCTTGACCAGCCGCAGGCGCGACAGACCAAAATTGGCCATGGCGCGCGCCGCCGCGCCGATGTTCTCGCCGAGCTGCGGTTCGACCAGAACGACGATCGGCGCTGGCGTCTCAATCCAGCGCTTGGTCTTGTCAGTGCCGGCACCGGGCATCGCTTATCGCCGTATTGACAGAAATTGCATCATGTTTGCCTATGCCGTCGGCGCAATCCGGTTGGGGCAGTCGAAGTGACAAATGTGTTGAAGCAGTTCCGGCGTCGCTACATCTATCCGTGGCTCAAGCCCCTTTATCCTTACAAGCAGGCTCCATTCAAAGGGATTCAGGTCTCCTACAAAGACCACCTCGACGGCGGCGGGCGTGGGTTCGGGCAGGATTTCATCCCGCTCCTGCGGCATTATGGACTTCCAACGCAAGGGCGTGCATTCGAGTGGTGCGCCGGACCAGGCTTTATCGGATTTTCGCTGCTGGCGCACGGCCTGTGCGAGACTCTGTGCCTCGCCGACGTCAACCCCGAATCGGTCCAGGCTTGCCGGCGCACCATCGCGAACAACGGCTTGTCGGATCGCGTTTCGGTCTATTGTTCCGACAATCTGCGGAACATCCCGCCCACCGAGCAATGGGACCTCGTCGTTTCCAACCCTCCGCACTTCATTGACGAGTACCTTGGCAATCTGCGGGCGCACGATCCGGACTGGCGCATTCACCGGGGTTTCTTCCGCACTGTTGCACCTTTTCTCAAGCCAGGCGGCGTCATCATCCTGCAGGAAAACAATAACGGCTCGACGGTTGATACGTTTCGCACCATGATCGAGGAATCGGGACTCAGCATTATTTTCACGCACGGCGACCTGCCGTTCCGCACGGCTAGCCATCAGTATTACTATATCGGCATTATGCGCGCGGGTGTCTCTCCGCCAACATGGGCCCGCGCTCTTTCACATTCGCCGCCATGACCCAACTCATTCTCGGCGTCCATTCCGGATCGCACGACGCGGCAGCCGCGGTTTTCGAGGATTATTCGCTCAAGGCAGCGGTACATCTTGAGCGTCTGAGCCGTCGCAAAAGTGACGGCTCGCGTCATCCGGATCTTGCGATCGACGAAGTGTTGTCGATTGCCGGGGCGACGCGCCGAGACGTCGACGTCGTCACGTACAGCCGCAGCATGTTTCCGACTCGCTATTTCCGTCATCTGCGCGGCACCGAGTGGCTGCGCGAGCAATTTCGTACCTACGTGCGCGGCAGGCCGCGGCGCCAGCTCATCCCGGAAATCTTCCGGCACGGTACGACGGACATCAACGCCATCCTCGACATCGAATCTTTTCAGCGCGAGAGCGGATTTCGGACCGACGTCATCACAGCCTTCTACAATCACCACGAAGCCCACGCGCTACCCGCCCTTTTTTATAGCCCGTGGGACGACGCTTTGATCGTTACGGCGGATGGTGGTGGCGACACGGTGCACTACAGTCATCGTCATTTCGCCGCGGACCATCTCACGACCCTCTACGGGGGCGAGGACATGACATTGACCCTGCCCGAAGAAGACAGCCTCGGAAAAATGTATGGTTGGGCCACCAAGGCATTGGGTTTCAAGCGCGTACGTCACGAGGGCAAGGTGACGGGACTTGCGGCCATGGGCAATCCGGTACGGGCCTCGGAGCTCATGGCCCGCTATCGCGTCGACGATTCCGGGCGCGTCCATTCCGATCTTGGCGGCGATCGCAAGATCCACGCTTTCATGCGCGCACTCAAGCGCGGACTCAACCGCGAAGACTATGCCGCCACGGTGCAGAAGGTGCTCGAAGACGTGATGCTGCACTCAGTCCGGCAGCTGCTCGCGAGGACTCAGGCACGGCACCTCGGATTGTCGGGCGGTGTTTTTGCCAACGTCAAACTGAATCGGTTGCTTGCTGAAGAGTTCGACCTCGATGAGGTCTTTGTCTTTCCCGCGATGGGCGACGACGGCCTGCCGGTCGGCGGCGCGCTCGCGTGGCTGCTGCAACGCGACGGTCTCAGATGCTGGCTCGATCAGCGTCAGGATCTGGGCGACCTTTACCTCGGGCGGGATTTCTCTGCCACTGTCGACGGTGAGATTGCTCGCTCGGCCGGCGTCCGGCGCATCGATGAGCCGCCGATCGAAGGAGCGGCGCGCCGGCTCAAGGAAGGCAAACTCGGCGCCATATATACGCACCGCATGGAATTCGGACCCCGCGCACTCGGGGCACGCACTATTCTCGCCAACCCCGCCCGGCGGGAAACCCACGACCTTCTGAACGTGCGGCTGGCTCGGTCCGAATTCATGCCCTTCGCACCGGTCATCCAGCGTGAGAAGGCCGCGCAGGTCTTTGACGTTACCAATGTCAACCGGCGCGCCTGCCGGTATATGACGATTGCCTGCGATGTGCGGCCGGATTGGCGCGGGCGCATCCCCGCGGTGGTCCATGTCGACCATTCGGCGCGGCCGCAGATCATCGACCGCGACGACAATCCGCTCTATCACGACATTCTGGGCGCATTCGAGCGGGAAACCGGCCTCCCGGTTCTGGTCAATACCAGCTTCAATGTTCATGAGGAGCCGATCGTCAATGCACCGGCAGAATGCATCAAGGCTTTGCGCGATGGGCGCATCGATTTTGTGGTGACCGACCAGGGGCTTTACGATTGCTCGCGGACGTAACCCCGGAAAGTACCGAAATGGCGACTTTCGCCGTCCGATTTTGGGTGCTATAGGGCCGCGCCGGAAGCTTTTTCCTTCCTGTTCCGCGCAACTTTCAAAAGGTTCTACCAGCAATGGCGAAGATCAAGGTCGCGAACCCCGTCGTCGAAATGGACGGCGACGAGATGACACGCATTATCTGGCAGCTGATCAAGGAGAAGCTGATCCATCCCTATCTCGATATCAACCTTCTCTATTACGACCTTAGCGTCCAGAAGCGTGACGAGACCGACGATCAGATCACCATCGACGCCGCCAACAAGACCAAGGAAGTCGGCGTTGCGGTAAAATGTGCGACCATCACGCCGGACGAAGGACGGGTGAAGGAGTTCAACCTCAAGAAGATGTGGCGTTCGCCCAATGGCACCATCCGCAACATCATTGGCGGCGTGATCTTCCGCGAACCGATCATCTGCAAGAACGTCCCGCGCCTGGTGCCGGGCTGGACCCAGCCAATCGTCATCGGACGTCACGCCTATGGCGACCAGTATCGCGCGACCGATATCCGCGTGCCGGACAAAGCCAAGCTCACGCTGAGCTACGTCACACCCGACGGCAAGAAGGTCGAGCAGGAAGTGTTTGAATTCCCCGGTTCGGGTGTCGCGCTGTCGATGTACAACCTCGACGACTCGATCCGCGATTTCGCGATGGCTTCGTTCAATTACGGTCTGTCGCGCGGGTACCCCGTCTATCTCTCGACCAAAAACACAATCCTCAAGGTCTACGACGGACGCTTCAAGGATATCTTCCAGGAGGTGTTCGACAGCCAGTTCAAGGACAAGTTCGCGGCGAAGAAGCTCACTTACGAGCATCGCCTGATCGACGACATGGTCGCCGCCGCGCTCAAGTGGTCGGGCGGCTATGTCTGGGCCTGCAAGAACTACGACGGCGACGTGCAGTCCGACATCGTGGCGCAGGGCTTTGGCTCGCTCGGCCTGATGACGTCGGTGTTGATGACGCCGGACGGCAAGATCGTCGAGTCGGAGGCCGCGCACGGAACGGTCACGCGGCACTATCGCGAGCATCAAAAAGGCAAAGACACCTCGACCAACTCCATCGCCTCGATTTTTGCCTGGACACGTGGTCTCGCCCATCGCGCCAAGCTCGACAACAACGATGCGCTGGCGAAATTCTCGAAGACCCTGGAAAAGGTTTGCGTCGATACCGTCGAGAGCGGTTTCATGACCAAGGATCTCGCGCTCCTCGTCGGGGCCGATCAGAAATGGCTTTCGACCACCGGTTTCCTCGACAAGGTCGATGCCAATTTGAAAAAGGCGATGGGCGCCTAAGCGGAGCGTGCTGCTTTTCCAAAGCTGTCAAATGGTGCGGAAGGCGGGCAACCCCGACTTCCGGTAGCGTCCCACGTTTACGCCCACTTAGTCCTCTTCGTCTATCACGGCCGCCACTGCGCGCTTCGCCGCGCCTCCGCGTTTGCCAACACGATCTTCCACGACCTCCTTGATCCGCTCCGCAATGCGATGATCTCTCTGCATCAGCGCGTGCAGGTCGTGAGCATCGAGCCCCAGCAGATTGGTACGGGTAACCGCGGTGACCGTGGCGGTGCGGCGGGTCCGGCGCAGCAGCGCCACCTCGCCGAAGAATTGGCCTACGCCCAACCGGACGTGTTCCTTTTTGTTCTTGAGCTCGATATCGACCTCACCGGCAGCAATGAAATACATGGACCGCGCGGCATCTCCGGCGCGCATGATCACTTCGTCGGCCTCGACTACTTGTGCCCTCAGCAGTTCCATGATGTCGGTGATTTCCGCAGCATCGAGCTCCGCGAATAACGGCACGCGCGAGATCATGCCCCAGGTCACGATGAAGTCCCTTCGCCGAATCTGTTCCGCGAAGGCAGTGGCGATGATGCCGACGGGCAGGGCCATCAGGACGAGGCCGGCAAAGATTGTCCCAGTCGCAATCAATTTGCCAAGCGCGGTCACCGGGACAACGTCCCCGTAACCAATCGTGCCGATCGTAACGATGGCCCACCAGAAGGCTTCGGGAATCGTGCCGAGCTTGGCGGGCTGCACGTTTGCTTCGGCGAGATGCATCAGCGAGGCCGCGACAAGCGCGGTGCCTAGTGCAATGACGAGACAGCCAAACAGCGCGCGCCTTTCATTATAGAGGACGTCCAGCAGCGACCGCATCGCCGGCGAATAACGCGCAAATTTGAAAAACCGCACCATGCGGAACACCAGGATCACCCGCAGGTCGCCGGGAATGATCATGGCGAACCAGAACGGGAGCACCGCGATCAGATCGATGATGCCAGCCGGACTCAGAACATATTTGAGGCGCGCGCTTCGGGCTGACAGGTGTTGGTGCGGTCCGTGCTCGACCGCGGACCACAGCCGCAAGCCATACTCGACCGTGAAAACCAGCAGCGAGAAAAGTTCGATGGCCGCAAAGATGCCGCCATAGCGCGTCTCGTATTCCGGTATGGATTCAAGGGCAACCGCGATGAGGTTGATGAGAATCAGAACGACGAGAAACCGATCGACGGCCTTGCTGGTGCGGTCGCCGACGGGGCCTTGTTCGAGCACCTGGTAAACGCGCCGGCGCAAATCCTTGAGGCGCTTGCGTGCCATGCCGCGGGTGACCCTCTGCCTGAATATTTAGCCGCCGAGCGCAGCCTCAACCGCCTTCAACGCAGCATCGGCCTTGGAGCCGTCAGGCCCGCCGGCTTGCGCCATGTCCGGGCGCCCGCCGCCCCCTTTACCACCAAGAGCTTCGGCCCCCTTCTTAACAAGATCGACAGCATTGAAGCGTTGCGTCAGGTCGTCAGTCACGCCGACCACAATGCCCGCCTTGCCGTCCTCGGTCGTGGCAACGATGGCGACCACGCCCGACCCGACCTGACGCTTGCCTTCATCCGCAAGGCTACGCAGATCCTTGAGCTCAATGCCGGAGACCTCGCGCGCAAGCAGCTTCACTCCGTTCACCTGGCGCACGTCGCTGGCCTCGCCGGCGTTCGTTACTCCGCCACCCATGGCCAACTTCTTTTTTGCATCCGAGAGATCCCGTTCGAGCTTTTTGCGCTCGTCCAAGAGGGCTCCGATACGTCCGGGCACCTCTTCAAGAGGAACTTTAAGCTCTGCAGATGCAGCTTTAACGACTTGAAGCTGTTTGTTAGCAGTCTTTCGCGCGGCCTTTCCCGTCAAAGCCTCCAGGCGGCGGACACCGGACGCCACCCCGGTCTCGCCGACCAGCGAAATGAGCCCGATGTCACCTGTCCGACGCACGTGGGTGCCGCCGCATAATTCTACCGACCAGCCCATGGCGTTGCCGCTGCCCTCGCCCATGGACACGACGCGCACCTCGTCGCCGTATTTCTCTCCGAACAAGGCGCGCGCGCCCGATGCGATCGCATCCTCCACCGCCATCAGGCGGGTGGTGACCGGCGTGTTCTGAAGGACGAAATCGTTGGCAATGTCCTCGACCCGCTCAATCTCCTCGCCCGTCATGGGCTTGGGGTGCGAGAAGTCGAAGCGAAGCCGTTCGGGCGCAACCAGCGATCCCTTTTGCGCGACGTGATCGCCCAGCACCTGCCGCAACGCTTCGTGCAGAAGGTGCGTGGCGGAATGGTTCTGCCGGATGGCCGCGCGGCGCGCGTGATCGACTTCGAGCAGCAGTGGGTCGCCAAGCTTGACGGTGCCCTCTTCGACCTTGACGAAGTGGGCGACCAGATCGCCTGCTTTCTTCTGCGTATCGCTGACGCTCAGCCGCATGCCCTCGCGCCGCATCTCTCCGGTGTCGCCGACCTGACCCCCGCTCTCTCCGTAGAACGGGGTCTGGTTCATGACCACGGCACCGCTTTCGCCTTTTTTCAATTCCGAGACTTCCTTGCCATCTTTCACCAGAGCGGCAACGACGCCCTCGGCGCTTTCCGTTTCGTAGCCGAGAAATTCGCTGGCACCGATCTTTTCGCGAAGGGTAAACCACACTGCCTCTTGCGCCGCGTCACCGGAGCCCGCCCACGATGCGCGCGCCTTTTCCCGCTGGCGCTCCATCGCATCCTCGAACGAGGCGAGATCGACGGAGATGCCCCGCGCGCGCAACGCATCCTGCGTGAGATCCAAGGGAAAGCCGTAGGTGTCATAAAGCGTGAAGGCGGTCTCACCATCGAACATGGCGCCTTGCTTCAGGCCTGCGCTCTTTTCATCGAGAATGGCAAGGCCGCGCTCGAGCGTGCGGCGGAAGCGCGTTTCTTCGAGCTTGAGCGTTTCCGCAATGAGTGCCTCGGCACGGAGTAGCTCGGGATAGGCCTGGCCCATTTCGCGGGTAAGCGCCGGCACCAGCTTCCACATCAGCGGTTCCTTGGCGCCCAGCAATTCGGCGTGCCGCATGGCGCGCCGCATGATGCGGCGGAGCACGTAACCGCGCCCCTCGTTCGAGGGCAGAACGCCATCGGCTATCAGGAACGCAGAAGCACGCAAGTGATCGGCGATCACGCGATGCGACGCCTTTTGCGGGCCTTCAGGATCGACGCCGGTCAAATCGGCAATCGCGCGGATCAATGCCACAAAGAGATCGATGGCGTAATTGTCGTGTGTCCCCTGCAGCACGGCAGCGATCCGTTCGAGACCCATCCCGGTGTCGATCGAGGGGCGAGGTAAATCGACGCGCTTGCCTCCCTCGAACTGCTCGTACTGCATGAACACGAGATTCCAGATCTCGATGAAGCGATCGCCTTCGGCGTCCGGTGAACCCGGCGGTCCCCCGGGAATATGCGGCCCGTGATCGTAAAAAATTTCCGAGCAGGGACCACAGGGACCGGTTTCGCCCATGGCCCAGAAATTGTCGTCACCCGCTATGCGCAGGATTTTACTGTCGGGAAGCCCGGCGATCTTCTTCCAAAGCTTGAAGGCGTCATCGTCGTCGATATAGACCGTGATCAGCAGCTTGTCCTTCGGCAGCGCGTATTCCTTGGTGACCAGCGTCCAGGCCAGCTCAATCGCGCGCTCCTTGAAATAGTCGCCGAACGAAAAGTTGCCGAGCATCTCAAAGAAGGTGTGGTGACGCGTGGTGTAGCCGACATTGTCGAGGTCGTTGTGCTTACCGCCCGCACGCACGCATTTCTGGGCGGTCACCGCGCGCGAGTACGGCCGCTTTTCCAGGCCGGTGAACACATTCTTGAACTGTACCATGCCGGCATTGGTGAACATCAGCGTCGGGTCGTTGTGCGGCACAAGAGACGACGACGGCACGATCTGATGGCCATTGCGGGCGAAAAAATCGAGAAAGTTTCTGCGGATATCGTTGACGCCACTCATTTCAGAACCGTGCGATCCAATGCTGCCGCCAACGGGGCCTAAATCCCTGTCTGGCTTCTGTTTTCATGGGGTATTTAGCGGCGGGTGTGACGTAAGTCTAGGAAGGCAGGCGCAAAAGC
>Ga0066903_100002576_pt1 | contig 14297 bp, 11 predicted proteins | sample PanSoiMetaGPlot1_FD_67491 | JGI IMG/M metagenome (GOLD analysis project Ga0066903, IMG submission 67491) | Tropical forest soil microbial communities from Panama analyzed to predict greenhouse gas emissions - Panama Soil - Plot 1 (version 2) | ecosystem: Environmental > Terrestrial > Soil >...
GCGCGGCGTCGTGCGTGCAAAGCCGCCGCTGCCGGCTCACAGCGGGCTGTTCGGCCGTCCAACCGTCATCAACAACGTTCTGTCCTTTGCATCAGTGCCGATCATTCTGGAAAAGGGCGCCGCCTTCTACCGCGACTTCGGGATTGGAAAATCGCGCGGAACAATGCCTGTCCAACTCGCCGGTAACGTCAAATACGGCGGCCTGTTTGAGACCGCATTCGGCATGACGCTGGGTGAACTCGTGGACGATGTCGGCGGCGGGTCGGCGAGTGGCCGCCCCGTACGCGCCGTGCAGGTCGGCGGACCGCTCGGGGCATATTTCCCGCGCGCGCTTTTCGATACGCCATTTGACTATGAGGCATTCGCGGCTCGGGACGGTCTGATCGGCCACGGCGGTGTCGTTGTGTTTGACGATACAGTCAACATGGCGAAGCAGGCGCGCTTCGCGATGGAGTTCTGCGCGATCGAATCCTGCGGCAAGTGTACGCCCTGCCGTATTGGATCAACTCGTGGTGTTGAGGTCATCGACCGCATCATCAGCAACACCGAGCGGGCGGCAAATCTCGCTGTTCTTGAGGACCTCTGCAACACGATGAAGTTCGGTTCGCTCTGCGCACTCGGTGGCTTTACGCCTTATCCGGTGATTAGCGCGCTGAGCCATTTTCCCGAAGATTTCGGCGCGGCGCCGAGGCGCTTGCAAGCCGCGGAATGAAGGAAGAAATCATGTCGCTCATTCATGAGATCGATTATGGAACGCCCCGCTCCAAGGCGGAGACGTCAGTCACGCTGATTGTTGATGGCTGCTCCGTAACTGTTCCCGAGGGCACGTCGATCTTGCGGGCCGCGATGGAGTTGGGCACCCAAATTCCGAAGCTCTGCGCGACCGACATGGTGGAGGCTTTTGGCTCCTGCCGGTTGTGCCTGGTGGAAGTCGAAGGCCGGGCCGGTACCCCGGCCTCCTGCACAACGCCTGTGGCGCCCGGCATGGTCGTTCGCACCCAAACCGACCGGCTCAAGCGCCTGCGCAGGGGCGTGATGGAGCTCTATATCTCGGATCATCCGCTTGACTGTCTGACCTGTTCCGCCAATGGCGACTGCGAATTGCAGGACATGGCCGGGGCAGTGGGCTTGCGCGATGTGCGTTACGGATACGACGGCGCCAAGCATCCCAACCCCGGCAAGGATGAGTCAAATCCCTATTTCACCTACGATCCTTCGAAATGCATCGTGTGCTCACGCTGCGTGCGCGCCTGCGAGGAGGTGCAGGGCACCATTGCGCTGACGATCGCGGGACGCGGCTTTGATTCCGTCGTGTCGCCGGGAATGGAGGAAAGCTTCCTCAGTTCGGAATGCGTCTCATGCGGCGCCTGCGTACAGGCCTGCCCGACCGCGACACTCAACGAGAAATCCATTATTCAAATTGGCACACCAGAGCATTCCGTAGTAACGACTTGCGCTTACTGTGGCGTCGGTTGCTCCTTTAAGGCCGAAATGCGAGGGGATGAAGTCGTGCGGATGGTGCCTTACAAGAATGGCAAGGCGAACCGCGGCCATTCGTGCGTCAAAGGGCGTTTCGCCTGGGGCTATACGACCCACAAGGACCGTATCCTCAAACCCATGATCCGCGAGAAGATCTCCGAGCCGTGGCGAGAGGTGTCATGGGATGAGGCGATTGCGCACACGGCCTCCGAGTTCAAGCGGATCCAGGCGAGATACGGCAAGCGCTCCATTGGCGGCATCACCTCGTCGCGCTGTACCAATGAAGAGACGTTCTTGGTGCAAAAGCTGGTGCGAGCGGGTTTTGGCAACAACAACGTCGATACCTGCGCGCGCGTCTGCCACTCTCCTACGGGCTATGGCCTGAAGACCACATTCGGCACATCCGCCGGTACACAGGATTTCGATTCGGTCGAGCACAGCGACGTAGTCGTCGTCCTGGGTGCCAATCCAACCGACGGTCACCCGGTCTTTGCGTCGCGACTCAAGAAGCGGCTGCGCCAAGGCTGCAAGCTGATCGTCATTGATCCGCGCCGGATCGATCTGGTGCGTATGCCACATGTTGAGGCGGCCTATCATCTGCCATTGCTCCCCGGCACCAACGTCGCGGTCTTGACTGCGCTGGCGCATGTCATTGTGACTGAGGGCTTGGCAAATGAGACATTCGTGCGCGAGCGCTGTGACTGGGACGAGTACGAGGACTGGGCGGCGTTCGTGTCGCAGCCCCAGAACAGTCCTGAGGTCGTCGCGAAATACTCGGGTGTTCCGGCCGAGACGATTCGGGCGGCGGCACAGCTCTACGCAACTGGCGGCAACGCCGCTTTCTACTATGGTCTCGGGGTTACCGAGCACAGCCAGGGGTCGACGGCCGTCATGGCAATCGCGAACCTTGCGATGGCGACCGGCAATATCGGCCGGCCCGGCGTCGGCGTGAATCCGCTGCGAGGCCAGAACAACGTCCAAGGCTCATGCGACATGGGCTCGTTTCCACATGAGCTTTCAGGCTACCGTCACATCTCGGAAGATGCCACGCGCACGATGTTCGAGACTCTGTGGGGTGCGCAGCTCGACGACGAGCCGGGTTTGCGTATTCCCAACATGCTCGATGCTGCCGTCGATGGGACATTCAAGGGGCTCTACGTTCAGGGCGAAGACATTCTCCAGTCCGATCCCAACACGAGGCATGTCGCTGCTGGGCTTGCGGCTATGGAGTGCGTCGTGGTGCATGATCTGTTCCTCAACGAGACGGCAAACTACGCGCACGTCTTCCTGCCGGGTTCGACCTTCCTGGAAAAGGATGGCACATTCACCAACGCCGAACGGCGCGTCCAACGAGTGCGTAAGGTCATGGCGCCGCGCAATGGATTCGCAGATTGGCAGATTACGCTCGCTGTTGCGAAAGCGATGGGTTTCGACGTGCACTATGACCACCCGTCGGAGATTATGGACGAGATCGCCCACCTGACGCCAACCTTTGCGGGCGTTTCCTACGAGAAACTCGACGAACTCGGGTCGGTACAGTGGCCTTGCAACGACAAGGCGCCTGCAGGCACGCCCGTCATGCACATGAGCGGCTTTGTGCGCGGCAAAGGCAAGTTCGTCATCACCGAATATGTTCCCACCGATGAAAAGACCGGCCCGCGCTTTCCGCTGCTGCTGACCACCGGCCGAATTCTCAGCCAGTACAATGTTGGAGCGCAGACACGTCGCACGGCCAACGTCGCCTGGCACGATGAGGATCGACTCGAAATCCACCCGCATGATGCCGAGCAGCGAGGCATCCGTGACGGCGATTGGGTGAAGCTCGCAAGTCGCGCGGGCGAAACGACCCTGCGCGCATTGATTACCGAGCGAGTAGCGCCCGGGGTCGTCTACACGACATTCCACCATCCGAACACCCAGGCGAACGTCGTGACCACGGAGTTTTCCGACTGGGCCACCAATTGCCCGGAATACAAGGTCACGGCCGTTCAGATATCCCCATCAAATGGCCCGACCGAGTGGCAGCAGGAATACCAGCAATTCTCACGAACTGGCCGCCGCGTGGTGGCGACCGTCGCAGCTGCGGAGTAATGGGGTGTTCACCGCGATCAACCAAGTCGCCCGGAATGCTTGGCGCGAGGACCACTTCAGCTCTGGGAATCGGGCCATCCCGGAGGAAACAGCTATCGCTTTTACCTATAACGGCACGTCCCATGCCGTGATGATGGCAACACCACAGGACCTGGAAGATTTCGCACTCGGCTTCAGCCTTACCGAAGGGATCGTATCTTCGAGCGACGAGATCGCGCACTTGGAGGTCGTTGAGGAAGAGATTGGAATCGAACTGCGGATGTGGCTTTCGCCGCCGCGAACCGAAGACTTGAGGGCGCGTCGAAGACATCTTGCCGGGCCGACCGGATGCGGCTTGTGCGGCATTGAGAGCTTGGCGCAAGCAATGCGACCTTCGCCCGTTGTCGCCGGCGGAAAGCTGTTCACACCTTGCGATGTCGTGCGCGCGATCGAAGCCCTCGCGCCGTCGCAGACGATCAATCGCGAGACTCATGCCGTGCACGCGGCCGGGTTCTGGGAGCCCGTTCGCGGCCTTATCACATTGCGGGAAGACGTCGGACGACACAACGCTCTCGACAAACTCGGCGGCGCGCTCGCGCGCGGCTCCATCTCCGGGCGGGACGGGTTGATCGTGCTGACCAGCCGCGTGTCGGTGGAGATGGTCCAGAAGGCCGCGTACATCGGGGCTCCATTGATGGTCGCCATTTCCGCGCCCACCGCGCTTGCCGTGCGCACCGCGAAATCTGCTGGTATCACGCTCATAGCAATCGCCCGTGGCGACGGCTTCGAGGTTTTCACTCACCCGGAACGCATCACCGCGGAACGGATTGCATATGTCGCCTGAGAAAATGATTTTACATGGGAAATCAAGTCTGCGAGTCAGGATTTCAAAGATCGAGGTCTCTGTTTGTCGGTCATCTAGAAACTTCATGACGACTAAATCTCTTCATGTTTGATCCGCCTTGCTGATCGCGCAATTTGAATTGCTGATTAATCGTTTGTGAAATGGTATTAAACGCTTCTGGTCGATAGCTGACCTTTATCATTCCTTTTGCCTTTGCGTTGCGATAGAAAGAGACTGCCTCCGAATCCCATTCACCCGGAGGCCCCACTTGGCCCCGCCCCTCTTTCGAAGCGGGGCCATTTTCTTGAGTCCCGAGGCATGCCTCCCATGCGCGACAAGCGCAACGCCAGAGCTCGGTCGCCAATGCGGCTTCATTTGGGTTAAGTCGCGGCCCATTGGCGACCAAACTATCACCACTGCCGACTAGCGCTCTGATGATTTAGCAATTCTTCTGATCAGCGGCTGATGCCAAAGCGAGATATTCGAAATTAACACCGGACCACAAATATTCATCTGATATTCAAATTGATCGATCAGAAAAACCAATCAATCGCCAAACGGTTTGGCGCCACCTCTCCGAATGGGTACTGTTGTAGCGACTCCTGCGTGATGGTAGCGATGATGCGGCCTTATGCGGCATTGAGAGGTTGTCAAAAGCAATGCGAGTTGTGGAGTTTGTCTCGGGTGGAAGGCTGTTCACACCTCGCGGGGAGATCTGCGAGATTTAATAAAGAAGGGTGGCATGCATCATAATTCCATTGTTTTTTGCGATTGCGGCGCGTACGCCGCCGGCCATGCGCATCCGCAGAAATCAACCTCGGTGCAATTGCCGCGACGATTTCGAATGTTTCCACCCACCGGGAACTCATTCTCACAGGAGCGGATTGCCTATGTCGCCTGAGAAATTGGCTTACATGGCAAATCAAATCGGCAAGTTCTTTGCGAGTCAGGGATTTGAACAGTCGGTGGACTCTATTGTCGATCATCTTAGAAAATTCTGGGACCCCCGCATGCGTACCGCGATACTCGCTCATCTTGACGCGGGGGGCAGCAATCTCGATCCAAACGTTCGTGAGGCGGTGCGCAAGCTGCGGACGACGCATCAAGCGAGACTAGAGCTCGCAAGCGCCATTCAGGAGGAAAGAGCCCATGACGACGATCGAACAGGCCAGCATTAGCTTCGGGGAAGCCGGGCTGCTCGACCGAGAACGCATTATCGCCAAAGCTGGGTTTAACCGGTGGCTGGTTCCCCCGGCGGCTCTTTGCATTCACTTGTGCATTGGAATGGCATACGGCTTCAGCGTGTTCTGGTTGCCGCTGTCGCGAGCGATAGGTGACCCACAGGCTGAGGCCTGCAAAGACATCACGATTCTCACTGAATTGGTCACGACCACGTGCAATTGGCGCATCGCCAGCCTCGGCTGGATGTATACGCTGTTCTTCGTTGTGCTCGGATCATCTGCGGCGATTTGGGGCGGATGGCTCGAACGCGCTGGCCCACGCAAAGCCGGCGTGGTTGCGGCTGTGTGCTGGTGCGGTGGGCTCATGATCTCAGCAGTTGGTGTAATTTTGCACCAGCTTTGGATGCTGTGGATTGGCTCGGGTGTGATTGGCGGCATCGGTCTTGGCCTCGGTTACATCTCACCCGTGTCCACACTGGTGAAATGGTTTCCGGATCGTCGCGGCATGGCAACCGGAATGGCCATCATGGGATTCGGCGGCGGCGCCATGATTGGCGCTCCGCTCGCCGACCTGCTGATGAACTATTTCCGAACGCCGGCGGAGAACGGGGTGTGGCAGACGTTCCTCACTATGGGGGCAATCTACTTTGTGTTCATGCTGGTCGGCGCGTTCGGCTATCGCCTGCCCCCGGCGGGCTGGCAGCCGGACGGGTGGACGCCGCCAAACACCACCGCGGCGATGATCACTCGAAATCATGTACATCTGGAGAATGCGCATAAGACCAAACAGTTCTGGCTGATCTGGGCGGTTCTGGCGCTGAACGTATCGGCCGGCATAGGCGTGATCGGCATGGCCTCACCCATGCTTCAGGAGATTTTTGCCGGCTCGCTTATCAGCGAGCCCGGCGTCACCTTCACGCAATTGACGCCCGACCAGCGCACTGCGATTGCAGCGATCGCCGCCGGCTTCACCGGCCTCCTGTCGTTGTTCAACATCGGCGGCCGATTCTTCTGGGCCTCTTTGTCCGATTATATCGGGCGTAAGAACACCTACTACACGTTCTTCCTTCTCGGCATTGCGATGTATGGGCTTGCGCCCTGGGCAGCCCATTCCGGCAACAAAGCGCTGTTCGTGGCCTTCTTCTGCATCATCCTATCGATGTATGGTGGAGGTTTCGCCACGGTGCCCGCTTATCTTGCCGATGTCTTCGGCACGCAGTTCGTCGGTGCCATTCACGGTCGTCTGCTGACCGCGTGGTCGACGGCCGGCATAGTCGGTCCAGTCGTCGTGAATTACATCCGCGAATTCGAGATCGCGGCCGGCATTCCGCGCGACCACGTCTACGATGCCACGATGTACGTTCTCGCCGCGATGCTGGTCGGCGGCTTCGTCTGCAATTACCTTGTCAGGCCGCTGGCGGACAAGTGGTTCATGAAACCGGAGGAAGTGGCTGCACTGCAAGCCAAGCAGGGCGCCGCTGGCACAATGGCGGCAGGGTCGTTCGGCATCGGCAAGGGCGGGCTGGACACTAGAGCCGTGCTGTTCTGGGCTTTCGTCGGTGTGCCGCTGGCCTGGGGCGTGTGGCAGACGCTGGTGAACGCCATGAAGATTTTCTGACGAGCAGCAATCCAAATTGACGCTCAACGCTAAGGGATGGGGTAAAGTTTAGCACGGGCGGCCGTAGCCTCCGCCCGTTCCTCTCCTCACGCTGCGACGCCGGCGGCGATGCCATCGAGCGCGGCCACGGCGTCATCCGGCAGATCAAGCTCGGCCGCGGCCAGGTTTTCGCGCAGATGCGCGACGGAAGAAGTGCCGGGGATTAGCAGCATGTTGGGCGCGCGGCGCAGTAGCCAGGCAAGCGCAACCTGCAGCGACGTGGCACCGAGGCGCAGGGCAACGCTGGACAAGGTCGATGACTGCAGTGGCGTGAAACCCCCGAGGGGAAAGAATGGTACATAAGCGATCGCCTCGCGGGCCAGGTCGTCGATCAAGGCGTCGTCGGCGCGATGCGCCACATTGTACATGTTCTGCACGCAGACGATCCTGACGATCCGGCGCGCCTCGGCGATCTGAGCGGCCGTCGCGTTGGAGAGCCCGATATGGCGCACCAGGCCCTTACGCTGCAGCTCGGCAAGCGCTTCAACCTGCGCTGCGATCGATCGGATGTCGCCCATGATGCGCAGGTTCACCACCGCCAGCGCATCGAGCTCGAGGTTGTCCAGGTTGTCGTGCACCGCCTGCGTCAACTCGGCCGGCGAGAAGGCCGGCTGCCAGGAGGCATCGGCGCCGCGCCGCGCGCCGACCTTGGTGACGATCACCAGGTCTTCCGGATAGGGATGCAGGGCTTCGCGGATCAGCTGGTTGGTGACACGCGGGCCGTAGTAATCGCTGGTGTCGATATGGTTTACCCCGGATGCGACCGCCTCGCGCAGTACGGCGCGGGCCGCCGCCGGGTCCTTGGGTGGGCCGAACACGCCGGGCCCCGTCAGCCGCATGGCCCCATAGCCGAGCCGCTTTACGCTACGGCCCCCGAGGGCGAAGGTGCCGGACTTGAGGATATTGGGCATGCCGATCTCCTTAATTTGATGTGCGCGACGCCGCATCACATACGCCCTGTCGTCCTGTGCCAAAATAGGCCATAGTCTGCACAGGTTGCACGGAGGATCGCCTGGTGGCCGCGGATTTGGGCGACCTCATTGCTTTCGTCGCAGTGGCTCGCGCCGGAGGGTTTCGCGACGGCGCAAGGGCTCGCGGCGGCAGCGCGTCCCGAATTGAGCGAGGCCGTCCGTCGACTCGAAGCCCGACATGCGTATCTATCATGAGGAATCTTTCGGTCCCTGGCGCTGGTGAGCCGCGTGCTGGTATCAGTTCAATATCTGGGCCTGCAATTCATAGAAGCCCTTAATCGAATTGACTCATTGAACATTCGCGTCATCGACCACACAGGTCAGATGCCCCTCGAAATTCACGACATGGACCGGCACTCCATATGTCTGGGACAAGACCCTTTCGGTGAGCACCTTTCGAGTCGGGCCCGCCAGTGGTGGATTGCGTGGTGAAAGGACGAGCGTGTGGTCGGCCAGCGCCAAGGCGTGATCGGGCGCGTGCGTGGTGAACATGACGGCAAGGCCATCCCTTGCCAGCCGCCGCAATAGCGCCAAAAACCGCGCCTGGTTGGCGAAATCAAGATGCGCCGTCGGCTCGTCGAGGATCATCAGCTTCGGTGCCTGGACCAGCACGCGCGCGATCTGCACGAGTTGACGCTCGCCGCCGCTGATCTCGGAATAGGCTGCGTCCGCCAGATGTTCGACGCCGAGTGCTCTCAGGGCTCGAAGTGCACTTTCGCGATCTTCAGTTCCCGGCGATTCCAGCCAGCCGAGATGCGGCGCACGTCCCATCTCCACGACTGTACGCACCGGGAAGGCAAAGACAGTCTCGTAGCTCTGCGGCACCAATGCCAGCCACTTCGCAATCTCGGCGCGCGACAGGCTTCCGATCGGCTCGTGGTCCAACAGGACATGACCGGAGGTCGGCCGCGACAGGCCCGCCAGGCAGCGCAGCAGGGTCGACTTGCCGACGCCGTTCGGGCCGAGCACGCACAGGATCTCGCCGGCGGCAATCTCTAGGCTGACACTCTGAAAGATGGGCTTGTTCCGCCCGGGATACGCGAAGCCGATCTCTTTGGCGCTGAGGATTACGCCCATCCTAGGCCACCGCGCCCGAGCAACAGGATGAATACCGGTGCGCCCATCAGGGCAGTCAGCACGCCGAGCGGCACCTCTGCCGCCGTTACGGTCCGGGCGATGTCGTCGATGATCAGCAGATAGCAGGCACCAAGTGACAGGGTCGCCGGCAGCAGCCGACGAAAATCCGGCCCGACTACGATTCGCGCAAAGTGCGGGATGACCAACCCCACCCAGCCGATGATGCCGCTGATCGATACGGCCGAGGCGGCGATCAAGGTGGAAAACAGGATGAAGACAAAGCGCAGTTGCCCGGCCTCGACACCCATGACGCGGGCCTGCTCATCGCCCATGGCAAGGATGTTCAGCCGCCAGCGCAGCATCAACAGTACAGCAGCGGCCGGAACGATGACCGTAAGCACTGGCACGATGTCCTTCATCGCCACCGAGGATAGCGAGCCGAGCAACCAGAACTCGATGACCGGCAGCTTCGAGTTCGGGTCCGCGACATATTTGAGAAGGGAAAGCAAGGCGGTGAACAGTGAGCCGACGATCACCCCGCCCAGCACCAGGACGATCGTGGAGTTCAGCCTGTAGAAGCGGCTCATGGCGAAGCACAACGCAACAGCCATCAAGCCGCCACCGAAAGCGCAAAGCTGGATTGCGTAGCGCTGTCCGAACAGGAGAATGGCGGCGGCCGCGCCAAAGCCCGCGCCGGCCGAAACGCCGAGCGTGAAGGGCGAGACGAGCGGATTACGAAACACACCCTGATAGGAGGCGCCGGCGATCGCAAGGCCGCCCCCGACAGTCATCGCTGCGATGACGCGCGGCAAGCGGACGTTGATGACCACCGACTCGATGGTCGGTGACCAGTCAGGCGTGATTGGCAGCGCCTGAGCCGCTATCACCTTGATGACGGTAAGTGGCATTACCGGATAACGCCCGATCAGGAAGGACAACAGGAACAGCAAGACCGGCGAAGCGATGAGCAACACGGTGCCGAGGCTCGCCGTGCGCCAGGAACCAGTGTCGAGCGAACTCACAGCGACCTAGTTCGGGCCAGTGTAGGGTTTCCCATAGGACTGCTTGTAATACGCATCGACCTTTTCCTGCATGTTGATATCTGCGAAGCGATCAGGATACAGCTTCTTGGCCATCCAGAGTTCGCCAAGCGCCAGAGCCTCAGGAAGTGGATAGCCCCACGGCTTCACATACTCCGGCGTGATATAGATTTTTCCGCTTTTGACCGCATCGATCGGCTGCCAGGCGGCGCCGCTTCTGATCTCGTTGGCCACCGGCGCGTAGCGGTCCTGTACGAAGATCAGCTGCGGGTTCCAGGCCAAGACATCCTCCATGGACACTTTGGTAAACCCGCGCACGCCTGCGGCGACATTGATGCCGCCGGAGCGCTTCATGATGACGCCGGTGTACTTGCCGGACCCGTAGGTGTTCATATCCGGGTTCGCCATATAGAGGCGCACGCGCTCGCGATCGGGGATCGAAGCGACGCGGTCCTCGACCAGCTTGCGTTGCTGGAAGATGTAATCGATCAGCTTGTCGGCCCGCTCGCGCTTGCCGACGATGTCTCCGATCAGTCTGACTCCGATCTTGAGGCCTTCCGAATAGGCGTAGTCGTCGTCAGCGAAGGTCGGGTTGAGTTTTGGCGCTTCGACCCCTTCACCTTTCGACAGTGATATCGCCACCACGCGCAGGCCGGCATGTGAAAGCTGGTCGATCATTGCCGGCGGGGCATAATTGGTGACAAAGACGACATCCGGCTTCAGCCGCAGCACTTCCTCGACATTGACCGTGGACAGGTCGCCGGGCATCGGCAGGCCGGCAATCTGCGGCGCATATTTGTCGAGGCCTGGGATGAGGCTCTGCCACTTGGCGAGCACACCGACGACTTTGTCGGTGGCGCCAAGCTCGACCAGAATATCTAAAGTCTGGTGCTGCAACACGACGATGCGGTTCACTTCGTGCGGCAAGGTCACCGTGCGGTTGAGTTGGTCGGTGATGGTGCGGGCGGATGCCGGGATCAGCCCTATCGCAAGAAACGCCAGCGCCAGCACCGGCCAGAGAACGGATCGGCGAACGAAAGACATCGGCACCTCGCGGAGAGACGAATACGCGGCGTAAGCTCCATCGATATATTTAAGCACACATAACGTAGCTCTACCAGGATGGCGAGGAATGTTGATTCAAATCTCGCCCCGGAGCGCGACCGGCCGGAAGCCGAAATCCGCAAGCAACTTCCCGCCCGTGGCCAGATGCGTCCCAGGCGCGGATTCTTGATCGGCATTCTTGTGATTGTCTTGGTGCCAAACGCAGTCGCAGAGACGGGGCAGCGGACACCTGGCAAACTCTTTGAAGAATGTGCCACCACTTCATTGATTGACACGGTGCTCGGCATAAGGCGCAGTACGAAAAGCTGCAACAGTGGTCGAAAATTGTGTAGGGATTTCAGCGGCGCGGCGATCCGCCGCGACACCATTGATCTGATCACAATCCTAGCTATCATCGTCGCTATTTCCGCATGGATATAGCTGCTTGAGAGAGGCGAAGTTCAATGAACATGAACAAACGAGGGTTAATCGGCCTGTTGATCGGAGCTGCCCTTGTCGCGGGCACTGCCGAACCAACGCTAGCACAAGTCAAGGAACAGCTGGTATTTGCCGCGGCAAGCCTGAAGAATGCGCTCGACGAGATTGCGGCGCAGTGGCAGCGGGAGACGGGCAAAAAGGTTGTTATCTCCTATGCGGCGAGCAACACGCTCATCAAACAGATCGAGCAAGGCGCGCCGGCGGACATGTTCATCTCCGCCGATCTGGACTGGATGGACTACGGCCAGCAGCATAATCTGATCAATGCGCAAACGCGCTCGAATCTGCTGAGCAATCGGCTCGTTCTCATAGCCCCGAAGGACGCAACGTTCACGCTTAACATCACCTCCCGCTTTGACCTTGCGTCAGCCTTGAAAGGCGGACGACTTGCCATGGCTAACGTCGATGCTGTGCCTGCGGGCAAGTACGGCAAAGCTGCGCTGGAGAAGCTCGGTGCCTGGGACGGCGTGAAGGACAAGATTGCTCAAGCCGACAACGTGCGCGCCGCTCTCGCGCTGGTCGCGCGCGGCGAAGCTCCGCTTGGAATTGTGTATCAGACCGATGCCGTGTCGGATCCCACGGTGAAGATCGTCGGAACGTTCCCAGAGGATTCCCATCCGCCGATCACGTACCCGGTTGCCCTGACCAAGACCTCTACCAATCCAGACGCACAAGCCTTCTTGAGTTATATTCGGTCTCCGCGGGCGCGCCCGGCGTTCGAGCATCAGGGCTTTACGGTGCTGGGCGCCGGTGGCCCACGATCGTGAACAACCTTGAACTAACCTCGAAGCAACGATTGGGCGATCGCCATGGATGGATTGCCCAATCTTTCACCCGAGGAGTGGACCGCCGTCCGGCTTAGCGTACGGGTCGCAACCGTGGCCATGTTGGCGAGCCTCCCGATCGGGATCGCGGTCGCATATTTGCTTGCGCGCTGCAAATTCCCCGGCAAATCCGTCGTCGACGGGATCGTGTTGCTGCCCCTTATCCTGCCGCCTGTCGTAACTGGATATTTGCTCCTGTTGACCTTTGGTCGGCGTGGGCTGATCGGTTCCTTCCTGGCCGAGCAATTTGGAATTATCTTCTCGTTTCGTTGGACCGGGGCGGCACTCGCATGCGCCGTTATGGGGTTTCCGCTAATGGTGCGCGCGATCCGACTCTCGATCGAGGCGGTCGATCGCCGTCTTGAAGAAGCCGCCGGCACACTTGGCGCCAATCCGTTTTGGGTTTTCGTCTTCGTCACGTTCCCGCTGATCGCGCCCGGAATCATCGCCGGCATGATCTTATGTTTTGCCAAAGCCATGGGTGAGTTTGGCGCGACCATCACCTTTGTTTCGAACATTCCCGGCGAAACGCAGACCCTGCCTTCGGCGATCTACACATTTACCCAGGTCCCTGGAGGAGAGGCCGGCGCGCTACGTCTGACGGTAGTGTCAATCGCAATCTCCATGGCGGCCCTCATGGTATCCGAATTGATGGCGCGCTGGGTTGGCCGCAAGATTTGGACTGAATGACGATCGAGGTCGATGTCGCCCATCGGTTGGGCGTCTTCACATTGGAAGCGCGCTTTACCTCGGAAGGGCGGCTGACCGCGTTGTTCGGGCAATCCGGCGCGGGAAAGACCACGCTTGTCAACGTTATCGGCGGACTTATCCGTCCCGATCGGGGGCGGATCGCTGTCGACGGAATGACGCTCATCGATACGGCGTCCGGCGTTTTTGTTCCGACCCACCGGCGCCGTTCCGGATATGTGTTTCAGGAGGGCCGTCTGTTCCCTCATCTCACAGTTCGTCAGAACCTGATGTTTGGGCGCTGGTTCAGGGCGCCGCAGGAGCGCAGGGTTCAACTCGAAACGGTTCTTGATTTTCTCGGCATTGGTCACCTTCTGCAGCGCCGGCCGGGCGCATTGTCGGGCGGCGAGAAGCAGCGGGTTGCCATCGGTCGAGCCCTTCTTGCCTCGCCCCGGCTTCTGCTGATGGATGAGCCGCTGGCGGCACTCGACGATGGACGAAAATCAGAAATCTTGCCATTCATCGAACGGTTGCGGGACGAAGCCAACATCCCGATCGTATACGTGTCTCATTCCCTCGCGGAAGTAAGCCGGCTCGCCAATTCGATCGTGGTGCCGCGCGATGGCCGGGTCGTCGCCTTGGGCTCCCCGGCGGAGGTGCTGAGTCGGACCGATCTCGTTCCGCAGGATGCGGTGGAAGAAGCCGGCGCCGTCCTCGAAGCACAGATTGCGCAACATGACGCGCAATTCGGTCTTACGATGCTGCAATCCAAAGCCGGAGAGCTTCGCGTACCGCACCTCGATCTGCCCATAGGTACGATCGTGCGTGTCCGCGTTCGGGCCAGAGATGTGATGATCGCAAATGCTCCGCCCGTCGGGCTGAGCGCTTTGAACGCTTGCGGGGAAAATCGTCGAAGTAAAAAAAA
>Ga0066903_100002578_pt1 | contig 14288 bp, 14 predicted proteins | sample PanSoiMetaGPlot1_FD_67491 | JGI IMG/M metagenome (GOLD analysis project Ga0066903, IMG submission 67491) | Tropical forest soil microbial communities from Panama analyzed to predict greenhouse gas emissions - Panama Soil - Plot 1 (version 2) | ecosystem: Environmental > Terrestrial > Soil >...
GAGAGCCGCGCCCGCCGGGTGACTTCCCGGAAGCAACGGCGGGGAACTGGCTTTTGTCGCCTGCAACATGCAATCGATTCCGAATTGAATAGCATGGATAAGCCAGAGGACGAATGATAGCCCCGGCAGCGGCACGATCATCGCTCGATGACAAGCGCGACAGTCTGCGCGGCCCTGGCGTCGAGGCGGTTCAAAGATTTCTGGAAGGACTGAACGCCATCGGCCGGGCGACCAGCAACATTCACAACTGGCCGCCACGTTTCGGCCTATGGAATGCCTGCTCGGCACCTGCGTTGTGCCTTCCGCGTGCGGCCTTGCGCAGCGATGATACCAATCAAACGACCTCGATCTCCTTCCCGACACCCTTCGTCACGGACTGGCGTGTTGTTGCGGTCGCGCTGGTTAAAGGTCTCCTACATCCCCGATGCGTCTCAGTCGCGAGCAACGTCGTGCCCTCAAAATGCTTGCGGACACCCCAGGCGGTGTCAGCGAGGAAGTGCTCGTCGTGGCGCACGGCTTTTCTTCGGAGATACTTGCCGGCCTTGTACTAGCCGGGCTTGCAGCGGCCGTGACCGAGACCAGGAACGTGCGTCGAGGCTTGACGATCGAGATTGAGCGTATCCGGATCACGACTACGGGTCGGCGGGCACTCGGAGGGTAGCCGCTCTTCGATTAGACGTGGCCTGAGTGCACGAGAGGTAGGCGCGAGGCATCGGTGCCACGGAGATCGTCAAGGCGCCTGGCACCGCCGGTGCGTCTACCGCATTTTGCAGGCTGGGTAGTTCGTCGGGCATGTCGCTAGCCAGGAGGTACCGTGGGACGCCCGCGCGGAATCTCCAAAGCCTGCCTCCGCCGCGAATCGCCCCACCCGTCGCGCAGTCTCCGAGCAGGTCCGCGCCTATGACTTTGTGCACGGCTTCGCGGAAATCCTATCGCTAGGCAGCGGACTGGCATTTTCGATTAAAACGTCAGTTCCTTTTCCGAAATAAGTGACGTCCAACGGATTTATCAGATTCCAAACCTAACGTTGGGACATTCCTCATTCACGAGCCCGGCGATTGGGACTGAGGTCAAAGCTGCCATCGCGCTGTTCAATCAAAGTTGACGCCATGCGTGCAGTCATCCGACGCCAATCCCCCGAATTGGGTCGAAGGGCGTTCGATACGATAACGGCAAAGCTCTAAAGAGAATGGCCATGCGAACCTGGTACGGTCGGTGGTCCAGCACGACAATTTTATAAGCAAAGCACAGCGTACAGAAAATGGTTTTGATGTGATAGCCTTCACTTTGCCCAGAGATGATCACCTCACCGGGCTGATGGGCTCATCTTGTCGGCGGGTTGCAGTCGACAATGGCAGCCGGGGCGTGCACATGTAGGGGATAAATATGGGTCACGCGACCGTGCAGGAGTTTTCGAATCTCGATGCAATCATTAATAACGCAGCCAATGTTTCGACAAAGTCAATAGAAGCTGTCAATATGGACATCGCAGACACCATGAACAACGGCGTGAATTCCGTTGCGCCGGTGGTGTTGTGCGGAGATGACGTCAGACAAGGCGTCACAGGGCATAATGTCCGGTATGTTCTTTGGTTTGGCCTTTTGGGCGCGGTTGTTGGGCTTGCGGTCGTCGCCTTAGTTGTTGGTCATGGCTCCTGATCACGACGCGGGCGCTCTTTGTAACGCGCGCTTAATTTCGTGAAATCCGACGCCACGGCGGCCTTGTTCGGTCCTGCGTGTGGCAGACCGCTGTCGGTCAGCGCGTGGGCGTCATCGATCTTTTTCTGCGATGATCGATCATGACGGTCAGACCGACTGCAAGAGTGTTGCAATTCGGACGCTCGGGCTGAGGAAGTTGGGCTCAGCCAGTAGCCAAGGTGTTAACGGCAGGTGAGCGTTCAGGTTTCGGCGATGCACTCCACGCCAAAGCCGCTGCATTTTAGGCATTACGTCTCTGCACCGATTACCCGCCAGCCGCGCGATGTGCTTGCTGACAAAGACAAGCAGATGAATGGTCTGCCTGCCTGTTCGGAGTCATTCGGCGGCACAATGCGTCATAGGCCAAGGTGATTAGTTGCATTTGAAGATGCGATACATGGTTTAAATTGGCTTGAAAGATTTCAAAAACGATTCGCCTCTATGTGTGATCTCGGACGAACTCAATGTTCGAGTGATTGCGCCTATCGAAAGACTTATGAGTCATAAATATTACCCAGATTGCGGCACGACGCCTCTTGGTGACCTCATTAAGTTCAAAGTGCATTCATTTTTTTGGAGCGACAATTTAGTAAGCGCTTTTCCTCTCCAAAACGTCGCAAGAGTGGCGGCGCTACGCCTCCTAGTGGTCTTGCAAGATCCAATGTCTATTCATTTTTAACGGCCAAAAGATTGCAAGAAACCGAAACGTCCCTGGATTGCCGTACTGTGCTTCGTGTTTGGTCTCAAAAAGTCCACTCTTAAAGTTAAACAATTCCGACAGAGTTGACAGGATGGTGCGAAGGACGACCTGGTCCAGGGCCGCGCTGCTACCAAAACATCGACGGAGAATAGTGGTGACTACCAAGACAGGGACACCAGCGGGCGTTATCGTCATGGCTGCGCTGCTTGCGACATGCACGCCTCCGGGCTCAACCGTGCCGACCTCATTGTCGCATCGAGACAGCGACACGGCGAGGTCGGCGGCGTCAGTGCCCGCACCGGGCTCGAATGCGCCGAGATCAAGGCGGTTGGCAGCGAAGCGGTTGGCAGAGGATGTCGATCTGCCGCGTCAGAAGCTTGACAAGTCGCCGGCCTCGGCGTTGGCCGAGGATACCAACCTGCCGCTTCCGAAGTTTGAGAAGTTGCGGGCCTCTGCGTCGGCCGATGATCTCAATCTGTCACGTGAGAAGATCGAGCTCGTCGCGCCGCCGCTGGTGCATCCTCACGAGCAGGTGGCAACCGGCGGTCCGAAAATCTACGAGGTGCGGCTCGTCGCGGAAGAGAAGCAGATGGTCATCGACGACGATGGGACGAAGCTGCAGGCGATGACCTTCAACGGAACGATTCCGGCTCCGGCTATTGTCATCCACCAGGGCGACTACCTTGAGGTCACGTTGATCAGCAGCCCCGCTAACACGATGCCACACAATATCGACTTCCACGCGGCTACCGGGGCGTCGGGCGGCGGCGATCTGACGCTGATCAGCCCCGGCGAGCAGGCGGTGCTGCGCTGGAAGGCGACGCGCACCGGCGTGTTCGTCTATCACTGCATCCCGGGCGGCCCGATGATCCCCTGGCACATCGCGTCCGGAATGAGCGGCGTCGTCATGGTGCTCCCGCGCGATGGCCTCAAGGACAGCAACGGCAAGGCGCTCCATTACGATCGGGTCTATTACATCGGCGAGCAGGACTTCTATGTGCCGCGTAACGAGAAGGGTAAGTTCAAGACCTACGAATCGCATGCCGATGCATTTGCCGACACGCTTGACACCATGCACAAGTTGATCCCAAGCCACGTCGTATTCAATGGCCGCGTCGGTGCGTTGACGGGCAAGAATGCGCTTGTCGCCAAGGTTGGCGAGAACGTGCTGTTTCTGCATTCTCAGGCCGATCGCGATTCGCGAATCCACATCGTCGGCGGCCACGGCGACTACGTGTGGGAGACCGGCAAGTTCTCGAACCCTCCGCAGACCAATGGCGAGACGTGGCTCGTGCGCGGCGGCTCCGCCGTCGCTGTGCTCTACCGCTTTCTCCAGCCCGGCATCTACCCGTACGTGAACCATAACATGATCGAGGCGCTCGAGCTCGGCGCCTTCGCGCATATCAAGGTCGAGGGGCCGTGGAACAACGATCTCATGGCCCAGGTGAAGGCGCCTGCACCAATCCGTGCGGCGCAAAGCAGGCCGGGCCTGTAGCAAAAGAACATCGCCCACGGTTGTAACCACGCGAACGTCCCCCTCGGCGCGGCTGTGCCATGGGACGGCCCGCTCGGGGAGGTCCCAATGCGCCATTTCTGGACGACAGGGTTGCTGGTGATCGCGCTCACCACATCCGCCGCGGTTTGTGCCGTGGCGTTTTTGAATCCCGCTGCGCCCGGTCACGCGATGCCAGATCTGGTGGAACTGCGGGCGTCTTCCTTCACGCACCGCAGCAGCGGCGAATTCTCCCAAGACGGTCGACCCGTCACGGCACCGCTGATGACGGTTACGTTTCCATATAACCTCGTCATCATGCGCCACCAAGTCACTGCCGCCGAATATCGGCACTGCGTCGAGGCTGGCGCCTGCCCGATGCTCGACCGCGACCCTGTCGCGGCCAATCGCCCGGTCGTCAAAGTCAGCTGGCAGGACGCCCAGGCCTATGCAGCGTGGCTGTCGCGCGAGACCGGCGCGCATTTTCGGTTGCCGACCGACGAAGAATGGGCCTACGCGGCCGGGAGCCGGTTCAAGGACGACGCCATACCGGAGACGATCGATCCGGGCCAGCGGGTGTTGGCGATCTATGCCCGCGACTATGACGGCGACATCAATCGGGAGCCGCAGCCGATTGGCACGTTCGGTGCGAACGAGAACGGGCTCGTCGACCTTGCCGGAAACGTCTGGGAATGGACCGATAGCTGTTTCACGCGCCGTGCGCGCGATGAGCGCGGGGAGACGGCGGCTCGCACCGAACACTGCGGCGTGCGCGTCGTCGAGGGTCGCCACCGTGCCTATATGACCGATTTTGTACGCGATGCAAGCTCGGGCGGGTGCTCGGCCGGTGCGCCACCGAGCAATCTCGGTTTTCGGCTGGTGCGCGATGATGGTGGCTGGCGCCCACTGCGCCGCCTTCTCGTCAAGGCGCAGCGACTCGGGCTCGGTGCATAACGAGCGGACGATCGGTTGAAGGGAGCAAGGCGACGCCGTACCGGGAAACGCATCGCTCGTTTCGTTGACCTGCACCGCAGTTGCGCGAAACGCTTGGCGCTGGCCGTCGATTTCCGTATTTCTTTCTCCGAGACCCTAAAGAAGAGGTGCGACTGGCGCTTGGCTAGACTTTTGTAATCCCCCACGCAGCCGCACCTCGTTACCAATGCGGGCGATGCTTTAATGTGAGATATCCGGGCTGGGGGCCACGAGTGTCGCCTGAGTTGGGCGGTGCGTAACTGTACGAGAATGAAGGAGGGCTCTTCGAGTTCGGCAATCAGGGGCTCACCGCCGAGGCGAATAACCTCGTGCGTGCCACCCGGCGAGAACGACCAGGGCCTCCTCGACATGCAACGTCGCCCGCGGATTCAAGTCCAATCGCCCGCGCGTCCAGGAGCGCCAGGCCCAGCGGCGGCAGAAGAGCCAGCTAAAGATCGGGGTGGACATCCTGGCATTGGAAGAGGTCCATGCCATTCCCGCACCTGAAGGGCCGATGGCGGCCGCTGTTGCTTACCGCGATGTTCTGCGGCCTGCGATCGAGCGAATTGCGCGGGCTGCGTTGGATCGAATTCGACTTCGCCGATGGGAAGATCCACGTTCGGCAGCGCGCCGACCGATATCGCAAGATTGGCCCGCCCAAGTCGGAATCGGGGGAACGCTCGATCCCGCTGCTGCCGATGGTCGCCAACGCACTCAAGGAGCGGAAGGTCACGTGCCCGCGCCGCGACACCAGCAGGAGGGACGAGCAGGGCAGCCCGATCAGCTCCACTACGTCTTCCCGAACCGCACGGGCAACATCGAATCACACCCCCAACATGCACGTAGGAAAGACGCGGACGCCCGCGACAAGCGCGGACGCGACGGCGGAGAGTCGATTGCATCTGATCAAAAGCCGCTGTAGTTCAGCAAAGGTGATCCTGTCCTCGTTCCCGTTTGACCAGGGAGGGCGCGGCCATGTTTTCTCCGATCCTGACCGGAAACGGGCGCAGCAGATACCCGATGCGACATGCCCAAACGCGTTTTGAAACTCCACGCTTTCCTTGCGCACAGCACGGTTGCAACATAACGTCGAATCGGCGAGCAACGTCAGTCCGAGGGTGACAAACGAGAAATTGATCAGGTTCGGCAACTACACGGCCGCTGCCTGAGTTGTTGCGACACACTTATTGTCGCCGCGTGCCCGGCCTTTGTCGGGGATTGACCGACGACCGGGTAGACATTGACGATGGATGCCGGACCCGTCCACCCGAAACCCCATCCTGCTCTCTCCCCCGGTGGGGCAGCATGAGGTTAGCTCGGCAACGGCACCGGCAGGGTCTGATGCCGGCAGGCCCTACTGAGCCGGCAAAGCGTTGAACGGATCCAGGAGGACCTGATGGCGCGGGTGGCTATGGTAACGGGCGGTACACGCGGTATCGGCGCAGCGATTTCGAGAGCTCTCAGCGCTGCGGGCTACAGGGTGGCTGCCAATTATGGCGGCAATGATGAGGTTGCGGCCAAGTTCAAGGCCGAGACCGGAATCGGCGTCTACAAATGGGACGTGTCGTCCTATGACGCCTGCGCCGAGGGATTGCAACAGGTCGTCGCCGATCTCGGTCCGGTCGAGGTCCTCGTGAACAACGCCGGCATCACGCGCGACAGCATGTTCCATCGCATGAAACCCGAGCAGTGGCTGGCTGTGATCAACACCAATCTGGTTTCGCTTTTCAATATGTGCCGCCCGGTGATCGAGGGCATGCGCGAACGCAAGTTCGGCCGCATCATCAACATTTCCTCCATCAACGGCCAGAAGGGGCAGATGGGGCAAACCAATTATTCCGCTGCCAAAGCCGGCGAGATCGGCTTCACCAAAGCGCTTGCCCAGGAGAATGCCCGCGCCGGCGTAACGGTAAACGCGATCTGCCCCGGCTATATCAACACCGAAATGGTGCAGGGGGTGCCGAAGGACGTGCTGGAGAAGTCGATTCTGCCGCTGATCCCGATCGGCCGCCTCGGCGAGCCCGAGGAGATCGCGCGTTGCGTGCTGTTCCTCGCCTCAGACGAGGCCGGCCTCATTACGGGCTCAACCCTGACGGCGAACGGCGGACAGTACATGACGTGATTTGCTGGCGGCTCCATAAGTCTTGAACTAACATGGCATTCTGGTTGCCTATCCTGCCGCCCGCACGGTCGGAGCGCGCAAAACCGTCGCGAATCAAATCGCTGAAACAACGGGAGGGTCGACATGAAGAAATGCCACCCACGGCACTTGCCCGTGTCAGCCATCGGGTCCTTGTTGGTCGGAGTATCGATGGCGGGCTTGGCTACATCTGCGAGTCTTGCCACAACTCCATCGGATCCCGCCGCTGCATGCGCCAAGCTCGCTTCTCTTACTGCTTTCCCGGTCGCGCCGACCCAAATCACCCTGGCTAAGTTTGTCCCCGGCGGCACCACGTCGGCGAACGACGTGGCGCTGCCTGATCATTGCCTCGTGCAGGGCATCGTCAACAAACGTGTGGGTGTCGACGGGTTCCCTTATGGCGACAGGTTTGAAGTGCGCCTGCCGTCTCAATGGAACGGACGTTTCATGTTTCAGGGCGGCGGCGGCACGGAAGGAGCCGTGCCGCCTGCGACCGGCAATGCCGGAACGCTGTCTCCCACATTGGCAAGCGGCTGGGCCGTGGCAAGCCAGGACGGCGGCCATGAGAACACTGACCTGCCCGTTCCCAACCAGTTCTTTCTCGATCCACAGGCGGTCACCGATCATGCCTACCGTTCGATCGACGTCACGACGCAGACCGCCAAATTTCTGATCGATGCTTTTTATGGCGCGGGTCCGGACCACTCCTACTTCGTTGGCTGCAGTACCGGCGGCCGGCAGGGCATGGTGTTTTCCCAGAACTTTCCCGACTACTTCGACGGCATCGTGGCCGGAGATCCGGTTTACGATCTGGAGGCGATCGCGCTCGCGGAGGACTGGGGCGTGCAGGCTGTTGCGGCGATTACACCTGCACCGATCAAAAAGTTTACAAACGGCAGCCCGGTCTTGTACCCGGCGTTTCCGGAGGCGGATCAGACACTCTTTACCAGCGCTATCTTGGCGGCCTGCGACCGGCTCGACGGCACGACCGACGGTGTGATCGACAACTTGCCTGCTTGCTGGGCGAAGTTCGATCCCGCCACTTTCGTGTTTGCGGACTCCGGTCAGCCGCTCCAATGTACCGGAGCCAAAGCAGCAACCTGTTTGAGCGCCGCGCAGATCGAAGCGGTCAAGAAGATCAACCAAGGGCCGCGAAACACCCTGGGCCAGCCGATCAAGGCGCCTGCCGCAACGGCGGTCCCGGATCACGCCGACAATACGGTCCACGGCTATGCGTATGATGGTGGCTTCATGGCGCCGACCGGCATCCCGTCCCGCAAAATCGGGACGCCAACCACGCCGCCCGGTGACTTCAGCCTGGGCCTCGGTCAAATTCCGTACGTGTGGCTCTCGCCCGCGAACCCCGGCGCCGATCCCCTGCGCTTCGATTTCGACAAGGATGTTGGCTCTCTTAACAAGCGCACGCCTCTGGTGACGTTCTCCGCCTCGACCGATCTCGCGAGATTCAAGAATCGGGGAGGCAAGATCGTATGGTACCACGGCGTCAGCGATCCCGGGCCTCCTGTGCAAGGTACTATCGCGTATTACGACGCCCTGATGGCGCGGAATGGAGGACCTGATCAGACGGCGGCATTCGCCCGGCTGTTCCTTATCCCCAACATGGGCCACTGCCGGGGAGGGCCGGCGACGGACCAGTTCGACATGCTGACGCCGTTGGTCGCATGGGTAGAGCACGGCTCTCCGCCGGACCGGATCGTCGCCTCGGGCACGCGCTTTGCCTCGCCGCCGGCCGCGCGCAGCCGGCCGCTTTGCCCATATCCGCAGGAAGCACGCTATGTCGGTCCTGCAGGCGGCGACCTTGGCGCGGCGGTCAACTATTCCTGCGTCGCCGGAACTGGCCCCTGAAGGTCTGGCGGGCGATCGTCACGCACAAGTATTGTTTCGTTGCTCAGGGAAGGCGTGACACGGCGCGCGAGAGCGCGTCTTTGCCCGACCTACGGGTGATTCCAGTCGATCGAATTGGGCTGTAACTTGCACCGCCATTTCGAGGGTGGGCCCGGCGGCGGAAACAAACGGAGCGTCGCGGTACCTCAGTCGATTCAGGTGCAAATTCTGGCTTCGTGTTCGTCCAGCAGCGGGTAAAAAGAAACTCGCCATGACGGCGATCGCGTCCCTCGCCAACGCAGATGAGCGCAAGCCTCTACCTTGAGGAAGCGAAGCCGAAAATCAGCCGATGCTGCCGTGACGAATTAGCTGCGGGCGACTTGCGTCCGGGTTGCCTGCCCGACTTTCTCGTTCGCCCGCGTTGAGCGGAACGACCCAGCAGAGGACTGCGTGTCGTGTTTGAAGGCGATCATCCGGGCGCGTGATAATCCAAGTGAATCATGCGGAGTCATGCGGGCCCGCATCTCAAAGGAGGGTCCGACGCCGCTGTCGATTCCGCCAAGCCAAGATGATGAACAGAATGACAGCAAATTGGCTGCTGCGTTGAAACCAAGCCCGACCGGAACACGATCGGATTTTGCGAATTTACTAGGTGTGCGTCCGGCTACGAAACATTCCGGGATTTCTGAGAATTGGCGAAAACCCGGCGATGTTTCGGAAGAAAGCTAGCAATAGGGAAAGCGTGCCTGGACGAAGCTGCCGCACCGACCTGCCAGACAAGGTCTTCATATGCGGCCTGATCCTCTCAACCCCACAACAAGGAGGCAATAATGCGTTTGTCTGTATTTGCTGCTCTCGGCATCACCGCGTTTTTGGGAATCATGACCATCGACCCTCCTGATGCGAATGCCCAGACCCGTCGCGCGGCAGTCGTGAGTAGTCCGCGTAGCGCAGTAATTGTGAGTCGTCCACGTGGCGTGCGCACCGCGGTGGTCCGTCCACGTGGCGCGCGCGGTGCAGTGATCATGGGTCGTCCGCGTGGCGCAGTGGTCGTGAGCCGTCCGCGTGGCGTGCGCACCGCGGTGGTCCGTCCACGTGGCGCGCGCGGTGCAGTGATCATGGGTCGTCCGCGTGGCGCAGTGGTCATAAGCCGTCGGCGGAACATTACGCGGTTTTGAGCGAATCGTGTGTGTTCCAAGAGGCGAAATGTGAACATTCCGCGCCTCGCGATATTGAACGCGGCAGCACTCGCCGTGTCTATATCGAGCAGTTATGCTGGCCCGTGCCCTCCCAAGATGGAGGGAATGCGGGCCAGCATCGCCGCGAGGTTAGCCGGCTGGCCAAGCGCACCCCAGAGCATTGCTGCCCAGATGCATCGTCAACCGACACAGGCCTCGGTCGCCGCCGCCGAGGTAGCGCTTGCTAGGAGGAGCGGGGTTATGGGTCTTGGAATGAGGCGTGCCCGTACCAAACGGTGCAGATAATGGTGGCCCACGCCGGCCAATTATAACTAAGACCCGGCCTTATCAAGGAACTGCAATTTCGCACGCGCCGGCGGCAGTCGCGACACGGCGGTCAAACGCACTTGCTTGGCGTCGGAGGGCGGAACTGACGCCCAGCGTTCCGCTATGGTTACCGGCTCCGAATATAATGCGTCGGCGGCTAGGAAGTTGATCTTGTGGCCCGTTGGGGCTGATGAGCATCCAGCAGCGCCAGCAGGATTAAGAGCAAGAGCTCTTTCAACCAAGCGAGGAGGAGTTGTGGCCGACCCGCCGAGAGGATGGCGTTGGCGGCGTCGCCGGCCTTTGAGATGCAGCGGCCGAGGTGACCGTGGTTCTTCAGGTGCCCGATCACAGCTTCGATGGCGGATCGGCGCCTGAGTTCGCGTTAGATGACGACGAAGGCTCCGCGTCTCTGTCCCGAGATGAAGATGCGCTGCGGGTTCAGCGTATCATGGCCGTGAATGCGATAAAACTCTGCCAAATACCAAGTCTGCCGAACGCCGCATGCGGAACAGTGCCCGCAAGAAATTCTGCCAACGCCCGCTGAACTGTTCGGCGCCCCAATCGTGGCGGACATGACCACCAGCCCGAGCCGACCTATCAACAATGCATCAAGATGCGGCGGTCCGACCAACTCGCCTCCCGGCTCTCGGTCAGAAATATCCGCTCCTTCAAACGGATCAGTTCCATGCCGCGCTTCGGTGCGGTATCGGTAACAAAATTGCTGCGCGACATATCAGACATCTCTGGTTGAAGCGGTTTGGTGTGCAGTGAGAGCGGGATCGTAATGCCGCTGTCTTTGCCCGGCGGATCCACGGCGACGGTTTCGTCCTGCTCGCGATGCATCGCGTCATCCTTCGGTGCCAGGAACGCGATCCGTCCGCCATCAAACACAATCAAACGGCGATCATTGGGCGCTTTCGGCAGTGATCACGAGCGTAGAAACCAAAGGAAACCACAGGTTTTGCATGTCAAGAATCCCCGCCGATTGCGCATCAGGACAACGCCGACAACGCTGAGCGATATACTTTCATCGTAAGCTGAAAACGGTCGCGGTCGCAAAGTTGTCGCGAGGCGTCACGGGCGGGGCGTCCACCTAGGCGGCGCCAATTCGAATCCGGCGAATTCGAATCCTGGCGCCACTGTGCAGCCGACCAGCGTCCAGTCGCCGAGGCTCTCAGCGGCTTGCCAGGCGCGGCGCGGCACCACGGCCTGGGGTCGCTCGCCGGTTGAAAAGTCGGCGCCGAGGCGGAGGCGCCGAATCGGCCCATCATCCGCATCGGCAATTTCCAATTTCAAGGGCGACCCGGCATAATAGTGCCAGACTTCCGTAGCGTCGACGCGGTGCCAGTGCGACCGCTCACCGCGTGCGAGCAGGAAATAGATCGCAGTTGATGCGGCGCGCTTCCCCCCGGAGAGAGCGCCGTCCCGGAATGTCTCAGCGAAATGACCGCCTTCAGGATGCGGCTTGAGGTTCAGGAATTGGATAATTTGGCCTGCAGTCATCGAGGTCATCGGCGTGCGCATAATCCCTAGAATCTATTCTTGCGCGCGCGCATTTCGGCGAACACCTGCGCGGCCGGCTTGCCTGCAAGGCCCACGGCGGCCGCAACCGTGGGATCGTCGGCACGCAGAAATACATTGGCGCGCTTCTCGGCGCCCAGAAGCGTCGGGATCGTGGGCGTGCCGGCGGCGACCTGACGTTTGACTTCGGCGGCGCGCGCCGCAAGTGCGGGGTTATCCGGCTCGATGGTCAACGCGAAGCGGATGTTGGCGTCGGTGTATTCATGCCCGCAATACATCGCGGTGTCATCCGGCAGGTCACGTAGCTTGAGAAGTGACTGCCACATCATCTCGGGTGTTCCTTCTATCACCCGCCCGCAGCCGATCGAGAACAGCGTATCCCCGGCAAAGAGCAACTTGGCGGCGGGGAAGTAATAGTTGATCTGACCGAGCGTATGGCCCGGCGTCGCAATCACCTGTGCGGACAGCGCGCCGACCGTGACGCTGTCGCCTTCGGCAACCTTTTTATCGACGTCCGGAATCTTTTCCGCCTCCTGTTGGGGCGCCACCACGCGGACACGGTGCCGCCGTTTCAACTCGCTTATCCCGGCGGTGTGGTCTCCGTGATGATGGGTTACCAGAATGTCCGACAATCTCCAACCGGCGTCTTTCAACGCTGCCTCGACCGGCGCGGCTTCCGGCGCATCGATTGCCGCAGTGGCGCCGCTCGCCGGATCGTGGACGAGGACGCCGTAATTGTCCTTGAGGCAGAGGAAGAGACGGATCTGAGCGTGCGAAGGAGCGATGCTTGCGTTATCCATGGAACACCATTCGTTGACCAAGCCTCTATAACATGCGGCCGCTGGCCGCGCAGCGGTTCGATCTCGCACTGTGCTTCGTGGTATCTTGGCGCATGGATGTCGTCGATCTTCGCAATTTCTATGCTCATCCGCTAGGAACAGTGGCGCGGCGGTTCATCGGGCGCGGTGTCCGCCGATTGTGGGCCCGCAGCACAGGACTGCGGCTGCTCGGGGTCGGGTACGCCACGCCCTATCTGGGCCTGTTTCGCGAGGACGCTGAACGTTGCCTCGCCTTCATGCCGGCGCCCCAAGGGGTCGTCAAATGGCCTTCGGCGCGACCTACCCTCGTCGCGCTGGTTGATGAATGCGAGCTGCCGCTTCCGGATGCGGCCATCGATCGTATCCTGCTGGTGCACGCCCTTGAGCTAAGCAACGATGTTGCAGCGCTATTGCGCGAGGTATGGCGCGTGCTGGCGGCCGGCGGCCGCATTCTCGCTGTGGTGCCGAACAGGCGTGGCTTATGGGCGCGCATGGACACGACGCCGTTCGGCCAAGGACGACCCTATTCCCGCTCGCAGCTGACGCATCTGTTGCGCGAGACATGGTTCACGCCGACGGCGTGGGGTGAGGCGCTTTACGTGCCGCCGATCGACCGCCGCTGGTTTTTGCGTTCGGCGGTCGCCTGGGAGCGCACCGGCGCGACGATGTCCGCGCCATTTGCTGGGGTGCATCTCGTAGAGGCGACAAAGCAAGTGTATCGGGCGATACCGCTGCGCGAGAAGAAGCTGGTGTCAACCCTCAAACCCGTGCTGAATCCTGTGCTGGCGCCGTCTCCCGGCAGAGCGGTACGGATTTGATGGCTGGATGCTCAGGACGCCCGAGCGCCGCCCGGGCATGGCGCGCATTCAGGCGTCCTTGATCCGCATCTTTCTTTGCAGTCAATCCCCGTTCTGGCGCGTGCCATGAGCGGCATCGTCACCATCACCTTGCCCGCCTTGCGGGATATCGCCACGCGGCCCGCGATGACGGCGTCGGCGCCGATGGAGCGGGAAACGGTCGCCCTGTCCCTCGAAGCCATTTTGACCGTAACCCTGGTGCGCCGTAGTTTGCGGCGACGGCGCGCCGCCGGTGATGAAGGACGGTAGACGCTCGACGTTGCTGTCGTCGTCTTTGGATACCGCGTGCTGCGAATGACGACCGCCAAAACTCGGTTGTTCGCGAAGCTGCTCACGCGGCTGGAAGAACTGGGCATCGCGCGGTAGATAGGGCTGCGGATCCCGGGGACCGAAGGGCGGCTGTTCGCCCAAGCCCGGCAGAGCGGCCGGCTCGTCGTCCCCCTCGTCGCCCATGTCGTCGCGGGCATCGTCGCGGCCGTCCATTCCGCCTTCGCCACGGAAGAAGGGAGTGGCTTGCCGGAATTGTTCCTGCGCCGCCGCAATCAGACGGAAATAATGCTCCGCGTGCTGGAGATAATTCTCCGCCGAAATCGGGTCTCCCGACGATTGGGCGTCACGTGCAAGTTGCACATATTTTTCCGCGATGTGCGACGCGGTGCCGCGTATTTTGACATCCGGTCCGTTCGACTCGTAGACCCGGGTGAGCGGATTGTGACTCTTGCGGTTGCGCCCCCGCATAC
>Ga0066903_100002579_pt1 | contig 14287 bp, 9 predicted proteins | sample PanSoiMetaGPlot1_FD_67491 | JGI IMG/M metagenome (GOLD analysis project Ga0066903, IMG submission 67491) | Tropical forest soil microbial communities from Panama analyzed to predict greenhouse gas emissions - Panama Soil - Plot 1 (version 2) | ecosystem: Environmental > Terrestrial > Soil >...
GTCATCAGCTACTCGGCGCAGGTCGACGCCCTCGCGACGTCGCTGGCGGCGCAGGCGGCCGTCGCGCTCGAGAACAGCCAGTTGTGGACCGAAATCCAGACGCTGTTCGAGGGCTTCGTCCGCGCGTCGGTCGTGGCGATCGAGTCGCGCGATCCAATCACCTCCGGCCATTCGTTCCGCGTCGCGAACCTGACGGTCGCGCTGGCCGAGGCAGCCGATCGAGTGGACACCGGGCCGATGGCGCGGGTGACGTTCACGCGTGAGGACATGCGGACGCTCAGGTACGCGTCGCTGCTCCACGACTTCGGCAAGGTCGGCGTGCGCGAGGACATTCTGGTCAAGGCAAAGAAGCTCTATCCGGCGCAGATCGAACGCATTCGCGACCGATTCAAGCTCGCGCGCCGCAGCCGCGAGGTTGCCTCGCTGCAGCGGCGCCTCGACTATGTGCTGGCGCACGGCCGCGACGCGTACCTGAAGCAGACGAGGGCGATCGACGCGGATCTGGCGGCGGAGATTCACCGGCTGGAGTGCGACCTGATTGCCGTCGAGCAGGCCATGGAGCCGACGGTCGTCGCCGACGGCACGTTCGAGCGGCTCGCGGCGATCGCCGAGGAGACCTTCCGCGACACCGACGGGTCGGTGCAGCCGCTCCTGCACGACGACGAGGTGCGCCTGTTGTCGCTGCGGAAGGGGTCGCTGTCCGAGGATGAGCGACGCGAGATCGAATCACACGTGGTGCATTCGTTCCGGTTTCTGAGCCAGATCCCGTGGACGCGCGAGATCCGCCGCATCCCCGCTATCGCCGTGGGCCATCACGAGAAGCTGAACGGCACCGGCTACCCGCACAAGCTGACCGCTTCGGAGATTCCGCTGCAGACGCGCATGATGACGATCTCCGACATCTTCGACGCGCTCGCCGCCGTGGATCGTCCGTACAAGAAAGCCGTGCCGATCGAGCGCGCGCTCGACATCCTGAAGGACGCCGTCACCGACGGCGAAATCGACGGCGTGCTGTTCGATCTGTTCGTCCAGGCTCGCGTGTTCGATCGGTGGAAGATCGAGCCGCATCCGTACTGAACCGGGACCACGAAGGCGCGAAGCCACGAAGAACGCACGAAGAAATCTCTTTTCTCGCGATAAGAGAGAAAGAGAAGTCGCGAGCGCAAGAGCAGCAGGCCGCACCCGAGGATCAGCCGCGTACGGCCTCCGCGACGTACTCGATTTGCTTCGCTGTGAGCTCCGCGTACATCGGCAGCGACAGGATGCGTTCCGCCGCCTGTTCCGTCGCAGGAAACGCACCTGCCTTGTAGCCGAGCGGCACGCAGGCCTCCTGAAGGTGCGCGGGCACCGGATAGTGGATGCCGCTGTCGATCTCGCGCGCCTTCAGCCGCTGCTGCACCGCGTCGCGCCGATCGGTTTCGATCACGTACAGATGGTAGATGTGCTCGACGTCAGGCGGCGCCGCCGGCGTGCCGACGTGTCCGGCGAGCAGCGATGTGTAGGCGGCGGCATGCTGGCGCCGCGCCGCGTTCCATCCGTCGAGATGCGGAAGCTTGATCGCCAACATCGCGGCCTGAATCGTATCGAGCCGCGAGTTGGTGCCCGCGACCGAGTGGTAGTACTTCACGCGCTGGCCGTAGTTTCTCAACAGCCTGATCTTCGCCGCCGCCGCATCGTCGCTCGTCGTGATGAGGCCGGCGTCGCCGATGGCGCCGAGGTTCTTCGATGGATAGAAGCTGAACGCCGCCGCGTGGCCGAAACTGCCCGCGCGGCGGCCCTTGTACCGGGCGCCGTGCGCCTGCGCCGCGTCCTCGATGACGAGCAGGTTGTGCCGGCCGGCGACCGCCATCACCCGGTCGAGATCGGCGGGCTGCCCGTACAGGTGTACCGGGACAATCGCGCGCGTTCTCCGCGTCACCGCGGCCGAGACGGCGCCCGGATCGATCGTGTAGGTCGCCGGATCCATGTCGACGAACACCGGCGTCGCGCCGACGCTCATGATCGCGAGCGCCGTCGCGATGAACGTGTTGGCCGGCGTGATTACTTCATCGCCTGCCGCGATGCCGTACGCGCGCAGCGCCAGCTCGATGGCGGAGAGGCCGCTGCCGACGCCGATCGCATGGCGCGCTCCGATATAGGCGGCGTACTCGGACTCGAAGCGCTCGACGGCGCCGCCGAGGATGAAGTCGCCGCGATCGACGATCGCGCGGAACGCGCGCTCCATCTCCTCGCGGACAAGGGCGTGCTGCGCCTGCAGATCGACGAACGGCACGCGCATCGCAGCAATCGTTTTTTCCGTCATTTTTTCAAACCGAGGCCGAGGTACACGATCGGCCGGATGATGCTCCACCAGTCCACGAACGGCCGCATCTTGGTGTACCCGAACTGATGCGGCGGATAGATTTTCGTCACCGGCACTTCCGTGTGGCGGTAGCCGAGCCGGATGGCCTTCAGCAGCAGGTACGGCTCGAGCTCGTACCGATCGAGCCACGCCTGCCGCCAGTCGATGCGCGGATCGCTCAGGAGCGCCGTCCGGAACGCGCGGAACCCGTTGGTGCTCTCGGTGACCCGCTTGCGCGCCGCCATCGAAAAGATCGCCGGGTGGATCACGCGCGTGCCCAGCACCCGGTACGCCGGCATATTGCCGAAGCCGCCGCCGCCCAGATACCGCGAGCCCTGCACGAAATCGGCGGCGCCGCTCAGAATCGGCCCGACGAGCGCCGGAATCTCGAGCGGATTGTCCTTGTCGTTGCCCGCGTGTATGACGAGCACATCGTAGCCGTGGTCGAGCGCGTACTGAAAGACGCGCTTCATCGACGCCCCGATGCCCCGGTTCGTCTCGTGGCGCAGCACGATGACGCTCGGATCGACGCCCTCGAGCGCCCCGTCCGTCGATCCATCGTCGTGGACCAGCAGGTCGTACGCGCGGGAGGGCGGATGCCGCGCCAGCGTGCGGCGGATCTTCTCGCCCTCGTTGTACGCGAAAGTCGCGGCCAGAACGCGCATCTACCGCTTATACATCGACGGCGGCGCCCCGCGACTGCATCGACGCCTCGATCGCGACCAGCGTTTTGATCACGCCGAGACCGAAGCGGGCGGTCGCCAGCGGCGCCCGGCCCGTCCGGATCGACGACACGAATTCCGCGCACTGGTTCTTCAACGGTTCGCTCGGCTCGATTCTCGGGCTGATGATGTCGCCGTCGCGCACGAGCAGCTTGAACTCGCCGTACGAATCGGCAATCGCGTCGCCGACCGAGACGCCGCGCTCGAAGATGCGCACGCGCTCGACGTCGTTCAGATCGTCGAACACGACGCGCCGCCGGCTGCCGACGACAACGACCTCGCGGACCTTGTTCGGATCCGCCCAGCTCACGTGAATGTTGCCGACGACGCCGTCGTCGTAGCCGAGCGTGGCGAAGGCGATGTCGTCGCGATCGGTGCGGAGCGCACGTGTGCCGACGGCCGAGGTCCAGCGCGGCTGCGCGTCGAGCAGGTAGTTGAAGATCGCGATGTCGTGCGGCGCCAGGTCCCAGACCGCGTTCACGTCGTGCCGGATGGGTCCGAGGTTGGTGCGCGTCGCGTGCAGGTAGTACGGCCGGCCGAACTGCTCGGGCGTGAGAAACTCCTTCATCTTGCGCACGCCGGCGTTGTAGAGAAACGTGTAGCCCACCATGAGCACGCGGCCGGAGGCGTCGGCTGCGCGGCACAGCGCGTCGGCGGAGGCGACGTCCAGCGCCATCGGCTTTTCGACGAGGACGTGGAGGCCACGGTCGAGCGCGGCGCGGACGAGGCCGGCGTGCGTCGACGCCGGCGTCGCGATGACGACGCCGTCGATGTCGTCGCGCGCGAAGAGCTCGGCTTCGGTGGAACAGACAGAGACGGAGCGATACCGCTGGCGGACGAGAGCCAGCCGATCGGCGCTGCGATCGCACACGGCGGTCAGTTCGGCATCGGGCAGGTCGTTCAGCACGCGCGCGTAGTTGGGTCCCCAGTAGCCGAACCCGACGAGCGCGAGGCGAACGCGTTGCCCGGCCGGGCGGCGGTCAGGCTGCACGGTGTGGGCCTGTGGATAAAGATATCAGAGGGCACAGAGGGAGCGGGAGCGGAGGGCACGGAGGCAGATTCATTGCCGCTCCTCTGCTGCTCCCAAAAGGGAAAAATCTGCTAGCTCCGCGCCTCTGCTCCCGCTGCCTCTGGGATCTCCGTTCGCGCTCCCTCAGCGATCGAGCACCTCACGGATGCGCCGCCGCAGGTCTCGCGGCGTGAACGGCTTCTGGAGCAGCGCCGCGACGTGGCCGGAATCGGCGCCGGTCAGGTTGTGCTCGGTGTAGCCCGACATGATGATTACCGATAGTCCGCGACGGCGGGCGGTCAGAAGCGCCGCCAGCTCCATTCCGCTTCGTCCGGGCATGACCGCGTCGGTCAGCAGGAGGTCGATGGGGCCGTCGTGCGAGTCGGCGATCGCCAGCGCTTCGTCGGCCGAGGCGGCGAGCAGCAGCTGGTAGCTCTCGCGCCGCAGCGACGAGGCCACGAAGTTTCTGACCGCCGATTCGTCCTCGACGATCAGCAGCGTCTCGCGGCCGCGGCGCCGCTCGTCGCGCGGCTGCACCGCCGGTTCCAGTTCAGTCTGCGGCGCGGCTGGTGGAAAGTACAGGCGGAACGTCGTCCCGTATCCTACTTCGCTGTCGACGAAGATGAAGCCGCCGATCTGCTTCAGCGTGCCGTACACCATCGACAGCCCGAGTCCCGTACCTCTGCCGACCTCCTTGGTCGTGAAGAACGGCTCGAAGATGCGTGCCTTCGTGTCGTGCGACATGCCGTGCCCCGTGTCCGAGACGAGCACGACGACGTATTCGGCGGCCGGCATCGGTACGTGCGTGCGCGCCACGTCGTCCGTCACGCGCTCGCGCAGCGTCGCCAGCTCGAGGCGTCCGCCCGACGGCATGGCATCGCGGGCGTTGACCGCGAGGTTGATGAGCGCCTGCTCCACCTGACCCGGGTCGCCGACGACGGGAAGCGGCGTCTCGACGAGACGCACCTGCACCTGGATGTCGGCGCCGAGCAGGCGCGACAGCAGCCGCGCGATGACCGCCACCGTCTCATTGAGATCGAACACGCGCGGCTCGAGCAGCCGCTTCCGGCTGAACGCGAGCAGCTGCCTGGTGACCGATCCGGCGCGCTCGGCCGCGCGGCGGATTTCCTCGACGTCGTTTCGCGCCGCGTGTCCGGGCGGGACCTCACCGAGCGCCAGCTCCGCGTAGCCGGCGATCGCGGTGAGCGCGTTGTTCAGATCGTGCGCGATGCCGCCCGCGAGGCGCCCAATGGCCTCCATCTTCTGCGACTGGCGCAGCTCCTCTTCGAGCTGCCGCCGCTCGGTGATGTCCTGCACCGTGCCGACCATCCGGAGCGCCGCGCCGCGGTCGTCGCGGACAATCTGCGCGCGCTCCTGCACCCAGCGCACCGAGCCGTCGTTCCTGAGGATTCGATGCTCGATGTCGTACGGTCGATCGCCCCCGACCGCGGCGCCGGCGGCCGCGCGCACCGTGTCGCGATCGTCGGGATGGACGAACGCAAAGAACGCCTCGGAAGTGCCGACGAACGTGGCGGGCGGCATGCCGAAGATTCGGTGCGACTCGGCCGACCACCAGAGTCGATCGGAGCCGTCGAGCTCGGCAACCCAGCTGCCGATGTGCGCGACCTCCTGTGCCTGCTCGAGGAGCGCGATGATCTCTGCGGGAGTGCGTCGGTCGAATCCGGACACGTTGCTCCTGGCGAACACAGTATGACATCACGCTCAACTCCAGCCCGGCCAATGGGTTCCGATGCGGCCAGTGTGTCGACCCTGGTCCGCGCAACGTCAGCGAACTGCGAAGTCCGATGCGAGCCGTTGGCCGTCCGGCGGAGGATGCTGCCGCTCTATTCACTCGGCATGACGCTCGTGAACTCGTCGGTCGAAGCGAGGCGCTGCTCGATCGCGTGTGCCGCGCCGCCCAGTCGCCTTGCGCGCTAGATCCTCCGCGACTACGAGACGTTACAACCTGCTGTCACGATTCGACCTGAGAGGTGTGGTCATGGAACGACGGCTGTACACAACGTGCGCGCTTCTGATGGCGCTGTCGCTTCGAGCTGCGATGGCATCGGCACAGGTCGATCGCGCCACGCTCAGCGGGGTCGTCAAGGACAACAGCGGCGGCGTCGTGCCAGGCGCGACCGTCGTGGTGACGAGCCTGGCGACGAATCTCGAGTCGCGTCAGGTCACAACCGAGACCGGCGCGTATCGGGCCGTGAACCTGATCCCCGGCAAGTACCAGATCGAAGTCGAGCTGACGGGCTTCAAGAAATTCTCGCAGGTCGTGACGCTCGAGGTCGGGCAGCGCGCACGCCTGGACGTCGAGCTCGCCGTCGGTTCGTTTTCAGAGACCGTGACGGTCGCCGAGTCCCCGCAGCTCCTCAACTCGAACGACGCGACGCTCGGCGCCGTGATTCCGCAGACTCAGGTCTCGAACCTGCCGCTCGCCATCCGCAACTGGGACGACCTGCTCGCGCTGGTGCCGGGCGTCGAAGGCGACCGCTACACGGAACAGGGCGGCGGCACCTCGTTCGGCCGCACGGGCGGCATCAACGTGCACGGTGCCCGCGCGCTGCAGAACAACTTTCTGCTCGACGGCGTCGACAACAACAGCATTTCCGAGAACGTCCAGGAGCTGACGACGCAGGTGTCGCGTCCGTCGGTGGACGCGATTCAGGAGTTCAAGGTAGTCACCAGCCCGTACTCAGCCGAGTACGGACGGTCGCCCGGCGCGGCCGTGAGCGTATCGACGAAGTCGGGCACGAACGCCTTTCGTGGCACCGGCTACGAGTACTTCCGCAACGAGAAAATGGACACGATCGATTTCTTCTCAGATCGCGCGGGCGCCCCCAAGCCGACCAACGATCAGAACCAGTACGGCGGAAACCTCGGCGGGCCGCTCGTCAAGGACCGCGGCTTCTTCTTCACCGACTTCGAAGGGACGCGCATCACGCGCGGCGTGACGCGGCTCACGCGCGTGCCGACCGCCGACGAGCGTGCGGGTATCTTCACGACAGCCGTGCGCGATCCGGTGACGGGGCTGCCGTTCCCGAACAACACCATTCCCTCCGGGCGCGTCGATCCCTACGCGGCGGCGATCATCGGGCTCGTGCCGCTGCCGAACCAGCCCGGCGCCAACAACTTCTTCCGCACGGCCGACCTCATCGACAATTCCGATCGCTGGCTCGGCCGCGGCGACTGGAAGCCGGGCCCGAGCGACAGCGTGTTCGGGCGGTACATCTACTCGAATCGCACGCGTCAGATTCCCGGTGCGTTCGGCGGCGTCCTCGACGGCACGGGCACCTCCGCGTTCGGCAACCAGACGATCAAAACGAACGCCTTCGTCGGCGGCTGGACGCGGATTCTGTCGGCGAACAAGGTGAACGAGTTCCGCATCTCATGGTCGCGCTCGACATCCGACGCGCTGCAGCAACCGTTCGGCGTCGCGCCGCCGGCCGCCGCGACGATTCCGGGATCGATCACGAATCCGACGGTCGCCGGCGGTCTGGCCGGCATTACCATCGACGGCTACTTCGGCGGCTCGGGCCTCGGCCGGATCGGGTCTCCCGACTTCCTGCCGAAGTTCCAGCACACGAACCAGTTCGAGTTCATCGACAGCCTCTCGTGGCTGCGCGGCACGCACGCCGTGAAGGCCGGCGTCGACATCATCGCGCCGATGCAGAACGAGTACATGGACGTGCCGGCGACGCGAGGCTCGCTGCGCTTCCGGAATTCGTTCACGGGCAATCCGATGGCCGACTATCTGCTCGGCTACGTGTCCGACCTGCAGCTCTCCAACGTGTGGGTCGTGCAGCAGCGGCACTGGGCGCAGATGTACTTCGTTCAGGACGACTGGAAAATGAACGCGCGGCTGTCGGTCAACCTTGGGCTGCGCTACGACTGGATCACGCCGGCGCTCGAGGCGTCGAACGCGCAGACGAACTTCGATCCGTCCGGAACGGGGAGCCTCGTCTTCGCGCGGGACGGCTCGCTGCAGGATCGCGGTCTCGTGAATCCGGACAACAACAATGTCGCGCCACGGATCGGTGTCGTCTACCGGCTGGACGACCGAACGGTCCTGCGCGGCGGCTGGGGCATCTTCTACAACCTGTTCGACCGCGTCGGCAGCGAGGATCAGCTTGCGCTCAACGTGCCCGGGCTCGTCAACAATACGGTGACGCAGACGTCCGGCTCGCCCGTCTTCCAGTTGTCGCAGGGGTTTCCTTCGTCCTTCCTGAATGCGCCGAACCTGAACCCGACGGCGGGCGACCTGCGCCGTCTGCGCATCCGCGCCGTCGATCAGAACGCGCCGAAAACGATGACGCACCAGGCCAGCGCCGGCGTGCAGCGGGATCTGGCCGGCGTCGTGCTGTCGGCCGATTTCGTGTACACGAAAGCATCGAATCTGGCGACGCTCGTGAACCTGAATCAGCCGCTCCCGAACGCGGCCGGCAACAACGCGCTCGGTCCGCTGCCGTACCCGAACTTCGGCTTCATCGAGTGGCGCGCCCAGAACGGCACCGCCGAGTACAAGGGTGTCGATCTCGGGCTCGAGAAGCGCTTCGCGCGAGGCTATGCCTTCGGTCTCTCGTACACGCTCGGCGATTCGACGGACAACTCGTCGGAGCAGCTCACCACCCAGGGCTCGAACGCGTTCCCGCAGAACGCGCGCGATTTCGACTCCTGGACCGGGCCGAGCGACTACGACGTGCGCCATCGCTTCACGGCGAACGTCGTGTGGGAGCTGCCGCTCGGCGGCAGCCCGATCGGGCGCGACTGGATCGTGTCCGGCATCTACACGAATCGGTCGGGCCGGCCGTTCACGGTCAACCAGAGCAACAATAACGTTGGCACGAACATGTTCGGCCTGCCGAACGTCACCGGCGATCCCGCGGCGCCCGGGCCGCAGACCGTCGACGCCTGGTTCAACACCGCGGCGTTCACGCCGGTCGCGTCGGGCACGTTCGGCAACGAGCTGCGCAACCGCCTCCACGGCCCGGGATTTCAGAATTTCGACCTGACGCTGCAGCGACAGATCCGTTTTGGCCACGCCGGCGTCACCCTGCGGTGGGACATCTTCAACGTGTTCAACACGGTGAATTTCGGTCTGCCGAACCGCAACATCAGCGATGCGGCGACCTTCGGCACGATCTCGAGCCTCTCGAGCGATCCGCGCATCATGCAGATAGCGGCGCGCTTCACTTTCTAGAGGATGTAGGGAAGACGAAGGAAGCGGTAGCGGAAGGTGCGGAGGAGCGGAGAAGAGATCCGCTTCCTCGGCAACCTCCGCTCCCGTTTCCTCATTACCCGATATACTCCCGTCCGTGTCGTGGGACGTGGTAGGGATCGGCGAAAACTCCGTTGACTCCGTCTACGTGCTGCCGGCCACGCCGCAGCCTGGCGGCGCGCTGGCGAAGATGCGCATCACCGATCGCCGCGTGCTGTGTGGCGGGCAGGCCGCCACAGCCGTCGCGACGTGCGCGAGCCTCGGTCTCCGCAGCAAGTACGTCGGCGTCACCGGCAGCGACGACAACGGCCGCCGCATCCGCGCCGAGCTGGAGCGGCGCGGCGTCGACGTCGCGAGCATCATCACGCGCGACACCGCGAATCGCTTCGCCGTGATCCTCGTCGACGCCTCGACCGGCGAGCGCATCGTCCTCTGGGATCGCCACGAGTCGCTGCGCCTGCGAGAGCACGAGCTGCCGGCCGACGCGCTGGCGTCCGCGCGCGTCGTTCACGTGGACGATGTGGACGAGGAGGTGGCGATTCGAGCGGCGGCGGCTGCGCGGGCGGCTGGCGCGATCGTGACGAGCGACATCGATCGCGTGACGCCCAGGACGACGGAGCTCGCGTCGAGCGTCACCCATGCCATCTTTTCGCAGCACGTCGTCGCCGCCGTCACAGGCGTCGACGAGGTCGAGCCGGCGCTGCGACGGCTTCGGTCGCGGCACGACGGCGTGCTCGTCGTCACGATGGGGGCGCGCGGGGCGGCAGCGCTCGACGGCGATCGGTTCCTGCAGGAGCCGGCCTTCCACGTGCGCGCCGTCGACACGACCGGCGCCGGCGACGTCTTCCGGGGCGGCTTCATCTACGCGCTCGTCAACGGCGAGCCGCTCGAACAGGCGCTGCGCACGGGCAACGCCGCCGCGGCGGTCAGCTGCACGCGGCTCGGCGCGCTGAACGGGGTGCCGACCCTTGACGAGGTGCGCGAGCTGATGGCGGCCAATGTTCGCGGCTGACGCGCTTCTCCTGGCCGCGCTCACCTTCAACGCCGAGTCGCCCGGCGAGGCTGTCGCGCTCGTGCGCGCCGGGTGTGCACGGTGCGCGTGGGGCGAAACGGGACGTGAAGCCGCGACGCTGACGCTTTCGCTCGACGGCACGTATTCCCAGCACCTGGTCCTCGTCCGCGGCGAATCGCCCGCGGAGTACCGCATCACGCTCGGCACCGTCGCGGCGGGCCGTCACGAGTTGACAGTCGACCGGGACCCGACGCTGAGTGCCATCAACGTCGGCGACGTCTCGATCGACGTCCCGATCGTCGCCGTACTCCCGCCCGGGAGCGACGACTCCGTCGCGCAATCGATGGCGCCGATCCTTTATGCGCGGCCGAACACCATCGGCCGGTTCACCGACTTGCCCATCCTGATGTGGTACGAGGTCGCGCCGACGCCCCGCGGTCGGCGGTTTCGCTACTCCGTCATCTTCACGAACGAGGACGGCGGCACGGAGACCGATCGCCTGATGGCGACGTGGGGACGTACGACCGACATCGAGTTCGTCTATGGCGTCGAGCTGGATCATGCCGGTCAGGTGCTCGCCGAGGAGTTTCAGGGTCCGGGTCACGAAGTGCCGCCGTTCAAGGGCCGCCACGAGGCGCGGCATCCGCTGCTGTGGGTGTCGACCGACAACAACATGGTCAGCGAGTCGGGCACGACGTCGGTCCGCTATGCGCCGGCGCCGGAGCGGTTCGATCTGACGAACGTGTCGCGAGAGGCCGTGATGGATCGGCATCCGTGGAGCTACACCGTTGCGTTCGAAGAGGCGCGGCGCGAAGGGAAGATTGCCGACAAGCCGCCGGGTCAGAACGCCATTCCCGATCCGCGCCGCTTCGTCTTCGTCGAAGCATGCGGCGAGATCGGGAACGCGGCGCTCGCGTTCGCCGTCACGCTCGGACGCGCGCCGATTCGGCCGGGCCGCGTCGTGCCGTGGATCTGGTCGGATCGCGGCGTCGAAAGGTACCGGATCGTCCGCGACGGCTGTTTCCGCGCCGCCATTCCGCTGCCCCGCCGCGTCCGGCCGCGCGAAGTGATCGCGCTTCGCGCGTTCGCGTACAAGCGGCCCCCGACGTACGGCAGAGCGGTCGCGCCCGTCAATCCCGTTCGCCTGACCCGGGTCAACACGGTGTTCATGCTCGACGACATGTATCAGCCGGGCCCGCCGATGCTGACGTGGACCGGCGACGTGCGGCTGGAGCCCGGCGGCCGTCCCTTCGATCTGCCGATCAAATGACGCGCGCAGCTCCCGCGCTCGAGATGCGCGGCATCCGCAAGACGTTTCCGGGCGTCGTCGCGCTCGATGACGTCGACCTGACGCTCGAAGCGGGCGACGTGCACATGCTGCTCGGCGAGAACGGCGCGGGGAAGTCGACGCTGATGAAGATCCTGAGCGGCGCGTGCCGCAGGGACGGCGGCTCGATCGCGGTCGGCGGAGAGGCCGTGGAGATCGCGAGCCCGCGAGACGCGCTCGCGCTGGGCATCCGTGTCATCTATCAGGAGCTGAGTCTGGTTCCGCAGCTGTCCGTCGCGGAAAACATGTTTCTCGGCGCGCTGCCGACGTACGGGAGGCGGGTCCAAACGGACCCGCCCTGCACGCGTCACCGTAGGCCCTTCACGCGCTACCGCAGGCCGGGTCCTTTCGGACCCGGCTTCGGCATTCTCAATCGCCGGGCACTGCGCGAACAGACGGCGCGGCTGCTCGTGGACCTTGGCCTCGAACTCGACCCGGCGGCACCCGTCGCGCGACTTGGTCTGGCACAGCGTCAAATGGTCGAAATCGCCAAAGCCCTGTCGACGGGACACGCGCGCATTCTCGTGATGGACGAGCCGACCTCATCGTTGACGGCGCCAGAGGTATCGCAGCTGTTCGACCTCATCGACCGTCTCGCGTCGCGCGGCGTCGCGATCGTCTACATCACCCACCGCCTCGACGAAGTCTTCCGCATCGGCCGTCGCATCACGGTCCTGCGCGACGGCCGGCATGTGACGACAAGGCCCGTCGGCGACGTGACGGTGGCCGAGCTCGTGCAGCTGATGGCGAATCGCAACCTGACGGAGCACTTCCCGAAGGTGCCCGCACCGCGCGGCGCGGAGCTGCTCCGGGTCGAGCACCTCAGCTCTGCCGGCAGACTGTTCGACGTCAGCTTCTCGCTGCACGCGGGTGAAGTCGTTGGCGTCGCCGGACTCGTCGGCGCCGGACGCACGGAGCTGGCGCGTGCCGTGTCGGGCGCCGATCGCTTCGAGGACGGCCGGCTGATCCTGGACGGCGGCGAGGTGCGCTTTCGGCAGCCCGCGGATGCGATCGCCCGCGGCGTCGGCCTGCTTCCGGAGGATCGCAAGTCGGACGGGCTGGTCGCCTGTCTGACCGTCGCGCGCAACATCGCGCTGCCGCACGGACGTCGGCTCGCGCGGTTCGGCGTCGTGCCGCCGGGCGCCGAGGCGAAGCTCGCGGAGCCGATCGCCGACGACCTGCGCGTCAAGGCCGCGCCCGCGCAGCCGGTCCGGCTGCTGAGCGGCGGCAACCAGCAGAAAGTCGTGCTCGGCAAGTGGCTCGCGGGCGACGTCCGCGTCTTCGTGTTCGACGAGCCCACACGCGGCGTCGACGTGGGCTCGAAGGTCGAGATCTACAACCTGATGAACCGTCTCACGGCCCGAGGCGCGGGCATCCTCATGATCTCGTCGGAGCTGCCCGAGCTCGTGGGCATGAGCGACAGGGTGATCGTCATGCATCGCGGCCGCATTCACGCGGAGTTCGATCGCGGGGCCGCGACCGAGGAGCGCGTGCTCGCCGCCGCGCTGGGCTTGCCGCATCCTGTCCCGAGCGAGGCCGCCGAACGCCGTCGAGTTGAGGGATGAAACAGATCGGCCGTCAGTTCGGCACGCTCGTCGGCCTGCTCGCATTGTGCGCGGTCCTTTGGGCGCTGACGCCGTATTTCCTGACGGTCTCCAACCTCCTCAACGTCGTCGAGCAGACGAGCATCAACGCGATCGTCGCCGTCGGGATGACGTTCGTGATCGTGTCCGGCGGCATCGATCTGTCCGTCGGCTCGATTGTCGCGCTGTCCGGCGTGGTGCTCGGCACGGCGCTCCAGTCGGCGCACGCGCTGCCGGTCTCGCTCCTGCTCGCATTCGCGACGGGAGTCGCGTGCGGCCTGACGAACGGCGCGTTGATCAGCTGGGGAGGCCTGCCGCCGTTCATCGTGACGCTCGGCACGATGAGCATCGCGCGCGGCGCGGCACTGCTCTACACGGAGGGCCGTCCCGTCTCGGGTTTCGGTCCGGAATTTCGCTCGCTGGCCACGGGCCGCATCGGCTTCGTTCCCGCGCCGGTCATCCTGATGGCGGCCGTCTATCTCGCCGCAAACTTCGTGCTGACGCACACGACGTTCGGCCGCTATGTCTACGCGATCGGCGGAAACGAGGAGGCGACGCGGCTGTCGGGCGTCGCGGTCAGGTTCCACAAGACGATGATGTATGGCGTGTCGGGGTTGACGAGCGCCGTCGCGGCCGTCATCCTGACTGCGCGGCTCAATTCGGCGCAGCCGATAGCCGGCATCATGTACGAGCTCGACGCGATCGCCGCGACGGTGATCGGCGGCACGAGCCTCATGGGCGGCGAGGGGACGCTCGGGGGGACGCTGGTCGGGGCGCTGATCATGGGCGTGCTCCGCAACGGCCTGAACCTCCTCGGTGTATCGTCTTTTCTCCAACAGATTGTCATCGGCGGCGTCATCGTCGTGGCCGTGCTGTTGGACACGGTGCTCAAGAGAAAGAGATAGGCGAGCATGAGACCTCTGTGTGCGGTCATGAGCGTGTTCGCGATTGCGGCCTGCAACCGCGGGCCGGCATCGACGGCGACCGGCGGCAGGCCGACCGTCGCGCTCGTGCTGAAGACGCTGAACCATCCCTTCTTCGTCGACATGCGGCGCGGCGCTCAGGAAGC
>Ga0066903_100002580_pt1 | contig 14287 bp, 11 predicted proteins | sample PanSoiMetaGPlot1_FD_67491 | JGI IMG/M metagenome (GOLD analysis project Ga0066903, IMG submission 67491) | Tropical forest soil microbial communities from Panama analyzed to predict greenhouse gas emissions - Panama Soil - Plot 1 (version 2) | ecosystem: Environmental > Terrestrial > Soil >...
CCGCCTCGCATGTCGGAGGACGGCTGCCGGGCCCAGGAGTTCTCGACTAGACCCATCCCCCCGAGGTTCGTAACGCAGGAGACGCGAAACCGTGGGTCGCCTCTCCTGACGCAAATCGTGTAGCTAGTCGACTACCGATGTCGTCGGAGCCGGCTCGTTGACTGCAGCGGCAACCGGTCGTAGGGCGTCCACCAGATACGCGCGCCGTCCGCGTAGGCGAGCCCGGCGTTCAGGAAGCGGGCAAGCGTTCCGTAGGCGACGGTCCGATCGGCGCCGTCACTGAGTCGGAGCACATGCACCTGGCCGGCATAGATGTAGGTGGCGAGACCGTGTGAGACGTCTTCTAGTGTGATCTGCGTCGGAGGGTTTCCGAAATCGCAGCTGGGGTCGGCATAGACGTCGCAGTCGTGACCGATGGGGGCCGCGGGCAGCGGCCAGCTTTCCTCGAGCGCTCCGTTGGCTGCGTCGTAAACCTGCAGCCGGTTCCCGCGGGCGATCACGAGTTTTGAGCCGTTCAGTTGCGCGGCCGATGTTGGGACGGGCAGTGCGAGTAGGACGGTGCCGTCGCCTGCGAGGACGCGGGTTTCGTTCGTTCCGCTGACGACGATGCGGCCCTGGTCGACGTCGAGCGGCGTGTACAGGCCGGGGGTGCCGGAAATCGCAGAGCAGGGGCAGCCGCCGGGATCGACCCGCTCGACTGTTTGCTGGTCGACGACGGTTCCGTGCAGTTTCCAGCTGCTCATTGCCAGAAGCGATCCGGAGCCGATAGCCGTGCCGGTCCCGTCGCCGGGTGTTCCCCCCAGGTTGCCGGAGCCGTCGGCGAGGTCGATCGGTTGAGTATCGATGCTTGCCTCGCGCATCGACCAGCGGAAACCGAGACCGAGGTCTGCCCACCACCAGAGGAGACGCGTGCCGGCGATCGCGAGTGAACCCACGTGTGCGGGCCGAGCAACGGGCGACCAGCACTGATCGGTGCGGCCCGTGATGTTGACGGTGGCACCTGTGTCGGCAGTCGAGGTGCTGATTCCGCCGCAGGAGGCGTACGCGAAGCGTCCGGCATCTGCCGCGAGTTTTTGCACTGGGCCACCGGCAAACACGCCCGTGACCTGCTCCGCTCGCCGATAGCGAAGTGAGCTCCGCGGCGTCGTCGGGGCGGCCGCGACGATCTGGCCGCCGTACGACCGCGACGCCAAAACGAGCGGGCGGATCTTCCCGCTGATGCTGATCGACTGAACGTCGCCACTTGTCATCAAGTCGTCGGCGGCGTCTCGGCAGCCTTGGACGAAGAGAAGGCTGCGCCCGTCCGGCGACCAAGAGAGGTCGTGACCCCGGTCGTGGAAGGTTCGGGCGCGCCAGACATGCGTATCGAGGACGCCGGGCGTGCCATCGAGGTCGAATGAAAGCCACCGGCCGTCCGGCGAGAACGCAAGCCCCGACTCGGGTAGGCCGAGGTCAGACCAGCAGCTCGGAGTACCCATCGCGTGCCGATAGACAAGGCGTCCCTTCGGCCGCCGAACGCCAGCACGAACGACGAACACGCCCGAGTGCGTGCTGTACGCGATCACTCGACTATCCGGCGACCAGGCAAACGCCAACAGGGTGTTCCCGGCACCGCCCGACGAGACGAGCGATGAGGGGCGCCTGCCCCGGTAGAGGCTGAGCCTGTCACCGGTCATGAACGCCAGCACCTTCCCATTGGGCGACCAGCCGAGAGCACTTCCTGTTGCCCTGACTGCGATCCGCTTGCTTCCCGCTGCGGTCACCATGTGGATTCCGTCCGCGGCCGAGTAGGCGAACACGCGCGAATCCGGTCGCCAGGCGGCGACCAAGCCGTCGCCGATCCTACGGGCCCGCGTCCCGTCCGCCCGCGCGAGCCACAACGTCGAAGGCTCCCCCGGCAAGCCCGTGCCCCAGTAGACAAGCCGACGCCCATCCGGCGACGGTTGAGGGCGCGTGTAGCCACACGCGGCCGGCGCAAAGCACGTTCCCGCGGGACGGGCGAATGTCAGCTGACCGACGGTACGACCCGACGGGTCGGCGGCGAAGATCTCCATTGTCCCCGTCCAGTCCGAGGCGTAGAGAATTCGGAGCATGCTCGGCAGCGCCTGGGAGTCGGTTCGAGCTCCCGCTCCCGACGTGAAAACGAGAGCGGCGAGCGCGAGAGCCGTTTCGAGGACGAGCAGTCCCCGGACTGGGCGAGTCCTGGTCGACCGAGTGAGCATCTGACGCATTCCCGTCTCCCGTGAACGAACGGAACCTACACCTGTGGTAGCCAGGCAGTGTGAATACGGCGTGGGCCAGTTCTCTAAACAGCCGTGTCGTAGCGTTAGACACATCCGCGGCGCCCTCGCACTCCTCTCGATCCTCGGCGGGCTGACAGTGGTCGGCGCCGCCGGTGCGGGGGTTCCCTACGTCAACTACCCGAACAGCCTCGATCCCGTCTGGCTCTCGAACGAGCTGATCCGCTTCCAGACGAACCTCGGCACGGGCACGTCGACCTTCGAGGCATACGTTGTTGCGCCGGACGGCACGGGACTCCGTCCGGCGACGCCCGATGAAGCAGCGGCGCTGCCCGCCTCCGGAACGCCCACCTCACCTGACGGCGGCATCACCGTCATCTCGGACTTCGTCGGCTTTACCTACGCCGACGGCACGACGCTCTACGCCGCGTCGACCGATGACTTCCGCGAGCCCATCCGTCTGACCCCGACGCCGTGCACGATCCACCCGCAGTACGCGGGAGGCTCGCTCCGTGGCCGCTGCCTCGACGGGGGCGACGGGCCCGACGTCCTCGTCGGCACGGTGGGTGGCGACGTGATCATCGGCGGCTCTGGCGCCGACACGATCCGTGCGGGCGATGGCCAAAAACTGATTGAGGCCCAGTGGGGCGACGACGACATCCGCGCCGGATCGGGCCCCGACTTCGTCAAGGGCGGTGACGGAAACGACACGATTCGCACCGGAGCCGGTAGCGACCTGGTCACGCCTGGGCCCGGCAATGACATCGTTTACGCCGGCCGTGGGGCTGACCACGTCTTGGCAAACGACGGCCAGCGCGACGTCATCGACTGCGGACCTGGCGACGACCGAGTGCGAGCCGACAAGATCGACGTGCTCCTCCACTGCGAGCACGTGCGGGTGGCCTCGCCCGCGAGCACGCCGCGGATTCCCTAGAGCTCGTTCTCGAGTCACTCTGTCCATCCCTCGAGATCGCTGCGTTGATCGACCTTGCGCGACGTCATTCGGAGGAGGTCCGCGGATCGAAGTCGACCTGGGCGGCGGCCGTGTCGTTGATCAACTCTCTCGGCACTGTGCCGATCGCCTACTTCGCGTGGGGGGGACGCAAGTCGGAGACGTAGGCGACCAGTCCGCGGGGCCCGGCTATCGGCCGAGAGCCTTTTCTTCTTCCTCCCGCTCCCGATCCGCCTTCTCGGCCCGTTTGCGAGCCGCCTCTGCTCGCCGCTCGGCCTCGCGGGCGCGTTCCTCGTTCCCCGCCTCTCGTTCGTGTTGCGCGTGGACTTCCTGGAGCCGAGCCGCTTCGCGATGTAACGAGGCGGAGTCGGCATGGGCCCGGCTTGCTCGCCCGTGAGCCTCGGCTGCGCATTTCGCGGCTCTTTCGAGTTGCTCGATGGAATCCTCGTGCGCGAGGAGCTCCTTCGATCGTTCCTCGGCCTTCCTCGCGCGCTCCGCCGCCTCCACGGCCCGCTGGTGCGGCGTGGAGTCGACCGGGCTCGGGTTCACCCCGCCAGCGTAGATCACGATCTGCTCCAGCGTCCCCTGCTCGCGCCCCACGCCCTTGTTCGTGTCGCCCATGGCGCTCAGTCCGTTCGCCGGAAGACACCGTTCTCGACCGTGAAGCGGACGACCGCACAGTTGGCGAGGACGTGTATCGAGCGGCGCGCCTCGGCGAACGGGACGCCCGCGGCGGCCGCCAGGACCGAGCGGATCGGGCCGCCGTGCGTCACCGCGAGTACCCGTTGCCCGCGATGGCTCTCTGCGATTCGATGCAGGCTCGCGAGGACGCGCTCGCCGAGCTCGTCGTAGGTCTCGCCGTCGTCCCAGCCGTGCCCGTACTCGTGCCAGCGGCGGTACCCCGCCGGGAATCTCTCCTCCACCTGGGCGCGCGTGAGCCCCGACCAGGAGCCGACGTCCACCTCGCTGAGGCCGTCGACCAGCTCCGCCTCGAGCCCGATCGCCTCCCCGACGATCTCGGCCGTCTCGCGCGCTCGCGCGAGCGGGCTCGAGTAGAGAGCAGCAGGCGTGATGCCGAGAGAGCGTGCCAGCATCTGCGCCTGAGCACGCCCCGCATCGTTGAGCGGGGGATCCGCGTGGCCCTGGAAGCGGTTGTCGCGGTTCCAGTCCGTCTCGCCATGCCGAACCAGCACGATCGTCGTCGGCACGCCGTTACGCTAGCCGCCCGTGGAGCTCGGGCTCAGCGGAAAGGCGTGCCTCGTGACGGGCTCGACGACCGGGATCGGGCTCGAGACCGCGCGGCTCCTGGTCGGCGAAGGGGCGCAGGTGGTGACCTGCGGCCGGCGTGCTGCGCCCGGGATTGGCGAGCAGAGCCATGTCGAAGCGGACCTCGGCCGGCGGGGCGAGCCGGAGCGCGCGATCGAGGAGGCGACCGCGGCGCTCGGCGGACTCGACGTCCTCGTGAACAACGCCGGCGTGGCACGTATCGCCCGGTTCGAGGAGGTCGGCGACGACGAGTGGGACGCGTACTGGCAGCTGAACGTCATGAGCTTCGTCCGCGCGATTCGCGCGGCTCTGCCGTACCTGCGGGAGAGCAAGGGCGCGATCGTGAACGTCTCCTCGACCGCGGGCAAGCGACCATCGACGGGGATGCCGCACTACTCCGTGACGAAGGCCGCAGTCCTGTCGCTCTCGCGGCTCGTCGCCGATCTCCATGCAAAGGACGGGATCCGCTGCAACGCCGTCGCGCCGGGCCCCACCGCGACCGAAGCCTGGCTCGGTGACGGAGGGCTGGCGGATCAGCAGACGGGCGAGCGGGACGAGGTGCTCGCCCGCGTCGCCTCCGGTCGGCCGCTCGGCCGTCTCGCGCAGGCCGAGGAGATCGCCGCGGTGATCGTCTTCCTCTGCTCCGAACGTGCTTCCTACGTCACGGGCGCTGCATGGAGCGCGGACGGCGGCACCGTTCCGATCATCATCTGACTCGTGGGAGCCCCCAGAGCATCACGTAGAGAACGTCGTCGCGAAACGTCACGGTCGGGTTGTCCGCGCTCTCGGCGTCGACGAGGAAGACCCCTTCCGCGAGCGGGTGAGCCTCGAGCGCCAGGCCATCGCCCTCCAGTCGCAGGCCGTCCCCGGCGACCGCCACCGTCCAGCGGCGGTCGGGCCAGCCGTATTCACCTGCGAAGCGCTGCAGGTCCCTGGCCGCACCCACCGAAGGAGTGAGCAGCAAGGGCGGGAGCGCGGTCAGCTCCGCGAAGCGCGACCGGTAGAGCGCGCGGCCCTCGTCCCCGTTCGTGAGCAGCGCCACGGCGCCGCGACGCTCGGGATCGAGCCGCAGGATCGCGCGATACCCCGGGAGGAGGCCGTCCCAGCCCCAGACGAGGCCGCCCGGCCAGTCGAACCGCGCCCAGCCCAGGCACCACGCGTCGAGCCATGCGTAGATCCGCACCTCCGCGTGCGTCTCTCGAAGCGGCCCGAGCGCGTCGTCGGAGAGGTGTGCTTCGGCGAACCGGAGCACGTCGCCGACTGTCGAGAGCAGCGTGCTGCCGGCGGGCGCGAGGCAGCGAGGTGTCCACGGCTCCACGGCCTGCGAGCCGCGGTGGCCCGTCGCACGCGGCTCGGCGAGCGGCTCGTGGACGAAGGTCGTCTGCCCGAGGCCGAGCGGCGTGAGGATCTCCGCGCGCAGCGCGTCTTCCCAAAGACGTCCGCTCACCGTCTCGAGGACGCGGCCGAGCAGACACCAGCCGGCGTTCGTGTAGGACCAGAAGTCCGCGGTTCGCTCTCCGGTGGCGAGCTCGGCTGCGAACCGAGACAGCACCCTGTCGGCCTCGTCGGGAAACGGGCCGAACTCGTGGCGGTCGAGCAGCGGGAGGCGTGACCGGTTCGCGAGGAGATCGCGGACGGTGACGTCGTCCGCCCAGCGCGCGCTCGCCAGCTCCGGGACGTGCGCGACCACCGGATCGTCCAGAGCCAGCCGAGCATCGGCGGCGAGGCGCGCGAGCCCCGTCGCGAGCAGCGACTTGCCGAGGGAGCCGATCGCGAACCGCGTGTCCTCGGTCACAGGCTCGCCGGTACGGATGTCTGCGACGCCGTGGACGGCGGTCGTCACGACACCGTCCCGGAGCACCCCGAGCGCGGCTCCCGGCACCCCGTGGCGCGTCGCGTGGTCGGAGAGCAGGCTCGTCAGCTCACGGGCGGGCTCGGACAATAGGCTGAGCGTAATGCCGGACTCGCCGGGTCGGACCGCGGACACCTACGAGACGCTCCTGCGGGAGCACGAGGAGCGCTGGCTGTCGCCGCTGGCCGTCCGCTCGTTCGAGACGCGGGGGCGCGCCCTTCCCGAGGAGGCGTGCAGCGTGCGCACGCCGTTCCAGCGCGACCGCGACCGCCTCGTCCACTCGAAGCCTTTCCGCAGGCTCAAGGGCAAGACGCAGGTCTTCATCGACCCGGGCGGCGACCACTACCGGACGCGGATGACGCACACCCTAGAGACGACGGCGATCTCCAGGGTCGTCGCGCGGGCGCTCCGCCTGAACGAGGACCTCGTGGAGGCGATCGGGCTCGGTCACGACACGGGCCACACGCCGTTCGGCCACGCGGGGGAGGACGCGCTCGACGAAGTGCTCTCGGAGCGCTTCGGCCGTAGGTTCCGGCACAACGAGCAGTCGCTCCGGATCGCCCGCTCGCTGAACCTGACGCACGAGGTCTGCGACGGCATCCTCACGCACACGGGTGAGGAGGAGCCTGCGACGCTCGAGGGGAAGATCGTGCGCCTCGTCGACCGCGTCGCGTACATCAACCACGACATCGACGACGCCGTGCGCTACGGGCTCCTGCGCGACGACGACCTGCCGCGCGAGGAGATCGAAGTGCTCGGGCCGACCGGCGGGGCCCGAATCGACCGGCTCGTGCACGACATCATCGACACGTCCGAGGCGGCCGGCGACATTCTCCAGTCGCCGGAGGTGGGGGAGGCCATGCTCTCCCTGCGCGCCTTCATGTTCGAGAACGTCTACCTCGGCCCGCAGGTCGAGCCCGAGCATCGCCGGGCGCACGAGACCGTCGAGCGGATCTTCGAGGCGCTCGCGGAGGAGCCCGGGCGGCTGCCGCCAGGAGACGACGATCTCCCGACGAGGATCACCGACTACCTCGCCGGTATGACCGACCGCTTCGCGCTCGACTACGCAGACTCGCTCTGAGCTGCCGGCTCGGCGAGCAGCTTCTGCGCCCGCTCGATGAAGTACATAGCTCCGACCGAGCGGTAGAAGGCAAGCGCCTTCTCCGCTTGCTTTTTCGCCTCTCCGAGTTCGCCTCTCTCGCTGAGCTCCTCGGCGGCGCAAAGACGGAGGCGTGCCTCGTGGGTCGGGCTTCCGCTCTGCGCGAACATCTCGGCTGCCCTGACGAAGTCGCGATCGAGGGTCGTCAGTGCGACCTCCCTCCACTTCGGAAGCGGAGCGCGATCCAGCATGGCGCGTAGCTCCGCCTCGAACGCGCCGACCAGCTTCATCCGCGCGATCTCCAAGGCGGCGCCGATCGATGCCTCGAGGGGGTGCTCGACGACGAGTCCCACGAATTCGGCGAGAAAACGCCGGGCGTCGGCGTCCCGTCCGGCGGTCTCGTGGACGAAGGCCGAGGTCGAGACCACGGGCACGATCGTCTGGGGATCAGGGGCCGAGCGGGCGACGGTGAGTGCTCGTTCGAGGTCGACGAGCGCGCCTTCGAGATCGCCGCGCGCCGCCCTGATCTCGGCACGACCCATTCGGGCTCTCGTCTCCATGACATGCGGCGACGCCTCGCACTCGGCGATGAACTTGTCGGCGCGCACCAGAGCGGCGTCCCACTCGCCTCGAAACAAGGCGAAGCTCACGCGATGAGCGCGCAAGAACCGCACTCCCGCGGCGTCGCCGAAACGCTCGGCGATCCGCAGTCCCTCGTCGATCAGCTCGCTCGCCAGCCGGATGTCGAAGTCGAAGAAGGCGTTCACGGCAACGTTGTTCGCGATCGCTCCGGCGACCGGGGAGTTCGCCGCGGTGGCGATCTCCAGTGCGCGCAGTTGATCCTCCTTGCCCGACGCGTCGCCGAGGTACACCTTCGAGAGGCCGACGGTCGCGAGCGCATGGGCGCGGACGTCGTCGAGGCCGAGCGCCTCGGCGAGCGCGAGAGCGCTGCTCGCGAGCTGAAGCCCGTCCGAACGGCGTCCGGCGATCGAACGGGTGCGGGCGATATGGGCGAGCACCCGCGCAGCTGCCGCCGAGGCTGCTCCCTCGACGAGCGCCTCGGCACGGTCCTGGTGGACTCCGACCGTCTCGTTCTCGCCCCGGTACCACCAGATTCGGGAAAGGGCGAGCTCGGCCTCGGCAGCGGTCTCTCGGTCGCCGACCGCCAGCAGGGCGTCACACGCCTCCTCGAGGGCCCGCTCGGCTCGCTCGTCGGCGGCGAGATACAGCGCCTCGGCGTGCCGATACACAAGGTGCGGTCGCTCCTCGTCGTCCGGCCAGAGCTCGCGCGCGCGCTCGTAGTACGAAGCGGCGGCCGGATACGCGTTGAGCGCGAACGCTCGGTCGCCAGCCTCGCGCAGCGCAAGGCGCGTCTTCTCGACGAGCTCGTCGGTCGCGGCGCCTGAGGCGCGCGCGAGCTCGAGCGCGGATCCGAAGTGGTACGCGAGCATCTCCGCGTGGTCCGCTAGGCGGCCGAGCGCCTCGATCCACTCCGCGACACTGCGGTGCTTCTCCGCCCGATCTGCCCGTGCGATCTGCCCGTAGGCCACATCGCGGACGAGCGCATGCGCGAACGCGAACTCGCTCTCGCCCTCGAGCGACGAGCGCCGCTGGCGGCGGACGAACCCTTTCCGCTCCAGGGAGTGGAGCGCTGAGCTGGTCCCGTTCCCTTCCGTCCCGAGCGAGCTCAGCCAGAAGACCTTGCCCACCACCGAGGCGTCGCGCAGAACGTCCTTCTCGGCCTGCCCGAGACCATCGAGGCGGGCGGCGATGATGCCCTGCAGCGTCTCGGGAAGCGGCAGGTCGTCGGCGGAGCCACGCTCCACGAAGAGGTCGGCGAACTGCTCGGCGTAGAGGGGATTCCCGCCGGCCCGGTCGAGGAGGACCTGCTGCGACTCGGCCGCGACCACCGGCCGCGCGATGCGACCGGCGATCAACCTCGCCGTCTCCTCGTCGGACAGGGGCGCGAGCCCCAAGGTCGTGGCATCGATCTTCCCGCCGCCCCAGTTCGGCCTGCGCTCGAGCAGCTCGGGACGTGCAGTGCCGACGACGAGCAGCGGGACGTCGGAAACCCAGTCGACGATCTCGTCGACGAAGTCGAGGAGCGTCTCGTCCGCCCAGTGCAGGTCCTCGAACACGAGCACGAGCGGCCGCCGCTCGGCGAGCCCCTCGAGATAGCGGCGCCAGGCGGCGAACGCCTCGTCCCGTCGATCTCCGCCGAGCTCGGGCTCGTCGCCGAGACCGACGAGCCGGAGGAGATGGGAAGTGACCCAGGCCTCGTCTCCGGAGTCGCCCAGCGCATCGGAGGCCGAGTGCCCGATCTTGGCCGAGACGTCGTCGGCCGTGTCCTGCTCGACGATCCCGGCCTGCGCCTTCACGATCTCTCCGAGCGCCCACAGCGTCACGCCGTCGCCGTACGCAAGGCAGCGGCCTTGTCGCCAGGTGATGATGTCCGCGTCGGCGTCCGCGATGCGCGAGAGCTCGTAGACGAGCCGGCTCTTGCCGATTCCGGGGACGCCGACCAGTGTGACGAGCTGCGGGACGCGCTCGTGCCGCGCCCGCTCGAACGCGTCGCGCAGTACACCGAGCTCCCGCTCGCGCCCGACGAGCTCCGCCCTCGCCTCGTGTGCGACGTCGACGCCGAATCTCGCGCGGGCCGCTTGCGCCTGCCACACGAGAACGGGCTCGGTCTTCCCCTTCGCGTCGATCGACTCCGCCTCGGAGTACTCGACCGCGCGTCGCGTCGCGCGATACGTCGTCTCGTCGACGAGGATGCCGTTCGTCGTCGCCGCTGTCTGGAGGCGTGCCGCGGTGTTGACGACGTCCCCCGAGGCCATCCCCTCGCCCGCCTCTGGACGGGCGTCGAGCCGGACGAGCGCTTCGCCCGTCGTGACCCCGATCCGTACCTCGACGTCCTCGTTCTCGAGTGCCCAGTCGCGGATGGCGAGCGCGGCACGAACCGCCCGCTCCGGGTCGTCCTCGTGTGCGACCGGGGCACCGTAGAGCGCCATGACCGCGTCGCCGATGAACTTCTCGACCGTGCCGCCGTAGTGCTCGACCTCCGAGCGGAGGCGCCGGTGGTACGGGTCGAGGAAGGCCTCGACGTCCTCCGGGTCGAGCTTCTCGGCCCGCTGGGTGAACCCGACGAGGTCGCAGAAGACCACGCTCACGACCTTGCGTTCCCGGCGAGGCGCGTCCCCCATCGCGCGAAAGAGTACGACGTGCCCGCGCAGTAGTCTCAGTTTCGTGGCGCGGATCAAGGACTCGTCCGTACGGGAGGTCGTTGCCGCAGCCGACATGGTCGAGGTCGTCTCGGGGCGGACCGCGCTGCGGCGGACGTCCGGGTCGCGCTTCACAGGCCGCTGTCCCTTCCACGAGGAGCGGACGCCGAGCTTCTCCGTGAACCCGGTCGAGAAGCTCTACTACTGCTTCGGCTGCGGCAAGGGCGGCGACGTGATCGGGTTCGTGCGCGAGACGGAGAATCTCGATTTCGTCGGTGCGGTCGAGTGGCTCGCCGAGCGCTTCCGCGTGCAGCTGGAGTACGAAGAGGCGTCCCCGCGCGTCGAGGAGGCGCGTCGCCGGCGTGAGCGCCTGCTCTCGCTGCTCGAGCAGACGACCGCGTACTTCGAGCGGCTGCTCTGGGAGGGCGAGACGGGCGCGAGCGCCCGCGCCTATCTCGCCGAGCGCAGGCTCGGGCAAGCCGTTGCGCAGGAGTTCAGGCTCGGGCTCGCGCCCGGCCGCGGGCTCGCCGAGAAGGCGCGGGAGAAGGGATTCGGCGCGGACGAGCTGCGCGCCGCCGGGCTGACGACCGGCCGCGGGAGCGACTACTTCCCGGCCCGTCTCATGTTCCCCCTCTGCGATGCGCGGGGGCGGGTGCTCGGCTTCCAGGCGCGGAAGCTGAGCGAGGACGACCCGCTCCGCGGCAAGTACGTGAACTCACCCGAAGGCGATCTCTTCCACAAGGGCTCGATCCTGTACGGGCTGCATCTCGCGCGAGCCGCGATTGCCAAGCAGGACCGGGCAGCGATCGTCGAGGGGAACACGGACGTGATCGCCCTGCGGCAGGCTGGGTTCGAGCCGGTCGTCGCGTCGATGGGCACGGCCCTGACCGAGGGTCAGCTCCGCGAGGTAGGCCGGATGACGCGGCGCCTCTTCCTCTGCTTCGACGCGGACGCAGCGGGCCAGGAGGCGACCCTCCGCGGGATGGAGCTCGCAGCGGTTCGCGGCTTCGACGTGCGTGTGGTCACGCTCCCACGCGGGCAGGACCCGGCCGACGCGCCCGAGGGCTTCGAGCAGCGCCTCGCGGGTGCCGAGAGCTACGTCGTCCACCGCGTGCGGCTGGAGCTCGAGCGAGCGGCCGATCGCCAGGAGGGGTTCGTTCGGGCGCGCGAGGTGCTCGCGAAGGTCGAGGACTCGCCGGAGCGCCAGGAGGCACTTCGGCTGATCGCCGACCGGCTCGACCTCCCCCGCGAGACGCTTGCCGGGCTCCCGGCTCGCGGCGCCGACCCCAGGCCTGCGGAAGCGCAGCGGCTCCTCGGGGCGGGCGACCGTCTGGAGCGCGACGCCCTCGCGGCCTGCGTCGCCCACGAATCCCTGCTCAGGGGTCTCTCCGAGCTGACGCCAGAGCACTTCGACGCGGACGAGCACCGTCGCTTCCGCGCCGCCCTCGTCGCGGGAAGGGACGAGCCGGAGCTCGTCGGGCTGCGCGCCGAGCTCGACGCCCGCGCCGCCCGCGAGGCCATCGACGAGCGAACCGGCGAGGAGCTCCTCCTGCGGCTGCGCGAGCGGAAGTTGAAGCGGGACCTCGCGAGCGCCGACCTCGCACGCACGACCGAGCTGCAGGCGCACCTGGCGAAGGTGCGCCAGGCGCTCGCGGAGATCACCTAGCTCGCGAGGTAGCCGAGCTCCTCAAGAAGCGGTCCCGCTTCGTCGAGGACATCGGTCAGCTGCTCGTCGGAGAGCTCCGTGCGGTAGCGGCCGACCGACGCAGTATGCGCGCGTCCGAGAGCCTGCGCGAGCGCGCTCGCAGGCGCGTCGAGAGCGGCGGCAAGCTCTCCGGCCACGACCTCGGGCTCGAAGACGAGCCGCTCGTAGCGCACCTCGACCGGGTCCGCGCTCGAGCTGCGCGCAGCGCTCACGTGCGTCCGCCAGACCCAGGCGGCGCGGCGGGCCTCGCTCGCCTGCGCGAACTCTTCGCGCCGCCCCGGCTCGACCCAGAACCGCGCGTACGAGCCGTATGGCAGGCCCGCGTCGTCGCGGCCGTTGCCGGCGGCCTTCAGCCAGCTCTTCTGGAGCAGCGAGCAGACGACGTCCCTGCCGTCGCGGACGACGTGCACGCACCGAGCCTCGGGGTACGCGCGGGCGGCCGCGTCGACGAGGAAGGCCATCTCAGGCGTCTGCTCGACCGGCCGCACGCTGCCCACGAGGCCGACGCGACGGGCGAGTGCGAGGGTCCTCCGCAGCCGCTCCGCGGCTCTAGGCTGCGGCAGGCCGACGAGCTCCGGGACCGCCGCCTTCAGCGGGGGCACCTCGCCGAGGTCGACGAACCCCGGAAGCGATCCGATCGCCCCGGCGAGGAACGTCGTGCCCGAGCGCGGCGAGCCGAGGACGAAGACGAGCCGGTCGTCGAGCGGACCGAGACGCTCGCGGAGCGACGCCCCTCGGCGCGGCGCAAGACGCTTGGCGACCCGAAGCTGGAGGCCGGCGGACTCGAGGAGACCGTGCACGGGGCGATTCTCGCGCAATCCCGCGCGAAGAGCCGGTCGGGACGACGGCATGCGCCGCCGCGATCGCCGTCGTCCCGCGCCCGGCTTTTCTTCCCCCGCTGCACTAGATGCTCCCGGGCGCGAGAACCTGCGCGGAACGTTCGAGAGGTCGGGCCTAGGAGGCGTGCTTTCCCTGCAGCTCGTGCTGCGGAGAGAGTCGAACGAGCAGCGAGCTTTCCGCGACCACGCAGGCGTCGCGCCCGCGCCCCTTCGCCTCGTACAGCGCCTCGTCGGCACGCGAGACGAGGCTCGCCCCGGTCTCGCCGGGGATCCACTGGGCGAGCCCCGCCGAGAACGTGCGCAGCTCACGGGTGGCCGCGCTCAGTCGCCGCATGATCTCGATCCCGCCCTCCGTCGTGCAGTCGGGCAGGAGCAGCCCGAACTCCTCGCCGCCGATCCGGGCCAGCACGTCCACCGCTCGCACGCCCGCAAGCCAGTGGGCAGCGCAGGAGCCGAGCAGGCGGTCGCCCGCGGCGTGTCCGAAGCGGTCGTTGTACGCCTTGAAGCGGTCGATGTCGAGCACGACCACCGTGAGAGGATCGCCAGAGCGGCCGGCGCGCGAGACCTCGACGCGGAGTCGCTCTTCCCACACCCTTCTGTTCACGAGCCCCTGATCGGGTCCGTGGTGGCGGCCAGCTCGAGCCGCTCGAGGAGCTCGGCCCGCACGAGCGCGGAGCCGAGCGTGCCGGCCATCATCTGCAGGATGCGCAGCTGCCGCTCGGTGAAGGCGCGCGGGCTGCCGGAGTAGACCTTGAGGACTCCCGCGATCGACGTCCCGGTGCGCGAGCGGGACGATGACCATCGAGCGGGCTCCTACCGCCCGGGTCGCCTCCCGGTCGACACGCGAGTCGAGCTCGAGTCGTCGCAGATCACGATGTCTCCGCGCGGTAGACCATCTCGTCCCCGTCGACCAGTTCGACGACCGCGGCGTCCGCGTTCGTCAACCGCTGCGTCTGCCGCACGATCTCACGCAGCACGGCGTCGAGGTCGAAGTCGCTCGTCGAGATCGCCTGCTGCGTCGCGACGACCTCCGTGAGCTGCGTCACGTCGTCGAGTCCGCCGTCCATCAGCAGCGGTATCGACCCACGATCGACGCCGGTTTCCCTCGTCCAG
>Ga0066903_100002581_pt1 | contig 14278 bp, 14 predicted proteins | sample PanSoiMetaGPlot1_FD_67491 | JGI IMG/M metagenome (GOLD analysis project Ga0066903, IMG submission 67491) | Tropical forest soil microbial communities from Panama analyzed to predict greenhouse gas emissions - Panama Soil - Plot 1 (version 2) | ecosystem: Environmental > Terrestrial > Soil >...
GCGTCGGCCCCGCGCGGCGTCGCCAGCTGGCCAAGCCCGCGAATCAGCAGGCGGCGCTCGCCGCCCGAGGGGCTCATTCCGGCTCGGAGGGCGGCATCGGAGCGACGAGGCCGTGCTCCTCCGCCGCAGCCGCAGCGTCGGCATACCCCGCGTCGAGATGGCGCATGACTCCCGTGCCGGGATCCGTCGTGAGCACGCGTTCGAGCCGCTCGACCGCATCGTCGGTGCCGTCGGCGACGACCACCATGCCGGCGTGGATCGAGTTCCCGATTCCGACCCCGCCGCCGTGGTGCACGCTGACCCACGTCGCGCCCGCGGCGACGTTGAGAAGCGCGTTGAGGATCGGCCAGTCGGCGATCGCGTCCGACCCGTCACGCATCGCCTCGGTCTCTCGGTACGGCGAGGCAACGGAGCCCGAGTCGAGGTGATCCCGCCCGATCACCACCGGCGCCTTGACCTCGCCGGAACGGACGAGCTCGTTGATCGCCAACCCCGCGCGCGCACGGTCGCCGAAACCGAGCCAGCAGATCCGGGCGGGGAGGCCCTGGAACGCAACCCGTTCCGGTGCCAGCTCGAGCCAGCGCTGGAGCAGCGCGTCGTTAGGGAAGAGGTCGCGGAGCACCGCGTCGATCGCCGCGATGTCCGCCGCTTCGCCCGAGAGTGCCGCCCAGCGAAATGGGCCGATGCCACGGCAGAAGAGCGGCCGGATATAGGCCGGGACAAAGCCCGGGTATGAGAAGGCCTCCGCTACGCCACCTTCACGGGCCTCACCTCTGAGGTTGTTGCCATAATCGAAAACGTAGCTGCCCGCGTGGATGTATTCGAGCAGCGCCTCGACGTGTTGCACAATCGACACACGTGCGCGCCGCAGATACTCGTCGGGGTCTGACGAGCGCAGTGCCGAAGCCTCCTCCACGGTCAGCCCCGTCGGGATGTATCCGGTGAGCGGATCGTGCGCGGCGGTCTGATCCGTGACCAGGTCGAAGTGCTCGCCGCGGCGTGCGAGCTCCGGCACCACGTCCGCCGCATTGCCGAGCAGGCCGACCGAGAGCGGCCGCCGCTCAGCCGCGGCGGCTCTGATCCGCTGCAGCGCATCGTCCAGCGAGTCGGTCGACTCGTCGAGGTAGCGCGTCTCGAGCCGGCGCTGGATGCGTGACGGGTCCACCTCGATGCAGAGAATCGCCGCTCCGGCCATCGTCCCGGCGAGCGGCTGCGCGCCACCCATCCCCCCGAGGCCCGCGGTAAGGACCGTCCGGCCCGAGAGGTCGGGCGTGCCGAAGTGCTTCTCCCCCGCCGCAGCGAACGTCTGGAACGTCCCCTGCAGGATTCCCTGCGAGCCGATGTAGATCCAGCTTCCGGCTGTCATCTGGCCGTACATCGTGAGGCCGAGCGCCTCCAGCCGCCGGAACTCCTCCCACGTCGCCCAGCGCGGCACGAGCAGCGCGTTCGCGATCAGCACACGCGGCGCGCCGGCGTGGGTCCGGAACACGCCGACGGGTTTGCCGCTCTGGACGAGCAGGGTCTCGTCCTCGCCGAGCTCGAGTAGCGAGCGGACGATCGCGCGCAGTGCCGCCGGATTTCGTGCCGCCTTCCCGGAGCCGCCGTACACGACCAGCTCCTCGGGCCGCTCGCCGACCTCCGGGTCCAGGTTGTTCAGCAACATGCGCAGGGGCGCCTCGGTCGACCACGCGCGCGCGTGTAACTCAGTGCCGCGGGGTGCGCGGATGCTCGACAGATCGCCGCACAGCTCCTCGACAACGGCCTCCACCGGGCGCGCCATGCTCATCGCTGTTGATCCTGGCGTTGAGCGCGTCGGCCGGTCTGGCTCACGCCAACTCCCCGATGTCTGCCTCGACGGCGCCCACGAGCGAGCCGTTGCGTACGGCCTCCGCCACCGCCTCGATGTCCCGCGCAAGCGGACGATCGTCGCCGAGCCGAGGCGACAGCGAGCGGATGAACGCGTGCGTCGCGCGCACGCCGTTCCCCGGCTCGAGCGGCGCGAGGAACTCGACGCCTTGGGCGCCGGCAAGCAGCTCGATCGCCAGGACGCGCTCCGAATTGGCGAGCACCTGCCACGCCTTCAACCCGGCCGCGTTCCCCATCGACACGTGATCCTCTTGCCCGGCGCTGGTCGGGATCGAATCCACGCTCGCGGGATGGCAGAGCACCTTGTTCTCGCTGACGAGCGACGCGGCGACGTACTGGGGGATCATGAATCCCGAGTTGAGCCCGCCGTCCGGCGTCAGGAACGCGGGCAAACCCTCCGACAGGTTCGGATTCACAAGCCGCTCGACGCGGCGCTCCGAGATGTTCGCGAGCTCGGAGGTCGCCATCGCGAGCGCATCGAGCGCGAACGCGAGCGGCTGCCCGTGAAAGTTCCCGTTCGAGACGAGCAGCTCGTCATCGACGAGCACGAGCGGATTGTCCGTCGCCGCGTTCAGCTCGACGGCGACGGTCGCTTCCACGTAGTCGAGCAGGTCGCGCGTTGCACCGTGGACCTGCGGCGCGCAGCGGAGCGAATAGGCGTCCTGCACCTTGTCGCACCACTTGTGAGCTTCGTTGATCGCAGAGCCCTCGATCAGTCGCAGGACGTTCGCTGCCGACGCCGACTGGCCGCGCAACGGACGCAGGGCATGGATCTGCGGCAGGAAGCTCGTGCGCGATCCCTGTAGCGCTTCGAGCGACAGCGCACACGCGAGGTCGGCAGCCCGTGCGAGCAAGCGGGCGCGCACAACCCCGAGCGCGCCGTAGGCCGCCATGAACTGCGTCCCGTTGATGAGGGAGAGGCCCTCTTTCGCAGCGAGCCGCGTCGGCTGGAGCCCGGCGGCCGCCAGGGCATCGGCGCCGGACAGCAACTCCCCGTCGTGCCACGCTTCCCCTTCGCCGACGAGCGGCAGCGCGAGATGCGCCAGCGGCGCGAGGTCGCCGCTCGCCCCGACCGAGCCGCGGCTCGGCACGCGTGGTACGACACCGCGCGCCAGACACTCGAGCAGCAGCTCCACCGTCTGGATCCGGGCCCCGGAGGTGCCTTTTGCGAGCGCGTTCGCGCGCAAGAGCATCGCGGCACGCACGATCTGCGGCGGATAGAGGTCGCCGACGCCACAGGCGTGGCTGCGGAGCAGCCGAACCTGAAGCTCCTCGGTCTGTTCCTCCGGGATCGACTTCGAGACGAAGCGGCCGAAGCCGGTGTTGATCCCGTATGTGTGCTCGCGCGTCCCGTGCGCGGCCCGCTCCACCAGCTCACGCGCGGCCTGCATCTTCGTCCGCGCCTGCTCCGACAACGCTGCGGTCCCGCCGCAGTAGGCGACCGCCCACACGTCGTCGATCCGGAGGTCGTCTCCGGTCAGGCGGATCGCCGTCGCCTGAGCCATCAACGCCACTCTAGGCCAACCGTCGCGCCCCTAGCCTGCCGCTCGTCCGTGTCGGCGCATCAGCCGCAGCTCGAGCACGTGCTCCGGCGTGAAGCCGTCGATGCGCAGCGCCGGGCCTGCGGCGGCGACGGCTGCATCTGCGGGCATCAGCCCGACGAGCTCCGAGCCGATCACGCCGACGCCACGCTCGCGGGCCTCGTTCTCGACGCGCGCCACGATGTCGTGCAGCGCCGCGGCCTCGTAGTCCTCGACGTTCATGCTCACCTGCGCGTGGCTGGCACTCGGGAGGTAGAGGCCGAGCGCGCGGACACCGGGAAAACCGCCCCCGCGTTCGCGCACGACGCCGGCGATCGCACTGGCGACGGCGACGTCGTCCGTCGCGAGGTTGACGTTGAAGGCGATCAGCGGGCGCCGCGCGCCGACGATGACGCCGCCCGCGGCCGCGTCGAGCTGCGTCGGACCGAAGTCGGGCACGATTTCCCCCGCGTCGATCCGGTGCTGCAGGCCTCCATGCCGGAAGAACGCCGGTCCGCGGCCGCCGCCCGTCTCGCCGTACAGGAATACCGGTAGCTGCAACTCGGTGCCGATGCGGCCGGCGACGGCGAGCGCGCATTCACGCGCGCGTTCGGCATCCGCAGGATCAATCGCGACCACCGGCACGACGTCGGCCGCGCCGATGCGCGGATGCGCGCCTTCGTGCCGGCGCAGGTCGATCCGCTCGCGGGCGCATGCGACGGCCGCGAGCAGCGCGGCCACCAGCTCGGCCTCCTCGCCGACGAGCGTGAAGACGGAGCGGTTGTGGTCTGGGTCGGAATGGACGTCGAGCAGCTCCGCCGGGCCTGAGAGCGCCGCTGCAAGCGCATCGATCGTCGCGCGGTTGCGCCCTTCGGAGAAGTTCGGGACCGATTCGAGCGGCAGCCGCACGGCCACTACTCTAGAAACCGTGAAGACGTACTACGACCGCCGCGCGAACGAGTACGACGACTGGTGGCTCGGCACCGGCCTGCACGCCGAGCGCGTGCGTCCGGGGTGGGACGAGGAGGTCGACGTGCTCGCCGAGCTGATCGCGTCGCTCCCGCCGGGCCGCACGCTCGACGTGGCCTGCGGAACGGGTTTTCTCACGCGCCATCTGCGCGGCGAGGTCGTCGGTCTCGACCAGAGCAAACGGATGCTCTCGCTCGCGCGCGACCAAGCGCCGGGCGCGACCTTCGTCCAGGCCGACGCGCTCGAGCTCCCGTTCGAGGCGAACTCCTTCGACCGCGTCTTCGCGAGCTACTTCTACTGCCATCTCGAGGAGCCCGACCGCGCGCGCTTCCTCGCGGAGGTGCGCCGCGTCGCGCCGGAGTTGGTCATCGTCGCGTCGGTTCCCGGCACGGGAGACCCGGTCGAGCGCTACGAGGAGCGCATCCTCGCAGACGGCTCGCGCTGGACCGTCTTCAAGCGGGTGTTCACCGGCGACCAGCTCACGGCCGAGCTCGGCGGCGGCGACGTGTTGCACGAGGGCCGCTGGTTCGTCGTCGTGCGCGCGTGACGCGCCGGCGCAGCTCGTATCGCTCGGTTGCATCGCTCCAACGGGATCTCGCGGTCTGTCGCGCGTGCGCCGAGGCCGGCTACCCGCTCGAGTCGCTGCCGGTACGCAACCTGCAGTTCGGCCAGCGCGCGTACATGTACGGCCAGGCGCCGGGCGTCGAGGAGGGCAAGGAGCGGCGCCCGTGGCGCGGCCGCGCCGGCAGGACGCTGCGGCGCTGGCTCGAGTTGGACGAGGACGAGTTCTACGCGACCTTCTACTGCGCCTCCGTCACACGCTGCTTTCCCGGTCGCGACTCGAGGCGCGGCGACCGCAAGCCCTCGCCGCACGAACAGGAGCTCTGCTCGTTCTGGCACCAGTGGGAGCTCGAGCTCCTCCGCCCCAGGCTAATCGTCCCGGTCGGCGGCCTTGCAATCGAGCGCCTCCTCGGAATCAAGGGCCTCACCTCGTGCATCGGCTCCGTCTACGAGCGCGACGGTTCGACGGTCATACCGCTACCACACCCGTCGGGCGCGAGCGCCTGGACGAGCATGAACCGCGACCTGACCGAGCGCGCCGGACGGTTAGTGCGGGAGGAGCTGGCTAAATTTCAAGGGTGACGGAGCCGGTTCGACCGCCATATAGACAGACGTTTGCGCGCCTACTCGGGTTCCTATCGCCGTACAAGGTCTCGCTCTGGATCTCCATTGTCCTGGCCGTCGGCTCGCAGGCGGCGGCGATCGCGCTCGTCTGGCTGACGAAGCATGTGATCGACACCGCCCTGCGCCCGCGGGACACCCGCGCGCTGACAATGTTCGTGCTCGCAGTCGTCCTCGTCGGGCTCATCCGGGCCGTACTGATGGGAGGGCGTCGCCTGATCTCGGGGCGGCAGGCGCTCGCGGTCGAGATGGACATGCGGCAGGGGCTCTACGCGCACCTCGTGCGGCTGTCGTTCGGCTTCTACGACCGGCACCAGACCGGCCAGCTCATGTCCCGCGCGACCGTCGACCTGCAGGGCGTGCGTTTCTTCCTCGGCTACGGCCTCATCTTCTTCTTCCAGAACGCGCTCACCGTCGCGTCCGTGACGGTGGTGCTGCTCTTCTTCGAGTGGAAGCTTGCGCTGATCGCGCTGGCGATCACGCCGGTGCTCGTGGTCCTCGCCTACCGCTACAGCCACGTGTCGCACCCGACCCTCCGCGAGGTGCAGCAGAAGCTCGCCGACGTTGCGACGGTCGCGGAGGAGAACATCGTCGGCGTCCACGTCGTGAAGTCGTTCGCGCAGGAGGCACAGGAGCGAGCGAAGTTCGAGCAGCGCTCGGAGGCGGTGTTCGCGCAGACGATCAAGGCGAACCGCCAGCGGGCGCTGTACGTGCCGCTGATCTCGTGGGTCCCGCTCATAGCACAGGGCGCGGTGCTCCTCATCGGCGCGCGCATGGTCACGAACGGCGAGCTCACCGTCGGCGGCTTCGTCGCGTTCAACCTCTACCTCGGCATGCTCGTGATGCCGCTCCGCTCGCTCGGCATGTGGATCGGCCAGTCGCAGCGCGCAACGGCGGCGGGCGAGCGCATCTTCGAGGTCATGGATGCCCCGGAGGAGATCGCCAACCGGCCCGGCGCGATCGAGCTCCCGCCCGGCGGCGGGCGCCTGCAGTTCGAGAGCGTGGACTTCGAGTACATGGAGGGCCGCCCCACGCTCGAGGACGTCGACCTCGACGTTCCTGCAGGACGGACGATCGCGCTGATCGGACATACGGGCTCGGGCAAGACGACGCTGACGTCGCTGGTGCCGCGCTTTTATGACGTGACCAGCGGGCGCGTGCTCGTCGACGGCGTCGACGTCCGCGATGTGACGCTGCATTCGTTGCGCCGTTCTATCGGCGTCATCCCACAGGACCCGTTCCTCTTCTCGGCGACCGTCCGCGAGAACATCAGCTTCGGCGCGCCGGGGCTGAGCGACGAGGAGATCGAGCGCGTCGCACGGCTCGCGCAGGCGCATGAGTTCGTCGAGCGGCTGCCGGACGGGTACGGCACGGTCATCGGCGAGCGGGGCATCACGCTGTCCGGCGGCCAGCGGCAGCGGCTTGCGATCGCGCGCGCGATCGCCGTCGACCCCCGGATCCTCATCCTCGACGACGCGACCGCGTCGGTGGACGCGACGACGGAAGCGAAGATCCGCCTCGGGCTGCGTGAGGCGATGCGCGGGCGGACGACGCTGATCATCGCGCACCGGCTCTCAACTATCTCGCTCGCCGACGAGATCGTCGTGCTCGACGCCGGCCGCGTCGCCGCACGCGGCACACACGACGAGCTGCTCGAGACGAGCCAGGTCTACCGCGACATCTACGAGCACGGGCTGCTCGAGCGCCAGTTCGCGGACGCCGTCGAAGCGCGCGCAGCGATCGAGGAGGTCGCATGAGGGTCTGGCAGTCGGGCGGTCACCTGATGACCGAGCGCGGCTCGAAGGTCGACGACTGGTCGTGGCGCCAGACGCGGAGGCGGCTGGCGACGCTCGCGCGGCTGACGGCTCCGTACAAGAAGAGGACAATCCTGTCGGTGTTCGCGCTGCTGCTGGCAACAGCGACCGCGTTGGCGCCACCGTTCCTCTCGAAGTACGCCGTCGACTACGGGATCCGGCAGCACGATCTCAAGGCGCTCTCCTGGATCGTCGCGATCTTCCTCCTCGCAGGCCTGGCGAACTGGGGCATGAGCTACCTGCAGACGTATCTCACCGGCTGGGTCGGCGAGCGTATCCTCGCCGACCTGCGCAACAAGCTCTTCGGCCACCTCCAGCGGCTCTCACTCGGCTTCTACGAGCGGAACCGCGCCGGCGTGATCATCAGCCGGCTGACGAACGACGTCGAGGCGCTCGACCAGCTCGTCACCGACGGGGTGACGAGCCTCGTCCAGAACACGTTGACCCTGGTCGGGACGGCGATCCTGCTGTTCGTCCTCGACTGGCGGCTCGCGCTCGCGACGCTCGCCGTAATCCCGCTGATGTCGATCGCGACGGTCATCTTCCGCGTCCGCTCGACGCGTGCGTACCGGGCGGTGCGCGAACGGCTCGGGCTCGTGACGGCCACATTGGCGGAGGACATCGCGGGCATGCGCATGGTGCAGGCGTTCACGCGCGAGCAGCAGAGCATCGAGAACTTCCGCGTGGTCGCAGACCGGTATCGCGAGTCGAATATGCAGACCGTCATGCTGAACGGGTGGTACTTCCCGTTCGTCGACCTGCTCTCGTCGATCGCGCTGGCGGTGGTGCTCGGCTACGGCGGGCACCTGTACTTCCAGGGCTCCGTCACGCTCGGCACGCTCTTCGCCTTCATGCTCTACGTGCAGAACTTCTTCGATCCGGTGCAGCAGTTGTCGCAGCTCTACAACACGTTCCTGTCGGCGACAGCGGCGCTGGACAAGATCATGGACGTCCTGGACGAGGATCCGACGGTTCTCGACAAGCCGGACGCGGTCGAGCTACCACAGGTGCAAGGACGCGTCCGCTTCGAGGATGTGCGTTTCAGCTACGGCACCGGACCGGAGGTGCTGCACGGGCTCGAGCTCGACGTGCCGGCCGGAACGACGGTCGCTCTCGTGGGCCACACGGGCGCAGGCAAGTCGACGATCGCGAAATTGCTTGCGCGCTTCTACGACCCCGTTGCGGGGCGCGTCACCATCGACGGCCACGACCTGCGCGACGTGACACAGGACTCGCTGCGCCATCAGCTCGGGATCGTCCCGCAGGAAGGCTTCCTCTTCGCCGGAACGGTGACGGAGAACATCGCCTTCGGCCGTCCCGATGCGAAGCCCGACGAGGTCGTGCGCGCGGCACAGGCCGTCGGCGCCCACGACTTCATCATGCGCCTCGAGGACGGCTACGAGACGCACCTGCAAGAACGGGGCGGCCGACTCTCGCTCGGTCAGCGCCAGCTCGTCGCGCTCGCGCGCGCGCTGCTCGCCGACCCGCGCCTCCTGATCCTCGACGAGGCCACGTCGTCGGTGGATATCGGCACCGAGCGGAAGATCGAGCAGGCGCTCAGCCTGCTGCTCGCCGGTCGCACGGCGTTCATCATCGCCCACCGCCTCTCGACGATCCGCGACGCCGACCTGATCGTCGTGCTCGAGCACGGGCAGGTCGTGGAGCAGGGCTCGCACGACGAGCTGATGGAACGGCGCGGCCTGTACACCTCCCTGTACGGAGACTGGGCCGCAGCCTAGGGGTCTGGCCCGCGGGCCAGACCCCTGCCTTGGTTACGCCGCTTCGCGGGGAACGCGCGCGGGCCAAGCCCGCGGACTCATGGCTTCTAGCCCAACGTTTGCTTCCGTGCGACAGCGATTCAAGCGTTCCCTCGCTGGCGCCGAAAGCCTGTGACATGCTCTCCGTTGCCGGCGTGTGGCGCGATGCGGCGCGCATTTACCGGGCGCTGTTCCGGCGCACAGTTGTCGTCGCCGCCCTCGTCTTCGCAGTCGTCTGTTTTGCCGAGACGGTCGGCCCGTGGCCGGTCGTGCTGCTCTCGGTGGTCGGCACATGCGTCGTTCAGGGCGCGCTGATCGAAGCGGTGGACATGGAGCGCGAGCGACGAGGCGGCTCGGTCGGAACGCTGGTCCGCGCTGCCTGGAAACGCGCGGGCGCACTACTCGGCGTCTCGTTACTCACCGGCCTCGGCGTCGGCCTCGGTCTGTTCCTGCTCGTCGTGCCCGGTCTGATCCTGTTCACGCGCTGGTCGCTCGCTGTTCCGGCGGTGATGCTCGAGGGCCGAACGCCGCGGGATGCGATGCGGCGGTCGGGGGAGCTCGTCAAGGGGCACGGGTGGCAGGTCTTCGCCGTCTTCGTGACGGTCACCGCCGCCGCGCTCGGAGCCAGCTTTCTGCTCGAGCGGCTGCTTGCAGGACCGCTCGGCCAGTGGGCCGCGCTGACAATCGCCGCCACATTGACGACCCCGTTTGCGGCGCACGCGCTGAATGTCGTCTACTACCGCATCGTCGATCCGGGCAGGCCAGTCCTGCAGGCATAGACTCGGCCTCGTGGCGCTGGACCCCGAGACCGAGGAACGAATCGAGCAGCCCGCCTCCGAGGAAGCGGAGCGCGAAACACGCCTGACGCCGGCGCAGGCGATCGCGCAGATGAGGATCAACCTGCCGGTGCGCGGCAACCGGAAGCTTCGTCGCCTGCTCGAGCGAGTCAACCAGGATCCGCAGCTGAAGGGCTGGTGGCATGCCGCGAATGTCAACGCCGTCGCGCGGATGCGCATCAACGACCACTCGTGGGTGCACATCCAGATCGTCACGAACATCGCGCTCAAGCTCCTGCGCCAGCTGACGAAGCACCATGTCGAGCCGTCGCTCGTCCGGGACTACAGCTATGAGAACGACGATGCGGAGGTCGTTGTGACGCTCGGCGCCCTCACCCACTGCATCGGGATGGCCGTGCATCGCGAGGGCCACGAGGACTTCAGCATGTTTCTCGCGGAGCCGAAGCTGCGCGAGCTGCTCGCGGGCCTCTACGAGGAGCCGGACATCACCGTGCTCTCCTCAGAGGTGCTGCAGACGATCACGAGCCACCGCGACTACGGCAAACCGCTCACGCTCGAGGCCGGGATCGTGCGGGTCGCAGACGCCCTCGACATGGAGCAGGGCCGGTCGCGCATTCCCTTCGCGCGCGGCTCGATCTCGATTCACTCGCTCAGTGCAGCTGCGATCGAAGACGTCGCGATCAAAGACGGCGAGCAGCGGCCCATCCTGATCGAGATCACGATGAACAACTCCTCCGGGATCTACCAGGTGGACTCCCTGCTCAAGGCGAAGCTCCAAGGGTCCGGCCTGGAGCCGTACGTCGAGGTGGTGGCGCACATCGACACCGAGGAGGAGAAGCGCCTCGTGCCGATCTACCGGCTCGAGATCTGAGTCAGGGCCTGCTGATCGCGATCAGCAGGAAGGCGAAGAACATCCCGACCCAGACCACGAGCACGCCGAGCACCCACATCCAGTTCGTCGAACGCACGCATCCATGGTCTCCCGCCAAGGCGTCAAGGTGCGTCATCCGCGCCGGGTGAGCCGACCTGGTGACGATGCGGTGACAAACCTGGACACGCCTCAGCGGCCGAAGTAGGTTCACGCGATGGCCGCCGTCGACGATCTCGCGGGCGTTGCCCTCTTCGAGTCACTCGACGACGCGCAGCGGCAGGAGCTTGCGGGCTGGTTCCACGTCCAGAACGCCGGCGAAGGCATACGTCTCGTTGGCGAGGGCGCGCCGGGCTACACGTTCTTCGTCATCCTCGACGGCACCGCCGAGGTAAGCGCCGACGGCGATTCGCTCACGATGCTCGGACGCGGGGACTTCTTCGGCGAGATCGCGATCCTTGGCGAAGGGCGGCGCACGGCGACCGTCAGGAGCACGTCGCCTGTCCGCTTGCTCGTCCTGTTCGGAACGGAGTTTCGACAGCTCGAGGTCGCTCACCCGGAGATCGCCGCAGAGATTGTCGCGGCGATGAACTCGCGGCTCGCGCAGCGGATCACCAAGCCGGCCTGACAAAGTCGAAGCCCCGCCGAAACGGGGCTCGAGGAGGCGCATACGGGATTCGAACCCGTGCCGCCGCCGTGAGAGGGCGGTGTCCTAGGCCACTAGACGAATGCGCCCGGCGCATTGAGTGTAGCCGCGCGCGGCGAAATCGAAGCTGAGCGCGGCTACAATGCCGGGCGCCCTGCGGGGTCGTCTAATGGTAGGACGCCTGACTCTGGATCAGGTAGTCGGGGTTCGAGTCCCTGCCCCGCAGCTGAACAAAGCCCCGCTATCCGCGGGGTTTTGTTTTCCAGATGGACAGCAGTGCTTGTCCTCCAGTGCTACCCAGGGTGACGAGCTGGCGGAGGCCGGCAGTCCGCGGCCCGAATCGCGCGCGCAGAGGGTGTTGCAGTTATGTCATCGAGGTTAGGACCGAGAGTGGGCCCGGCACATCCGGCGCAGGCCCGGAGAGCCTCTCGTCCGAAGGTGGCGCCCGACGACGTCCGTCGCGACGTTCTTATGAGTCCTCCAGAAGAAGTACGGCAGCCCGTACCGCTGACGTCGTACTGCCCGCCTGGTGCAGCATTCCGCGTAGCCGCCACGCTGGAGTCATGACCAACGCACACACCGACAGCGCCCTGAACGCAATGAAGGAGCGGCTCGCGAACGAGTTCGCCGATCGGCCCCGTGCCAGCGTGTCCGCCTGCTTCGACAACGTCACGAAGGACCTGCTCGCCGAGGCTCGAATCCTCGACTTCGTCCCCCTGCTCGCCTACCGCCTCGCACGTGGCTGCGTCGCGCAGCTACCGGCTGAGGAGGCCCAGGCTGCGGCCTGAGTGAGCACATCGCGGCGCGCGACGCCGTCGGTCTGACCAGATTGGCTCACTTGCGTCATGGCGCAGTTGCTCTGCATGGTCGAGGATGTCGGCCGTGAGCGGCGGAGAGCAGTCGATGGTCCGGTTCTTCGTGACGGACGTTGACGAGAGCGGCGAGCTGGTTGTCGTCGCGACCGGCACGCGCGACGACTTCGCCGACTTGATCGAGGAACTGCAGGACGGCCAGCAGATCTGGAAGGCCGAACTGCTGCGGGCGGAGCGGCCCGGCCTCCTCCGCCTTCCCGACTAGACGAACCTGCGGCTGCCCGTAGGCAAGCCCGGGCCGGCACGTCCTCGTCCTCCCGGCGGCGTCTTGTAGCTGACACCGGATTCCCACACCGAGCTGCACGTCGGCCACGTCAGCATCTTCACCGCGGCCGGTTTCACGGAGGTCAGCCGCCCGACCCTCCGCCGGGCTGTGATGCGCATCGACTTCTAACAGGGCTCACGGCCCGACCGTTGTCTTGAACGCCTGCAAGTTAGGGCTTGAGCAGTTTCCACTGTCCCTCAGAGACAACGTCGACCGTGCCGTCGGTCACTTTGATGGCGGTCTGGTCGTCGATCGCGTACGCCGTTCCCGGCATGTCGGCGGCCCACCGTTCGGCGGTCGCCATCGTGTTCCACGGCAGGTCCGGGTTCTCGAGGTGCGGGAAGATCGAGAAGTCGACGACTCCCAGGGTGCGATCGTCTGGCGCGGACGGCCACGTCACGAAGTCGTCGCCGATCTGTGGTGTCATCACCATGCTTCCGGCGCTCACGCCCACCCAGACCGTCTCGGGCAGCGTCGCCAGCAGGTCCGTGAGCCCGGACTGTCGCATCGAGTGGCACAGGTACGTCGCATCGCCCCCGTCCACCAGCAGGACGTCAGCCTCCCGGACCCAGGGGACCCAGCGCTCCTCGCCGATGCTGGACAGTGCGGTGAGCTCGAGGACGCCCACCGATTTCCAGCCGACGTCGCTCTGGCCGGCGATGAAGCGCCAGGCCGAGGCCGGCGTGCACCAGGGGTGGCCCCACTGCGCGGTGGGAATGCACAGGGCACTGGAATCGTCGATCGGCTTGCCCAGCAGATCGACCAGCGCATTGCGGATGCTCGTGTTCGTGACGCCGCCGGACGTAAGCAGAAGCTTCAACTTGCCTCCCGAATTCGTTGACGTAGGTGAGAACGTTCTATGCGCTTGCGGAGCTAGTACCCGAGACCGTCGAACGCCGCCGGATAGATGATCCGGCCGGCGAGGTCGGGGCTGTATCCGGGGAGCCGCCTGACCATGAACGCGTCGTCGGGGATCTTCGGATGTGGGGAGATGAAGCCGAGCGCGCTCGCCCGCTCGAAGCCGAAGCGCGGGTAGTACTCGGCGATGCCCTCGACCATTATCGCCGGCTCGCCTGCGTCTTCGGCGCGAGCAAGCGCGTCCCGGATCAGCCGAGCGCCCACACCGATGCGCTGGCGGTCAGGCCGAACCGACATCGGCGTGAGATTGAGGATCTTCGTACGGGATCCGCCTTCGACGCGGACCCAGCTCAGCAGCACGTGAGCAATCACACCGGAGTCGTCCTCGGCGACCAGCGCCAGCTCCGGAATGAACTGTTCCGACGCTCGAATGCGTTCGACGAACGACGCGACCTCGTCCGGGTGTCGGACGAATGCCGCGCGGACCACCTCCGCGATCACGGGATGGTCTGCCTCGCGTTCCGGACGGATGACGACGGTTTCGGCCACGAGGGTGGCGATGGTAATCGGGAACGAAGCCGTGCGTAGAATCGCCCGGTGCGGTCGGTCACGGCGTCGGATCGGCGCACGCTCACGGTTCGTGAGAGCGGCGACGCAGCGGGATTCCCCTTCGTCACTCCGTGGGGCTTCGACCTAGCTTCGATCCGCGTGCCGGTGCAGCTGTGGCAGGGAGAGCGCGACAGGTTCGTGCCGTACAGCCACCGCGCCTAGCTCGCCGAGCACGTCCCCGGGGTCGACGCCAGGCTGACTGCTGAGGACGGCCACCTCACACTCGGCGAACACCGGGTCTCCGAGGTTCATCGC
>Ga0066903_100002582_pt1 | contig 14278 bp, 18 predicted proteins | sample PanSoiMetaGPlot1_FD_67491 | JGI IMG/M metagenome (GOLD analysis project Ga0066903, IMG submission 67491) | Tropical forest soil microbial communities from Panama analyzed to predict greenhouse gas emissions - Panama Soil - Plot 1 (version 2) | ecosystem: Environmental > Terrestrial > Soil >...
TCCTTGCGGCGCCGCGGTATAGTAAGAAATCAGATGCGCCGTCGCGACGCCGCAAGGACACATTGTTCCAAGTCACGCCGCCCTTTTTCTTTTTCCCGCGCCTCTATCGGTTTTCCTATGCTATTCTTCGCCCATGGACTCCCACAAAGAAATTCAACCCTCTGTTAATGGCAGCAACAGCAGCAATGCCGCCGCCACCCGCCCCTTGTTGAATATCCCCGCCCGTCTCACGTCACTCCTTGATCTGATCGCCAGCAAACTGGGCCGTCTCGAACCCCTGATGGAAAAGCAGCCGGACCTGCGGCAGATCACCATCATCATCACGCTTGACAAGCGAGGCAAACCGCGAACGGTCCTCCTTCGGACCGAGGCAAAATCTGAGCTTTCTTCTTGATTCTGAGTTATTTCGTGGTACTCTTTACCTGACCTTATTGCATGGTCGGGTACCGGATGAGGTCGCACAATTCGTAGCTCCGCGCCGGAGAGATTAGTAGAGGCGGCAAGTCTGTAATGAGCAGATTTTGCCGCCTTTTTGTTTTTCACGCTTCAACCGGAAGGGGAGGTTATGTTTCCACTCAACAGAAAATGGGCACGCCGGCTGCCCCGGCTCAATGCCATTCATCGCCTGGTTGTGGTTCGTGTCGCGCGCTGGCTTCGCCGGCAGATGGTTCTTGATAGTCCTGGTGGTTATGACCTCGTTCTTTATGTGAAGCTCGGGGACTGGTTGGAGGTTCAGGAAGAATCGAAAGGGAAAGGAATTATGGTTACTGGTTTTGCTCGCGTTTCGGGGCTGATTGCCTGCTTGCTTGCCTGCTGCTGCTTTTGTCAGGCGCAGGAAAAAGCGGCTGCTGCTGGCTCGCCTGATCGGGTTAAGGTGAGCGTCGCATTCTCCAACTCGGAATATTACGACCTTTTTTCGACTGAGTACCAGCAAGGATTGACGGCGGAGCTTGACGCCCGCGTGTTCAAGAGATCGGGCATTCGCCTGGGCGGCGTGTTCCAGTTCAACAGGGCGAATCTGAGCGCAACTGCGCCGCTCGACACTTACAGCGGCGGGCCTCAGTTCTCGATTGACCTCGCTAGAGGATTTGTTTCTCCGTTCGGGCGCGCGCTGTTCGGCTACCGTACCTCGTATGGCGGCGACCGGGTTTTTACTCGAGCTTACGGCCTGGGAGTTGATCTGAACTTCGGGCATGTCTTTATCCGCCCGGTAGTAGTCGATTGGATTAGGACTGAAGGGCTTTTGTCTCCGGCGACGCAAAGATATAGCGCCGGGATTGGCGTCCGCTTCTGATTTGCAGCTTTACACCAGGTGTAAAGCTGCTGCAGCAAGCAAGCAGCAAGCAAGCAGCAAGCAAGCAATGCGCTTCGTGTTTTCTCTTCTGATGTCCATCGTGATTGCATCCGCCGCCGTTTCTACCTCGGCGGAAAACCGGCCATACGAACCGATTGGGGCGGCGCGGAGCGCTTTCTATTCGCGGGCGTCGGAGGTGCTTTTGAGCGGGGCGGCGGGAACGGGCAAATCGCGCGCGCTGCTTGAATTGATGCATTTGCGCGCGACGAAGTACCCCGGCTCGCGCCATCTGATCACGCGCAAAACGCGGGCGAGTTTGAGCGAATCGGGCCTGGTGACATTCGAGGAGAAGGTGTTGCCGCCGACTTCGAGGATCAAGGGCAACTCGAAGCGCCGCTATCGCCAGGTGTACGAATACCCGAATGGCTCAGAGATCGTGGTTGCCGGGATGGACAATCCCGACCGGATAATGAGTACTGAGTTCGATACGGTCTTCGTCCAGGAGGCGACGGAACTAACAGAAACTGACTGGGAGAATCTTACTACCCGCCTCCGCAATTTCGTTCTCCCATACCAGCAATTGACGGCGGATTGTAACCCGTCAAGCCCGAGTCACTGGCTCAAGGTCCGCGCCGATCGGGGCGCCGTGCTGCTGCTGCCGAGCGTCCACGAAGACAATCCCACGCTTTTTGATCGCGTCTCCGGGGAATGGACTGATGTTGGGCGCGGATATATCGCGAAGCTCGAAAACCTGACTGGCGTCAGGCGTCTGCGGCTGCTCAAGGGTCTCTGGGCGATGGCCGAAGGGATGGTTTACGGCGACGTCTGGAATCCTGCCGTACACCTGGTTGACCGGTTTGAGATTCCCGCCGATTGGCCGCGCATCCTGTCTGTAGATTTCGGGTACACAAACCCATTTGTTGCTCAGTTCTGGGCCCTCGACCACGACGGCCGGATGTACCGCTACCGGGAGATCTACCAGACCCGGCGCCTCGTCGAAGACCACGCGAGGGGCATCCTCGACGCGATGGCCGGAGAACCCCGCCCGGTGGCGGTCGTCTGCGATCACGACGCCGAAGACCGGGCGACTTTGGAGCGACATTTGGGCCTGGGGACTATCCCCGCGGTCAAAACGATTTCTGATGGCATCCAGGCTGTGGCCTCTCGAATGAAGGTCGCGGGCGACGGTCGAGCGCGAATTTTCCTGATGCGTGATTCGCTCGTTGAGCGTGATTCGGATTTGGTCGACCGCAAACTTCCGACCTGCTGCGAAGACGAGATCGAGGGATATTGTTGGGATCAGCGTAAAGATTTGCCCATCGCGAAGGATAACCATTCGATGGACGCCCTTCGCTATGCCTGCATGTTCGTGGAGAGACAGTCAGAAGGGGTTTTTGTATAACATTTGTTATTTATCTTATGGATGCATTGAGTTATAATGTTAAGCAATGGATATTATTTCATTGCCTTCTAAGTCACCTAAGATTGAGCGCGTTAGGTTCAATGGTGTTATTTATCGCCGCTATCCTTACGCCAAAAATTCCGGCGACCGTAATTACTTTCGCGCTGGCATTGCAGACCGTAAGAAAGGGTATACTTCCTTACACCGCGACATCTGGATTTACCATCACGGTCCTATTCCTGCTGGCTGGCAAGTTCATCACATTGATGAAAACCCGCTCAATAACAGCATTGACAACCTCATCGCGCTTTCTTCAGAGGCCCACCACGATTGTCACGTTCCGACTTCAAGACAGAGGTCTGCCATCTCTTGGAAGAATTGCGAGAAAGGTATTGCCGCAAGGCGCCTTGCGAAAGCCGCCGCCTGGCATTCCTCGGATGTTGGCCGTGAATGGCATCGTGAGCATGCCCGCCAAGTTTTCGGTAACCTTTCCAAGGTTACGCTTGTTTGTGAGCAATGTAATGCTACTTATGAGGTGGTTTCGAGTCGGGCTAAATCTCGTTTTTGCTCGAATCCATGTAAGTCTGCGTGGCGGCGTCAGGCGGGCCTTGATGACGAGCAGAGAGTGTGCGCCGTGTGTGGAGCTACTTACGCCATTAACAAATATGCCCGCTCGCGTTTCTGCTCTCCTGCCTGAAAAGGGAACGATCATCGAAAACGCGAGGAATATTCTTGCCCTTCTTGTGGCGTTCTCTTCACGCGTCGTCCCTCCGAATATAGAAAGGGCCGTCGACATTGCTCTCGTGCATGCGGTTACCTTAGAGGCCGTCGCAAGTAGCCAGCCTTTCTACAATCTTATAAGTGCAAACATTAGCCTGAAGTTTGGGCAGCAGCAGGCAGGCAAGCAGCAGGCAGGCAAGCAAATCCTTTCGTTACCTGGCGCCTGTCAGAGATGCTGTGACGCCATGAGGTATGCCTGCATGTGGGCCGAATCGTCGAGCAAAGGAGTATACGTGTGAGACTTTGGGACTGGATCAAATCGGGATTTGGGCGCGGCGCCTCGGCGTGGGGGAACGGCTCGCGCGGCGATTCGTATTGGCTGAAATCGCTCTTTGAGAAACAGCGCGTCGGCCTTCACGGCCTGGACCCGTTCCCGCGCTTCGATAAAACGAAGCTCTTTGTGTGGAGCAGGGAATCAGACCTCGCCTTTGCATGCGTTCAGAAGATCATCGAGGCCGCTCAGGACCCGGATTTGATCGTTGAGCGGCGTCCGTCTCCCCAGAAACCGTGGCAGGCCGAAGCCGGTCACCCTCTGCGGCGCCTGATGATGAGGCCCAACCCTGAGATGACGTTGGCTGAATTTCTGGGCGCGTGGCTCGCGAGTGAAGAGGTTTGCGGAGAATTCTTCGCGGAGATCGAGCGCGACAATCGAGGGCAGGCCATCGCGCTGTGGCCCCTCGATCCGGCCTGTATTCTGCCTGCGCACGTCGTTTATCCCGAAAAGTATATGGAGGGATGGATTTGGCGTGATTATGGCCAGGAAGTCCACCTTAAGCCCCGTGACGTGTTCTACAGTTTGAGGCGTGATCCCCAATGCCCATGGCTTCCGCTCGCGCCGCTCCGAGTTGCTCTCGGCTCAGTCGAAGCCGATGCGATGCAGACCGCGTTTGTCCGCTCTTTCTTCAAAAACTCCGGCGTCCCGAGCGGGATTATCAAGATCAAAGGGCGCAGTTTGAAGGACGAAGAGGCGGAAGGCATCAGGCAGCGCTGGATGAGGCGTTACGGCTCTGGCGCACGCTATCACGGTGGGCCGGCTGTCTTCGATGAAAATGCCGAGTATGAAAAGATCGGCGCGAATCTTTCGGAGATCGAGGGCGGGGCATTGCGCGCACAGAATGAGGCGAGGATTTGTGGAGTGTTCGGCGTCCCGCCGCTGCTGGTTTCGGCCTACGTCGGGCTGATGTACATCAATCAGCGCGCGTCGGCCGAGCAGGCGCAGAAAGAATTTTGGGCTAACAAGATGTCGCCCACTTTCAAGCGGATGAGGCTTCGCCTTACCTGGTCTCTGCTCCTTGAATTCGAGAAGGAAGAATCAATTAGGATGGATGCCGTGCGGCTCAACTGGGATATGTCGCAGGTGATCGCCTTGCAAGAATCGATGAGCGAGCGCTCGATGCGCGCGAGGGAAGATTTCAGGGTGGGCGGCCTGACGCTCAACGAGTTTCGCGCCGTGCTCGGCATGACTCCGCTTGCGGACGGCGATTACTACCTGCGGCCCGTGGACAGAATCCCGGTTACCCCCGATATGATCGCGGCGCAGTCCTCTGCTGCTGCTGCTGCTGCTGCTGCTTCGGTTGCTCTGATTCTCTCCGGATCACGCGCGGCGGCCTCGGATGGCGGCGGCAAAACATTCCCCTTGAGCGTGGCTCGGAAGGTTTATAACTGGGATGGCCTGGAGGTCGGACGCGAGCCGACTGAGTTTGAGCGCAAGGTTAATGTGAAGGCTTTGGGCGAATTGATGGATTCCAGGGAACAAAGCGGCCTCTCCGTCTTGTTGCCTACTCGTGACGCTCTGATCTCCGAGGCCATATCGAAGCTGTCCACGATCGACGTTGCCGATTTCCACACCTTGAGCCTTTCATGGCCGCAAGGCGCGCGCGATGACTTTCGCGGGATTCTCGACGCCGCCTATTCGGATGGCCGTGACGGATTCCTTTCCGAACTGCGCGCCCAGGGCGCCCCGGAGCCCAAAGGTTTTCTTACGCCTGACAGTTCGGCAAGCCTCGATCTGATCGCGGACGCCGCGATTTCCCGGCTCGTTAATGACGTCCAGTCGCGGGCGAGCTCCTCGGGATTGCACTTCGCGCCGCTCGTCTCCTCTATGGAATTGCCCGGGCGAGTCGAGGAGCAATTGCGATCCGCGAGCAATGCGGCGCCTGAGAGGATCGCCGCCGAAGCCTCGAACGCCGCGATAGCTCTTGGGCGGCATGATGAATCGAAGGGATGGAAGGTTAACTATTACATTTATTCCGCGATCCTCGATAAGAATACCTGCGCGCCTTGTAGGGCCCTCGACGGATTGACTACTACCAACTTTGAGTTGATGCCGACGCTCCCGAATCCGGATTGCGGGTCAGGCTATGGGCGCTGCCGCTGCGCGATCATGGTTGCCATCGTGTGAGGTGATCCGATGAAACAGAAACGAGAACGAGAATCCAAGACATTGCCCGCGTGGACTAAGGACATCAGCGGGCGGAAGGTAGTTGGCATCACCGCTGTTACCGGGAACGTCGACGACGGTGGAGACCGGATTATTGCGGGGGCCTTCTCGAAGACCATTGCCGAATCGATGGGGCGGATTCGCCATCTCTGGCAGCACGGCTCAGACGGGTGGGATTACGGCATCACTCCCCCGATTGCGGCGATTACCCGCATTCAGGAAGTGAGCCGCAACGCCCTCCCTGAAGAGGTGAAACGATCTGAACCCCTGGCGACTGGCGGCCTTGAGGTCGAGCGCGAATACCTGCGGACTCCGCGGGGAGAGGAAATCCTGGCGGCTTATCAGGCCGGCATCCCGCTCGAAATGTCCATTGGCTATGAGGCCATCCAGAAGCGCTATATCGAGGACCCGAAAGACCGCGTGACCGGCGACCATTACCGCGACCTGATCGAGATCAAACTTTTTGATACGTCCGATGTTAATTGGGGTATGAACGCCGCGACCGTTGGATCGAAGGCCATCGAATCCAAGTTTTCTCTTCTCGTCGAGCGATTGAGATCGCTCGATCTTCATCAACTACAGGCAGCCGAGTTAGATAACTCACTGCTTGACGACTTCCGCGCCCTCTGCGCGAATTTTGCAAACTATAAGGGCCTGCAGCAGCAGCAGGCAGGCAAGCAGGCAACAGGCATTGAGCCGAGTCGAGCCGGTCAACTCCAGCATGGCCGGAGTTCACTCACTCCGATGTTGTTAGAACTGCAACAACTTGAACTCGCGTTGCTTTCTACCGGAAGCCGCGCTTGATTTCTCATAAGGAGTGAAATTATGTGGAAAAAGAAAGCTGATGAGGCTCGATTAGCCTGGGAAGCCGCGACCAGGGCCGCTAAGACCTTTGGTGACTCTATCGAATCCAAAGCCGTCCATACGCCGCACGAGCGCGCTAGGCTCGAACAGTTAATTGAATCCGTCAGGGCGGCTAAAGACGAATATGAGCGCCTTTCCAACCTGGCTGAGTTCGAGGATGAACAAGATCACCTCGACTTATCGCGCGGTCGTAAGACCCGCAACGGTTTCCCCGGTATCATCGCCAGCGGTTCTCGTGGCGGCTCCTCGCGGCCATTGATGCTTACCAACATCTTCAAGGCGTCCTTAGCCTCTGGCGGAAGCCTTAGCTCTAACGTGTTCCGCGAGTTCGCCAACGAGGAATTCGACTTTAGCGAGCGCCTGAAAGCCGCTGGCTACCAGACGGAACGGTTCGGCTCGTGGCTCTATCCGCTGGGCGAAGAATATCTGATGGAGCCGGTGAACGAGCTCGGCCAAAAGATGGCCGACTTCAGCCAGCTTCGTAAGGAATTACGCGAGCGTGAGACTATCGCCCCTGATCCCGGTGAGGTCGGATGGTTGCTCAAGAGGAATCCGCAATTCGCCAGTGAGACATTCGGACTTGAGCGTAAGGATATGCTTTTGGGCGATCCCGCCCTCGGCGGCGTGTTCGTTCCGGTCACTCTTGCGAGCCGCGTGATTGACTTCCTGCGCAACCGCTCGGTGCTGATGCGCGCGGGCGCTACTGAGTTTCCGCTGCCGTCGAGCGGAAATCTCACGCTGCCGCGCCTGAACTCCGATCCGTCCTTCGCTTACGTAGACCCTGACACGTTAGTTGACATGGCGACAACCAACATCGGGACAGGCTCCGTGGTTCTCAAGGCTAAGAGCTTGCGAGGCGCGGTCACCGTCCCGAATGACATGATCCGCTACTCGACGCCTGCGGTTGAGTTGCTGGTCAGGTCCGCCCTGGCGAGCAAGGCCGCTGTCGCTGAGGATTTCCAGTTCCTGGAAGGCACAGGCTCCGCCATCGCTCCCAAGGGGATCATCAACTACACGAAGTCGGCGGCGGAGACTCCGACCTCCAACCAGATCACGCTGCACGTCGCAACCACAGTCGGCGCGAACGGCGACACGATCCAGCCTGAAGACATAGCCAAGATCATTGGCCTGTTTTACTCGGGCAACGATACGGACGCGCCAACGGCGTGGATTATGCGGCCGATGCTCTGGGCGGCGATCCAGAACCGCAGGGCCGATGCGGTGTCGGCGGCTGATAGTAAGGGGCCTTTCCTGTTCTCGATTGATCGCGGATCAAACCAGAATGAAATACCGGCGAGCCTGGGCGGGTTCCCGGTTGTGTCGTCTGTGCAGATGAGCGCGAACCGCGTGAAGGGATCGGGCACGAACCTCAACTACATATTCTTCGGTAACTTCCGTCGAATGCTTTTGGGCCGTGCCGGCGCGATCGAGCTTGCGGCGTCTGAGCACGTCAAGTTCTTGCAGGATAAGACCATTGTCAGATGTATCCTGCGGAGTGACGTGGTGTTGGAGCACGAAGAGAGCTTCGTGTTTACAGACACGCTGTTGACTGCGTAATCAGGAGGGCAATGGGAACGCGATATATCTTCATCGAGAACTTGACTGGCGCCGAGATCGGCATGCACGGCGCCGGTCTACTTCATCAAAAAGGTGATGTCGTGGATAACCTGTTGCCCGACGTCGAAAAACTGCTGCTGCTGAAAAAGAAGATTGTGCCCGAATCTGATTTGCAGCAGCAGCAGGCAAAGCAGGCAGAGCAAGCAAAGTCTCGGTTTCCATTCAAACGGGGCAGGGGAGCGCCCGAGAACAAGGCGAGGTAGCGATGGCCTTCACGTATGACCCAAACGACCTGGGTAAGCATCTCAACTGGATTCGCTTGCGGATCGGTGACATTGACACGACCGATCAGCAAATCCAAGACGAGGAGATCAACGCGCATCTGGCGGTCGAGCCTCGGGCTGAATTTGCCGCCGCGAACGTGGCTGAAGCCATCGCGGTGCGCTACGCCCGCGTCGGCGCCGCTGTCGAGAGCGAGACCTATTTGGCGCTCGCGGACGCGATTAGGAAAGAAGCCACGCCGACGTATATCTGACATGGCCGTCTAGCTATGACGTTTCAAGTATTCAATCGCATTTTGCAGTCGTGTGACGTCCTCTTGGAAAAGGCCGATACCAATATTGCAGTTGTTGCAAAGAAGGCCGCGCACTTTGCTTGTGCTGTGGCAATGATCAAGGTGCAACTTTTTTCCGTCGCCATCAGAGCCACAAATGGCGCATCGGCCATCTTGCGAAGCAAAAAGCGCTTCGTATTCGGTCAAGGTGATGCCATACCTTTTCCGCAACAAGTTATCCTTGCCTTTTTCGGTCTTGAGGTACTTCTTGATACGCTTGTGCTGATCTTCTTTACCTTTCTCTGTTTGAGCGTAGGCTTTTCCGTACTTCTTATACTGGAGGCGTCTCGATTTATTGGTGGAATTCCTGCCTATTGCCGTCTTGCGCCAGTTGCTGCTAATCACTTCTTTACATGGCTTACATTTATTCACGTATCCATTGGGGATGTTATGGCGGCGGGAAAACTCAGAGACAGGTTTTGTTTGCTTGCACTGCGAGCAATATTTTTCCGTGATGGTAGGAACCTTTGTCTCATTTGCAGCGGCTTGAACCTGCGCCGCGTGATACACGCGTTGACAAGCTTTGCATTGCGTGCGCAAGCCGTCTTTCGTCCATTTGTCTTTATGGAATTGCCAAAATGGTTTGACGGTATCGCATTTTGGACACCGTTTATTCGGTGGTATGATTCGATCAGTCATGCGGTTCGTACTCCTGTTACGAATAGTGTGATTAGGCTCGACGGGCATTGGCGTGCTCGTTCGAGCCGTTCGTATCTTACCACAAATCAGCCTAAATCATCGCAATTATTTAGTTTACGAAGGCGGGGGCTTTACTTATGAGGGATTGGTGGGATGACGCCGCCGAATTTCTGAAATCCTGGCTCCTGTGGGGCAAGGGATCAGCGCGCGATCAACTACAGGGCCTGCTCTGCGGCGACACGAAAGAGATTAACGTCTTGCCTGTGATTCCGGCTCTGCGGTCGGGCGTGACGCGCACGATTACGAAAGCCTGGATCACGTTTAAGAGTATTGAGACCGCCGCGGACCCGACCGAAAATGCGGCCTTCACTGCGGCGGGCGGCATGCTCTCGATCACGAATGTCGACACGCCTGGGCGCGGTTTCATTTCGAATACTAGTGAGGGATCGCCGGAATTGCGGTTTGACCTGACTGCGGCGAATACGGCGCTTCTGACTCCGCACAAAACTTATCACTGCGCGATACAGGTGAAGATGAGCGATAACTCCCTTTACGAGACTGACCGCTTTACCTTTGACACGCGCCAGCAAGTAACCATTGCCACGACTTGAGGAGGAGACGTGCCCCATCCGAGATCAGCCAAATCGTTGGATTCTCCTTTCGTGCGGCGCGCATTCACGCGCTACCGGCTGGGCGGAGTGGCGTCGGCTGTGATCTCTCGGGCGTGGCTTCGCGTCCTGGGGCCATCCGGCGGCGCGCCTCAGATTCTCGACCCAATCGCGCAACAGAATCGAACCCTTGCCGCGTTCATCCGCATTCAACAATCCTTCGACGTGAAGGTTGCTGATATTCTGAAGGAGACGGCGAGCGGGCGAATCTTCGTAGTCGGCCAGGTGCAACCGGAACCGGGCAAGACGAACCTCTTACACTGTAGCGAAATTCGGGCGCCGATCCCGGATGAATTCAACGCGCAATCTCTAGAGGCTTTCTGGACTCAGACCACAAGCGGTTTCTCGGCGTCGACTGATGGTCCTTCGGAACCGGTATTGCTTCTTTCGACGATGCCAGCGGGCACGCTGCCGAGCGCGGCGAAAGGGAATTATCAGCTTGTCTCTGGTGACTTCGACATATGGGCGCGGGTGAAAACTGATGTCGGATCGGTCGGCAACGTGCGCCATGCGCTGATCGGCGCGCGGAGGCCATCGGATAACCTGGGCTGTTATGTCGGGGTGAGAGACAACGGCGCGACCGGGGAACTGATCCGGCTCGACGAGTACGCGGCCTCGACCCTCGATACGACTTCGGGCCTCGTCGCTTCGCCCGCGACGGCCTATTTCGTCAGGCTCAAGCGAACCGGGTCCCGGTTCCAAACCTTCTTTAAGGCAACGCTTGACCCGCCTGTTCTGGATTCGGATTGGATCGAGATCGCGAACGACCCGGCGACGTCCTTTTCCGGGGTTGAAGATTTGCGCGTCGGGTCCTGGGGCTACACGAACAATTCAAGCGCAGGATCGGCGCTTTGGCATTTCTTGCGGAACTGGACCGGGAAGGGAGACCCCGGCGCCTCGCCTGGTAACCGCTCGGCGTTTTTTACCGGATGGGGCATTGAAGACCCCTCCTTACCGACCGTCGCCACCTTCATTCCTGGATTTCCTAAATTCATCTGTCCCGATGGTCTCGAAGTCACGCTGACAAAATCCAAGATCTCCTATGACACTCAGAGTCATACATCGGGCGGTAGCGTCACTTTTCTTTTTCAGGTTCATCGCGCGGCCGATGGCTGGACTACGCCCAGCAACTTCGGGGGAATCAGTCTTGATAATACGAACAACGCCGCTGCCGTTGTATACACTGTAGATTTTCCTGATGTCGTCTTGGCCCCCAATGACACCATCGTTTGCTTCATCAGCGCGAGGTCGGGCACGGTGAGCGAGCGGACTTTAACTATCGGACTCTTCGGCACACAGAAGCTGCAATAATGCCTAGTGGTACTCTTCGTGCAACTGTATTTGACTCGCCTAGCCCTGATGGCGGTGTGAGCTCTGCTGTTGATAATCCCTCTACGCTGGGCCATGACCCTACTAATGTATTCTCGACTTCTGGGCTTATTTCAAAGACCTGTCGTTGGCGCGGATTTTCGGCGCCGGGCGTACAGATCGTCTCTCTTGCGCTCAAGGCCGACTGGTCCGTTAACGGCTCTCTTTCGGGGGTCTCGGCTGATTCTGTTTTCAGCCTGGAATATAGTCTCGACGGCGGCTCTAATTACACTACTGAGGTTTTGCGTAATGATGTTGTGGCGCCTGACTCCGGTTCTATAAACGTCCCGCTATCTACTGGCCAGGATCTGACGCAGGTTCGCCTTCACGATTTTATAACTGCCGGGGGTTTTGGGGGTAGCGCGAGCTTGACCGCTTCTGTGAGTAACATCCGCATCGAAATGACCTATAACGCGCCGCCGCAGTTTCAAATGTCGAATATGATGTAATTCTATGAATAACATTCAACCCTGGCTTGAAATCGTATTGGTTCTCTTCGGCTCGATCTTCGGCTCATACCTGGCGGTGCGCGTCGAGCTCGCGACGATCAAGGAGCAGGCGAAGGCACAGGGTAAGACGATCGAGGATCACGGCAAGCGAATCGAGCGATTGGAGGGCGTCCACTTCAGGGGGGATTGAATTTTCGATTGCGGGGTGGGGAAGCGGCGGCTATACTGATTGTAATTGATCTCAATCATACTCATTGGTTTGAGACCTCCGATAGATTGGTTGGTTCCGAATAAAAGCCCTTCGGTTGTGAGCGCGACCGAAGGGCTTTTCAATTTTCTTGCCTTTTCCTTCGCCCGGGGGTATAAGACCGCGCCATGAATACTCGGACCATTCTACGCAACAGTTTTGCCTGCCTCTGCCTGCTGCTGCTGCCTGCAATTTGTTTTTCGCAGCAGCAGCAAGCAAGCAAGCAACAGATTCCGAACTCCAACCCTCTCGAAGATAACCCGGCTTTCCGCGACGCCTGGCGCCGGGCATACAAGGACTTCAAACCTCCAGCCTCCTTTTCCAGCCGGAACAAGGCATTGGATGCGATGCGAAACAGCGACTATCTTAAATACGTCGTTTGTTAAACCTTAGCTTGCGTGTATTCGGTTTCACTCGCGTCAATTCCGCCATTATGCCGCTTCTTGTGGTAGCATCGTTTTCAGAATCCGAAGGGGGCTATATGGATATTTCCGCTGATGCTTACATGAATGAGCCCGTGCGATACCCCGCGCTCCAAGTCATAGACTTGAAGGAGGAAGGCGCAAAGGTCGACGACCCGTACCGTAACGTGGTCATTAACCGCGTAAACGGTAGCTGCCTAAGGCTCGCGGTTTTCGACGGGGAGTATCTTTGGCACTATCATCCTAAGTCGGATGAGCTGTTCATCGTTGTGGAAGGATGCCTGGCCATCGACTTGGAGGGCGGGCGGGAGATTCGTCTACACCCATGGGAGAGTGTGACTATCCCGGCGATGACTGTCCACCGCACTCGCGCCATCGGCCGGACCGTAAACTTGTGTTTTGAAGAGTTAAGCGCGGAGACCATTTTTGTAGAACGGGCGGAGGACAGAGGTCACGACTCTCGCTGAAAGAAGGTTTCACCTATAGCTCTATCATTTTCTTTGCCTTTTTCTTCGACCAGGCGTATAAGTCGGCGCCATGAACACTCGGACCATGGCCTTGCCAATGCTTTGCCTGCTGCTGCTGCCTACACCTTCTTTTTCGCAGCAAGCAGCAAGCAATTTCCCGCAATCGAACCCGCTGCAGGATACGTAGGCCGTCCGCGACGAGTGGCGCCGGGCATACAATCTATTAGCAGGGGACACGGATAATTGGAGGCGTGTATGCCAATTGATCCCGACGATCTGCCTGGTTACGTCGTCGAATACTATGGCGGATTGCCTTTTATCAGCGCACCAGCGATCGGATTTTGCAGGATCACGAGGTCTTTCTAAACAGGTGCCCGTATTGCAACTCGCTTGCACGAACACCAACGGCCAAGCAGTGTGGAAAATGCTATAATAGATGGAGGTAAATCGTCACATCGGGTGCTGACCGTCGCCACATCTTTGCGTTCCTTCGGATAGCTGATGAACTTGCGAAATGCCAGGCTGCGCCGACCCCCCGAAGGCATACAGACCATCTACGAGGAGAAGAAATATGAGCATACGACGCTATTCATCAAAGCCTTTGTCCATAAGGTGATAGAGGTAGATGGAAAGAAGAATATAGATAGGCTCCCTTTATTTACTGCCTAGCACAAGGGACAATGGCGCTGGAGCAAACCTGACAAGGACGCTTTCGCGAAGGCGATGGAGTTCATTCAGAAGCAGTTGAAATAGGCTCTCAATCAATGGAGGAGTCGCATGAAAAGTGGAGCCCTGGTTTATCTGAGCCGCGAGATTGATAACGTCCCGCACAGCCGCCGGGATCTGATCTTCGCCATTATCTGCGTGGGTGAGACGGCCTTCGCTATGCTCCATGGCGTCAGATTCCTTTCCGCCTTCTGGAGGTCATTCGTTGTCACCCTTGCCCTCTTCTTTCTCTCCTATCTCGGAAGTCTCATTGTGATCAGAGGGAAGAGATTCAAGGCCCTTTATTCCATAGCGAAGGCCCTTTATTCCATAGCGTTCGTCCTCTATTTTCTTATGCTGATC
>Ga0066903_100002583_pt1 | contig 14278 bp, 12 predicted proteins | sample PanSoiMetaGPlot1_FD_67491 | JGI IMG/M metagenome (GOLD analysis project Ga0066903, IMG submission 67491) | Tropical forest soil microbial communities from Panama analyzed to predict greenhouse gas emissions - Panama Soil - Plot 1 (version 2) | ecosystem: Environmental > Terrestrial > Soil >...
CTGGCGCTGTTCCGATTCGCGATCACCACCATCGGCACATCGGTAAATTCGCTGTTTTCCGTCGCGCGATATTCCTGACTGGAATTGGCGATCCGCCCCTGCGTGTACACGACCATGTCGCCGCGCGGCAGGAACTCTCCCGAAACCTTGATGGCCTGTGTCAACGGGCCGCCAGGATTTGCGCGAATGTCGTAGAGGAGACGCTTCATCCCTTTCGACTTCAGATCGCGCAGCGCATGCTGGATTTCACGATCGGTGTTCTCGCCCCAATCCTGATGACGGATGTAACCAGTCGTCGCGTCGAGCATGAAGTACGCGGGGACGGTGAGAATCTGCACTTCGTCGCGCGTCACCTCGATCGGAATCGGGTCGGTGTAGCCACGACGTTTGATGCTGATCTGGACGATGGTGCCTTTCGGTCCGCGCAGGTTTTTCATCGCCTGATCGGTGGTCCAGCCCTTTGCATCCTGATCGCCAATACGGGAGATGATGTCGCCGCGGCGAATGCCCTTCTTGAACGCAGGCGAGCCTTCGAAGACGCTCGCCGCGGTGATGTCGCCGTTGATCGACTGAATGGTGATCCCGAGACCGTAGTAGCGCCCTTCCTGGCGCTCCCGCATCGCGGAGTATTCCTTCGGGTCGTAGAAGCTCGAATGCGGATCGAGCGTGCCCAGCATGCCGCGAATGGCGCCGTACACGAGCCGGTCCGCGTCGACCGTCTCGACGTAATTCGACTCGATGGTGTTCAGCGCGGTGGCAAACGTCTTTTGATACTCCAGCACCCGATCGTCAGTGGCCAGAGCATCCCGTCCGAAGATGCCGCCAACGAGCGCGGACACAGCGATGACGAACAGCACGGCGGGCATAGCTTTGAGACGTGGCATGATTTTTCATCCTAGCAGATAACTTCCTTACAGGCAAAGACTTCTGGCGATTTTCTCCACGGAATTTCTTGATTCTTCCGCAAAGGGATTCCTATAATTGGTGAACGCTCATCCGCGCGTCCTTTTGAAAGTAGGGAAGTTATGTTTGGTTCGATTGGCATGCCAGAGCTGATCATCATTTTCGTGATCGCTCTGATCATTTTTGGACCCCGAAAACTGCCTGAGCTGGGGCGTTCCCTCGGCAAGAGCATCGCTGAATTCAAAAGGGCTTCCAACGAGCTGAAAAGCACCCTCGAAGAGGAAATCCGGTTGGAGGAACAGCAGCATCAGCGGCAAGAGGCCGCCAAGGCTGCTGCCGGGCCGACGGTCGTCCCCTCGACGGTAGCCGACACAGCCCCCGACGCCGTTCGTCAGAATCACGGCGCCTAGGAAGCGGTTGGTGAATGGCGCTCGTCCCTTTTCCTGGGCCTCAGTCCGGGGCCGTTCAGGTTCCGCCTGACGAGGAAGAAGAACTAACCGGCGGAAAGATGTCGTTTCTGGAGCATCTCGATGAGCTCCGGAAGCGGATCGTCCGTGCATGCCTCGCTATCGCTGGGGGTGTGCTGGTCGGTTTCTTCTTCATCGACAAGATTTTCAAGTTCTTGATGGCGCCGGCCCGCTCGGCGCTGCCGCCTGGGGCTTCGCTGATCTACACGCAGCCAGGCGAGGCGTTCAATCTTTACATCACGGTGTCGCTAATCGCGGGAGTGGTGATCGCGGCGCCGTTCATCATGTACCAGATCTGGATGTTCATCGCTCCAGGCCTGTACTCAAACGAAAAGCGCTGGGCGATTCCCTTCGTCGTCCTGACCACGCTTGGTTTCATCACAGGCGCGGCATTCAACCACTATGTGGCCTTCCCGTTCATCATGATGTTCTTCGCGAGCTTCAATTCAATCGATTTGAAGTTCATGCCGAAGCTCGAGGATGTCTTCGGGTTGTACACGAAGATGCTCATCGGCATCGGAATCGTGTTTCAAATGCCGACCGTCGTGTACTTCCTCGCCAAGATGCGCGTGGTAACGGCACGGTTCCTCGCCAGGAACTTCAAATACGCCTTTTTGCTCATTTTCGTCGTGGCCGCTGTCATCACTCCGACCGGCGATCCGATGACGCAGACGATTTTCGCGGCCCCGATGGTGGCGCTGTATGGACTGAGCATCATCGTCGCGTGGGTCGTCGGCCCAAAGAGCCTCAAAGACGAAGCCTAGGCGTTCCTGATTGAACCCAGGACGCACCACATCGAAATCTCACACTTTCTTTGGCGTTTACGAAGCCGACGCCTGAACCTCAAGCAGCGAACGCCGCTCAGCCGAACCATGACAAACGGTAACGGTTTGACGACACGTACACGTCAGCCGTACTATGGCTCGACTGCACTCATTCGCTCGGAGGTTCATCGCAATGATGACTACGCTTCGCTATTTGGGGTTGGCTGGCCTCTTCACGCTGGTGACCGCAACAGCGAACGCACAAGCTCCAGCGTCGACGACTCAGTCGACGTCCTCCCCATCCGATAGCCAAACGCGACCAGCCTTCACGACGGCTGACGGCGACACCGGCCTCTGGTACGTGCCAACGGCCGAGGTCCTCGCTCGTGGAAAGTGGTCCGCCAGCGGCTACCGCACTTCCTACAACTACGTTCAAGGTTTCTCGAACGTCGCGGACTTTCCGCTGACGTTCGGCGTGGGCGCAGCCAACCATCTCGAGATTTTCGGCGCATTCCATGCGGTCACACGCATCGATCGCGACATCCGTCCGATTTTTACGACGAATCCGGATGTCGGCGGCGTGATCGATCGCTATCCGTTCGTCAACAGCGGATGGACCGGCAGCAAGGTCGGCGATTTCCTGGTTGGCGCCAAAGTCAATCTTCTCAGTGAGACGCGTTCAAAGGCTGCCGCGGTCGCGATTCGCGGAATGGTCAAGCTTCCGACGGGCGACAAAGATGCCGGTGTCAGCACTGGCAAGGCAGACGGATTAGTCGATTTCGTCGTGAGCAAGGATCTTCACGGCGCGGCCGAACTCTCCGGTTACGCCGGAGGCGTGTTTCGCGGAAGCCCCTCCAACGTCCAACTGTCCAACGGTTTCAGATGGGGTGTTGGCGCCGGTTTCCCCAGTCGAGGCCCCGTGCATCTGACGACGGAATACACCGGCGAGAAAGCAGCTCACGACACGGTGACGGTGTCACAGAGTTTGTCCTCGCCGGTCATCCTCGCTACGGACGGATCGATCGCGCCGACGATATCGACACTGCGCAGCTTCAGCGCCGCAACCGTTGGCCTCACGTTCCAGATCCCGAAAGGATTCTTCGTCGGCGCCGCGTCGACCTGGTCCTTCCCGACCAAAGATCGGACGGGTTTTCAGACCGACAGCGATCCAACGGGCGACTTCGTCGATTTCCAGTTCCGTATCGGGTACCACCCTGGCGTGGGCCGCCGGTATGTTCCGCCACCACCGCCGCCGCCGGCGCCGCCAGCGCCGCCCCCTCCACCGCCGCCGGCGAATCGTCCGCCCACGGTTGATATCACGTGCGGTCCGCCCTGTACGGTTGTCTCAGGACAAGCGATTGGAGTGGTGGCGAACGGGCGCGATCCTGACGGCGATACCCTGGCCTATCGCTGGACTGCGCCAACGGGCACGTTCTCGAATCCGACCACGGCCGCGACTCAGTGGACCTCGCCTGCAGACTTCGAAGGGTCAGTGCCGCTGACGGTAACCGTCAATGACGGCAAGGGCGGAACCGCAACGGCGTCGGCCAACGTGACAGTCACCCGGCCGCGCACGCCGGTCGTCGAACTGAACTTCGAAGACGTGTACTTCGACTTCGATCGCTCGACGCTCAGGCCAGACGCACTGCGGCTGCTCGACGATGCCGTCGCCAAGCTGCAAGCGAACCCGACGCGCAACATCGTCATCGAAGGCCATACGTGCAACATCGGAACGTCGGAATACAACCTGGCGCTCGGCGAACGCCGTGCGCGCAGCGTGCAGGACTATCTCGTCTCGCGCGGTGTCGCTGCCAACCGCCTCGAGATCGTCAGCTACGGTGAGGAGCGTCCGAAGTTCGATAACTCGCGCGAAGAAACGCGCCGGCTGAATCGACGCGCGGCGCTCGTCGTCAAGGTTCAGTAATTCGTTTCGGTAGGGGACGGCCGTTGAGGCCGTCCCCTACCGGACGCCCTGAAGGGCGTCGCTTACCTGTTTCCTTGGTCATCAGAGCCTCATCCGGCAAGGAAGTCGACGCGCTTGTCGCTGACCTCTCGTCCGAAAGCGCGATCAAACGCGACACCGCCGTCGCTCGCCTGACTGTCATCGGTCGGCGCGCGGTTGACCGATTGGTCAAGCTCAGCTCGAATTCCAAAGCATCAGCAGCGGGACGTGTGGCGGCCTTTCGCGCCCTCGAGGGCATCGGAGAGCCACGCGCGTTGCAACCTGCCCTTGCGACGTTCGCCGAACCGGATTCGTCGATTGCAGTCGCTGCACTGAACACGGCCCGTGTCTTTCTTCACTCGTCACAAGGGGTCGAGGCACTCGATCGTTTTATCGAAGTGGCGCTCGACCGAAGACGTTCAGTGACAGTGCGAGTGGCAGCGATCCAGGCCCTGGCCGATCTTCCCGAGGCCACCCTCAAGCCAGTCCTGACAGCGCTCAGGGACGACCCTGACGCCGAGATCCGAAACGTTCTGCAACCACTTCCCTCGCGCGCAGTAGTGAATCCGGTCCAGCGCCTGGAAGCTGCCGCGGAAGGGCGCTTGCCTGGCGACCCAGAAGCACTCAAGAGTGCGATCGCGCGGTCGGCGGCTTCAGTTCCCCTGTCGACGCTGCACCAGATCGTCGAGCGCATTCGTCTGCACGAGGGCAGTCTGCCGCGAGAACGTCGCGTCGAGTGGATGAGCACGCGAGCGGCGACGCACGTTGCGCTGGCGCACCGCAACAGCCGTCTCGCGCTCTACGACCTCCGTGAAACGATTGAATCATCACGGGAACGGGTTCCAGTTGAGTTCTTCGCCGCGGTCACGGCGATCGGCGACACGACCTGTCTGGAACCGATTGCGACTGCGTACTCACGCGCGAGGGACGACTGGTCGCGGCGGCAGCTCGCGGACGCGTTCCGAGCCATCATCGGCCGGGAGAAGCTCACGCGCAGGCATGCGGTGGCGAAGAAGATTGAAAAACGCTGGCCGGGATCGTGGGAAGCACTCACCCGTTAAAGACGCTCACCACAATGGACGCAAAGGACAACGTTCTTCAGTACGCCTTCGCGAACCACGCCTCGGCAATCGCCGGCGCATTGCACCGTACACACCCGTGGGCGGGCGCTGCTCGGTCGATCGGCATATTCCGAATCGTGGCCTGCGTATCGGTTTTGATTTGCGCTTCGCAATCAGCCGAGCCGCACCACGGCGCGATGACGAACCCCGGACGGCCCTCCATCGCTTCCTTGAACGCCTGATAGTCGTTCACGCGGATCGTGTGTTCTTCGCGGAACTGGCGCGCGCGCTCGAGCAGTGTCCGCTGCACGTCGTTGAGCAGCTCGCGCAGTTTGTCGGCGAGCCCGGCCATCGGCACACTCTGCTTCTCCCGCGTGTCGCGCCTGGCGATTAACACCGCTGACTTCTCGATATCCTTCGGCCCGATTTCGAGCCGAAGCGGGACGCCTCGGAGCTCCCATTCGGCAAACTTCCAGCCGGGCCGCTCGTCTCGCTCGTCGAGCGTCACGCGAAGACCCGCCGCTGCCAGCTCCTGCTGAATCTCTTTGGCGCGCGGCAGAACGGTTTCGCGCCAATTCTCGCGGCCGATCGGCACGACGACGATCTGATACGGCGCCACAGCGGGCGGCAGCACGAGGCCGCTGTCGTCGCCGTGGGTCATGATCACACCGCCGATCAGGCGCGTCGACACACCCCACGACGTTCCCCACACGTGCTGAACCGACTTATCGCGCGCCTGGAAAACGATCTCGAATGCCTTCGCAAAATTCTGTCCCAGGTTGTGCGATGTACCCGCCTGAAGCGCGCGGCCGTCACCCATGAGCGCTTCGATCGAGTACGTACGCAGGGCGCCGGCAAATTTTTCACTCTCGCTCTTGAGGCCTTTCACGACCGGCATGGCCAGCACCGATTCGGCGAGCTGCCCGTAGAGGTCGAGAATCATCCGCGTTTCCGCTTCGGCTTCCTCTGCGGTCTCGTGCGCGGTGTGCCCTTCCTGCCAGAGAAATTCGGTGGTCCGGAGGAAGGGGCGCGTCACCTTCTCCCAGCGCACGACATTCGCCCACTGATTCACGAGGATCGGGAGGTCGCGCCATGACTGCACCCATTTCGCGTACATCGTTCCGATGATGGCTTCCGAAGTCGGCCGGACGACGAGCTTCTCTTCGAGCTCCTCTCCTCCACCGTGCGTGACGTAAGCCACCTGCGGTGCAAACCCCTCGACGTGCTCCGCCTCCTTGTTGAGCAAGCTCTCGGGAATGAAGAGCGGAAAGTACGCATTGACGTGCCCGGTCCGTTTGAATTCGCGGTCGAAGGCCTGCTGGATCAACTCCCAGATCGCATAGCCGTAGGGCCGAATCACCATACAGCCCTTGACCGGTGAATAGTCGGCGAGCTCGGCGCGCCGGACGACGTCGAGGTACCAACGTGAAAAATCCTGCGAGCGCGGCGTGATCTCGGTCACGAAACTTTCCGTTTTCTCTTTGGCCATAATTTGTCAGAAGGTCCGGCGGTCCGGACGTCGAATAAAGACACGTATTAGCCGCCGAGCACGCAGAACTCGCAGAGCCAAGGATCTCTGCGCTGTCTGCGAACTCTGCGGCCAATTTAACGATCGATCTTATCCACAAGATGAACCCGCCAGTGTAGATCGTCGCGTGCCGGAAAATCTTCCCGGAAGTGGCCGCCGCGGCTCTCCTCGCGCCGAAGGGCGGCGCGGGCGATCAGTCGTGCAACCGTCAACAGGTTGAACCGCTTCCAGGCTTCCGCATGCGCAGTACCGCGATTCATCGCCTCTCGCGTTTCTGCGTAGGACCGATCGAGTTCCGCGACGGCCTCCGAAAGGCCGCCGCGGGTTCGGAACAAGCCTGCGCCACGCCACATCAAGGCGCGAATAGCCTCGGTCTCCTGCAGAGACTCAGGGCTCGCGCCTTCGCCAGAGCTACGGCGGAGACGAGGGACTCCGCTCGCCTCTCCGAAGCTCGAGGTCACCTCGCCGAGTGAAGGCGACGACTTGGGGCTCATCTTCCACCCTCGATCTTCTCGCAGAGGAGCAGCTGCGGCCGGCTGCTGCATCGCGTGGCCAGCGCGAGCACCAAACACCAATCCCTCGAGGAGGGAGTTGCTGGCGAGGCGGTTTGCGCCGTGAACGCCGGTGCACGCGGTCTCGCCCGCGGCATAGAGTCCGGGCATCGACGTCCGCCCCCACTCGTCGGTCTCAACACCGCCCATGAGATAGTGCGCCGCCGGACCGACCGGAATGCGGTCGGTCGCGATGTCGATACCGACCTGTCGGCACATCGCCGCAATCGTGGGAAAGCGGTTCCGCACGCGTTCCGGATCCAGGTGCGCGAGCGTCAGAAATACCGGCCCGCCGGTGGCCTCGGATTCGCGCACGATCCCGCGAGCCACCACATCGCGCGGCGCGAGGTCGCCACCGGGGTGGTATTTCTGCATAAACGTCTCACCGTGCACGTTGATGAGCCGGGCACCTTCGCCGCGCAGCGCTTCTGAAATCAAAAACCGCGGCGCACCTTCTTTTTTCAACGCCGTCGGATGAAACTGCACGAATTCGAGATCCGCCACGCGGGCGCCCGCATTGAATGCCAGCGCGATCCCATCGCCGGTCGCGACCGCCGGATTGGTGGTCTCGCTGAAGACCTGCCCTGCTCCTCCGGTCGCCAGGAGCACCGCGGAGGCCGCCGCCAGGCGGCGGGCACCGGACTGATCGAAAAACCACACGCCGGCCACACGACCGTCTTTGACGCGCAGGTCGGTGACGAACGCGTGGTTAATCGTCGTGACAGAACCGAGCGGGCGAACCTGCCCCCACATGGCACGGCCGATCGACCGGCCGGTGGCGTCGCCCGCGTGCAGGATGCGTCGCACGCTATGCGCGGCTTCGAGCCCGAACGCCAGCTCTCCGTGCTCGTCGCGATCGAAATTGGCGCCCCAGGAAATCAGCTCGCGCACGTAGCGCGGTCCTTCCTCGACCAGCACTCGCACGGCGTGCGCATCGCACAATCCGTCGCCCGCCTTGAACGTATCCTGCGCATGCTGTTCGGGGCTGTCGCCTGGGCCAAGAGCCGCGGCAATGCCGCCTTGTGCGTAGCCGGTATTGCTTTCGGCTGGATCGGCTTTGGTCAGAATCAGCACGCGGCCCGCCGGCGCGAGCGCCATGGCGGCCCGCAACCCGGCGATCCCGCTGCCCACGATCACGTAGTCATAGACGTCTGTCGGACTGGAGGCCAATCTGTGGATGTTATCCTAGTGACTTAAAAATTCGGAATTTTCGAATGAAGAATGAAGAAGCGGATGCGTGAATTTTAGTTCTTAATTTTTAATTCTCAATTCTTAGTTACCCGTAACCCATGGAGCCCTTCCGCATCAACGTCACGACGCCGTCCCGTCAGTACGCGATCACGCTCGCGGATGGAGTGCTCGATCGGCTCGCACGCATTCTCGACGAAGCCAAATTGCCAGCGCGCCGGTTTGTCGTCTCGAGCCCCGTCGTCTGGCGGTTTCACGGTCAGCGATTTGCACGTGCCGCTTCGGCAGAGTCGATCATCGTGCCCGACGGCGAACGGTACAAGCAGCTGTCAACTGTTTCACGGGTCTACGACGCGTTGATTCGCGCGAACGCCGATCGCGCCTCCACGCTCATCACGTTCGGCGGCGGCGTCATCGGCGATTTGGCTGGATTCGCGGCCGCGACGTACTTGCGCGGGATCGCGCTGGTGCATGTGCCGACGACGCTGCTCGCCCAGGTCGACAGTGCCATCGGTGGAAAAGTCGGCGTCAATCACGCATTGGGGAAGAACCTCATCGGAGCGTTTTATCAGCCACAGGCCGTGATCATCGATCCCTCAGTGCTCGGCACGCTGCCGCGGCGCGAATTTCGCGCGGGCCTCTATGAAGTCATCAAATACGGAATGACGTCGAGTCCGTCGTTGTTCGATCGAATTGGCCAGGAGCGCAAAGCCATCTTTGCCAGACAGCCAGACATGCTGGCCGCGGTGATTGGAGAATCGTGCCGCATCAAGGCCGACGTGGTCGCCGCCGACGAGAAGGAGTCAGGTCTTCGCCGCATCTTGAACTTCGGCCACACGGCGGGTCACGCTCTCGAGGCGGTCACGAAGTATCGGCGGTATCGTCACGGCGAAGCGGTTGCGTACGGCATGCTGGTCATTGCCGATCTGGCGGTCGCACGCGGAGCGCTGGCAGAACGCGATCGCAAGGCGCTGGCTGATCTCATCGCCAGCCTCGGCCCGCTGCCACCGATCTCCGATGTCCCGATCGGACCCATGATCGACGCTATGCAGCACGACAAGAAGATGGTTGCTGGCCGCTTACACGTCGTGCTTCCCACCGCCATTGGAGCCACGACCATCGTCGACGATGTCACTGAGAAGGAAATGAAGAAAGCGCTCGAACGCGTCGGCTTCAGGAAATCTGGTACTCCTTCAGCTTCGCCTGCAGCATCTTGAAACTCACCTGAAGGATTTCCGCGGCAATGCCGGCATTGCCTGAGGCTTCCTTCAGCGCCTGCGTGATCTTCCGACGTTCCATATCGACGAGCACTCGCCGTGACGCTTCCGCCATGGTTCCCGATAAATCGATATGGGACCAGGGATCGTCGTCTTCCGACTCGGCCACCACCTGAGGGGTGTGCGCCGATAGATTGAGATGGCGCGCGTGAATGGTGTCGCCTTCAGTCAAAATGACCGCGCGCTCGATACAATTCTGAAGCTCGCGCACGTTCCCACGCCATGAATACGCCAGCATCTCGTCGATCGCGGATGGTGCCAGTGCGAGCGTCTTCTTGTTCAAGTCGCGGCAGAAGCGCTCGATGAAAGTCCGCGCGAGCATCTGGATATCACCCGGCCGCTCTCTGAGCGGTGGAATGGAGATCGGAAAGACTGACAAGCGAAAATACAGATCCTCGCGATACTGTCTTGCGGCGACCGCCGCTTTCAGGTTCCGGTTGGTGGCCGCCACGACGCGGACATCGACCTGAATCGAGGTAATCCCGCCGACACGATCGAAGCGCCGCTCCTCCAGGGCGCGAAGAATCTTTGCCTGTAGCGTCAGCGGCAATTCGCCGATTTCGTCGAGGAACAGCGTTCCACGATGTGCGAGCTCGAACTTCCCCGGCTTGCGGGTCGCAGCTCCGGTAAATGCGCCCTTCTCGTAGCCGAAGAGCTCGGTCTCGAGCAGGTTCTCTGGAATTGCGGCGCAGTTAATCGCCACGAACGGACCTTCGGCACGGGCACTGAGCACGTGGAGCGCCCGCGCGAACAGCTCCTTGCCGGTCCCGCTTTCACCCTCGAGCAGCACCGTGGTATCGGTGGCGGCGGCTCGTTGCAGCGCCAGCGTGACCTGCTTGAGTTTCGGATCGTCGCCGATGATTTGCGGGGCGCCACGGCGCGACGCCAGTTCTTCCTTCAACAGCACATTTTCAGCGGCAAGTCTCCGCAGCGAGAGCGCGCGCTCGACCATGAGGAGGAGATGATCCGGATCGACCGGTTTGGCGAGAAAGTCCAGCGCACCTTCCTTCATGGCGGTGACGGCGTCCTGAATGCTGCCGTACGCGGTCATCACGATGACCGGAAGCTCGGGGTCGAGCTCCTTTGCTGCGCGCAGAACGCCGAAGCCATCGCCGGTGGGCAGCCGTAGGTCTGAGAGCACCACGCCGGGGCAAGTGGTTCGGAGCGCCTGGGCGGCTTCAGTCTGATCGCGCGCCTCGATGACCGTGTGGCCGTGCGCTTCGAGCGCAAGGCGCAGCATGGCGCGCAGCGAGTCTTTGTCCTCTACCAGGAGGATGGGGGGATCGGTCGAACGGCGAGGCACGACAACCTAACGAAGCCAGCCAGGCGGCACACTGGCGTGGCGCGCCTCTTCCTCGAGGTTCCCGATGGCGTCTTTGTCTTCTTCGATCTGCTTCCGCAACCGGCTGAGCTCGGACACCGCCTTTTCACGATCATCAGCAATCATCGCGCGTTGCGCGGGATCGTCCTTAGCTGAGAAATCCGCAGTGAGCGAATTGATGCGCGTCTGAATCGCCTCGGCATACATGCGATCTCGCTCCAGTTGTTCGTTGAGCGCCCGCATCTTGCCGCCCCAGTACTCCTGATTCTTTTCCTCGCCCTCGCCGCTCGCCTTCGCGTCCTTGGCGGCCGATTTGTCGGCGGCTTTTCCGTCGCCCTTCGCTGAATCCGCCTTGGCGTCGGTCTTTGCATCCGCCGGCTTCTTATCGGCTGACGAAGATGCGTCCGCGGGCGCGGCCGCCGGATCCGGATCTCCAACGGGTTTCAGATCGCCGTTGGTGTAAACCTTGGTCGAGCTCCTGGTCGTCTGCCGGCGCTCGCCCTCTTTCTTGGCCACGTCGGCAAGCGACTGGGCATGAAGTGGCGCGAAGGATCCGGCAGCAAGACTGAGCAGTGAAACGAAGGCAAAGATTCGCATGGCTTTACGTACTATCGGTGGATCTCAGCTCCACGCCAGTCCCTGCAATTACCGCACTTCTCTCCATGAAAGAACGCGCAACTCTGTAGAAGGTTGCCCGCCCGGATCTGCTGACGGGATTGTGAGCCGGGCGATGGTTGCTTCAACGACTTTGTGCGCACCGCGCGGGCCGAACGCCTCTCCGCGCACTACCACAATGCCGTTCCCCGGATTGGGACTGTTCGCGGTCGTCAGGCCGTCAACTGACGGGTTCCCGTCGTTCTCGGAAGGGTCGTCGCCAACGAAAGCCAGAACGTAGAACATCGAGCGAACGGTCGCCGGACCGAGCGCGTTCGCCAACGGACCGTACGCAAACAGCGTCCAGCGTGGATTGTTGGCACCCCACGGACGAGCGGTTGTGACCGCCGCTACTTCCGCGTCGGAACAGACACCGACTTTCTGACAATTCGCCAGATTGGTGATGCCTCCGAGATCAATCGTCGATCCGTCCGCGAGCGTGCGACTGCCCGACGGCAAGCCGTCAGCGAACGATGACGCCACATTGCCTGCGAGGACCGGCGTCCAGTCCGCCTGATGACGCAGATCCGCGAGCGCTCGTTCGATTGCCGCGTCCGCCGCATACGTGGCCTCGTGCGCCGCCCGGAAGTTTGCCGCAATGGCCGTTTCGGACGATGAGAGAAGAATCAGCGCGCCGCCAAGCGTCAACATCAGAGTCGTCGACATGACGGCAATGATCACAGCGACTCCCTGTTCTCGACTCAGGCGCCTCACCATGCCCTTCACCGCCCGAGATTCAAATTGCGAGGCGACACATCGAAGCGAATTTCCCGATCAGGCAGCAACCGGTGAGCGCTCGTCGACGTGCCTGCGCGAGCAAACAGCGGCCCGGCGGGGCCGCGGAGCGCGGCGGCCGCTGATTCGACGCGTAACGTGACCGCGATCCGGCGGACTCGCAACAGGTCTGCGTCGAACCGGTTCGGGTTGACTCCGTCCGGACACCATGGACCGTCGGTGAGCGTCCCCGAACTCAGGGCCACCAAGATCGTTCCCCCGCCGAGCATTGGAAGCGCAGATGCCGGAACAGGCGTACCGTTCCCCGCGAAGACACAGTTATCACCAGACGCCTGCGGCCTGGGCCCGTACGTCGTCCAGGGCCCAACTGGATCGGTGAGGGGCCGGCGAATCGCCGGCGGATCGGGATCCCCAAAATATTGAAACGACAGGCCCACCACGTGATCGACGACCGGTGCGTCGGCTGCTCCGTCCCCGTCGTAGCGCATCAACTGAAAGGTGTCAGTGGCGGGATCCGATTTGAGGAAATATGTCCGGCTCGTGGCCACCGCGATTCGCCCAATGTTTGCAGCGTACGTCTTAGTAGAGTCGCGCATGTTGTGCTGAAGGTGGAGACCGGCCGCATCGACCCTCGTGACGGTGTACGTATCGTACGCGCCGGTGTCATCGAACGCGACGACTGTGGTGTTTGGCCGAAAGCCGCAGTTTGGATCTCCGGCAGGACAACCAGGATCACTGTTGACGACAACCGTGGACGATGAGGCCGGGAGCGGCTGAGCGATGGTGGTTTGCTGCGCGCCAGCATCGATCGCAAGCAGCGTAATCGTTGAATTCTTGAACGAGCCGGCCGGATCGGCATTTCTTCGGCCTTGCCGCAGCGGCAGAACCGGCGCAAAGAAATCGGTCAGCGGTCCTGGATTCGCGCCCTGATCGAAACCGCTCCCTGCACCCAGCAAATCGTGGGAGAGCGCATCGGTCGCCACACGCAGACGCTGCTGCAAGTCGGCGGTTTCCGGTTCAACGCGAAAGGATCCGTGTGCCGGATTCAGCGCCTGGAAGACAGAGGACATCACAATCAGCATCAGACTGACGGCCACGAGTAACTCGACGAGTGAAAAGCCGCGTTCGGCCGGTCGGAGTGAGACAGACATCATCCTGCCCTCCGTGTTTTGATCGTGACGATTTGAGCGCCAAGCGTCCGCGCGTCAGTTCCTGCGGGATCCGCGCGGCCTTTCCACGAACGTGGAAAGGCTGCGACTTGCAGCACTAACGTGTCGGGATCTGACGGGATTGGCTCAACCGACCAACGGCGAATGTAAACCGTTCCGGGAAGCGGGCCGTCTCCAGTCCCGAGGGAACGGCCGTACTCGTCAAGAAAGTCGCACGCTCCGGGAATGTCTGCGCTCAAAGACACGTCGCCTTGTTGACTGAGATCAGCCCCCAGGCTTCGCAGTTCCTCGATCTTTTGCGTCGCAAGAATGGAAGCGAACGACGAGCGGCGAGCGTCGGCGTTCGCCTGCGACGCGATCACAAACAGTTGCGCGAGCGCCGTCAGTGCAACCGCGATGATCGAGATCGCAGTCACCGTTTCGACCAGCGTGAATCCTCGCGTGTCCATGGCCGCTGACTGATAGCAATGGGCGCGCCACTATCTGCTGCGTGGGTCGAACACGGTTTTCATACGAAAAAAGGAAGAAGGACCAGAGACGTTCCTGCAACCGATTGCAGAAACTGCCGTGTGGACAGGATCAAGGCGATGAAGAATTCGCCGCTGAATGGGACGCCGTAGAGGACGTCCCCTACAGGAGTTCCACCCGTCGCCTTTGGCTTTAGCCGAGGCCTGTAGCCCAAAGCCTAAAGCCTAAGACACCGGCAGCGTGATGCGCA
>Ga0066903_100002584_pt1 | contig 14276 bp, 12 predicted proteins | sample PanSoiMetaGPlot1_FD_67491 | JGI IMG/M metagenome (GOLD analysis project Ga0066903, IMG submission 67491) | Tropical forest soil microbial communities from Panama analyzed to predict greenhouse gas emissions - Panama Soil - Plot 1 (version 2) | ecosystem: Environmental > Terrestrial > Soil >...
GCCCGACGCCGTTGTTTTTCCCAAGGCGGAGGGTGGTGCCAGCGTCGTGCATCTCGATGCCAAGCTTACGGCGCGCGAGGCGATTGCCGGCGTGCCCGAAGGACAGATCAAGATCCTCGCGCAGGCAGTCGAATCATCCGCCGGACTCTTCGCCGCTGGTACATTCCGTGGTGCAAGCTCACGCCTTATCGGATTGACCTGGGGACCCGAAGACCTGTCGGCCGAATTGGGCGCTGAATCCAATCGTGATGCGCAAGGCGAGCTGACCGAACCCTACCGCCTCGCGCGGTCAATGTGCATTTATGCCGCTGCAGCGGCGAAGCTGCCGGCCATTGAAACTGTCTATGTCGACTTTCGGAATTCGGAGGGCCTGCGCCGCGATACGGAAGCCGCCCGCCGCGACGGCTTCACCGGTCGTCTGGCCATTCATCCGGCTCAGATACCGGTGATCAATGAGGTGTTTACGCCAACTGCGGCACAGGTCGAACAAGCCAAGGCCGTGGTCGCGGCATTCGCTGCGCAACCAGGCGCGGGCGCGGTCGGCGTCGACGGCAAGATGTACGACCGGCCTCACCTCGCGCGCGCACAGGCTTTGCTCGCGCGTCACAAAACGTAGCGCCTATTTCGTCCGGTACACTGTCTCAGGATCGAAACGCTTTTCCGCGTCGCGAAATTCGAGTGTTACCGCTCCGGTCTTGCCAAGCGGCACCGCACGATAAAAACAAGAGCGGCGGCCGGTGTGACATGCGCCACCACCTTCCTGCTCGACTTTCAGCCAGAGCGCGTCTTGATCGCAATCGACGCGTAACTCAATGACCCGCTGCACGTGGCCGGACATCTCACCTTTTTTCCAAAGGGCCTTCCGCGATCGGCTGTAATACCAGGCCTCCCCGCTCGCGATGGTTTTCCGAAGTGCCTCCTCGTTCATGTGCGCGACCATCAGCACGTCACCCGATTTGGCGTCGGTCACAACGGCGGTAACCAGCCCATCGGCGTCGAGTTTGGGAGCAAAGGCCAAGCCTTCTTCGATGTCATGCGTTTGATTGGCCAAATCGGGTAATCCTGAGTTAGGAGCGGCGCGAGCCATCACAAGTCGGCTACAGCCGACTTGTGAACTTTAATATCCGATGTCGGGTATACCCGACATCGGTGGGTGATCGGCCTGGTCAGTGACTGCCATCCTTCGAAGCGCGGTCCCTGGCGCGCACCCGGGAGAGACCGGGAAATTCTTCAGAACAACGCGTGACAGAAAATTACCGCTGCCCAGCGCGCAGCATGGTCATGAAACGAACCTGCTCGCCGGCGTCGTCTCGGAACGCCCCAGTGAATTGCGTGGTCACCGTGAGAGCGCCCGGCTTCTCCACTCCACGCAGCGACATGCACATGTGCTCGGCTTCGATCATGACCGCCACGCCGCGCGGCTTCAGGATCTCGTCGATCGCAATCGCAACCTGCGACGTCAGATGTTCCTGCGTCTGCAGGCGCCGGGCATAGACGTCAACCAGTCGTGCAAGCTTCGACAGCCCAACAACACGATCCACCGGCATATATGCGACATGGGCTTTGCCATAAAACGGCATCATGTGATGTTCGCAGTGCGAATTGAACCCAATGTCGCGCACCAGCACGAAATCATCGTAACCGCCCGTCTCCGTGAACGTGCGGTCGAGGACTTCCACCGGACACTCGCGGTACCCTTGGAAGATTTCTTCATAAGCGCCGATGACGCGCTTGGGCGTCTCCAGCAGACCTTCGCGACCGGGATCGTCGCCGGCATAGGCGATGAGCGTGCGTACCGCTGCTTCTGCCTGCTCGCGCGAGGGCCGCGGCTCAACCGGTGCGGGCGCGGCCCGCACATGTTCTGACAGGCCTTGCTTCGGCCACGGCTTTACGTTGGTCGTATTTTTCGCGTCCATGACGGGTCTCTCCGTTCGACCGGCACGCAAGGCGCCGGGGGTGTCACCGGGTTGGCCGCGTCAGTTAACCGGTCCGGACCGACTTGATCCGATTTGGGCGCCTGGACGCTGCATTCCCAATCGACAAGCCAAAGATGGCCTGCCTGGCGGCAAAAGAACCTCTTAGCGCCGCCATCTCAGCCCCTATATATTGTTTTACCACGCAGAGGCAATCTTCGGAAAAACGTCAATGCTTAACGAGGTTTACAACACGAAGATTCTGGACCTGGCGGGCAACATTCCCCGCTTGGGCCGCTTGTCTGCGCCCGACGCTACGGCCACCGCCCATTCAAAGCTCTGCGGCTCAACTGTCACCGTCGATCTCAAGATGAACGGCGACGAGGTCGCGGATTTTGCGCACGACGTGAAAGCGTGCGCGCTGGGCCAAGCCTCGTCCTCGATTATGGCGCGCCATGTGATCGGGGCAAAGCCTGCAGAACTCCGTGAGTTACGTGAAACAGTTCGCAAAATGCTGAAGGAGAATGGCCCTCCTCCGAGCGGCAAATGGGCCGAGATTGCCGTGCTTGAACCGGTGCGCGACTACAAGGCACGCCACGCGTCGACCCTGCTTACCTTTGATGCGGTGGTTTCGGCCCTCGACCAGATCGAGGCCAAATCAAATGGTAAGCGCGCTCAAGCTGCCGAATAGTCTATTTCGCCGCCGCCAAGCCGCCCGTCTTCGCTCTCTGCAGTTCAGCTCGATCCCCAACTGGCTTGTTGCAGCCAGCGGACAACCGCGGAAGGTTCTGTGTAGCACCGGTATTGCCAATGCGGATCCCGGTCGCGAGCTGTCCAGTTTCCGTCTTGATCAACATCGAATGGCTCCCAGGGGCTCCGAAGGCGCTGATCAGCGCAACAGGTACACGGCCTGCCGCGTAGGTCACAAGCTCCTCGGGAGAACTCTTGCGCTCCGAAGACACAACCTTGAGCGTCGCGGAATTGCTCCCCACCCGCAAACTGATGGCGTTGAGCGCGTTGGGCAGCGGCTTTTGCTCGCCGCTATGACGGCGCTCCAAATAACTCACGTCATAGCCATCGCCGCCGGCTACACAGGCGACGACCAGATCAAAGCTGCCGATTTCTTCGCCCTCTACCGTGAGCGGATGGCGCCTGGCCAACGTCGCAACGCCCGACCGGTCGACCAGAGCCCATCGCTGCTCGCTTATTGCCGTCGACCGCACACCATTGGTCATCCGGGGCGTTGGTTGCGACACGGTCGTCGTGGCAGAAGAAGTCGCAACGGCAGCGGCAACTGGTGCGTCGGGTTCGTCCGTCGTCAGTCGCGTGCGTTTTAATTCATCGCGCGAGAGGGCGTGCATCGGTTCCCATGGCGGGATGCGGAGCGCCAGGTCGAGCAGATCGACGGTTGCGCCCATTTCCGCCGTGTATTGCGCGAGCCGCCCAATGTCGCGTTGGACCAGTACGAGATCTTCAGCCGAATAGCTGGCAGCGGTCGGATCCTCGCGGCGATCGCCCAGCCAAATCTGGTGCACCATCACCCGCGCGTCCAACGGGACGGATCGCTGCACACCGCCAAGCAGCACGAAGGCGCACATCGACTCGCAGTCGGCGTTGGGCGAGAGCTCGGCGCGTGGATTGTCTTTACCGTTCGCAGGAAGATCAACGAGCCGACCGACGGTGGTGGCGAGTTTCAGGTTCCGGATTTGACGTCCCAGGGCAATGGCGCCGAGCACGGAGCCGCCATCGGAATCGATAGCAATTGTCGCACCGGCCAGATCATGGCTTTGCGCAAAGACCAGGAAATGTCGTGGCGTATCCGCGGTAATCGCGCCGGCCGCCGAGACGAAAACCTTGCAGTTGCCTCCGCACGCTTCGACAGGACCCTGCGCGCGGAGTTCGAAACGCATCGGCAATGAACGATCGGAGGCCGCCTGAACCATTGCTGGCAACAGCAAGAGCGGCGGCGCCAAAGCGAGCGCGATAGCCAACGAACGGGACTGGTTCATTCTCCCCCTGTCTCGCCACTTGGCCCTTTCTTTTGCGTGGTTTTCCCACGTTCTGGCTGGACCTAAGCAGCGCCTGAATACCCCCGGCGTAGTTGAGTCTTAATGCAGTTGCGAGATTCGGGTCTAGTGTAAAAAAGTCGCTATCACAGCTAAAGTCCAAGTAGTTCCATTGGCTTGGGCCTCTTATGGAACTTTCAGCGCCTAAAGCTTGACAGGAACTCGTATTTGGCGATGCCTGAAAACGCGGCCCAACCCAGCGGCTTAGGCCGATTGCCTCGTCTCGCCGGACGAGGACTGGTCAAACTTTATCGCATTACACTTTCACCGCTGCTCGGCCCGCGCTGTCGACATCTGCCGACCTGTTCCGACTACGCGGATGAGGCGATTGGTCGCTTCGGCCTATGGGCCGGCGGATGGATGGCCTTCGCCCGCATCCTGCGTTGCCATCCTTGGGGAACGTCGGGCCTGGACTTCGTCCCGCAGAAGCTTCCCGACAGCACGCGGTGGTTTTTGCCGTGGCGCTACGGGCGTTGGCGAGGCGTCAATGAAACGCCTCGCGCCTAGTTGCACCGCGCGATTGGCCTGCTATATCGAGTTCCACGCTTACCTGCGTTCGTAGGCAGCGAGTGAGCACAGGAGACCCTATGGTCGCGTTGACCTTCCCCGACGGCGCACGCCGCGAATACCCCACAGGCACAACCGGTCTCGACATCGCGAAGGGCATTTCGCCATCGCTGGCGAAGCGCACCGTGGCCATGGCGCTCGACGGCACCCTCGCCGATTTGAGCGATCCGATCGATCGCGATGCCAAAATCGAATTCATTTCCCGAGAGGATCCGCGCGCGCTCGAATTGATCCGCCATGATGCGGCTCACGTACTTGCCGAAGCGGTTCAGAATTTGTGGCCCGGCACACAAGTGACCATCGGGCCAGTGATCGAAAACGGCTTTTATTATGATTTCGCCCGGAACCAGCCCTTCACACTGGAAGACCTGCCAGTGATCGAAAAGAAAATGCGCGAGATCATCTCGCGAGACAAACCATTCACGAAGGAAGTGTGGTCGCGCGAACAGGCGAAGAAAACGTTCCGCGACATGGGTGAGGCTTTCAAGGTTGAACTAATAGACGCCATCCCCGCCGACCAGCAGATCAAGATCTACAAGCAGGGCGACTGGTTCGATCTTTGCCGCGGCCCCCACATGACGTCGGTTGGCCGGGTCGGAAATGCGTTCAAGCTGATGAAAGTGGCCGGTGCCTATTGGCGTGGCGATTCAAGGAACCCGATGCTCACGCGTATTTACGGGACCGCTTTCGCCAAGCAGGAAGATCTTGACGCCTATCTCAAACAGATAGAAGAGGCCGAGAAGCGCGATCACCGCCGGGTCGGACGTGAGATGGATCTTTTCCATTTCCAGGAAGAGGCACCCGGCTCGGTATTTTGGCACGCCAAGGGTTGGACTCTTTTCCAGGCCCTCGAGAACTACATTCGCCGCCGTCAGACAGCCGCCGGCTACGTCGAGGTCAATTCTCCGCAGCTCATGGACAAAGTGCTGTGGGAGACGACCGGCCACATCCCAACTTATTCGGACATGATCTTCTTGACCCAGAAACGCGAGGAAGATGAGCGCGTTTACGCGGTCAAGCCGATGAACTGCCCCGGTCACATTCAAATCTTCAAGAATGGGTTGCGCAGCTATCGCGAGCTTCCGGTAAAGATTGCCGAATTCGGCAAGGTCCACCGCTTCGAGCCGTCGGGCGCACTGCACGGGCTCATGCGTGTTCGGGCCTTTACGCAAGACGACGCGCACGTCTTCATCAGCGAAAGTCAGATCGCTGAGGAAACACTCAAAATGAATGACCTAATCCTCTCAATATATGAGGATTTCGGCTTCTCTGACGTACGCATCAAATTCTCCGACCGGCCGGACAAGCGCATCGGTGAGGACGCCGTGTGGGACAAGGCGGAATCCGCACTCATGGCGGCGCTAAAGGCGTCGGGCCGGCCGTGGGCCCTGAACAAGGGTGAAGGTGCTTTCTACGGACCGAAGCTCGAATATGTCTTGCGCGATGCCATCGGCCGCGATTGGCAATGCGGCACGGTGCAGGTCGATCTCAATCTCCCGGGTCGGCTTGGCGCCTTCTATATTGATGAGCACTCAAACAAGGTCACCCCGGTGATGCTCCACAGGGCCATGTTCGGCTCGCTCGAGCGCTTTACCGGCATTCTGATCGAGCACTATGCAGGCCATCTGCCGCTTTGGCTGTCGCCGGTCCAGGCGGTGATCGCAACTATCACCTCAGACGCGGACGGTGTTGCGCGCGAAGCGATCGAAGCGGCGCGAAAATTCGGCCTGCGCGTCGAAGCCGATCTGCGCAACGAGAAGATCAATTATAAAGTACGTGAGCATTCGCTTGCCAAGGTCCCTGCTCTGCTCGTGGTCGGCAAAAAGGAAGCCGCCGAACGTACGGTTTCTATTCGGCGGCTGGGCAAGGAAGGCCAGCAAGTCATGTCTCTCGATGCAGCGCTCGCTGCACTTGCCGACGAAGCGGTGCCGCCCGATGTTCGACGATTGAAGACAGCTGCCTAAGGTTTAGCGGCCGCCCGCCACGCGGGCTAAGGGGCGCGTGTCGGCCGGGCCGGCGGGCTGATTCAGCATGCGTAGGAAACGTTCAGCCCAATGGCTGAGGTCGTTGCGCACAAGCACCTTGAAATTTGCTGCGTGGCGCTGTCGCCTCTCTTCGAGCGGCATCGAGAGCGCCCGGTTAATGGCGTGCCCCACACCTTCCGGATCATAAGGGTTAACCAGCAACGCGGCAGCACATTCATGTGCGGCTCCGGCAAAACGAGACAGGATCAATACCCCGGGATCGTCCGCGTTCTGCGCCGCTACAAACTCTTTGGCCACCAGGTTCATACCGTCGCGCAGCGGCGTAACCAGCCCGGCGCGCGCAGCACGGTAGAGCCCGGCGAGCGCCGTGCGGCTGTGCGCCTTGTTGATGTAGCGGACGGGCGTCCATGACGCTTCACCGAAAGCCCCGTTGATGCGACCGACCGCTTCACCCACTGCACGGCCCAGGTCCGCGTATTCGGGAATACCGGTCCGGCTGCGCGGCGTGATTTGAATATATGTGACCTTGCCGCGCCAGTCAGGAAAGCTGGTGAGAAAGCGCTCGAACGCGCTCATCCGTTCGGGAATGCCTTTGCTGTAATCGAGCCGGTCCACTCCGATGATCATCGCCCGGCCCGACAGGCTCCCGAGCACCTCGCGCACAAAATCCGTCTCAACCGCTCGCCGCGCCAACCGCGCGAACGCTTCAGTCTCTACCCCGACGGGGAATGTGCCGATATGCACAACGCGATTGCCGAAGTGGAAGCTGTTGCCGCTCGCCCACGGCAAGCCGCATTCATTGGCAATGTAGCGTGAGAAATTGGCGGCATCGACCTCGGTCTGGAAGCCCACCAGATCGTAGTGGCAGAGTGCCGGGATCAGTTGATCGTGATTGGGCAGAGCTGTCAGAATTTCGGGCGGCGGAAATGGAATGTGGATGAAGAAACCGATTTTATTGTTATGGCCGCGATCACGCAGCGCCTTGGCAAATGGAATAAGATGATAGTCGTGCACCCACACGACATCGTCGGGACGCAGCAATTTTTCCAGATGAGTAGCGAAATACTCGTTGACACGCGCGTAGCCGCCGAGGTCGCGCCGAGTGAATTCGGCGAGGTCGAGTCGATAGTGCAGGATCGGCCAGAGCACACGGTTTGCGAAACCGTTGTAGAATTCCTGGTAGTCATCTTTGTTCAGGTCGACGGTGGCGTAAGTAGTGTTGTCATGGGTGACGGTTTTGACACCCCGCGGCGTGTCTTCTGCAACGCGCCCGCTCCAGCCGAACCAGAGGCCGCCCTGCCGCTTGAGCGCCGGCCTGATCGCCACCTCGAGGCCGCCGGCTCGGGTGCCGCGATCAGGAATGCCAACTCTGTTCGACACTACGACGAGCCGCGCCAATACCGGTCTCCCCAGCTTCGCGACAGCTTGATTGCCGTCAAAGTCAGTCCAGACATCGAGTACGTCTGCGGAAAATTCCCCCACAATTTTCCGGTAAGCGGGTGTACGTCCTCGGACAAGAGGCCGTAGCGATTTCGTATTCGAAGCGCATCGACGAACATGTCGCGGGCCTCGTCGCGCCGTCCAATCTCCCACATTGCATCGATCAACCAGAAGCGGCAAATCAAAAAGGCCGACTCCGGCAGGCCGAAGTCGTCGGCAGCGACATACCTCATAACGTGGGAGCCCCGCCGAAGTTCATGGCCGATTGCCTCGACGGTAGCAACGAAACGCGGGTCATCGGGTGGCACCAGGCCAAGTTCGGCCAGAAGCAGTGCGCTGGCATCGAGATCGTCGCTCTCGAAAGCAGATGAAAACGCTTTGCGCTTGGGACTCCAGGCGCGCTTGAGCACCTGCTCCCCAATACGGCCAGATATTCCGGCCCAATAGGCCGCGCGATCAGGTAAGTTGAGGTGGGTGGCAATCGCCGCAAGCCTCTGGCACCCGGCCCAGCACATCGCTGCCGAGTGCGTGTGTACGCGTTTGCGCCCGCGATATTCCCATATGCCGGCATCCGGCTCGAGCGCCAGTTTTGCCGCCTGTTCGCCGAACGGCTCGATAGTTCGAAAAAGGGCAACATCGCCGGGGCGAGGCAGCCTGCGGTCAAAGAACATCGGCGTCGCCGCCATGATAATACTGCCATAAACATCGTGCTGGTTTTGATTGGCCGCCGCATTGCCGATCCGCACCGGTCCGTCGCCTCCGTAGCCGGCAAGCGCAGGGGCGGTCCGCTCGTCAAGCACGTCAGTGTGCACGATGCCATAGAGCGGCCGGACGAGGCCGTCGCGACCACCGGCGACACTGAGGATGTAGGAAATGAAATCCTCCATCGTTCGCGTTGCACCGATGCGATTGAGAGCGCGCACGACGAAAAAGGCATCGCGCATCCAGCAAAATCGGTAGTCCCAGTTACGACCCGATCCGGGCATCTCGGGAATAGAAGTAGTCAACGCTGCCACGATCGCGCCCGTCTCTTCGTAATTGCACAGCTTTAGTGTGATGGCGGCGCGGATGATCTCGTCCTGCCAGTCGATGGAGAAGGCGAGCCTCCTCACCCACTCCAGCCAATAGTCCCGCGTTCGCTCGCAGAAATCGCGGCACGTACTTTGGAGCGAACCCTCGAACGGTTCGTCGGTCCCGAACACCAGATGCACGGAGCGAGTGAGTATGAATGATGCCTCATTCTCCACGTACGAAAGCGGTGCGTCAGTGGTCAGCCTGACCGGCACTTCGTCACGCCAGTATCGAATGTGGTTGCTGCCGGAGGATCTTGATGCAACGGGCTCCCCATATCGATGCGCAGCGCGGAAGCGGATGGTGACGCGTGGCATGCCGGCGACCGGCTCAATGATGCGCATGAGCTGAGGCGGACGAAATGTCCGGCCATAAATCTGGAAGCGCGGCGCGAAATCTGTGATGCGCACCACGCCGCCGTTGCTGTCGATCAGGTCGGTCGAGACGATTGCAGTATTGCGCACGTATTCGGAACGGGTTTCGACCTGTCCGTCCAGCACAACATCCGTGAAGCCTTTGTCCTCATTCCCCGCGAGCAACCGGCAAAAAACAGGATCGCCGTCGTAGCGCGGCAAGCACCACCACACGATGCGCGAGGAGGGATCGAGCAGCGCCGCAGTACGGCCGTTGCCGATGACCGCAAGGTCCAGTCCCTGGTCCGCCATTGATGGCTACTCACCTATCGGCAAGAACTCTCAGGGCGTCACGGACTTGCGCCGGATTTTTGAATATTCCCGTCAGCCCCGGAAAGTAACGATTGACACTGAAACCCTTGCCACCAATTTCGGGCAAAACCTTGAATACCGACTCATCGGTCACGTCATCTCCGATAAACACCGGCATTCGTCCGGCGAAGGGCGCGTGCTCCATCAACCGGCGAACACTCTCGCCTTTATTGATGCCTGGACGCTTGACCTCGAACATCGCCTTGCCGAGCAGCAATTCGGTCGGCTCCCCCGGAAACGCCGCCCGGATGGCAGAAACATGCCGGCGCAGGCTTTCGGCCAATTTGGGAGATTTCCGGTAGTGCAGCGCCAGGGAATAACCCTTGTCCTCTACAACAACGCCGGGGCCGGTACTCGCGCCTTCTGCAAGGCGCCGGCGCAACTCTTGCGGCAGTGGCTTGGCCCAGAAAAAGATCTCGTTGTCGCACAGGCGCATCTCAGCGCCATGGCCCCCGACAGCCGGCAGGCGCAAGGGTGCAAAGAGGCGATCCAGATCGCTAATTGGACGACCGCTCACCAGAGCAAGCGCCCCGTTCGTGAGATCGAACAACCGCTTGAGCGTTTCGAGAAGTCCGCCGGCAAGCTCCACTTCGATCGGCGACGGACCAATATCCACGATGGTTCCGTCGACGTCGAGCAAAAGAGCAATTCTTTGCAAATCAAGCTGGGTGAAAACGTCCATGACAGGGGCGTTGGCAATCGTGTGCACTACGATAATTCCGCCGGTGCAAGAAGGTTCGCGCGCTTGCTCAGCGGGCGAGCACCTCAACATCTCCGTCGACTCCGGTCACGACCTTGAATTCGCGCTCGTAGACTTTCCCTTCGTTGCGGGCGATCGCACGATACTCACCCTCGGCAAGGATCACGCGCGGGAATGCGCCGATTGACTCCTTGATCACGTCGCCGCCTGGCGTGAGCACCGACCATGCCGTGTTGGCACGCGCTTCGCCGCCCCGGTCACCCACGAGCTTGAGCGTGATGGCCGCAGCGCGATGCGTCACGGTGATATCGGTCAGCTTGCCAGCCTGCACGCGAATATCCGAGCGCACCACCGAATTGGCATCGCCGTAATTCGAAACAATGTAGTAGGTCCCTTCAGGCACAACGATTACATCGTTTGTCATAATTCGTTCCGCGATCGGGCGACGGTCGCCGGCCTCGAACTGGCTGCCCTTATAGATATCGAATGAAATTTGCCCCGTCGGGATGCGCACATCGCCGACCTTGCCTTCTATACGCAGTCCGCCCGCTGGCAGTTCAAAATCTTCACGCACGGCCGATCCGCGCAAGTCGATGGGCCTGACTGCGGTGGCAAGCCCGAAGCCGACGTGCACAATATAGGAACCAGTGGGAAGGATGACGGTCGGCGTTGGTGATTTGTCTTCCTTCACCAGTTTAAAATTTCCGTTCGCATCGGCCTTGGCGCCATAGATGCGCCAGGTCAGCCCACCGCCAATTGGCAGCGCGTCCTTGCCGAAGCGTGCGCTAAGCGCCAGCGCCACTTGCCCGGCTGGGATTACCGGAATCGACGCTGTCGTGTTGCTTGAATTCGGCACCTGCGACGGCGATGACGGCAAATTGCTGGGCCCGAAAATATCGTTGCGCGTGGCCGGCATTGGCGAAATCAGGCCGGTCGACGGCGTGGCCGAAAACAGCGAATTCTGCGCGTGGGCGTGCGGAACAGCCGCGACTGGCATGGCTGCAACGGCGAAAAGTAAAAGTGCCAACCGTAGCCGGCCGCGCGGAGCGGCGGTTGCAGATGCCCTGGTCATGACGTGGTTGTTTTCGGCCGAAATCGAGGCGATTTCAAGCCGAACACCGATCTGTTTGTGACTGTATTAACGCTGTGGTAGCGCAACCCGCATGATTTTCACGAGGACGCCAATGCCTGACGCTCTGGAATTATTGAAGACTCGCCGTTCGGTCAAACCCATCGAATTGATCGGGCCGGGTCCAACCGCCTCCGAAATCGAGATGCTGTTGAAGATCGCGTCGCGGGTACCTGATCACGGAAAGCTTGCTCCCTGGCGTTTCATCCTGTTTGAAGGCGATGCCCGCTCGGCGGCTGGAGAAACGATCGCATCTATATTTCGCACCGATCGGCCTGACGCTACCGCCGACCAAATGGACTTCGAACGCAAGCGACTCGCCCGCGCGCCGTTGGTGATCGCGGTGGTGAGCCGCGCCGGCCCGCACGTAAAGATCCCCGAATGGGAGCAGCAGCTCTCTGCCGGCGCCTCCGCCATGAGTCTGGTTTTTGCCGCACACGCCATGGGCTATGCAGCGAGTTGGATCACCGAATGGTACGCCTACGATCGGCGCGTGCTCAACGCTCTGGGCCTTGCCCCCAATGAACGCATCGCCGGTTTTGTCCATATCGGACGTCCGATCAAGCCGCCCGAGGATCGTGAGCGCCCAAATCTCGAGGCTATTGTCACCCGCTTCGAGGGCTGAGGAACCAACAGGTCTCCTCTTGCTTAACCTTTATGTAATGCTGCGGGCGCACCCTTCACCGTCACGTTTCCGTCACAAGACTCCGCCAGCACTCCGGATGCTGGGTGGTACCCTCGCGCTACGGACTTAAGGGAGCTGGCGAGCGCGGATAAGGAGAACGGTTTTGGTGTTCGAGGGCTTATTCGCGCGAGGGCGCAATGGCGACCGTGCAGCGGAAGCCACCACGCACGCGCAACCTGCCGTCACGCGTCCCATTATCGGTCTCGCTCTTGGCGGAGGTGCCGCGCGCGGCTTTGCCCATATCGGCGTGCTCCGCAAGCTATTGGAGCATGGCATTGTGCCTGACGTCATCGTCGGCACATCGATTGGTGCGGTGGTCGGCGGCTGCTATGCCGCCAAGGAAATGGACAACCTGGAAAGCTGGGCGCGCACCCTTACCGTGCGTGGCGTGCTGAGCTATCTCGACATCAGTTTATCCGGCTCGGGCCTGATTGGCGGTGGTCATCTCGCCAGCCAGCTTGAGTCCGGACTCAAGGACAGCCGCATCGACGACTTGCCGATCCGCTTTGCCGCGATAGCCACGGAATTCAACACGGGCCATGAGATTTGGCTCACACGCGGACGGTTGAGTGACGCGCTGCGTGCGTCCTACGCATTGCCGGGGATATTTCCTCCGGTCTTGATCGGCGGACGTTGGCTGGTCGATGGCGCACTGGTCAATCCAGTGCCGGTCTCCGCTGCGCGAGCCCTCGGCGCGCGGCTCGTGATCGCGGTTAATCTCAATGCCGATCTCTTCGGGCGCGGGACGATCATTTCCAGTCACGGCTCCGACGACAGCGACATCGTAAACGCGCAGGCCAAACCAAACGGCCTGCGCAGCATGTTCACTGGCGAGCGCTCACTCCGCCGGCAATTTTTCGGCCGACGCGGACGTCCCGGATTGCCGACCGTCATGGTCGAGGCATTCAACGTCATGCAGGATCGGATCACCCGCGCTCGGCTGGCGGGTGATCCGCCGGACGTGCTGATCAGTCCACGGCTCGGGGCCCTCGGCTGGTTTGATTTCCATCGCGCCGCGGAAGCGATTGAGATCGGCACCGAGACCGCCGAAAAAGCCATGGACGCGGTGAGCGAGGCGGTCACCGCGCTGTCACAGCCGACCAACGGCGGGGCTCTCTAGTTCGGCACCTACGCGGTGCGAATGTAGTCCCGCATCGCCTCCGACTCGCTCTCGATTTCCTCGACGCGCTGCTTGACTACGTCGCCGATCGAGATGAGGCCGACGAGCTCGCCTTCCGCGACCACCGGCAAGTGGCGGAATTTCCCGGTGGTCATCCGCTCCATGATGGTCGCAACCGCATCGTCTTCACCACAGGTCGCGACGTCACGTGTCATGACCTGACCGACCGGTCGGTCGAGCGCGTCCCTCCCGTGCTCGGACAGCGCGCGAACGATATCGCGTTCCGACAATATGCCGGCGATACGCCCTCCCGCACCACGGATCAGCACCGCGCCGATACGATGCGTGGAGAGCAGTTTAGCCGCCGCCGCCAGATCGGCAGTCGGCTCAATACAAACGACGTCGCCACCCAAGTTACGTTTCTTGGCGGCCAAGATCGCCTTAACGTTCACGGCAGCCTCCCTTGTGCACGATTGCTTGAAAAACGCATGACGTGCTTCGTCCCTGGCCAGCCGATAGCGCGGGCCTAGGGGCATAATGAACGATCCCGCCGAGCGCCCGGTTCCGTCAAGACGCAAATGTGTGAGGCCGGGATCCACGCGGCCTGCGGCTTATTGCGGCGGTGCAGCAGAGTCTTCTATTGGTGGTAAATCGGCCGGAGGGTCGAACCAGGAAAATAAAAGGAGGCCTGCAAGGAAGCCGCCGATGTGTGCTTCCCAGGCTACCGGCTGTTCGTTGCCAGTGATGGGAAGCGGGCCGGCACCGAACAGGATGTTGATTCCGAACCACACGACCAGGAACAGTACGACGCGGCCATCCGACAGGACACCGCGCAACGGAATAGCCGGTACGCGATAGGCGCTCGCGTCAGCCCG
>Ga0066903_100002587_pt1 | contig 14276 bp, 10 predicted proteins | sample PanSoiMetaGPlot1_FD_67491 | JGI IMG/M metagenome (GOLD analysis project Ga0066903, IMG submission 67491) | Tropical forest soil microbial communities from Panama analyzed to predict greenhouse gas emissions - Panama Soil - Plot 1 (version 2) | ecosystem: Environmental > Terrestrial > Soil >...
GTGCGCGCGCACCTGCTGGTCATCGTGAGCCAGAACGTGCTGTGGGTGCTGCTGACGCTCCTTCTGGCTCCCCGCTTCGGCCTGCCCGCCATCAGCGCGGCGTATGCGCTGTCCTTCCTGTCCTGGCCCGCGCTCGTGTACCCGATGGTCCGCGGCTGGTTCGCCTTCCGGCTCTCCGCTGCCAACGTCGGGCTGGTGATCGCGGGGCTGGCGGCCGTCGTGGCCGCCGGCGCGGCGCCGCAGCCGCTCGGCGCCGCGGCTATCCCGGTGGTGCCGCTGCTCGTGCTCCTGGAGGATCGGTGGCGGGCACGCGGGCGGCCGCCCGCCTCCTGACCTCGACCTGCGCCGGCACGCCGGCCGCGACCGCGAACAGCCAGAAGTACATCGTGACGCGGCTGTCGGCGATCCAGGCCTGCGTCAGCGACGCCAGCAGCATGGCGGCCACCACCCCCAGCAGCGCCAGGTCCGGCCAGCGCGGTCCGCGTCGCCACAGCCGTCGCACGGCGGGAGCCGCGGCGGCGGCCATCACCAGGAAAAGCAGCGGCGGCCCGAGCATGCCGAGATCGGACAGCAGCTGGAGCAGGTTGCTGTGCGCGTTGTCGTACGTGGCGAACGTCCCGGTGCTGTACCCGTCCTGCACCGAGCCGAACGTGTAGAAGCCGGTGCCCAGGACCGGGTGCGCCAGGAAGATCCGCCAGGCCGTCGCCCAGAGGGTGAGGCGGTCGGCGAGCGAGGTGTCGAGGACCGTCCCGGGCTGGGCCTGGAAGCGGACCATGGACGGCACCTCGCCGTTCAGGAGCACCAGCAGCGTTCCCCGCTGGAGGCCGGCGTCGGCCGACAGGTCGCCCGTCACCAGCCGTCCCGACGAGTAGGCGCTCGACCGCAGCTCGTCGGCATTGCCGTCGGTGCCCGCGATGCTGATGTAGCGGGACTGGCTGTCCAGCCGGCCGAACGTGTCGACGGTGACCACCACGGGCTGGCCGCGCGCCAGGAGGCCGTCGGGGACGGGCACCACCACCCAGGCCCAGTACGCGGGGAGCCTGTCGGCGGGCAGCCGGGCGATCGTCCGGCCGCCGATGGCCAGGCGGAGTCCGAGGTCGCCGCCGCGGCTGGCGGAGCGGACCAGGAGATCGACGTGGTTGCCGTGCGCATAGACGCGCTGGCCGCTCGCGGCCTGGTCGACGCGGTAGGAGGGCCGGTCCAGCACGGCCCGCCAGTCCACCGGCATCGAGCGGGGCGCGGTGAAGGCGGGGGCACGGTCGCCGGCGGCGCCCGGTGACGCGGCGGGCGTCGCGACCGGGCGGGGCGTGGGCGCCGGCGCCTGGACCGGATTCGCGAACGGCGTCGGGACGGGCAGCGCGGCGGCCGCTCCGCCGGGAGCGACCAGCACCGGCTTGTCGAGGATCGACGCCACCGGCGAGAGCGCCATGCCCAGGAAGGCGATCGCCAGGCCGGCGAGCGTCGCGCGCCGCACGATGCCGGTCGCCCCGGCGACGAGGACGGGGAACACGGCGAGCACGATGACCAGGGCCGTGCGCGACTGGGCCGTCCCGGCCGCGAGCAGCACGACCAGGGCGACCGCGAACCAGGCCGCCGACGATGTCCGCGACCGCGGGACGGCCGCCTGGACGCCGAGCGCCATCAGCGCGCCCGCCACCATCACGGCCGCGAAGACGTTCCAGCTCCCGAGGTCGCCCAGGTCGCCGAGCAGGCTGATCGCCGCCGAGCCGAGGGCCGCCGCGACGGGGACGCCCGCGATCTCCAGCAGCCGGGCGCAGCCGGCGGTCAGCGCCCCGACGGCGCCCGCCCGGAGCCACTCCGACGACCCCTCCGGCGACCGGGGAGCGAGCAGCACCACGGCGGCCGTCAGGACCGTCCTGCTGATGAAGTAGCCGGTCGCCTGCTGCGCCAGCGCCGCCGCCGGGCCGTCGCGGTTGGCGACGGCCGACGCCACCATCAGCGCGTCGAGCGCGAGGAGCGCCGCCGCCGCGCCCGTCGCGGTCAGGACGGCGCCCGGCGTCAGCTCGCCGAGGCGGGGCAGGTCGCGCCGCCGCGCGCGTCCCAGGGCCAGGCCGGCCGCCAGGCCCGCCAGCACCAGCCCGTCGGTGGTCATCCAGTGCGTTGCCGCGCTCTGGAACAGGACCGCGAGCACGGCGACGTAGGGCACCGCGCGGGGGGCGACGGTCGCGACCGCCGCGGCCGCGAGCAGCACGGCCAGGTCCAGGTCGTGGCGGGCCAGCACGGCCAGCGCCGCCGACATCGCGGTCACGGTCGCGCCGGTCGCGTTCCCTGGAGCGCCACCGGGAAGTCGAGCACCCGGATGTCGACCAGTCCCTGCGCCTCGAACCAGCGGAAGACCTCCTCGTAGGTGTGCTTCCACTGATACCTGGGCGAGTACCAGTCGAACGTGTCGAGCACCCGCCATTCGGCGCGGGGGTGCCCGCTGACCGGCAGCAGGAAGCGCGACGCCATGCCGACCGCGGGCAGGCGGTCGACGTAGTACTTCGGCACGGCCACGTGCGCCATGGCGTGGAGCAGCCGCGGCGGCATCCGCCAGGTCCACCGCCGCAGCACGTCCGACATCTTCCACATGAAGGCGGCGTAGCCGGGATAGAGCCACACGGCGATCCTGCCCCCGGGCTTCACGAGGCGCGGCAGCCGGTCGAACGCGGCCCGGGTGTCCGGCGTGTGGTGGAGCACGCCGATGCTGAAGACGAGATCGAACGTCTCGTCGGCGAACGGCAGCCGGAGGATGTCCGCCTGGGCGACGTGGACGTTCGGCCGGTCGCCGAGATTGCGCTGGGCGGCCTCGACCGCCCGGCTCAGGTCCACGCCCACGACCGTCGCGCCCCATCGGGACGCGACGTCCGAGAACCGCCCCATGCCGCACCCCGCGTCCAGCACCAGCTTGCCCGCGACGTCCTCCGGCCCGAAGCCGGTCTTCCTCCGGAACGTCCGCTCGGACTCGTCGCTGCTCCGGTCGTCGAGCTGGGTGCGGTCGTGGACGTTCCATTCGTAGCCGAAGTTGCCAGCGTACGACTCGGAGTCCAGGAACCGGGGCACGCCGTCGACCACGGGGAACCGGTGCTCGGAGGCGCACTCCAGGCTGGAGCACTCGCCGCCCGCGCCGGCGCGGGCATCCAGCTCGGCGGCGCAGGCGGGGCAGCGCAGGACGTCCAGGAACGCCGGTCTCATCTACACGTGCATCCTCGTGAGGGCCACGGGTTCGAGCAGGCGATGGTACAGCCTCTCGGTCTCCTCGACGAGTCGCTCCGCGCCGTACCTCCCGAGCGCGATCCGCCGTCCCTCGCGGCCCAGCCGGGCGGCCAGGGAGGCGTCGGTCAGCACGGTGACGATCGCGTCCGCCAGCGCCTCGGTCTCGCCGCTGGGCACGAGCAGTCCGTTCACCCCGTCCTCCACCAGGTCGGGCACGCCGCCCACCCGGGTCGACACCACGGGCCGTCCGGCCGCGCACGCCTCCACCAGCGCCGCCGGGAGACCCTCGTTGATCGAGCTGCAGACGACGACGTCCATCGCCGCGTACACGTCGGCCAGATCGGACCTCCAGCCCCCGAACGTCACCCGGTCCGCGAGGCCGAGGCGCGCGGCCAGGTCGCGGAGCTCGGGCGCCAGGCCGCCGTCGCCGACGACCAGGAACCTGGCGTCGGGCAGCCGGTCGAGCACCCTCAGGGCGGCCCGCAGGAAGAGGTCGTGGTTCTTGATCGGCGCCAGCCGGCCGACGATGCCCACCAGCGGCGCGCCGTCGGGGACTCCCAGCTCCCGCCGCACCACGGCGCCGGAGCCGCCGGCCAGTCCCTCCAGGTCGAAGCCGGGGCTGACGACCGTCACGCGGTCGCGCCCGATCCCCATGCGGCTCAGGTCCGCCGCGACCTCCGGGCTGACCGCGATCACCCAGGTGGACAGCGCGGTCAGCGCTCGCTCGATCCAGCGGAACACCGTCGAGACGACCGGCCCGAAATACCCGACGAGGACGTGGCCGTGGTACGTGTGGATGCGGACGGGCACGCCGGCCGCGAGCGCCGCCACGCGGCCGAGCGCGCCGGCCTTCGCCGTGTGCGTCGAGACGATGAGGGGCCTCGTCTGGCGGAGGAAGCGATAGAGCCACCAGAGCGCGCGCAGGTCGGCGACGGGCGAGATCCGGCGGCGCAGCCCCGGCACCTGGACGACGACCGCCCCGGCCTCGCCGATCTCCTCGGCGAGCGAGCCCTCACCGGCCTCGAGCGCTCCGTGCAGGAGCACGCTGTTGAAGCCCGGGCCCATGCGGGTGGCCAGCACCTGCAGCCGGCGCGCGGGGCCGCCCACGGCGAGGCGCGTCACCACGTAGACCACGTCCACCCGCCCCCCGACGCCGTCCGCCGCGCTCACGCGGTCCCCTCAGCCGCCACCGGGGCGGCGGCGGCCGGCGCCCGACGCGCGATCGCGATCACGTCGGCGGCGAACAGCAGGAACAGCCAGAGCCCGAGGCGAACCTGGATCGCGGGCATCAGCTCGTGCCTGGCGATGTCCCCGGCGTCGGCGTGGTAGATGACGAACGCCGTCGCCACCGCGGTCGCGACCAGCAGCGCCGGCACCAGCCACGTGCGCCGCCAGCCGACCGCCAGCGCCGTCGCCGCCGCGAAGCCCAGCGCGCTCGCCAGCAGCAGGCCGGGGGCGTCGCGATCGGGGAACAGCCAGGCGGACGGCAGGTACGCGATCTTGGTGCCGGCGAACGGCGTCCAGGCGCGCGGCGCGTAGGCGCGGATGCCGTCGAGCTCCGACAGCAGGACGACCACCTGCGATCCCGGCGTCCGGATCGCCGCGTCGGGATGGGTGGCCAGGAACTCGACGTACGTCCGCTGGCCGTCGGCCAGCACCCAGTCCCGGAGCTGCTGGAGGTCGGGGTCGCGGTAGACGGCGAAGTTGTCGGATCCGGCCGCCTTGCCGGTCCGGGCCGCGACCGCGGGGCTCATCGGCATCCCGTGGCGTTCGAAGTACTGCACCGTGGACGGGTCCTTCAGGAACCGCAGGCCCATGAGGTTGTAGAACGGGAACAGCCATCGCTGGCCCGCGTCGGCCGACGCGTAGCTGGCGACGAAGATCGCCAGGCAGCCGGCCGCGGCCACCGCGTGGAGCCTCCAGCGCGGCCGCTGGACGATGGCCGCCGCGGCGAGCACCGGCGCCAGGAGGAGCACGTCGTACGCGTTGGAGTCCCGGGTGAACACCCAGAGCGCCGCCAGGACGAGCAGCGCCGCCAGACGCCGTCCCCCGGGCCGGTGCACGTACAGCAGCCCCGCCGCGACCACGAGCGCCAGCAGGGACACGCTGATCGACTCGGACAGGACGACCCGGTCCCACTCCGCGATCTCCCTGGCGAGGCTGAACGCGAGCACCAGCCCGGCCGCCACCGGCTTCAGCCAGGCGGTTCGCGTCAGGCGGAACACCACCAGCGCGAGGACGGACCAGCACACGATCGCCAGCACGAGCTGGAGCACGATCACCGCCGGGACGCTGTCCCCGACGAGCCGGTAGGCCAGGGGCACGACGCCCGGCCGGGTCCCCGCCCACCACACCGGGTTCGTGAACGGCTGGGCCCCGATGATGGTGGTGTACACGGACGTGTCCGGGTACACCAGGGTGGGCGAGGCCATGAAGCCGATGACGCGAACCGCCAGGCCCAGCCCGAGGATGGCGAGCAGCCAGACCGATGCGGCGGATCCCAGCGCGGCCCGGGCCGATGACCGCACGGAGGCCGCGATGGCCGAGCCGGCGGTGCCCAGGGCCGGCCTGGGGGAGGTCACAGGGTCCACGACGTCAGCACGGCTCTCCCTCCTTCAGCGGCACCGCCACGATCGCGGCGGACAGCGGCGACCGCGCCACCCGGCGCAGGACGTTGCGGGTGTCGAGCACCGTCCGGGCGCGGTGCGAGACCAGCGTCCAGTCGACGGCGTCGTGGTCGGTGACGACGACGACGCAGTCCTGCTGGGCCAGGTACTCGCCGGTCAGCGGCACGGAACGCAGCGTCCGCCCGGCCGCTCGGAACGCGGGAACGTGGGGATCGTGGTACGTGACCACCGCGCCCGCCTGGTCCAGCAGTTCGACGATGCGGGCGGCGGGCGCCTCGCGGACGTCGGCCACGTTCCGCTTGTACGCGACCCCCAGCAGCGCGACCCGGGAGCCGTTCAGCGGCAGCCGGCGCTCGTTGAGGAGGCCGGCGACGCAGCCGACGACGTACGCCGCCTGCCGCGCGTTGACCCTGCCGGCCAGCTCGATGAACTCCGTCGCGATGCCCTTCTCGCGCGCCTTCCAGGCCAGGTAGGACGGGTCGACCGGCACGCAGTGGCCGCCCAGGCCCGGTCCCGGGTGGAACCGCATGAAGCCGTAGGGCTTCGTCGCGCACGCGTCCAGCACCTCCCACACGTCGATCTCGAACCCGTCGCAGATCTGCTGGAACTCGTTGACGAGCGCGATGTTGACGACGCGGAAGATGTTCTCGAACAGCTTGGTGATCTCGGCCGTCCGGAGGCTGGAGACGGGCACGACCCGCTCCACGATGGTCTCGTAGAGCGCGATCGTCAGCTCCAGGCAGTCCCGCGTGAGGCCGGCGACCACCTTGGGCGTGTTCGCCAGCGTCCAGACCCGGTTGCCGGGGTCGATCCGCTCGGGCGAGTAGCCGACGAAGACCGTGCGGCCGGGGTCGAGACCGTGTGCGCGCAGGGCCGGCACCACCACCTCCTCGGTGGTGCCCGGGTACGTCGTGCTCTCTAGGACGACCAGGCAGCCGGGCGCGACGGCCGCGGCGACGGACGCCGCCGCCTCGCGCACCGCGCGCAGGTCGGGCACGCGGTGGGCGTCGAGGGGCGTGGGGACCGCGATCACGACGGCGTCGGCGCGCGACAGGCTCTCGACGACGCGCGTGGCGGTCAGGTGGCCGGTCTCGACCAGCGCGGCCACGCACCCGGGGTCGACGTCCTCGATCGGGCTCAGGCCGGCGTTGACCGCATCCACGCGGCCCTGGTCCACGTCCACGCCGACGACGGTGTGTCCCGCCTGGCCCAGCGCGACCGCGAGCGGCAGACCGACGTAGCCGAGTCCGACGACCCCGATCCTCGCGCGCCGCTGCTCGATCCGGTGGCACGTCGCCGCCGCCAGGGTGCCGTCCATCGCGGCCTCAGGCACCGTCGTGCTCCAGGAACCACGCGCACGTCGCACGCAGGCCGTCCTCGAATCCGACCGCGGGCTCGTAGCCGAGGACGCGGCGGGCCGCGCTCAGGTCGGCGAGCGAGTCCCGGATGTCCCCGGGCCTGGGCGGGCCGTGCGCCGTCCGCAGGGGCCGGCCGAGCGCGGCGCTGATGTGCTCGACCAGGTCGAGCACGGAGACCGACCGGCCGCAGGCCACGTTCAGCGCCACGCCGTGATCCGGCGCCGCCGCGGCGGCGACGTTCGCCGCGACGGCGTTCTCGACGGGCGTGAAGTCCCGCCGCTGGAGCCCGTCGCCGTGCACGGTCGCGACGGTGCCGGCCAGGGCGTGACGGATGAACAGCGGCACGACCGCCGCGTAGGGCGAGTCGGGATCCTGGCGGGGGCCGAACACGTTGAAGTACCGCAGCGCGATGACCCGGGTGCCGTCCGCGCGCGAGTGGGCCAGGCCGACCTTCTCGCCCATCAGCTTCGCGTAGGCGTAGGGCGAGATCGGCCGGGGCGGCAGCGCCTCGCTCTTCACCGGCGACGGCTGGTCGCCGTACACCGAGGAGGAGGACGAGTAGACCAGCGAGCGGCAGCCCTCGCGGACGGCGGCCTCGACCACGTTGGTCGTGCCCAGGGCGTTGACGCCGAGGCTGTCCAGCGGACGCTCCCACGAGCGGGGCACCGAGGGCAGCGCGGCCAGGTGGAAGACGGTCTCGACGCCGGACACCGCCCGCCGGGCCACGTCCGGGTCGCGGACGTCGCCGACGACCAGCTCCACGGCGCCGGCGACGTCGGCGAGGTTCTCCCGGCGCCCGGTCGAGAGGTCGTCGAGCACCCGCACATCGAACCCTGCGGCGACCAGCCGCTCGACCAGGTGCGAGCCGATGAAGCCAGCGCCGCCGGTGACCAGCGCCCGGGTCATGGGCGGTCGGTCCTCACGACCCCAGGAACGGCAGCGCGGCGCCGCCTCCGGCGCCGGCCCGCACCTGGATGCCGCCGGCGCCGAGCACGATCGAGCGATCCTGCCCGAGGTCGGTGTCGGCCGTGAACGTCCGGCCGCCGTCGTGGAGCACGATGTGGACGCGGTCGGCGAGCGTGCCGGCCTGTTTGCGCCAGTAGATCGTGTGGCCGCGCTCCAGGCCGGTCGCGGGGGTGGCCCACGCGACCTGCATGCTGCGGCTCCCTCCGGACGGGACCGACGCCCAGCCGTCCAGCAGCAGCGCGCCGGCGGGCTTCTCGTCGAGGGGAACCTGGTCGGGGCCCACGTCCACGATCCGCGCGGCCTCGGCCTCCGGCGGCAGGTACGCGCGAACGTGCACGTCGTAGGACCGGCTGCCACCGAGATAGCCGGCCGGCATGTCGTTGCGCAGCCCGACCTGGAGCACGTGATCGAGACGGTTCCCCGACACCGTCAGGTCGAGCGTGAACGTCCGCGTCAGGAAGTGGTTCGCCTTGCTGCCCCCGAGGTTCGACTCGACCTCCATGAGCGTCTCCGCGGCGCCGGCCTGGGGACCGATCGTCGGTCCCGTCCATCCGACCTCGCGCATCACGGCCTGGGCCTGCGGGTCGTTGAAGTAGACCTGCAGGTGGCGCTCGGTGACCGCCTGGTTGAGCGCGGTCAGGAGCCGCGACCACTGACTGCTCGGCAGCCCGTTGACCCGCTCCAGCACCAGGGTGGCGACGGCCGGGAAGAAGTCCTTCCTCGTCAGCGAGTTGCCGTTGGCCGCCGACTGCAGGCGCTGGAACACGTCCTCCGCGAACGTCTGGGCGCTGACGGTCGTGCCGTACTGGGGCACCGGCACCGGCCCGGTCACCGAGAGCAGCGCCGCCACCGCCGAGGGATCGATCGAGATCACCCCGTCGACCGCGCGGCCCGTCTCGTTCTGGAGCAGTCGCTCCCCGGCCTGGGCGGCGGTGGCGAAGTCCGGCGAGTAGTTGGCGTCCCCGAGCACCCAGCCGTGCCCGAACGCCTGCTGGAGCGGCGCGGGCGGGGGGATGTACCTGGGCTGTCCCGGCATCGGGTACGGCGAGTCCACGACGAACACGTCCTTCGCCTCGCCGAGGGTCATCACGCCCCTGTCCACGTCGAGCAGCGAGTAGCTGCCGATGAACCCGCCGCCGCCGCGAAGCTCGGCCGGGTCGACCTGTTCGAACAGGTACGTGTGCCTGCCGGAGCCGCCCAGGATCTGGGCGATGGGCGGCGCCACCCTGGCGAACTCGTCGAGCCCGGCCACGGTCTGGTCGATCTCGGCCGCCGTCTGCCGGAACAGCCGCCGCTGGCCGCTGGGCAGGGCCCCGGGGTCGACCGAGCGGGCGGCCGCCTGCGCGCGGACCAGGTGGTCGCGCACCCTGGCCAGGCCGGGTCCGCTGGACTGGAGGAACGAGACCAGCCGCTGACCGGCGTTCAGCCCGGCCTGGCCCGGCGCGAGCAGCTGGGCGTCGACGGCCACCGTGCTCTCACCGGCGTCGGCCAGCTCGCGGCCCATCGCCGCGACGCCGATCACCGACTGCGCGCGGGGATGGACGTAGAAGCCTCCCAGCAGCGGTACGAGGCCCAGCGCCTGCAGGGTGCGGCTGCCCTGTGCCCGCGCCTCCGCGTCGCTGAAGTGGCGCTTCGAGGCCGTGAAGTGCGCGCTCGCCGCGCTGAGCGGAGCCAGGTTGGACGGGGTGGCGCTCGCGAGCTGCTGCTTGCCCGCCTGCAGCTCCTGCGCTCCGCTGGTGATCTCGGCGACCAGCTGGGCCTGCAGGCTGTTCATCTGGAGCGCCAGCCGCCACGTTCCGACCCCGCCGCCGGCGATCAGCAGGACGGCGACGAGCCCGATGACCAGCGCCCTGCGCCTCATGTCGGGCTCACCAGCACGGCATGCGGGTAGTTGTCGTGTCGGATGTCAACTCTCTGTACGACTGAACTGAACGTGACTGTGAGAGCGATCAACAGATCGGTCCGATTCGCAGCCATGCCTTCCCCTCGGCAGCGGCCCGATCCCCCCTGCACGGGCCGCTATTGTAACTGGCTCCGCAAACAGTCGACGGTTCCCGGCGGCGGCGACGGAGGCGAACCCGCCGGCCCGGGCGGTCCGGCCCGGCGATCTGGGATCATCGCGGACGTGTCCGCGCACGATGCCGCGGGGGGATCGGTGGAGCGGGCAGACGCGCTCGACGGCGAGTTCGAGATCGTCGTCGCGAGCACCGCGGAGCTGCGCGACGCGTCGTTCGCGCTGCGCCACGAGGTCTACTGCCGCGAGCTCGGCTACGAGCCCGTCACCGTTGACGGCAGGGAGCGGGACGCGCACGACGAGCGCGCGCTGCACTACCTGCTCGCCCATGCGCCGACGGGCACGTGGGCCGGCTGCGTCCGTCTCGTTCTCGCCGCCCCCACCGGCGCCGCGCTGGGCCTGCCCTTCGAGACCGCCGGCGTGCCGCTGCTCGACGCGGTCCGCGCCCACGTCGCGGCGACTCCCGACGCCGCGATCGGTGAGATCTCGCGGCTGACCGTGGCCGCGCCGTTCCGGAGGCGCGACGGGCAGTGGCCGACGGCCATGCTCTGTCTGACGCTGGCCGTCGTGGCCGCCGCCGCGCGGTGCGCGCTGGACTATGCGCTGTGCGTGACGACGCCGCGGCTCGCAGACGAGGTGCGCACGTACGGCATCCGCCTCGCGCAGCTGAGCGCGCCGTTCGACTATCACGGCCCGCGCGCGCTGTTCTGCGTGGCGCCGGCGCCGGCGACACGTGACGTGCGACCGGAGCTGCGGCCGGTGCTGTCGTCGATCCAGTCGCGCATCGGCTGGTAGACTCGCCCGGCCAATGGAGGGTTTCGACCCCGGACGCGCCTTCGCACGGAACCTGGGCTGGGTGACCGCCGACGAGCAGGCGCTCCTGCGCAGCCGGCGAGTGGCGATCGCCGGGCTCGGCGGGGTCGGCGGCTCACATCTGGTGACGCTGGCTCGGCTGGGAATCTCGAGGTTCCACATCGCCGACATCGACGTGTTCGAGATCGAGAACTTCAACCGTCAGTACGGCGCCCGGATGTCCACCGTCGGCCGGGCCAAGACGGACGTGCTGGCGGAGGCCGCGCGGGACGTGAACCCGTCGGTCGAGCTGCGCGTGTTTCCGGACGGCGTGCGCGCGGACAACGTCGGCGACTTCCTGGCCGATGTGGACCTGTACGTCGACGGCCTCGACTTCTTCGCGGTCGCGGAGCGGCGGGCGGTCTTCGCCGCCTGTGCGAGCCAGGGCATCCCGGCGATCACCGCCGCGCCGCTCGGCATGGGCGTCGCGCTGCTGAACTTCCTGCCTGGGCGCATGACGTTCGACGAGTACTTCGGCATGGAGGGCGAGAGCGAGCCGGAGCAGCTCCTGCGCTTCTTCGTGGGACTCGCCCCCGCCGGACTGCAGCAGCGCTACCTGGTCGACCCGACCAGCATCGACCTCGCCAACCACCGCGGGCCCTCGACGGCGATGGCGTGCGAGCTGTGCGCCGGCGCGGCCGCCAGCCAGGCGCTGAAGATCCTGCTCGGCCGCGGCCACGTGCGGGCGGCGCCGCACGGCATCCAGTTCGACGCCTACCTCGACAGGACGCGGCGGACCTGGCGGCCGGGCGGCAACCGCCACCCGCTCCAGCGGCTGACGCTGGCGATCGCGCGGAGGGGGCTGACGACGCCCCGAACGCCCGCGCCCGCGACCCCGACCGGCGACGTGGTCGACGACGTGCTCGACCTGGCGCGCTGGGCGCCGAGCGGCGACAACGCGCAGCCCTGGCGCTTCGAGCGCCTGGGCGACCGCTCGTTCGCGGTCCACGCTCGGCCGGGCGACGACATCTATGACCTCCAGGGCCACGCCAGCCAGCTCGCCCTCGGCGCGCTGCTGGAGACGATCGCGATCGCCGCCACGACGCGCGGTCTGCTGGCGCGGGTGCGGCGCCGGGCGGGCGACGAGCGCACGCCGGTGTTCGACGTCGAGCTCGTGGAGGACCGCGCCGTCGCCGAGAGCCCGCTCGCGCCCGCCATCCGGCTGCGCCGCGTGCAGCGGCGGCCGATGCCGTCGACCCCGCTCACCGCGCGGCAGGTGTCCGCGCTGCGGGAGGCGGCCGCCCCCTTCGAGCTGCGCCTCCTGGCGTCTGCCGGCGAACGCCGGCGGGCGGCCCGCCTCAACTTCGCCAACGCCCTCCTGCGCCTGGGGACCCCGGAGACGTTCGACACCCACGCCGCCGCGATCGAGTGGAACGCCGACCGCAGCGAGGACCGCATGCCGGACCGCGCCCTGGGCGTCAACCCGCTCACCGCGCGCGTCATGCGGTGGGCGCTCGCCTCGCGGCGCCGGGCCGCGATGCTCGACCGGATCGGCGGCTCCGCCGGCCCGGCGGTCGAGATGGACCTGCTCCCGGGCCTGGCCTGCGCGGCGCACTTCGTGCTCGTCGCGGCCCAGCCGCCGGACTCGCTGGACGACTTCCTCGACGCGGGCCGCGCCGTGCAGCGCTTCTGGCTGACCGCGACGCGGGTAGGCCTCCAGGTGCAGCCGCAGTACACGCCGCTGGTGTTCGCCGAGTACGTGCGCGACCGCGTGCGGTTCACGGGCGACGGCCGCTCCTGGCGGCGGGCGCAGGCGATCGCCGCCAGGCTGGCCGGGCTGCTCGGCGCCGACGCCGCGGAGCGGGCGGTCTTCTACGGTCGGATCGGCGGCGGGCGGCCGGCGGCGTCCCGATCGACGCGGCTGCCTGTCGAGCGGCTGCTGACGTCCGCCAGCTCCCGGACGGCGGAGGCGAACGCGGACGGCGCGTCGTAGGCCGCGAAGCGCGCGGCGAGGGCTTCCGCGCGGAGGCGGAACGACGGCTCCCCGAGCAGGCGGCTGACGGCACGCGCGATCGCCTCCGGCCGCGCCCGCTCCGAGCGCAGCAGCAGGCCCGCGCCCGCGTCCACCACCGACCGCATGCTGAGGTGCTGGTCCATGTTCGCGGGCAGCCCGAGCACGGGCCGCCCGCACGCGAGCGCCTGCTGCACGGCCATGCCGCCGTTGCACACCACGACGGCCGCCCGGCGAGCGGCCTCCATCCCGGGCAGGTAGGCGGCCACGTGCGCGTTCCGGGCCGCCGCGGACGACCGCTCGGAACCGGCGGCGGCCACGACGGTCACCGGGAGGTCGGCCAGCGCCCGCAGCGTCGCGTCGAGCAGGCCGCGCCGGCCCGAGGTCCCCGGCGTCACGTACACGAGCGGGCGGTCGGCGGGCAGCCCGGCCCACCAGTCCGGCACCGGGATCGCCGGTGACCACAGCACGGGGCCCAGGAACCGGTGACCCGGCCCGAGCGAGTGCGGCGGCGCCAGGTCGGGCAGGTCGGCGTACAGCACCTCGTCGGCATCCGTGTAGGTCCGGCGCAGGTCCGGGCCCAGCGAGGGCAGCCCGTGCTCGCGCCGGACCCGGTTCAGCGGCCGCGCGTGCAGCGCGAAGGCGAGGGGCCGTGCCAGCGCCACGAGCGGTCGCGCCAGACCCACGCCCAGCGCGCGCGTGATCGGCAGCTCGGGCAGGGGAAACCGCGGCCGCGCGCAGGGGCTCCAGTGGATGTTCGCGATGGCGGCATAGGGGACGCGCGCCCTCCGGGCGCTCACCGAGAGCGACAGCCGGAAGTCGCCGACCACCACGGCCGGCGCCACGCCGGCGATGAGCCGCTCGTCGTCGCCCACGTACCGTCGCAGGTCGTCTGCCGTGTAGACGGGGACTCCCCGGTCGAGGGCGTCGAGGAACCGGTCCGTGCCGATCGAGCGGATCTCGTGACGCGTATGGGGGAGGGCGCCGATCAGCGCGTCGAAGCGGGGGTCGAACGCGAGGTGGACCTCGAAGCGGCGCGGGTCCAGGCCGGCCGCCAGCGCGAGGGGACGGGCCACGTGCGCGAGCGTGACGGCCTCGGCGACGATGAGGATCCTGACGCGCTCCACGACGAGCGGGGTATAGCACGACGACGGGACCGGCGGCGGCCCGTCAGAACCCCGCGCGGAGGGCGATCGCTCGGAGCAGGCGCTGGAACTCGCCCTCGGGCCCGGGCTGGTGCTCGCACCGGGCCGTGTAGCCGAGTGCGTAGACGGCCGCCGCATCGAGCGCGC
>Ga0066903_100002588_pt1 | contig 14274 bp, 4 predicted proteins | sample PanSoiMetaGPlot1_FD_67491 | JGI IMG/M metagenome (GOLD analysis project Ga0066903, IMG submission 67491) | Tropical forest soil microbial communities from Panama analyzed to predict greenhouse gas emissions - Panama Soil - Plot 1 (version 2) | ecosystem: Environmental > Terrestrial > Soil >...
GAGATCCCTTTCCGTAGAGATTGATACTACGCCAGAGTTTCAATTTTAGAGTATCAAGAGAGCAGTTCGTATATCTTCAACTTTTTCCTCGGGTGTGTCAACGTTTTGCGCCTCGGCTGCGACACGCGAAGGAATGATAGACAAGCCCCTTTCTCTGTGGCTATTCTTTGCCCGCCACTTGTGGGATTGCGTATTACGAGAGCTGTGATGCGACAACAACCCAACTACGGCATCGATTCGCCATCCATCATCGCCGCCGAGCTGATTCTTAGTTTGGTCGCCTTCGGAGTGGCGGCCAGACTCCCACATCTGCTCGGCCTCCCTGCGCGTTGGATAGGTTTGATTGTCGGCCCCTACCTCCTGCTGGGCGCGTTCGGCATGGTCTATTACAGCAAGGTCGGAAAACTAAAACTCCAAAACCGGCTTTTAGATTCGATTCCCTGGCGTGGCGGTGAGCGGGCGCTGGACATCGGCTGTGGGCGCGGCCTGCTCCTGATCGGTGCCGCGCAACGTTTGACCTCCGGCAAAGCGATTGGCGTGGATGTCTGGCTGCGCGGCGCCAAAAGTGGCAATCGGCCAGAAGCGGTTCTCGAAAACGCCCTTCGCGCAGGTGTCGCGGAGCGCGTTGAGGTACTGGGAGGGGATGCGCGGCGGTTGCCATTTAAAGACGCCACTTTCGATATAGTGGTGTCGAACTTTGTCTTGCACGAGTTGAAGACCGGCGCGGAGCGGGAAAAGATGTCGCAAGAAGTCGTCCGCGTCCTAAAGCCGGGAGGACGCTTGGCCTTGATCGACTTTATTTTTACTGGGGAATGTGTAGAAGAGTTGCAGAAAAATGGGATGAGCGGCGCGCGGCGATCACGCATAGGGACGCTCAGCTTTTGGTTCCAGGCGATTCTGACTCTGGGCGCCAATCAATTGTATCAGCTCACAGGCACAAAAGATTCTTCGACGTCTATTACAAATCAGCCTCGCTAACCCCAAGTAATGACCGGCGGCGTCGCCTTGTTCTTTCCGATGACGGAGTGGGCGCCGAGGAATCTGGGGCTACACGGTTATACACCTGGGATGGAGACGGCGTTGGCCTCTCCAGTGTGGCTGCGGATCGCGGCCGTCCTCACCGCCGGAATCGTGTAGGAGACGCTGTTTCGAGGCTTTGCGGCGACACGACTGGTACAGCTTAGCAGGAGTCCATTGCCCGCCATCAGCCTGTCATGCGTTGTATTTGCCGCGCTACATTTTCCTGTGTGAGGCCCAGGGCCATCTGCAGCGTCGTCCGCTCTGACGGTCTATATTCGCGTTACAAACCGTCCACGTACCTCACGACCATCTTTTGCTCTTCGCCGCCATCCTGCATAAGCACAACCCGGTCGAAGTTGTTCTTATGTTCGGCGGCGAACACCTTTGCGTCATCGACGCCATTGAACTCCTTCACTTGGCTGTCCGGGACGGGAATTGCTTGCTTGCCGTCCTCTGAAACTTTAGGGATGTTATACAAATATACTTTATAAGACATCGAACATTCCTCCTCGAAGTATTATTGTGGCGGGAATTCTCTGTTCAGTTTTGCAGGCGCAATCGAAGCAAGTCACCCGCGAAGGTTCGTAGAAAGGTCGACCGCGAACTGTTCTTCTACTTTTCCCATTTCAGCCCTCATAACGATGATCCTCGTTCGGTGTGACGCGCCCGTTTGCTTGTTATCTTCCCCGCAGCGCGTAGATTGGATCAACCTTCATCGCTTTGTAAGCAGGGAAAGAACAGGCGAAGAATGCAATTGAACTTAACAGCGACACTACTACGGCGAATGTCAGCGGGTCGATAGCGCTAACGTCATAAAGCAGTGATGACAATAGCTGTGTCACGACAATTGTAAAAGCCAATCCGAGGACTATACCGGTCGCAGTCAGTAATAGCCCGTATCCCACGACCAACCTGAAGATTTGTGAAGGGGCGGCGCCCAGGGCCATACGAATACTTATCTCTCGCGTACGCTGGCTAACCACATAAGAGATTACGCCGAGAACGCCAATCGCCGCCAAAGTCAATGCCAGCAACCCGAAACCGGTGAGCATCGTCGCCGCAACGCGCATCGGAAATAGAGGCGGATTCATATGCTCGACCATTGTTTGGACGTTGAAAACAGGCAATGTGGCGTCAAGTTGAAATATCTCGCGGCGAATTGCGGCAATCACCCCCTGTGAATCGCTTAAAGTGCGCACGATGAGGGTCAGATAGTTCGATTCGCCCTGCTTCAGGCTGGTATATACAAGAGGCGTCGCTTTCTCATTCAAGCTAAAATACTTGCCGTCTTGAATGACACCTACGACTTCGGTCCAGGGCCCCTGAGGGCCTTGGAGACTTAAGCGTTTTCCGATTGGCGATTCATTCGGCCAGAAACGACGCGCAAATGTTTCGTTAACAATCGCTACGCGCGGCTTCGTTTCATCATCCTGCTCCGTGAAATCGCGACCTTGCAGGAGATTGACCCCCAAAGCTTGTAAGAATCCAGGGCTGGCGCTTCCAGCCATTGACTGGGGCACATCGGCGCCCCGCGCTTGCTGCTGGCCCTCAATGTGAATCTCGGTGATAAGGATATTCATGCTGAGCGGAACGAAGTCCGACAACCCCGCATACCGCACGCTCGGCAGTGAACGCGCCCTGTCGAGTAGTCGGCGCTGAAAATCCTTGCTTCGGACGTCGTCATAACCCTGAAGCCCTAAATCAAATGACATCTTTATGGCGTTGCTTTGGATAAAACCAGCATTGAGAAACTGTGCGCGGTGTAAGCTGCGCAAAACCAGGCCGCCGCAGATCAGCAAGACAAGCGATAATGAAACTTGTAAAACAACGAGACCGCTTCGCAACCAGGAGCGGCGGTAGCCTCCGGCTGACCCTTCATCTTTTAATGCGGGTATGAGATCCGGCTTTGTTGATTGCAACGCAGGTACAAGACCAATGGCGGCGCCGGTCAAGAGCGATGTTACTACGGTAAAGAGCAGCACACGCCAGTCGATATACAATTCAGTTGAGAGTGGAACGTCCATGGGGGGCTTGAAAAGAACCAGCGCATGGACTACCCAATATGCCAGCAGCAAACCGAAGACGCCGCCCATTGACGCCACTAATAAGCTTTCGGTCAATAATTGACGCGCTAAATCCTGTCGCTTCGCGCCTAACGCCAGGCGAATGGCGATCTCTTTTCGCCGCTCTGTCGATCGCGCCAATAACAGGCCGGCAAGGTTTGTACAAGCCAGCAGTAAAACAAGTCCTGCTACAGCCGTCAGCGCGCCCGCGAACCCGATTATTGGCCCGCGCATAAAGGAACCGAATAGACCCGGCGCCGAGAGTGTAATGGTTTTGCCTTCATTGATGACGGGATATTCACGGGCGAGCTGCGCGGCGATGATCTTGAGCGCAGATTCCGCCTGAGCGGGATGGACGCCGGGTTTCAACCGCCCCTGCACGAAGAGATTTTCAATCTTGCGATCTTCCAGAGCATTACTTCCCGGCTCGATTTCGTTCCTCATCATCATCGGGAACCACATATCCGGCGCAGAGCCTAGCTCCGTGCCACGGAAATTTTGCGCCGCCACGCCAATGATCGTGAAGTTGCGCCCATTGACTCTAACGTCCTTGCCTACGACGTTAGGATCAGCGGCAAAACGTTTTTGCCAACAGGCATGGGTGATAACCGCCACCGGGCGCCCGCCCGGCGTCATGTCATCTTTGGGCGTAAACAAACGCCCGAGGTGCGGCTTGACGCCGAGCGTCTCAAAATAATTTCCCGTCGCCAGATATCCCCATAAACGCTCATTCACCCCGTCACGGCTCAAACTAACAGGCGCCAAACGATAGGCGATCAGACCTTCGAGGACATCGTTGCGGTCGCGATAATCGCGGTACGCCGGATAAGAGAGGGTCGGGAACACTGTCAGCTCTTTCTTCTCTGCCGTATTATTTACAGAAACAAGTAGCTCCGGGCTTTCAACCGGTAGCGGACGCATCAGTATAGTATTGACAAAACTAAAGACCGCCGTATTTGCGCCTATGCCGAGCGCAAGCGACAAGACCGCAATCAATGTGAAGCCAGGCGACTTACGCAAACGGCGCAGGCTTATACGCGCATCTCTTAGTAATCTTTCCATTTTTTCTTCACCTGTTAACGGTCAGCGTTCATGTCATCAATAACAGAACCATAATTTATACATTCAGATTACACAATTTCTGATCCGGATCAGAGACGACGCTCTCTAGCATGCGCAGGAATCGCTCCGCCATACGAAGTACAAACTCCTCATCGAACAGATCCGTCTTGTAGGAGAATCTTCCTCTGAAGCCTTCATAGGTCTCCAACAGAGTGAGCGACAGGTCTGTTGACACGACCCCGACCTCAACATCGATTAAGTGCGATGTCAGATTACCGGTCTCTTGTCGAGAGGCCGGTATGGTCAAGAGCGCGAAGTGAGCGCGCCCGAATGGATCCTCACTCAGGTCGGTTTCGGCGCCAAGCGCCTCAACAACCTTCCCCAGCGGCAGCGCTTGGCGCATGTACGCTCCGAGCGCAGTCTCGCGCACATTCCTCAGCAACTCGCGGAAAGAGGCTCCTTCATCGAACCTCGTGCGAAGCGCGACCGGATTGGCGAAGAATCCGATGAGTGACTCCACTTCCAGGTGACGGCGGTTCGCCATCGCCGACGTAACTGTTATATCGGCGCTACCTGTGTACTTATAGAGCGTAGCTTTGAACGCCGCTAAAAGGCTAATAAAGGATGTCGCGCCCTCACTCGAATTGAGCGTTTTGATCCTCCTGCCGAGAGACGCCGGCAACTCGACCGGGCAGCTCGCGCCCCGCGCGATCACGGAAGACTGCGTCGCCTTTGACTTCCGTGGCAGGTTCAGCGACGGCAAACGCCCTCCCAGACGCTCCCGCCAGTAATTGTGAAGCTTCTTCAACACATCGCCCTGGAGCCACTTCTTTTGCCACACCGCGTAGTCGGCGAACTGCACTGGCAAATCGGGAAGCAGTGAGACCGCTTCCCGCTCGCCTTGCCCGAACACCCCGCAGAGCGTGGTCAACTCCCGCATCAACAGACTCATCGACCAGGGGTCGATAATTATATGGTGCATGACGAGTAACAACAGATGCTCGTCCGCGTTCAGTCGCATCACTCTGGCTCGCAGCAGCGGCCCGAGGGCCAGGTCGAAAGGACGCCGCCCTTCTTCGTTCGCGAGCCGCCGCGCATAGGTTTCCCGCTCAGAGATCGGCATCCCGGTTAAATTAACAACTGGGATTTGTATGGGGGCCGGTGGATGTATGATCTGGCAAGCGACGCCTCCGGATGTCTCGAACGTGGTGCGCAATATCTCGTGACGACGGATGATTTCGCCCAAGCTCCACTCCAGAGCGGCGAGATCAAGTTCTCCTCCGAGACGCATCAGGATGGGAACGTTGTTGGCGGCAGTCCCCGGGTTCATCTGTTCATACGCCAACATCTCTTCTTGCGATAGCGTAAGAGGTATGGGCTGATCTCTCGAGACCGGCGCCAAAGGGATCGCGTCATGTTCACTCCCGGCCTGAATCCACAGCGCAATTGAGCTGGCATACTCGGCTAACACCGGCGCCTCGAAAAGGACGCGCAGTGGCAGCTCGATACCGAAAGCCTCCCGGACTCTGGAGACGACCCGAGTTACCAGCAGTGAGTGGCCGCCAAGCTCGAAGAAGTTGTCGTAAACGCCGACCCTCTCGACCCCCAACACCTGTGACCAGATGGCCGCGATCACTTCCTCTGCCGGCGTGCGCGGGGCGACGTAGGCCGCCTCGACCTCCGGCCTGGCCTGATCCGGGGCGGGCAGGGCGCGCCGGTCCACTTTGCCGTTGGGCGACAGCGGCAATTCATCGAGCAGCACGAACGCTGACGGAACCATGTACTCCGGGAGACGCTCCTTAAGGAAAGCGCGCGCCTCGCCGGCGGTCGGCGCCGGCTCCCGGTCAGAAACGATGTAGGCGACCAGGCGCTTCTCTCCGGGTGAGTCCTGGCGGGCGAGCACGACCGCCTCATACACTCGCGGATGCTTCCTGAGCGCCGCCTCGATCTCTCCAAGCTCGACGCGGAAGCCGCGGATTTTGACTTGGAAATCATTGCGCCCTAAGAATTCGATGGCGCCGTCCGGCAACCAGCGGCACAGATCGCCAGTCTTGTACATCCGCGCCCCCGGCTCCTGAGTGAATGGGTCAGGCGGAAAACACTCGGCAGTCAGATCGGGTCGGTTTAGATAGCCCCGCGCCACCCCGGCGCCGCCCAGGTATATCTCCCCGGGCGCCTTAAGAGGCGCCGGCTGATGGCGCTTGTCGAGGATGTAGACGCGCTTGTTGGCGATCGGGCGGCCAATGGGAGGGGGTCTCAGTTCATCACTACGACAATCATACTGTGTAGCCCAGACAGTAGCCTCGGTCGGCCCGTAGGCGTTGACCATTCGGCGCCCCGACGACCAACGTTGGGCCAATTTGAGCGTGACTGCCTCGCCGGCGACGACCAGCATGCGAATCGCATCTAGGGCGACATTGGGAGGCAGCGCGGCAAGCGCCGCAGGTGGCAACGTCGCGTGGCTGATGTCATACTGATCGACAGTCTGAGTCAACACCTCACCGGCCAAGACAGAACCGCGAGGCGGAAGAACGAGCAATGCGCCACGACACAAGGCCATCGTCAATTCAAAGATGGAGGCGTCGAAACTGAACGACGCGAACTGTAGAACACGACTGTCGTGATCAACGGCAAAGGCTTGAATCTGGGCGAACGCAAGATTACTTAATCCCTGATGCTCGACCATGGTCCCTTTGGGAAGACCGGTAGAGCCGGAGGTGTAAATAATATAGGCGAGGCAGCGCGTGTCCAGGCCGACGCCGGCGCGATCCGGATTGCGCGCGCTCTGAGCGGCCCACGACGGCGCGTCGGCGTCGAGATCGACAGCGTATATCCCATGAGCGTGTCCGGCCAACGCCGACTTGGCCTCGGAGTGTGTAAGCAACACCGCCGGAGCGCTGTCCTCGAGCATGTAGGCCAGACGCTCAGGCGGGTAGGCCGGATCCAGCGGCACGTACGCGCCTCCCGCTTTGAGCGTGGCTAGCATCGCCACCACCATCTCGATGCCTCGCGTCAGGCAGATCGCCACCCGCATGTCAGGTCCTACCCCCAGTGCGCGCAAGTGATGGGCCAGCTGATTGGCCCGACAGTTCAACTCCGCGTAGCTCAACTGTTCGCCATCACACTCCAACGCCGCCCGCTCCGGCGCCAGTTCTACCTGTCGCTCGAACAGTTCGTGGACGCATTGCTCTCGCGGGTAGTCGACATCCGTTCGGTTCCACTCTACCAGCAACCGCTCACGCTCCGCCTCCGTCAGCGTCTCCAGCTCCGATAGCCGCCGCTGTGGGTCCGCGGCCACACTCTCCAGCAGCCTCCGATAGTGGCCGAGCATCCGCCTGACGGTCTCCGCCTCGAACAGGTCAGCGCTGTATTCCAGGAAACCGGCCAGCCCGGCCTCGGTCTCCACCAGCGAAAGCGTCAGGTCGAACTTCGTCGTCGCGGTCTCGACCGGCAGTCCACTCACGCTCAGGCCGGGCAGTTCCAGCGCTATTCCGGGGACGTTCTGTAACACCATCATCACCTGAAACAACGGGTGGCGGCTCAAGTCTCGTTCCGGCTGAAGTTCCTCCACCAGCCGCTCGAACGGCAGGTCCTGATGCCCGTAGGCGCCCAGCGCCGCCTCTCTCACTCTCCCTAGCAACTCGGCGAACGACGGGTCGCCGCTGAGGTCTGTTCTCAGCGCCAGCGTGTTGACGAAGAAACCGAGCAGTCCTTCCAACTCGGCCCGGCCCCGATTGGCGATGGGAGAGCCCACGATCACATCCTCTTGCCTGGTATAGCGCATCAGCAAAGTCTGGAAGGCGGCCAGCAGCGTCATAAACAGCGTCACTCCATTTCGCCGGCTCAACTCCTTGAGCGAATCTGTGAGCGACGCCGGCGCCAGCAACGACTCTGTCGCGCCGCGGTAAGTCTGTATGGCGGGCCGCGGGTGATCGGTCGGTAGGTTCAGGGTCGGGAAGCCGGCCAACTGCCGCCTCCAGTATGCCAACTGCGCCTCCAGGATCTCGCCCCTCAGCCACTCCCGCTGCCACACCGCGTAGTCCGCATACTGGATCGGCAACTCATCGAGCGGCGACCGCTTCCCCTGGCTGTAGGCTCCATAGAGCGCGGCGACCTCCCTCAACAACACGCTCATCGACCAACCGTCGGAGACGATGTGGTGCATGACCAACAGCGCCACGTGGTCCTCCTCGCCGAGGCGGAGCAGCGTCGCCCGCAGCAGCGGCCCTGCGGTCAGGTTGAACGGACGCCGCGCTTCTTCTGCGGCCAGTAGTCGCGCCCGCGCTTCCCGCGCGTCTTGAGGAATCCCCTGGAGGTCGATCACAGGCAGGGCCAAGGGCAGACTCGGAGCGATGATTTGAGCCGGCTGTCCATCCATGGCGGGGAAGGTGGTTCGCAAGACCTCGTGGCGGCTAACGATCTCGCTGAGACTACGCTCGAAGGCCTGCGCGTCGAGTCGCCCTCGGAGCCGAACGGCGACCGGGATGTTGTAGAAGGAATTGTCAGGCGTCAATTGATCAAGGAACCACAAACGCTGCTGCGCGAACGAGAGCGGAGATTTAACCCCACGTCCGGCAACCGGCGCGAGTGACGGCAAAGCCACGGCGTCGGCGCGCGCGCCGCGAGCCCCTTCGATCCTGCCCGCCAGTCCGGAGATCGTCGGCGATTCGAAAAGCGCGCGTAACGGCAGATCGATTCCGAAAAACTGACGAACCCTCGTTATAACCTGCGTGGCCAATAACGAATGCCCCCCGTGCTCGAAGAAATTCTCTTCGACGCCCATACATCCCACATGGAGCACATCGGCCCAGATACCAGCCACTATTTCCTCAACAGACGTGCGTGGCGCAGTCGGCTCGCGTTCAGCGATGGTCTCTAGTTCTGGCAGGGCTTTGCGGTCCAGCTTCCCATTTTCCGTCAGCGGCAGAGAGTCTAGCGCGACGAAAGCCGACGGCGTCATGTAACCTGGAAGCTCGCGGCCCAGCCATTCGCGCAACTCAGCCGCCCCTGGCGCAGCGTCGGAACCGCGTCCAACGACGTAGGCTACCAGCCGCGTCGCTCCGTGATCCTCTCTGGCGACCACCGCCGCGGCGCCGATCGCTTCGTGACGGCGCAGTACCGCTTCGATCTCGGACAGCTCGATGCGGAAGCCTCTGACCTTCACCTGGTGGTCTATCCGCCCCAAGAATTCTAGCCGCCCGTCAGGCAACCATCGCGCCAAGTCACCTGTCCGATAAATGCGCGCGCCGGCTTCGACCGAGAATGGGTCAGGCGTGAACCGCTCGGCAGTCAGGTCAGGGCGACCCGCATACCCTCTGCCGACGCCGGCTCCGCCGCACCATAATTCGTCGATCACACCGATCGGCGCCTGGGCGCCTAGCGAGTCGACCACGTGGAGGCGGATGCCGCGTAGCGCGCGACCGATGGGCATGCGTCGAGCCAACTCGGCCGGCGCCACAGATATGACCTCGTGGGTCACGTCGTCTGAACACTCTGTCGGGCCGTAAGCATTCATCATCGGCGCCGACGGGTAGCGCATCAGCCAACGCCGGCACAACTCTGGCGGCAGTGTCTCGCCGGTCATGAGCAACCAGCGCAATGTCATCAAGGGATGCGACTCGGCGGCGGCCGTCTCCAGGTGATCGAGCGTTGCGCCAAGCACGCTCGGCACCAACTCGGCCACCGTCACGCCGCTACGATCCAGTTCGCCGAGTAGTTGTGAGGGGTCGTGCGCCATCTCATCGGGAACCAGGCGGATAGAGGCGCCGACGAGCAGCGGCGCCCACATCTGCCAGACTGAGATGTCGAAGCACTGCGACGCTGTCTGCGCCACGACGTCTGACGGGCTGAGACCTAATTCCTCGACCTTGGCCCTCAGGTGGTTAAGCAATCCGGCGTGGGTGAGCATCGCCCCCTTCGGCTCTCCCGTCGAACCAGAGGTGTAAATGATGTAAGCCAGGTTCTGTAAGGTGGCTCGCGGCTGGGACTCGCCAGCCGCGTCGCCCGTGGCGCCTTCGCCTTCATCACCCATGGCGAGCGGCGCCGCGCCGCAGCCGGCGCCGGCCAGCGCCTCGCGCGCCTTCGATTCAAGCTCCGCCGAAGACACCAGGAGGACAGGGGCGGCCGACCGCAGCGCCTGCGCCAGACGCGGGGCCGGCCAGTTAGGATCGAGCGGAAGGTAGGCCCCGCCCGCCCTGTGCGCTGCGAGCATCCAGATGACCAGCTCGGGCGTCCGCTCTGACAACATTGCCACGACTGTTTCCGGCCCGACGCCACGCCGGGACAGCAGCGAGGCGGCTCGTGACGACCGGCGGTCCAAGGCGCCGTAACTGAGGCTGAGGTCGCCGCATGTGAGCGCTATAGCCGAAGGTTCACGCGCCGCGCGCTGCTCGAATGACTCATGCCAGCAGTGTGTTTCGGGACCGGGTAGAGGGCCTGCCCCGAAACCGGCGTCGAATTGACGCCGCTCGGCAGCCGAGACTATGGGAAGGGCGGCGACGTGATCGTCGGGGGAGGCGACGGCGGCCGAAAGCAAATGCTGGAAGTTGGCGCAAAGGCGGATAATGGTCTCGGCCTCGAATAAGTCGCTGCTATATTCAATATTTCCGCTGAGTCGATCCCCCGTATCCCAGAGATTCAGCTCAAGATCAAACTTGGAGGTTTTGTTGTAGACATCCTCAGTGCTTATCTCTAAACCAGGTAGTGACATTGGCGGTTTTGAGAATACGAAATTGAACATTACCTGAAACAGCGGATTGTGGCTCAGGTCACGTTCCGGCTGTAATTCCTCAACCAATTTCTCGATGGGCAGCTCTTGATGGTCCTGCGCCGCCAACACCGTTTCCCGCACCCGCGCGACCAAGGACCTGAAACTCTCGTCGCCTTCCACTTTGGCGCGCAGAACAAAGGTGTTGAGGAACATACCGATGAGGCTTTCGATCTCGGGGCGCACGCGGTTTGCCACAGGCATTCCGACCAGAATGTCATTCTGGCGCGTATAGCGAAAGAGCAGCGCCTTGAAAGCCGCAAGCAGCGTTATAACCAGTGTTACCCCCTCGCGCTGACTGAAGGTCTGCAGGGCCTTGGCCAGGTTCTGCGGCAGATCGAAGAGGTGAACCCCGCCCTCGTGACTTTGAATTGATTGGCGCGGCTTATCGGTCGGCAGTTCTAAACCAACGGCGGCGTCCTTGAGCTGCCGCCTCCAGAACGAAAGTGACTCCTCGAGTCTCTCGCCTTGCAGGCGCTGGCGCTGCCAGACGGCGTAGTCGGCATACTGGATGGGGAGTTCCGCAAGCGGTGACGGACGCCCCGCGCTGAACGACGCGTAGAGAGTGGCTATCTCCCGATAGAGGATCCCTATCGACCAACCGTCCGTGCAAATGTGGTGCATGGTCAACAATAGCGCGTGTTCATCCTCGGACAGGCGGAGAATCTTTGACCTTATTATTGGCCCGGCCTTCAAATCAACCGGGCGCCGCCCCTCCTCCAATTTCATTCGCTGCGCTACTGCCTCCCGCTCTCCGTCTTCGAGAGAGCTGAGGTCGACGATCGGCAAGGGCCGCGTCGCCGCCTCATGAATAATCTGCACGGGCTTCCCTTCTATCACATCGTACGTGGTACGTAACGCTTCGTGGCGCCGCAAGATTTCGTTAAGGCTCAGCTCAAGCGCGGCGACATCGAGCTTCCCCTTGAAGCGTAATACCACCGGGAGGTTATAGTATGAATTTCCAGGGTTGAACTGGTCGAGAAACCATATTTGCTCCTGCGCGAACGAGAGGGGGGCATAGGGAGACGGCGGACGGCGTGGGATCTTGTTCGTCACCGGCGCGATGGCTCGCTTTTCCTTGAGAAGGAGTTCGAGAAGCGCGCGTCTCTTCTGGGAGAGCGATTCGGGAAACTCGATCGATACGTTCATGACCTACCTTTCGTCTGGGGAAGAAAGACGCCGGCTCAGTTCGGCTTCCAACTCTTCTTCGGAGAATTGTTCCAACATCTCTAGGGCGCCGTTACACATCGCGGCCTCTCGCTCTTTCTGAATCGTTTCTATTGAAGAGGCCAGGCTCGTGACGGTCAGTCCCTCAAAAAAACGGCGCAGCGGTATATCAATTTGAAACGCGTCCCGCAGACGCGAAACGATCTGAGTGGCCAGCAGCGAGTGGCCCCCGAGTTCGAAGAATGTCACGTTTGCGCCTACTCGCTTCACTTCCAGGACCTCCGCCCAGATGTTCGCCACCGCTTCCTCCGTCTGCGTCCGAGGAGCTGTCTGCTCTGAGCCTTCGGTTGAACAACCTGGTTCCGCCTCTGGCAGGGCGTTGCGATCAACTTTTCCGGTCTGGGTCGTCGGCAATTGGTCTAAGATGACGAATGCGGACGGGACCATATAATCAGGCAGCTTATGGCCGACGAACTCTCGCGCTTGACCCGCGTTCAGGTTGCGCCCGGGCTTTAGCGCGATATACGCTACCAGCCGCTTGGCCATGGGGTCGCTCCCGCTGATAATTACTACCGCCTCTCTGACATCGGGGTGTTGGTGAAGCGCTGCTTCTATCTCCCCCGGCTCGATTCGGTAGCCGCGCACCTTCACCTGATTATCAATGCGGCCGAGGAATACCAGGTCGCCGCCCGGCTGATACATTGCCAGATCGCCCGTCCGGTACAGCCGGCATCCGGGCTTGCGGCCGAAGGGGTCGGGGACGAACTTCTCGGCCGTCATCTCCGGGCGGCCATAGTAACCACGAGCCAGCTCATCACCGCCCAGGTATAGCTCCCCTGCTACTCTGACGGGCGTGGGTGAGCCGTCGGCGTCCAGCACGTAAGCGGCGCGGCCTTCGAGCGGCCGGCCGATTGGCATGACGCGGCCGCCGATTGTTTCTTTCGAAACATCGCATGTAGTCGCGGTTATTACGGCCTCGGTAGGGCCATAAGCGTTCAGAAGGCGGGCGCATCTCATCGGCGTGTTATGCCAGCGGCGCGCGTATTCGGCCGACATCTCGTCACCACCTACGATTAGAAGCTTGAGTCCCTTAACCGCCTCCTCCCCGGCGCCCGCCATCCACAGGCGCCAGTACTGAGCCGGAATGGATACGATTGACAGTTGCAGCTCATTTAATTTCCGGCCCATCTCGGTGGCGGCCCATAACTCATCCCCGCGCAGCGCCAACGTTGCCCCGCTTAACAGCGCCGCCATCATCTGCTCAATTGACGCGTCAAAGCTGGGAGAGACGAACTGCAAGACCCTGTCACCCTGAGTTACGTCGTAGTGGCGTGCGGCCGTTGTAAGGTGTAGCGCCGCAGGTCCATGTTCTACGCACACTCCCTTGGGCATTCCGGTTGAACCCGAAGTGTACATAAGATAGGCCAGATTCCGCGCGCAGGCGCCTCCCGGCAGCGAGGAGACGGGAGGCGCCGCGGCGCCATCCCCGGGGGCGTCGAGAATGATGGTGTGGAGGCCGCGTGCGGCTATCTTCCGTATGAATGCCTGCTCGGCCAGCAACACCTTCGCCCCCGAATCCTGCAACATAAAGGAGAGTCGTTCGGCCGGATATGAAGGGTCGAGCGGCGCGTAAGCGCCGCCTGCCTTGAGCACACCCAGGAGCGCCACAATCAGCTCCGCCGAACGCCTCGCCATTACGGCGACAAGTGATTCCGACCCGACGCCCAATTTCTTCAGTCGGCGCGCTAAGCCCTCCGCCCGCTCATTCAGGTCGGCATAGGTCAGCAGATCATCTCCAGCCTCGACCGCCACAACGTCGGGAGTATGTGCGACTTGCCGCTCAAATAGCTCATGCAAGCAGAGGTCCGACTGGCGATCGGCGCGCGTCTGGTTGAATCCCTCTACAATCTCACGGCGTTCATCTTCGGCCAGCATCTCCAATTGGGATAGACGCAGCTCAGGGTTTGCCATGGCGCTCCTGAGCAGCCGCTCATAGTGGCGGAGCATCCGTTTGGCCGTATCTTCCTCAAACAAATCGGAGCTATACCCAAGCTGCAGCTCAACGCCGCCGCGCTCCTCGGCCCAGAGCGTAATGGGGAGCTTCACTACTCCACCGTCTACCCACCCCGCCACGTAGTCAACCTGCCCCATCCGCCCCGCAGCCTCCGCATTGTTCTGCATCACGAACGTCACCTG
>Ga0066903_100002589_pt1 | contig 14272 bp, 13 predicted proteins | sample PanSoiMetaGPlot1_FD_67491 | JGI IMG/M metagenome (GOLD analysis project Ga0066903, IMG submission 67491) | Tropical forest soil microbial communities from Panama analyzed to predict greenhouse gas emissions - Panama Soil - Plot 1 (version 2) | ecosystem: Environmental > Terrestrial > Soil >...
GGACGCCGGAACGGCTGATGTCGATCAAGGCGACCTCGCGGCCGGAACGGACGCGGAGGACGCTGAGGCTGAAGGCCTGCTTCAGGGTATGCAGGATTATGACCCTGAGAAAGAGCTAGCGAAGTGGAAGGCTGAGTCCCGTAAATGGGAGACTCGTGCCAAGACTAACTCCGACGCGGCCGCACGGCTCAAGGAGATAGAGCAATCCAATATGACTGAGCTTCAGAAGGCTCAGGCGGCGCAAGCCGATGCGGAGGAGCGAGCGGCTAGCGCGCTAGCGATGCATTCGCGCGTAATGGCGGCTGCTACCCATAACCTTCCTGTAGACCTCATCGATGATCTCGGCTCCGGAACGGAGGACGAGATTGGTGAGCGCGCGGAAAGGTTTGCGCGAGTAATTGAGGAACGGGCTCACGAGATAGCCAATGAACTCCTCGCGCAGCAGGCAGGCCGGAACGGTATGCCAATTATGGGCGCACGCCCAGTCGAATCAATGCGGCCCGGATCAGCGCCGGCAGCGGGTGGAACGCCCAATACTCCGGATGAATGGTTCCGCAAACTCCTAGATACCCGCAATCAGTAGGCGCGTGCGCTCCGCGTCCGCGCGGAAAGGCTTTAAATGCCGACCTATGGTACTCACGTCGGCCGTACCACTACGGGCTCTGACCCGCTCGTTCCGGAGCCTCTAGCTACGGCTATCATCCAGGAGGCGCCAAAGCAGTCTGCGGCGCTCTCACTGATGAACAAGACAGTCCTTTCCTCCAAGACCCAGAGAATGCCGGTGCTCGATGTTCTCCCGGTAGCCTACTGGGTCGGTGGCGATACGGGCATGAAGCAGACTTCCATGCAGCAATGGAAGAATGTCGTCATGGTCGTGGAGGAATTGGCCTGTATCGTCCCAATTCCTGAAGCATATCTCGATGACGCGGATGTACCTCTCTGGTCGGAGGTCCAGCCGCGAATCACGGAGGCCGTTGGCGCGCTCATCGACCTCGCCGTGCTCTGGGGCATCAACAAGCCATCCACTTGGGGTGAGTCGGTATTCACCGGAGCCGGGAAGTCCGGCCACTTCATCGTCCAGGGCACCAACGTGGATATGGGCCAGGACGTATCCAAGCTGGGCGCGATGATGGCCCAGACCGGATATACGGTTAATGGTTTCGCGGCAATGCCAGGAACGTCGTGGAACCTGGTCGGCATCCGGTCGGCCCAGGGCGCACCGATTTACCAGCCGGATATGACGGACTCTCCCGGTGGGACGCTCTACGGCTATGATCTATCCGAGGTCAACAACGGCTCCTGGCAGATGGGAGCTACCGGAGCCGTACTCCTCTGCGGCGACTTCACCAAGGCCCTGATCGGAATCCGGCGCGACATTACCTTCAAGATGTTCACCGAAGGCGTCATTTCGGACGATACCGGGAAGGTTATCCTGAACCTGATGCAGCAGGACTCCGTGGCGATGCGGATGACGATGCGCCTCGCTTACGCGACCGTTAACCCGGTCACGATCATGGCTCCCGGAGCGGTTATGACCGGGACCAACCCGCAGCGGTGGCCTTTCGCAGCGCTCCTGCCCGTAGGCGCGACTCCTCCGGCCGCAGCGGCTCTCTCCGTCATCCAAGCTCCTCCGTATCCGTACACGGGCTCTTTCATGGCTAGCTCGGCATCCGAAGCGAGCCTGGACAACCCGCAGGAGACGGAGGCCCAGCAGGCCCACGACGCAGCCGCAGCGGCAACGCTCGCGGAAGCAGACGCGGCTCTAGCGGAGTCATCATCGCGGTCACGGGCTCCCCGTGCTCCGCGTAAGTCTGCGGAGTAGGCCGTGACGAATTACAAGCAGACGGCGCATTCCGCGATAGGCGCGAGCGCGAGTCCGTTGGATGCCGGAGCCGGCAATACGTTCGGCTCCTTCAACCTGCGAGTCGTTTCCAATGCTCCGGATAGCTCCGTGGCCCTGGAAACGAGCCCAGACGGGACTACCTGGACGCAGATGTGCCTCGTCAAGGGAGACAACTGGGGGACGGCCCGGACGGATCATCGGCAAAGGCAGGCTAGAAGTAACGTCGTCAGCCTGGGAACAGGAGGTGCGCCACTATCAGCAATTGTGGTCTGCGGACCATAAGGTCATCCACGCTAGGTTACGGCTCAGGCAGGAGACGGTAATGAGAATTGGTGGCGACCTACCTACCCTGGCTTCACCAGACGATATCGTTGATCGCCTGGGCCGTAATCTCAATCAGGTTGAGGGAGCGCGTATTGACGCTCTCCTCCGCGACGGTTCCGCGCTTATCCGGCGTTATTGCCGCCAGGACTTTGTCAGTGAGACGAATATGACAGACATATTCGTGGCGGACGCCGGAGAGATTAGGCTAAGCAATAGGCCGGTCAACGCGATTCACTCCGTGACCTGGCAGTCCGGTAACCCGTCTCTGCTAGGCAATCTTGTAATTAACTGGTATGTATTTGATGGCATTGATAGGATCACTATCCCATCTCCGTACGAGTCTGGCATAATTAACCTGCCGGAGATGTGGTACCAGACTGCGTGGTACTCCGATAGCTATGCGGTTAACTGGGACTACGGTTACGCCTCGCCTCCTAACGAGGCCGTAGCCGTCCTATGTACGGCGATCATATCGGAGCTATCGACTCCGACCATGAGCGCTACGCTCGCGTCTGAGTCTATTGGGCCATATTCCTACTCGATGCGACGGACCTCCGGAGCCGGGCTTAATGCGGCTCTCCTAGACGCCGGTATGGCTACTGCTCTCAAGGACTTCCGTAGGCCGGCTGGTACGATTGCGGTGAGGACGTTATGCATCCGTTTACCTACGGCCAGACGGTTACCATTGTCCGTCGCGTCCTCTCCGGTACTGATCCGGATTACGGTAGTGATGTATTTACGGAAACGACTGAAGATGTCCCACTTTGCGTAATAGCTCCGGGTGGTTCATCCGAGACTATTGCCTTTACCGAGCAGACTGATAATACGGTAATGGTTTACTTTCCGTCCGGTACTGATATCAGCTATATTGATGCGGTAATAATCAGTGGCGAGAAATGGGAGGTTACAGGGAATCCCAATACCTATGTGTCGCCATTTTCCGGTCACGTCTCGCCGGTATCAGTTAACTGTAGACGGGTTACTGGAGCGTCGGTATGACGGCGAAGTTTACACCGGACCATCGCGGAGTAGGCGAGATGCTTAACTCTGACTTTATGGTTGAGGCTATGCGCGCTCACGCGGAGGCTATTAAGCTCCGCGCGGAGGCTATCGCTCCGGTCGGCCATCCTCCGGAGAGTAAGCATCCCGGCCGCTACAAAGCCTCATTCCACGTCCGGGCTCATAAGTATGGAGGAGTATCCGGACGCGGAGGTAAGCGCGCGGAGGCTATTGTCTACAACGACTCGCCGGAAGCGCTCTATGTCGAGTACGCTCATTACGGCCAGGAGCCTTACCGCGTCCTAGCTATTGCTGCGTTTGGAGGTATCCATAGGAAATGACAACTCCGACCTTCCCGGACGCGGAGAGCGCGCTCATGTACGCTCTCGTCCCAGCCTTCCCGGCTCTCCGTTTTGTAACATATATGCCAGGTGGCGACCTCCCGCAGACTACCGCTCGTATCCATCGTATCTCCGGCTCTAACCGGAATATTGGTATTGATGATCCCGTGATTGATATAGACGTATTTGGGCTAAAGTCCGAAGTGGGCCAGGTATCGGTAGCCGCTCGCGAGATTCAGGCATTTGTCCTGAGCCTTATGAGCGTACGAGTTCAGAATGGAGTCATAGTTCACGCAACGACAGTAAACGGACCTAGATCACTACCGGAGGCTAATCAGGACCTTGTGAGATATTCCGCGACGTACGAGCTACATATCCATCCGTAGGAGGAAAGTAAATGCCAGCTTCTCAGCGTGATGAGGTCGTATCAGAATATGACATACCCACGCAATTCGGACTTACCCCACCGGCTACCGGGACCTACAAGGACAATCAGCTACTCTACGCGGCCGGAGACGTAGTGGTCTGGGTCGGCCAGCCGAACAACGCGAGTCCTCCGGTAGCCTTTGAGGACCCAACAACTCTCGGCTCCGGCATCTACAAGTGCTGTGGATGGGCCGATACCTCCGGCTATATCTTCAAGCTGGACGAGACCATCAAGGACATTCCGGCCGCTGGAGTCCTTACGCCAGTCCGGTCTATTCTCACTGGTGGCGTCAAGACGGTCCAGTCCGTATTCCTAGAGGCTCTCAATCCGTACGTCCGGAGCCTCTATGATGACGTGCCGGTATTCCCGGTAGCGTCCTCTCCGCTCAAGCCAGCTACCACTCCGCCACCTCCTCTCCCGGCCAACTCAGTTACCTATATCATCCCGGACCCACCGGCCGATAACCGCTACAGCTTCATATTCGATTCCATCGATGGGCTCAAGCAGCAGCGGCTCTACGCGCCATTCGCAAAGGTCACCGCTCGCGGTAACGACCAGGCCCAGCAGGGTGATATCGTCATGACCGATATGACGGTTACGCTCTATCCCGGTACCATCGGGACGGTTACCAATGCCGTAGCTCAGCGGACGATTAACTACGGCAAGTCCATGACGACCTACTTCACCTAAGCCAATGACCGAGCCACTACATCCGGTAGAGCCGGAAGATGAAGAGGTCGTTGACCTAGACCTAGACGCGGAGGATGATAAGCTCCGTCGCGAGGCCGTAGGTGACCCTACGATAGTCCGCGTCAGCGGAGAGATCATTCACGTCACCCACGCCAATGCCTGGTCGAGCACCGCTATGCGGTCGGCCGGAGTAGCGAACTGGGACGCCTGGGCCCGTGAGGTAATCGATGACGATGATGAATTCCGCGTCTGGGTGGAGGCCAACCTTCAGAATTACCAGATTGAAGCGGTATTCAACGAGTGCGGCCGGCAGGCGAGGCTGAACCAGGGAAAATCAACCGCGCGCTCTGGCTCACGTCGGAATACCAAGAGGAGATAGAAGCAGACCTCCAGCGGTATTACCACCTGGACTATCTTGATATGTATAGGCCGGGCCGGTTTATCGGCTGGCGCAAGCTCTTGATCCTTATCGACAATCTGCCTCCGGAGAGCGCGGTGAATACGGCAATCCGTAATGATATGCCGGAATGGTACCTTGCGGAGCGAGCGGCCGGAGCCGACCCATCCAAATCTGCCTGGAGTATCACTGAGACGCTCCTCGCCGTCCTCATAGACGAGGTACGGATGTCCAACTGGCTCTACGCCTCTGCTCACTCGGATAAGACGATACCTAGGCCGGAGCCCGTACGGAGGCCCGGAACGGGCTCTAGACGGCTCCGTACCCTCACGCTAGGGGAAGCGAGAGCGATAGACCCTAGGCTACGTACCCTCTCCGACGCGGAGGCCCTAGCGACGTTTAGGAGGCTCCACGGTGCCTGATATCTTTGTCGGTTCCGTCGCCGTCGGAGTCGTGCCCGACGCTAGCGGCTGGAACGATAAGCTCAGGGCTCAGCTAGTCCCTAGTGCGGCCGCTATCGGTAACCAGTACGGCAATACGATGGGTAAGGCTATCACCGCTAATATGGGGAAGGCTGGAGAGGAGTCCGGAGGAGCCTTTAGTGATACTTTCCGGAAGCGGCTAAAGGCAGCGCTAGAGGCCCTGCCCAAGGCAAAGCCGGACGCGGATATGGGGCCACTAGACCGGAAGCTTGAAGAGCTACGGCTCAAGATGGTGGAGATATCCAAGACCGATATTGTTGACCCAAAGAAAGCCCTAAAGGACCTAGCGGTCATTCAGCTAGAGCTTGATAAGGTATCCCGTAAGTCTAAGGATATCAGGCTTACCTTCAATACGGCTGAGGCGAGAGCGCAATTGGCCCTGCTTCAGAGAGACGTAGGCTCTACGGCTCGCGCTGGTGGGCTACTTAGCCGGATACCCGGAGCCGGAGCGCTCTCCAGTATTCCGGGCCTAGGTGGGATATTCGGAGGAGGAGCCCCAGCGGCCGGAGCGGCTGGCCAGGCCGGGCAGGCTGCGTCGGCCGGTGGCGGGCTCCTAACCAACCCGTATGTCCTTGGTGGTGGTGCGGCCGCTCTCGCGGCTATAGCCCCATTCGCCGGCCAAGCGGTCGGAGGTCTATCTATTGCTGGGCTAGGTGCCGGCCTCGCGGGTATCGGAGCGGCCGGAGCTTTCGGCCTAGGGACTACTCCGGGAGCGAGCCCGCAGCAGATCCAGGCGGCTCAGCTAAAGCAGCAGCAGGCTCAGGCTAACCTGAATAAGCTCCAGCAGAGCGGTAAGGCGACTACGCTTCAGCTAGCCCAGGCGCATCTTGCTCTAGCCGGAGCTACGGCAGCCGTTACTAAACTCCAGCAAAAGAATGCTGATACGACTACAGCCGGGCAGCTAAAGGTCCGGAAGGCTTTTGATGATCTCAAGACTCAGGCGATAGGCGACCTTACCAAGATAGGCGTGGCATTTGTCCCGGTACTAGAGAATATCGCTGGGACGGCCGGTAGAGTACTGGGAAAGATAACACCTATATTCGCCGGAGCTATGAAGGTTATAGCCGGCCCAGTAGAGCGGTTTGCTGATACCGTACTGAACGCCTTTAACCGTCCGGCCGTTATTAAGTCGATTCAGGATGTAGCGACGGCTTTTGGTAAGATACTCGATGCCTTTACGCCGGATATACCCGGCATCGCGGACTCGCTCTCGCAGGCCATCTCCCGGATAGCGGAGGCCGTAGCTAAGAATCCAAAGGCATTCGCGGACTTCCTCAACTTCCTATTCCAGCTAGTCATCGCTGTCGTTGATGCTATTGCCTGGCTTACGATCTTTGCTAACTATCTTGAATTCCATTTCGTGCCCGGAATCAAGCGAGCCTGGCATGATCTCCAGAGCTTTACCGAGAATGTCTGGAATAGTATCTGGAACAACACGATAGGCCGGGCTATACGCGGAGGTCACGACCTAGAGGTCGCGTATAATCATATCAAGAACGCTATCATAAGCTGGTGGCATAACGTCCAGAACTGGTCGGAAAGTATCTGGAATACTATCTGGAACAATACGGTCGGCCGGGTTATCCGTGGCTGGCACGACGTTATCAATATCTATATCCGGCTCCGTAATGACGTCTTCAATTTCTGGCATACCGTTCAGAATACCACTGCGGCTATCTGGGATTCTGTCTGGAACAATACCGTAGGCCGGGCCGTCCGTGGCGCAAATGCCCTGATGGGAGTCTTTACGACTCTCAAGAACAATATAGTTAACTGGTTCCATGACGCTATTAACTGGCTATCCGGAGCCGGAGCCGCTATCATCCAGGGCTTGTATAATGGTATCAAGAATGCTATCGCCGGAGTCGGTTCCTGGGTCAAGAGCAATATCGTTGATCCGGTAGTCAACGCCGTGAAGCATTTCTTTGGGATCGCATCGCCATCGACCGTTATGATTGGTATAGGCAAGGCGATTACGGCCGGGCTCCTCCACGGCATATTCCAGTCCGGCAACCTGAAGAATTTCATCGGCAAGGTATTCGGAGGCTGGCCGCAGGCTCTCGGCTCGCTCGTTAGCAAATCCCTAGTCGATATCGCTAAGCTACCGGCGAAGGCTCTTCATGCTCTTGGCGGTGTCGCCGGTAAGATTGGCGGATTCTTTGCCAAGCTAGTCGGAGCCGGAGGCTCTGGCGTTCAGCGCTGGGCCGGGCTAGTCGCTCAGGCACTCGCTATGCTGGGCCTTCCGCTTTCGCTTTCCGGGCAGGTCCTATATCAGATGCAGACGGAATCTGGTGGGAATCCGAACGCGATTAACAACTGGGACATAAACGCCCAGATGGGTGACCCGTCGCGAGGCCTGCTCCAGGTTATCGGCTCTACCTTTGCGGCCTATCACGTAGCCGGTACCTCGTCCAATATCTATGACCCGCTCGCGAACATTGCCGCCGCTATTAACTACGCGAGAGCGCGCTATGGGCCGACGCTAATAAGCGGTGGTATGGGAATGGGTAGCGGTCACGGCTATGACTCTGGAGGCATCCTTCCTCCCGGTGTGACGCTCGCGTATAACCTGACCGGGCGGCCGGAGGTAGTCCTAACCCAGGCTCAGCTGGCCGGGATTACCGGAGGAGCTTCCGGGCCGTCCTATCACGCTCACTTTGACGGGCTAACCGGAGCCGCTATAGAGTCCCACGTTCAGACGGCCTTTGCTGCGATGTCGATAACGCAGGGCCACCTTAGCCGTCAAGGCCGGAGGTCATTATGGGAATGCCTGCTCCTACTCCGCTCCAGATAGGCTACATTGATCCTGATAACAATTACTGGAACCTATCCGACCTAAGCATGTCGAAAGGTTATATCTGTTCTGCGATAGCGGGTATAGAAGGATTGCCTGTCTCGATGCAGACGGTACCGCTCCTAGACGGTACTGCTTATCCCAATTTCTATATCCCGCAGCCGGGTACTATTGCTATTGCTATTCTTGTAGCTCCTCCGTCTGCCTCGCAGAATGAGATAGATTACTACAACCTACTAGACGCTATTATCCGTGCTTTCTATACGCGGAGGAATGAGGTACCAAAGCCAGGCTATCTACAGGTTCAGAGGCCGGACGGCTCTACTAGGCAGATAGCCGTCTATACAACTTCCGGGCTTAATACGCCGGAGGTCGGCCTAAATGATATGTCGCTATTCTCTATAGTGCTTTCTACTCCGGACCCATTCTGGCAGGATGCGGTTCCGCAGACCCTGACTTTCCAGCAGGCTACGGCTACCGGGATACTTCCGCTGCTTCCGGTAAACCTCGCGAGCGGAGCCGTACTAGGCGCAGCGACAATTGTAAATAATGGATCGGCAAACTCGTATCCGTCCTGGACGATTACCGGGCCTGGTACTCCTACGATGACGAATAATACCACCGGGCTCGCCTGGTCGCTAAATCAGCAGATTCCAGGCGGGCAGATAGTTCAGGTTATTACAAAGCCCGGCCAGCAGGTGGTGGTTAATCAGACTACCGGGCAGTCTATCTGGGACCAGCTTACGGCTACCTCTCTCCGGCAGCTATGGGGGCTAATACCCGGGGTTAATCAGATAAATATGCAAATGGCTGGAGCAAGTCAGGCTACTCAGGTTCAGCTTCAATGGACTAACCGATGGGCTAGAGCATAATGGCCGGGACATTTACCCAGCAGGCTATTGGCTGGGGACCTGGAGCGCGCGGCGCATCTCCGGTACAACCCAACTTCGGCCAGCAGCCTCCGGAGGCCGGTAACCTACTTGTTTGTATTGTATTCGCCGGAGGCTCTACCAAAACGGCGTTTAACTGCGCGCTTGCGACCGGAAGCGGATGGACGCAGCGGCTAAGTATTGGCAATGATCCGGCTAATACGCAGTCTATGTGTGGTATCTCTGTATGGACTAAGATATCAGCCGGAGGCGAGCTATATACAGATCAGTCTTTTAGCTTCCCGGCCGGATGGACCGGGCAGGCGAGCGTTCATGAGATATTCGGTAGCAACGGCGAGGTACCGGATATCACCGGTACATGGTCCGGAGGCAATACCGCTATAGCCCGGACAAATGCTACCGTTAGCGTCTCCTCTACGTCTAATCCATCTGATCCCAATGAAGTGATTCTTGCGACTTATGGGTTCTGGTGCGGCTCTACTGGCACGGCGAGCTATACCAAATCTGCGAATATGACGCAGATAACCGACCGCGATGATACCATGAACCAGCAGTATCACTGGTTCACTAATCATTTGACTCCTAATACTTTCCCAGGCGGGCAGGCTCCGACTGGGAGCCCGTTTACTGATTCCTCTACGTGTACCGTTCCGGGCTCCTCCGTCGCCTGTGGCCTAATTATTGGCTTTGCTTCCGCGAGTAACCCGCAGCCGACCGTACCGGACGGGCAGATTTACCCGGCCACTTATCCCGGTGGGGTTACCCGTACGAGCGGCCAGAGCACGCTAGCCGTTAACGTACTCAATATAGGCTCGCTCTGCGTCCTTGCGACTAAGGTATCCGCTGCGACAAACAGCGTTACCGGAGTAAGCGACAGCGCGGGAATTCTTACTGGCTGGTCGCGGGTAGTCGCTAACTTTACGGACTCCGGCAACCAGTCTCAGGATATCTGGATAGCCCGTTCTACGGGTACCGGCAATACGACGCTAACCCTAACTTTCCAGGCAGCTATCGGCAGCACGGCTAATGATGCGCAATTCGCGGAATTCTATCCGGGCTATCCCGGTACCTATGCGCGAGACGGTACGCAGTCGGCCTCGCAGAACAACGCCTCGTCTGGTACCTGGAATTTCCCAGCGCTTACCGCTGCCCGGCCAAATGAGATTTATATAGGGCACGCGCGAGGCCCGGCTGGTGGCCCATTCCGTAACTTCCTGCCGAATGGCGTTAACCTAGCTCAGGACGGTAATAACAACCCGCTGGTCTATTGGGCTGGCCTCGCGTCTGGGGCTATGGGCTCCGGGCCTTACCCATCATCGCTTAACGCGACAGTTAGCTACGCGGCCGGAGCGCTTATTCAGGCATCGCTGACCTGGACTATGGCGGGCTCCTCCGCTACGGTATCGTCATCAAGCGGCACGCTAGGGACTGCGGCCGCTACGGTAGGAAGCTCCGTAACGGGCTCTACGGGCTCCGGTACCGTTACCGCTACGCTCGCGCTCTCCGGCTCCTCTACGGCTGTCTCAGCCGCGTCCGGCGCACTCTACGCGGTAGAGCGGGCATCCGGCTCCTCTGCTACCGTCTCATCGGCTAGCGGAGCCCTATCCAATATTGGTGCGCTCTCCGGCTCCTCTGCTACCGCGTCGGTAGCAAACGGGACGATTAGCGGAGTAGGCACCCTAATCATAGCAGGCTCCTCCGCTACCGCGTCGGTGGGTACCGGGACGCTCCTAGCGACGCTCATAATATCTGGCTCCTCCGCTACCGTATCATCAGCTAATGGTTCAGTAGGTTTCATATCCGCAATTTCTGGTACGTCGGTCAGCGTCTCGGTAGGCTCCGGTGCCTTTATTGCTGGGCCTCTGTCGATTAACGGCCTATCGGTCAGCCCATCCGAAGGTAATGGATGGCTTCTGCCGCTTATCTTTGTGCCGCCTACTGGAGGCTCTGATGATTATGTCTGGGTGGAGATACTAGACGCTAACCTAGTCCGGCAGGGAGTTATCCAGTTTGCTACTATTACCGCGCAGCTTTACTACAATGCGGTAGGCTCCTGGTCTATGACCGTGCCATATTCGGACTTCCTCTGGAAGATTATGATGGCCGGCGACTTTTTTGTTAATATCAACTGGCGCGGGCTCTTCTCATTCGGAGGCAAATGCGAGCAGCCGGGATATTCCGATTCCATACCGGGCTCTACTGGAAGCTCTGTGCCTGGGCCGTATATAACCCTGAGCGGAGCCGACTACCTAGCTCTCATTGCTAACCGGATTGTCTACCCTACTCCGGCTAATGCCTGGTCCGCGCAGACGGCAGCGGGCACGGACCCAGTAAGTAACGTACCACTAGAGACGGCGATTAAGCATTATGTCAATAACAACGTAGGCCCGGCCGCTATCGCCTCGCGCCGCATCGCCCCACTATCCATAGCGACCGATCAGGGACGAGGAAGCAATATCAGTTATACGGCCAAATTCGTTCAGGGTGGTAACCTAAACCTGATGGACGTTATCCGTGCGCTTATCGCGCAAGCGGGCTCCGGTAACGCTATGGGAGTCTCGGTTGCGCGGCAGGCTAGTACGCATAGCCTCCTATTTGATTGCTACGTACCACGGAACCTTTCCGGTAAGGCCTGGTTTAGCCGCGACCTAGGCAACCTTACGGCTATCTCATTCTCACTAACGGACCCAACTTGTACCGACGCTCTAGTTCAGGGCTCCGGTACTAACTTCATTCAGAGGACGGCATCTAATAAGACGCAGTACAATCAGACGGAGCAATTCATAGATAGCTCATCGGAGACGGATACCAATAACCTTAACTCTACGGCTCAGCAGGCGATACTTAGCGGAGCGGCCGGGCCGACGCTAAGCGCTACGCTCGCGGACACGCCTTACCTTACCTTTGGCCGGGATTACGGGCTTGGGGATATTGTGACTATAGAGGTCCGGCCGGGCAATACCTATTCCGATGTGATTACCGGAGTAACGCTTACGGCTGACCCGTCGCAGACTCCGATGATATCAGCCGTGCCTACGGTCGGGCAGAATGCTAATGCTACCGCTACGGACCAGTCAATAATCGGGCAGCTAACGAAACGGATACGCACGCTAGAGAGGAGACTGCGGATATTATGGTTATCTATGACTCACGGCCTTCGCAGTTTAACCAGCTATCAACTACGGCCGAATGGGAATATCTATTCTCAGCGCTTTCAGGCTCGTTCAACAACGGGATTGACGCGAGCGTCGGAGGAGCTATGGCCCCATCTCTAGATACGGCCGGCAGGAATATCGTAATCCAGTCCGGTAACGCCGTTATCAAAGGCCAGCTATGGCGGACGGACGCGAGCGTTAGCACGCCCATCCCGGCTCCGTCCGCATCCGACCGTTATGACCGGCTTACGCTCCGGCTTAACCGTGGGGCCTCTACGTCGCCCACGGTAGTCCAGCTGAATATCATTACCGGGACTCCTAGCGGTGGCCTACCGGCTCTTCAGCAGACTCCTACCGGCCTCTGGGACCTCCCTATCTGTCACTGGACCTCGCATGCGAATGGTGCGCTGGATGGGCTAGTCGATGAGCGGAAGCTCGCGAATGACCGGTGGCACGATATGCGCTCCGAATTCGGAGGACTCCAGGGTGGGTTTACTTATCCTGGTCCTCCGGAGCTACCACCGCAATTCCGGCTACGTGACGACGGCACGATGGTTGATATAGTCGGATGTATCGTAACTCCGGGAGGAGGCTCGTATAACAACGCAAACTTCTATATCCTGCCTATCGGCTACTGGTGCCCGCAGGCAGCCTCGTATCCGGTAGCGCTTACCGGCAACTGGACGGCCGGGAATGAGAATTTCAACGGCAACCCACGGATATATACCGCGAGCGGAGGAGGCATCTCCGTGGCCGGAATCCCATTTAATTACAACGCTCAGGGCATCCGGGTTTATGGCTCATTCCCGGTCAGCCTATCGAATGGGCTGAAAGCCTCATAATGCATATAGAGCTGCCCAACGGGCATGATCCGGTAATGCGTAAGCTTGGCTGGGCTATCGCACTCGGATGGCTATTGCTTGAGATAGCCGTCCTGATATTCGTCTGTATTGAAATAGCAAGGGTATCGTAGCGAGGAGGAGAAATGCCAAGGGAACTGCCCGGCTGTATCAACTGGATACCCGCTCCGGTGGCCAGGTGGCTAAAGCGTATACTAATCGGAGAGGAGGAGGTCAATATGCCCAATCAAAGGCGTGATCCGGACGTAGTCATAGAAGATGCCGGCCGCTTCCGCTCCGACGCGGAAGCGCTCCGCTCGCGAAACGTCCGGCTACCCTCTCGCCTCGCGCCGGAGCCGGAGGACATCGATAGGGTGTCCAGGGAGCATAACCCGGCATGGCGCGAGCACCTACGTGACCGGATAGCGGACGAGGCCGGAGACGATTCCGATGCCCGTTAGCTATTCGGAGAAATGGTACGACTGCCCCAATCAGTCCGGCCGTGGCGGTAGCAATATCGTCCAGGTAACCTTCCATACAACGGAAGGCGCAGAGACTGGCGAATCTCTAGCGAACTGGATCTGCCAGGAACAGGCCCAGGCCTCGTATCACGCGGCCGTGGATAATACCGCGCTAGGCGAGGTTCACCGCTTTGTCGATACGGCGCAGAAAGCATGGTCGCAGGCCGGAGGTAATCCCTTTGCGTGCTCCGTGTCTTTCTGTACTCCGTCCGGAGCGGCTAGCAACTGGTCCACGAATACGTGGATGTCAAAGGGCAATATGCTCCAGAACGGAGCCGCTATTGCGCGCAGATTCTGCGACCTCCACGGAATACCGATTACTGCGCTATCTGCCTCGCAGGCGCAGAGCGGAGCGCGCGGAATCTCTCAGCATGTAGACGGAGGCTCCGGCTGGAGCGGTCACCACGACTGCGGGCCGGGCTTCCCTGAGAGCTACGTCCTAGACCTAATGCGTGGAAGCACTCAGCCTCCGTCGCAACCGACGCCGCAAGTAGGAGGGAACAACGTGATATCTTCGGCAATAGACCCAGACGGAGGAATTCATTACGCTGGCCTAGATGAGAACGGGTC
>Ga0066903_100002590_pt1 | contig 14271 bp, 6 predicted proteins | sample PanSoiMetaGPlot1_FD_67491 | JGI IMG/M metagenome (GOLD analysis project Ga0066903, IMG submission 67491) | Tropical forest soil microbial communities from Panama analyzed to predict greenhouse gas emissions - Panama Soil - Plot 1 (version 2) | ecosystem: Environmental > Terrestrial > Soil >...
GAGCTACCGTCCGTGCCGTTGACGTGGACTTTCGCCAGGAGCAGCCGTTGGGCTTCGATGTCACCGACGATCAGGGTCGCTATGCGATCACCTTTCCGCCAGAGCGCTTCCAGCAAAACGAGAAGAAGACGGCTGATGTCGTTGTTCGAGTGATGGGTGAGGACAATGTGCGGGTGCTGGCTGGGTCCCCGATCCACTTCAATGTTTCTCGCCAGACCATTGTCGACCTGGTCGTGAAGGCCACAACTCCCAGGCTCTCGGAATGGGAAAAGCACACGGCGACTGTCGAGGAATTGGCGGGCAGAGTTTCGCCGGCAGAGTTTACTACGGATGACCTGAAGTTCCTTGGCGGCGAAACGGACATTCCTTCACGGCTGCTGGCTTTCATGGTTCTTGCGCATCGTCACGGTCGGGAAACTGCTGCGCCGCCGGCAGTGTTCTATGGCTTCTTCCGTGAGGGACTCGCGACCAGCCTGCCGGCATTGTTGCTGACACCGCCTCGCCTGCTGCGACAAGCGATCGAGCGAGCTACGGCGGAGAATGTGGTTCCGGCGGGGCTGAGTCGTGATTTCGACGCAATTCTGGCCTCACTCGAGAAGGCGAGGCCTCGCGTTCTGGCTGCTTCCGACGAAGGAAGTCTGGCAGTAGGGCGCCTTCTAGGTTCCTCTGGAACGTCTGCAACCAGTCAGCAGACCTTCCTGAAGCTCTATCTCCAACGCGACGGCAAGCCAGAAGACTTCTGGGATTCCCTTCGCACGAGTGCGCAGCTCCCCCCCGCCGATGTCGAAGCCTTCCGATACACGCTCCAGCTGGGAATGCTTACCCAGAACGACCTCCCGCTCGTCACCCTCCTACAAGGAAAGGCACGGTCATTAAAAGATCTTGTGTCTTTTGACGCGAATGCCTGGCAAGCCTTCATCAAGGAGGCGCACACGGGGGGCGTGCCGCTCCCACCCAATCTTCCGGGACAAACGGATGAGGAGCGCATCGCTGCCTATGCAGAACAGATCCTCGATCTGATGCAAGACGCCCTTCCGATGGAATATATGCGTCAGGGGCTGGCGAACGACAAGAGCGTGCCGACGCCGCTGCGGCAGGACCTTATGTCGTTCCTGTCCAATGCACCGGAGTTCGATCTGCTCGAAACGACCATAGACAAGTTTCTTTCCGCGAATGGTAGCTTCCTGCACAACGTGTCCGACCGGGAGAGCTTACGAACCGAGCTGAAAAAGTTGCAGCGAGCTTTCCGTATCACGCGGCGCTACCAAGCTACGAGAACCCTGCTGGACAAAGGATGGGACTCGGCGTTTCACATCGCAGAAACGCCCTTTTCGCGCTTCTTCGAGTCCGTCGGGGACGACCTCGGCGGTCTCGACAAGACTAGGGATTACTACTTTAGGTCGAAGCAGATATCGGGCGGAACATCCTACATCTATGGAGGAATCTACCAGTATGCGAACGACTCTTGGCCGGCGGTGCTCGGCAAGTTCAATCCCAAGAGTCTCGACGGGTTGCCGAACTGGGAGGGACTCTTCGGCTCGATAGATTTCTGCAAGTGCGAGCACTGCCGGTCCGTTTACGGTCCTGCGGCATACCTTGTCGATATCCTCCAGCTCCTGCGTTGCGATGGGCCTCCATTCGGCGCCCTCATGAAGCGACGGCCGGACTTGGAGCACCTGAAGCTCAATTGCGAGAACACGAACACGCCCCTGCCGTACGTGGACCTTGCCAACGAGATAATGGAGTTCTACGTGGTCCACGACACCATTACCGGTGATGCGGCGAATGATACGGGTGATGCCACCGCTGAGGAGTTGAGCGTCAACCCACAAAACATGAATGACGACGCTTACTCGACGCTTCAAAATGAGGCAGTTTTCTCATTCCGCCTTCCGTTCAATCTGCCGGTGGAGACGGCTCGAATCTATTTCGAGCATCTGGGTTCCAGTCTCCATGAGGTCATGACCGTGTTTCGGGGCATGACAGCTCCGAATCCAAAGCCGAGTGACGTCGCGCTCGCGAGCGAGTACCTGAAAATCAGCAGGGAGGAGTTCGATGTTCTCTCAGGGGAGACCGCCCACCTGGCGAGGGAGTTCTTCGGCTACACCGATGACAACGTCGATCATAAGAACTCGGACGGGACGACCCTGACGGAATCCTGGTTGGCGAACCTCGCCCGGGTTCCCGAGTTCCTTCGTCGTACCGGGGTTGCCTATTCGGACGTCGTGGATCTGCTCAAGACCCGCTTCGTCAACGCCGTCCAGGCGGCGCCGTTTCCTCCTGACACGGTTGTGCTTTTCTCCCCGGACGCCGTATGCGACCTGAACCAGACCTGGATTCAGCGCTTAGATAGCGACCATGAGCATCTTGAAACAACCGGCCTGGACGAGAACATGTGGGTTCGAATTCATCGATTCCTGAGATTGTGGAACAAGCTCGGCTGGACCCAACCGGAATTGGACAGAGCAATCGCTACGTTGGGCGCGGCCCAAATCGATGGTCCATTGATCGAGAACCTCGCTCGGCTTGCCGGGCTTCAGGATGATCTCAAGCAACCCATCATCCGGTTGCTGAGCTTCTGGTCCTCGATCGACACGCTCGGTGATGACTCGCTCTATCAAAAACTGTTCCGGAACAAGGTCATCACCAATCCGGTCGATAAAGCCTTCGCTCTAAACCAGGATGGAACAGAGCTAGCCGGCACATCCGCCACGATTACGGATCATGCCGCGACGCTGCAGGCCGCATTGCGCGTCAACGCCGAGGATCTGGCGCTGGTTCGTGAAGCCACGGGGATTGCGGGAGACACGGAAACTCTCGACCTTGCGAAGATTTCGCTTCTTTATCGCCACGCTCTTCTGGCGAGGTCGTTGAAGTTGAAAGTTCGAGACTTCCTTGCCCTCCAGATCTTGAGCGGCGGCGACCCATTCACGGATGTTGCTGCCACCGTGTCATTTGCCGAGCGAGCCCGCAAGACGAAGGCGTCGCCGTTCAAGCTCGCGGAGCTGAACTATCTCTTCAGGCATGTATCGGACCCGGGCAAGGGCGTTGCCCCGGCGGAAGACGCGACGCTCATCCTCCTGCAAATTCTCCAGAAAGGTCTGCTGAAGATAATTGTTGATACAGAACCTGTAACCGACCCAACGAGCGAGATCCTGCGCGCCAAGCTGTCCCTGGTGGTGGGAGCTACGCAGTCAGATACCGCAAAGGGATGGTCGCAAGCGAGAGTGGTCGACCTGGCGATGGAGATCATCGAAGGTCTACCATCCAATGATATGGCTCCATCCCTGACTCCTGCCGAGCAGGAGCAATTCGTCGACGATCACTTCGCCGCGTTCATGGATCCAGCGGCTGCCAAGGCCACACTTCTTCCTCCACCGGCCCCAGATGACGAGAGCACCAGACAGGCGCACCGCTCCTCCGTGCTCTTGCCGCTGCTCATTTATCTCCGCGACCTCCTGAGCAGGGGATTAGTGAAACAGACCTTGAGCGATGCATTTTCGCTCGAAGCCAGGATGGTTCAATTCCTGCTCGAGGAGTTCCTACCGGCTCGGTCCGATCCAAGCCAGCGGGCGATCGTCGACTTCCTCACCCTCGGACAGGGGGTATCGGCAGCAGATCGATTTCTCGATTTCATCCGAGTACACAAGCTTGCCCTCCTGCTTGCCCGGCTCAAGGCTACGCCCGAAGAGACAGCGTACATCGCGGAGCACGGAGCAGACTTTGGCGGCTTTGATCTCCAATCGATGCCTCTGAATCGGACCGATCCGACCGCGGTTGACGAAAGCGCAGTCAATTTGTTCTCGCAATGGGAACATCTGCGCGACTTCTTTGCGTTACGCGACCTGCTGCCACAAGGCGATCTCACTCTTCTCGACGTGGTAAAGGCTACCTCCGTAGCCGAAGGAAGAATGACCCTGTCGTCGCTGACAGGCTGGAATCCGTCGGGCGTCGATTTCCTTTGCAGCGCAGAAGGTCTCGGTATACCTGACGAATTATTCAAAAACGCCGAGGGTGCCCGGCGTCTATTCGATGCCTTTGCCTTGAGCAGGAAATTGGGGATCTCGGTGCAGAAGCTTGCGCACTGGGCTCAAGAGATACTGACAAGCGTCGATGCCCAAGACATCACGCGAGCAGTGAAAGCCAAATATGACGACGCGGACTGGATCGCGGCTGCAAAGCCGCTCAACGACAATCTTCGTGAGAAGAGGAAGCTCGCTCTGATTGCCTATCTTCTCGCGGACAAATCAATCGTGGACCTGGACATCAGGGATTCGGAGGATCTCTACGAATACTTTCTCATCGACGTCAACATGGATCCATGCATGATGACATCGCGGATCAAGCAGGCTATCAGCTCGGTTCAATTGTTCATTCAGCGTAGCCTTCTGAATCTAGAACGCGAATCGAAACTGTCGCCCGAATCCGCGAATCGATGGAACTCATGGATGAAGAATTATCGCCTCTGGGAGGCCAATCGCAAGGTCTTCCTTTATCCCGAGAACTGGATCGAGCCCGACTTGCGGGACGACAAGTCTTCGTTCTTCAAGGAACTCGAAACACAGCTACTGCAGAACGACCTGACTCCTGAAAACGTCGAACTTGCACTGATGAGCTATCTCGATAAGCTCGACAATGTAAGCCGGTTAGAAGCTTGCGGGATGCACCATGAAAAAGACACCAAGAACGGTGTCGACCGTGTCCACGTCTTCGCTCGTACCTTCAATGCGGCGCCGGCATATTTCTACCGCTTCTATGACGCCATGCGAAATCGCTGGTCGGCCTGGGAGAAAGTGCCGGTTGACATCGAAGGGGACCATTTGATTCCGATAGTCTGGAATCGAAGGCTGTTCCTGTTCTGGCCGGTCTTTATGGAGAGACAGGACGACGTAATGACAAAGAAGTATTTCATGCCCGAGGGGCATATGATCGATGATCTCAACATCGACCCACTGAAGCAGTGGGAAATCAAGATTGCTTGGAGCGAGTACCGCCAGGGAAGGTGGACGCCCAAGCGTACCTCCGCGGCCACAATAACCTCTCCGACGGTTACCAAGGAGCACCCTAACGACGGCATAAAGGAATACTGGTTCTATCTTCCAAAGAGGCGTGAGCACTATTTCCACGCATCACTCTCATCGATGACAGATGAGCTCACCATCACCTGTGGAAGGCGCTACGACGCAGCCGCGGACTCGGCTTTTGACTGGTACCCCCCACCCGAGGACCGCGCTGTGGTTGTGGGGACGTCGGAGGGCGATGATTTTGTACTGATAGGAGTCAAAGGTCACGAATTGGTTGGCCAGTTTCACTTCAGCGGCTGCAACAGCCGCGCAGAAGTTGTCGATGACGACCAGGATGTCGGCTATGAATCACTCAACGAACCGGAGGACACATTCAACCTCGATATGGCATTTGACTCCACCTCCAAAGCGGTGGGCCTCGCACTTCAGGACAAGAAAGCAACCGAAGTTCTCCTCGATCTAGAGACTCCCTTTGAATTCCTTGCTCCTCAGGAGGTTTCAGACCTTGCCAAGACTTTCTACCCGTTCAGTTTTCAAGACGCCAAGCGTGCCTACTTCGCGATGCCGACATACGACGACCCTTGGCCTTCGGGTCTTGTGCTAGAGAACCCATTGTTGAATATTCAGATGCAAAGTGAGGATGCCCTTCTTTCTCGGATTCCCCTCCCAGAGCGCGGCGATCTTGCTCCCGCACCAAGTGGTTCTTTCCTCTTACCTTCCTCTAGCACCCCGGTACATGACGAAGCTCCTTATCCGTCCGTTCGAACAATTGATGTCACCGGTGACTCGAAGCTACTGATCCAAGACCAGGGCATCGCCGGCGGCTTAGTCAGCGTTCAACGGATTGAAATGCGATCCTTGCCGATGGTCCAGTCAAGCAAAAGTTGGATTCAGGTCACCGGCTCTGCGAATGACCTGACCTTCCAAGAGAACGTGAAGGTGCAGTCACTTTCTCTAAAGTTCCATATTTTCTTCCATCCTCATGTTTGCGACTTCATTAAGAAAGTGAATCACCTAGGCGTGCAAGGCCTGCTGACTCTAGCGAGCCAAGAGCTCCACAATGACCCGGAGAAACACACGATTTTCGCCGACGTTTATCACCCCGCTCCAATTGTGCACGATGACTACCCGAAGGAAAACGTCGATTTCCGTCCGGAGGGGGCCTACTACTTGTACAACTGGGAACTCTTCTTTCATGCGCCGCTCCTCATCGCAGATCGACTGAGCAAGAACCAGCGCTTCGCGGATGCTATGCAGTGGTTTCATTACATCTTCGATCCGACGAACACTTCGACCGAAGATACCCCGGCGAAATATTGGAGGTTTCTGCCATTCCATCAAAACGATGAGAACGAACGGATCGAGGAGCTGCTCAAGAAACTCGAGCTCGGAACAGCCTCCGAGAAGAAGGCGCTGGTGCAACTGATTGAGGATTGGCGCGATGATCCTTTCAAGCCAGACTTGGTTGCGCGGGGACGGCTGATTGCCTACCAGAAGACAGTGGTAATGAAGTATATCGAGAACCTGATCAATTGGGGCGACGCACTTTTCTCGCGGGACACCATAGAATCGATCAACGAGGCCGCCCAACTCTACGTCCTGGCTTACCACATCCTGGGTCGACATCCGGTACAGATTCCTCCTCGTCTCAAGCCTCTGGACAAGACCTACGCGGAACTGGACCAGCTTCACCTTGATGCATTCTCCAACACCCTGGTCGAGCTCGAAAACGTTTTTCCGTTTACGAGTATCGCAGACGTCGCATCCAATGAACAGGATACTGGAGTTGAAGCCTTAGGCTCGACTACTACTTTCTATTTTTGCATTCCTCCCAACGACAAGCTGCTTTCCTATTGGGATTTGGTCGAAGACCGCCTGTTCAAGATTCGTCACTGTATGAACATCGAAGGTGTAGTGCGAGAACTGCCCCTATTCGAGCCGCCTATTGACCCCGCTTTGTTGGTCAAGGCGGCAGCTGCTGGAGTGGATCTCTCTAGCGTCCTGGCGGAGACGCAAGCGCCGCTGACGACCTATCGATTTCAGAACATAGTCCAGCGGGCGTCAGAACTGTGCACCGAGGTCAAATCACTGGGTCAGGCGTTGCTTTCGGTCCTGGAGAAGAAGGACGCGGAGAGGCTATCGGGGCTTCGGGCTAATCATGAGAGGATCGTTCTGGAAACCTTACGGGAGACAAGGCTTGGCAATGTTAGAGAGGCTCAGAGGCAGCTCGAGGCTCTTCAGAGAAGTCGTAAGGTCACAGAGGAGCGGCTTGCCTTTTACTCGAATATTCAAGAAAGAAGCGACAAGGAGAAGGAGCAATTGGATCAGCTTTCTCTTGCACAGGACTGGCAGACTGCAGCACAAGCACTCGAGATTCTTGCAGGTGTTGCAGGATTGATTCCTAGCTACTCATTTGGAACGGCCGGCAGCCCGCCAGGGCCTGTGACCACCGTTAGCTACGGGGGCTCTAATGTCGCAGCAGGTCTCCAGGGCAATGCTCGGAGCCTTTCACTTTTGGCCTCTTTCAACAGCTTCAGTGCTACTAAAGCCTCACTCGAAGGGTCATGGGACAGGCGTTGGGCCGAGTACCAATTGCAGGTCCGACTTGCGACCAAAGAGCTTCAACAAATCGACAAGCAGATTGCCGCGGCGGAAATCCGGATTGCCATCGCCGAGAACGATCTTGCCGTGCACGATACCCAGATCGAGAATGCACGCGTAGCCGAAGAGTTCTTCCGGAGCAAGTACACGAATGAGGAGCTGTATGGCTGGATGCTGTCGCAGATTTCCGCGGTCTACTTCCAGTCCTACAAGCTAGCCTACGACACGGCGAAGCGGGCGGACCGAGCCTACCGTTTCGAGCGGGGCGTTACCGATTCGAATTTTATTCAATTCGGCTACTGGGACAGCTTCACGAAAGGCCTGCTCGCGGGCGAGAAGCTCCTCTCGGACCTGAAGCGATTGGAAGTCGCGTACTTGGATGAGAATAAAAGAGAACTTGAGATCACCAAACATGTTTCGCTGTTGCTTCATGACCCGCTTAAGCTGATCGAGCTCAAGGAGACGGGCCGGTGCGAGTTCGAGCTGACCGAGGCGTCCTTCGACGCGGATATTCAAGGGTCGTACATGCGTCGGATAAAGAGCGCCAGTCTGACCATCCCCTGTGTGATCGGACCTTACATGAGCGTGAATTGCACGCTAACGCTGCTGAGCAACAAGACGCGGGTAAAGAATACGCTTCCTTATGCTGAAAGCGAAGACGGTGACGATGATCGCTTCGTTCGCAACTTCGTTCCCATGCAATGCATCGTGACCAGCCATGCTCAGAACGACAGTGGAATGTTCGATCTGAACTTTCGTGACGAGCGTTACCTGCCGTTCGAAGGAGCGGGCGCCATCTCCCGCTGGCGCATCGAGTTGACTCAAGACAAGGACATGCGCCCGTTTGATTACGACACCATTTCGGACGTGATCCTTCACCTGAAATACACGGCCCGCGATGGAGGCGGAAATTTGAGAAAGGGAGCGAAGGATGCTTTGAAGGCCGTGGCCGACGAATCCGAGGACGATCCTTTAGTGCGGCTGTTCAGCGCTCGGCACGAATTCGCCTCGGAGTGGTATAGGTTCTTGCGACCTCTTGAGTCCGAATCGAATCATGTGTTGAGAGTGAGCCTGATCCGAGAGCGCTTCCCGTTCCCATTCCGCAATCGGGAGCTCACCCTCAAACAGATGGAGCTGTTCCTCAAGCTGAAGAGCGACATCCTCCAGCCCGATCAAGGCGACTTGCTCCCCGTATTCATTCGAGCTCCTGAAGCTGATACGGGAGCGGACACAGACTCCCTGCCTCATGGAACTTTCCGGAGTGACCTGAATCAGTACGCTGGACTGCCGCATGCTTCTCCCATTGCACTGGACGAGGATCTCCTAGGAAATTGGCAGGTCGAGGTGAAGAAATCAGATGTTCTCACTTTGCTCCCGAAATTGAGCACCGTTGTTTCGGACACAAACGAAGCTGAAGAAGGGGCCAAGGACCCGACTTCCGCGTTCGAAGATATCTATGTGGTGTGCCACTATTCCCTTGGCGGGGTGGTAGGTGGCCTGCCATGAGGTGCCGGGGAAGAAAGTGAGATGAAAATCGCTATGAAGTCCTCATCTATGTCTCCAAGAACGATCCGCATCGCGTTGCTTGCATTTGCTGCCGTTTCCTCGCCAGCCATAGCGCAGGACGCCTGCGAAAGAACGAAGTGGGTGACGATCGGCAGCGGTGATGGCGCAACTGTCGTGGACAAGCTTGCGAACAAACCCGGCTTCCTATTCGTTAGTGGAATGACCGTAGACGCGGACGGTTCGCCTAAGGCTTATCATCCGAACAACACGGGTCTGGACGACATCAAGAATGCCAAGAGCAAGGATGGTTCCAAATGGGTTGGGGTGGTGACCAAGGATGGACAACCGGTCATCCAGGGCGACCTGGATCCGGCCCCGGGCTATTACGTCTCACCGACGACGCTTGAAGATCCGAGCAGGAAGACGACGGATCCCAGACGTTACGTCGATGCGGAGGCGATTCCGTACATCGCACTGCCTCCTGGCGTTCTTCAAGCGGACGGGGCTCGGATGGGAGACTTCGCGGCGATCGTCAATCTGAAGAACAACGCTCTCGCTTTCGCCATGGTCGCGGACCGAGGGCCGGTGAAGTCCATCGGCGAGGGCTCGATCGCGCTCGCAAAGGCTCTGGGAATCAATTCGAATCCTCGCAGCGGAGGAGCAGGCGGCGGGCTCGTCTACCTCGTGTTCTCAGAGTCCGGAGACGGTCTTCCCCACCCAGTCGAAGAGATCAACGCGAAAGGCGCCGAGCTGCTTGCCAACTTCGGGGGAATCGCGAAGCTGATGGGCTGCGTAACAGATGCTCCACCGGGCTCCGAAGACCCGGTAACCGGCGAAGTCCAAAGGTTGTCGCAGAAGTTCGCGTCCGCTTTGAAACGGTCTCGCTACATGGAGCAGGAGTGCGAGCCGTCCACCTACCCGGGTTGGGAAGGATTTCCAGTCCAAAAATGCGTGTATTCGGTCACCGACAAGGGAGGCGTTAAGAAATCTGCTACCGTCATCATGCTCAACCCATCCATTGGACAGCTTTCGCGTTGGATCGCGACGACGTGCCGCGAAGTGAACGGGAGTGTGACGTCCTCCTGTACCGAAAAGATGATGAATCTAGTCATCGGAGCTTCGGGAGGCCAGTTTCCCGTCGGCGGCATCGTGCTCGAAGATATTCTTCCGGAAGATGGGGTGTACGAGATCTACAGTTTTCGCGATGGTGTGACGGTCAAGATCGATGGCGTTCCTCATCGCGGGATCCAACCGCCCACTCAAGAGCAAATCGAGCTGTCTCTTTCCGGATCCGTGACCTGGGTGGGAAAGTATGCGCGCCTCCAGAGCACGACGCCTGCGCAGTACCGGAGCAACGCGGGCAACGAGGACGTTGGCAGCGACGCGAAACGGACCTCCGCTTGGTTAATGGCGAGTCGGAGACTTTATCAGGCAGCCTGGAGCAGCGACCGCAACGAAATGATGATCGCCCGGGCCCGAGAGCAGTTCTGAGTCATTCTGGTGGGCGGCGATCAGCAGGATCGTCAGGCTCTCGTCCTGCAGCCAGAACGCCTCGATCTTCTCGCGCGCCTTCGCTTTGGCCTTGGGCATGGATTGATGCCTCGGAACGATCTACGTGAGGGTCATGGACCCTTCGAGCTCCGAAGGTGGACGCCTCCGGACTACTTACGGCCCAGCAGGAAGTAGAGAATCATCCCCAGCAGAGGCAGGAAGACGATAAGAAGAATCCACAGGACCTTTTTCGCCGGATCCATGCCGCGCTTCAGGCAGTCGAGGATCGCCAGGATGTCCAGCACCAGGATGGCCAGTCCGATCACATTCACCATAGTTGTTTCCTTTCAAGCGGAGATTGCGTCCTGGAATCCGGCATGGTGCAGATGAGAGTCTCACGAGAGCGTCCAATCGACGCATTCTCATCCTGGTGAGGGGAGTCCGTCAATCATGCTCCAGTTGCTGGCATGACCCCCTCAACCGAGGGTGACTTCCTGGCTGGCGCGACGTATCCACTTAGCCTACATCTTAGATAGCGCGATTCGCAGACTTGACGCTCTTGCGGGTTGGGCGTATAGAACCTGCATCGTCCCTTGACGAAACCTGGACCCGGTCGGTGATGCGAGGTGCCCCGATGCCCGTTCGCCGGATTACTCAGACTCCTGCCTTTTTCGCGATCTCGCTCGGATTCCTGCTTCTTTTCCAATCGGCGCTTCCTGGATCCGGCGGCGCGGCCTGGGCGCAAATCTGCGACCCGAATGGCTCGCCGCCGCGCTTTGGGTGCCAGTGGTCGCTCGATCTGTGCGATTGGGTCTGCCCGATCTGCGACCCGTACGGCACGGCGCCGCGCCCGTCGTGCACCTGGAGCTCGAGCCTGTGCAACTGGGTCTGCAACGGCTACACCGGGACCGAGGTCACGGTGAGCACCACCAAGGGCCCGACGCACGACGCGACCGTCACCCTGCGCATGTCGGCCCTGTGCACCGCGACGGGCGCCGGCGAGTCCTGCGGCGGCAGCTTTCCTGTCTTCTCCGGCATGTCGGCCTCGCAGAAGTGCCAGGCGATCGCCGACGCCATCGCCAACGACTGCTCGTCGGTCGGCTACGTGGTCAGCATGAACGACTGCCTGGGAGAGTCGACCTTGGTGGCGAGCAACCTCTCGTGCCCGGACACCGCCTTTGCGCTCGGCCTGTCGAACGATGCCGGCGTTTTCGATGAGACCGCCAATGGACCGATGCCGGATGGTGAGACCGACCGCATCAGCGGAACGCTGGAGTCCTGCACCCCGAAGCCCGGCACCGTCGGCAATCTGCGGACGGTCGAGATCCCGGGCGGAACGGACGTGCGCCTGACCTGGGATGACACCACGGACGCCACCGACTACGTGGTGTTCAGCGACACGTCACCCAACGGCGTCTTCAGCACCGTGGTCGGCACCGCCTCGAGCGGCGTGACGGGGTTCACGCTCGGCACGCTGTCCGGCAACGAGTACTTCCTGGTGGCCGGCCGCAACTCGTCCTGTGGAATCGGGCCGAAGCACTGACGGTCCGCCACACTCGGGTTTGTTTGGTTGACACTGCACCCCTGCACGGCCCTAAGATTCCAGCCTGCCTTTCTCACCGGAGGATGCCAGATGGATGAGGCCGTACCCGTCCTCCCTGTCCCCGTCGTCAAGAACCGGCGCCCGTGGCTGATCCTGTTCGGCGTCGTCGAGCTGCTCCTCGGAGCGTTCCTCGCGCTGCTGTCGATCCTGATGATGGTGGCGCTACTCTTCGCCGATCGTCTGCCCAGCTCTCAGGTGACCCCGGCGGCCCGGGCTCCAATGGTCGCGGCGCTTCTGCTGTTCGGTGTGTTCGCCGTCGTCTTCGTCTCGGTGGGAATCGGCACCCTGCTGGCACGCCGCTGGGCCAGAATGATGATGCTCGTGGTCTCCACCTGCTGGCTCGTCATCGGGGTGTTCTCCATGATCGCCATCGCCGCGGTCATGCCCATCATTACCGGACAGATCCGGCAGCAAGCGACCACCTCCCCGCCGGCGGTGGGAGTAGTCCTGGGAATCCTGGCGGCCTTTTTCGTCCTCTTCTACCTGCTGCTTCCCGCCTCGTTCCTCTTCTTCTACACGCGCAGAAGCGTCAAGGCCGCCTTCGAGGCGAAGGAGCGGGACGCGAGCCCGACCGGACGTCCCCCCATCCCCGTCCTCATTCTCTCCATCTGGATGGGCTACGTCGCCGTAGCCTCTCTCTTCGGCCTGATCACGAGGGTTCAGATACTCTTCGGCGTCTTGTTCACCGGCGTTCCGGCCGTGCTCGTGATCCTGTTGATGGCGGGAGTCTATGCCTGGCTGGCTCGCGGACTCTACCGGATGCAGCGAAGTGCGTGGTGGGGGACCGTGGCAGTCAACGTCCTGTCCGGAGTCTCAGGTGCGGTGAGCTACGCACGGGTTCCGATCCCGCGCTTTATCGAAGTGATGCAGAGAGCCATGCCGACGCAGAGCAACATGCCCGAGGTGGTCCGGTCTCTGCTGCAGGGGTGGTTTCCGTGGACGATTCTGGCCGTCCATGCGCTCTTCGTTGGATTCATCCTCTTCGTGGGAAGGTATATCCCGGCAGGTAACAACCGGAAGGATCTTCACCCGGCTGAAACTCCCGATCCCATCTGAATCACGTCGCGGATAAAGGAGGAACCATGGCCCGAAGTATCCCTGGAGGCAGAGCTATCGCAAGAACGCTGATCGGCCTGTTTCTCGCGTCGCTCGCTCGAGCGGCCATGGCCGCCACGCCCGAGACCGTCGTCGTCACGTTCCGCCCCAAGGCGGGAAACGAAGTGAAGATGGAGGAGGTAATCCGGAAAGAGTGGGCCGCCCTCGTTCGCCTGAATGCCGTCGTTTCCGACAACGATCTGCTGTTCAAAGGCAAGGACACGGCCGGCAATGTCGTGTTCGTCCACATCATGACCTGGCGGGACGAGTCGATCCCGGATAGTGCCCCTCCGGAAATCACCAGTCTCTGGGACGAGATGCACGTGCTCGGGACCGTGAGCTTCGTGGTGGTGAAGCCGCTGGCCCATTAGCCCGCGACTCACAAAAAAGCCCCGTTCACGCCCGCTTCACATCATTATTATTAGTCCCGTGACGAAGGTGAGAGAGCATCAGGCTCCTTGGCGGCTCCGGGCCGTTCAGGGGGTTCCTCCCGAAGATGGCATGCAGCCGCCGTTCCCTGTCTGAGGGCCGCATGGCGTCGTGCTGTCCGCAGTCTGTCCGTTGGTCCCCTGGATTGAAAAGGGTGTTTGAGTCGTCGTGTTGAAATCGCCCTGCACCCCCACGGCCTTCCCCACGAACTGGTACTGGAGAAAGGTCGTCGGATCCACCGGCTGCTGCGGCTGATAGACGGAGAACACGGCTCCCATGGCGGCCGCGTCCTGCCCGTCGATGCACATGCCCGCCTCCGAGTCGGTCGTGGAGTAGTAGGTGAAGGTACGCGTGTAGACGCCGTCCGCCGCTACCGCGTCCCCGGAGAGGACCGGAACGGAGGCGCCGTTGACCATCCGGAACCCGATCGATGCGGAGCCCTGGTCGAACATCTCCAGCGTATTGGGAGGCAAGGGCGGCGGGACGATGCCCGAAGCCGCGGACACCGAAGGATACAGGAAG
>Ga0066903_100002591_pt1 | contig 14270 bp, 12 predicted proteins | sample PanSoiMetaGPlot1_FD_67491 | JGI IMG/M metagenome (GOLD analysis project Ga0066903, IMG submission 67491) | Tropical forest soil microbial communities from Panama analyzed to predict greenhouse gas emissions - Panama Soil - Plot 1 (version 2) | ecosystem: Environmental > Terrestrial > Soil >...
GCCTTTGAAGACTTGATGAAAGGCCTCGACTACGCCGAGCAGCACTATCCGTTCATCGACAAGGACCGCGAATGCGCGCTGGGCGCGAGCTATGGAGGCTATGCCGTCAACTGGATTCTCGGGCACACCAACCGCTTCAAATGCCTGGTCTCACACGACGGCATGTTCAACACCGAATCCGCCTGGGGGACGACGGAAGAGTTGTGGTTCAACGAGTGGGAATTCAAAGGCACGCCTTATACCAATCGCGAGATGTACCGGAAGTGGTCTCCGCACCTGAGCGCCACGAACTTCAAAACGCCTACGCTCGTGATCCACGGCCAGCGCGACTACCGCCTCGATGTCTCAGAAGGATTCCAGTTGTTCACCACGCTGCAGCGGATGGGCGTGCCTTCAAAGATGCTCTATTTTCCCGACGAAGGCCACTGGGTCTTGAAGCCGCAGAACTCGCAGCTCTGGTACAAGACGGTAAACGACTGGGTGGATCAGTGGCTCAAGAAATAGTTACCGGCTAGCTGGTTTTTTCCAGCTTCTGGCATTGCGGAAAATCTTTAACGGTGACCACGAGGACGCCAGGTTTACCAGCACTCCAGTCCGTTCTTCGTGCAAGAGCTATCCGAGACTTCTGCCCTTTGTCGATTACCTGGGACGACGGCAAACGACTCTAACTGAAAAACGTCAGAAGTCACCCCGGCGGTGGCGGTTCCTGCGAGGATAAGCGGCCCCACAAATCCCGAGGTCGAAGGTGTCAGGCTCACCATACCGTAGCCATCGGAAACTATCGTGTTAGAAGTTGATCCCAGGATCACTGGCATCGGCTGCTGTCCAATGATGCCGTCTCCCAGCCACACCACCGGGGTGTCCTTTTGTGGGCGCTCAATCAATATCTGAAACAGAACACTTGCTCCCCGTACCGGATCGCCCGGAACGGCAGTATTCGTGACTCGATACGAGACCGGCTGAAAACTCTGGCCAGATGAGATCATCTGTGAAATTCCCGACACCGTCTCAAGTCTCATCATCGAGGGTGGCACGACTGCGAAAACCATCGTCTCGCACGGATGATCCCCTGGCTCTACGCACGCCACAATGTCTACCTCTTCTGAAAACGAGACAAGGTGAAGATTCGTATTCACATATCCTTTCGAGTCGCTATTTACCGTTTCTTTGCTGAGCGTGCCTGTCCCGCTCACAATCTGGAATTTCACCGATCGCCCGCTCATTGGGACGCCATAGGACAACACGCGCCCGGTAATGGGAACGTCTATCGTGATACCTTCGGCCACAAACTGGTTGGGAGAAGCGACACCGAAATCCAGTGCTGAAGAAGTTGCCACAAGAGTTGTTGCCGCGATCTGCGGAGGATTGTATGAAGCAGGCGCCAACGAGGCTGAAATCGTGCTTGCTCCGGCATTAAGGGGAGTTACTCGCGTGATCACCTCTCCGGAGTCATCGCTGAAGACTGTGCAACTAGAGGCACCTCCACAAACCGAGAAGGACACCGCCGGGGCCGCGGTCAATGACACGCTGGCCCCGGCGACGGGGGATAAACCATCCGCTTCAAGAACTCCAAGGCGAATCGGGTTCGCCGCCTCGGTACCCACTGGCGTCGGAGGATTTCCACCATAGATAATGCGAATTACGTCGGTTGGTGCCGCACCGCTCGTGACCGCTCCCGTCATGGTGGACTTCGATCCGGTCACTGGATCTTGAAGATTGATATCGCGCACGCCATCTGCAAACGCGGGCGCAGACACAATCAGCTGATTGCTTGACGAAGAAAGGACAGGAGTGCTGATGCCTCCAACTGTCACATTCAAGCCGGAGGTAAAACCCAGGCCGCTGATCGCGAGTGCGGTTCCTCCTTTGACACTCGCACGCTCCGGCGACACCACATCGCCATAAAGAACGCGCGCATGGTAACGGAAGTCGGGTCTGCCGTCCCCCCGGAAGTCGCTAATCCCCAGGCGAAAAGCGCCGCTTCCAACTACCGTCGCATCCAGTTTGGTCATGCCAAAGATTTGCGAGTTGAATACGCCAGTGGAAGCCGCAAGTGGAGGATTGCCGAACGGATCGCTCAACCCCCAGATTCCGATCATCGGAAGGATTTTGCGGTCCGTGATGTTGCCACTCTCATCCAGTGCCGAGACTTCCACGGTAAGAGTTCGGTTGACTTGGCCCATGAACCAGACGTAGTCGGAATCTGAATAGCCGCTCAGCGTGCTGATCCATTCGCCGGGGGAGGGAACGGCCGCGGGGTTATCGTAGCTGTCGGCACCGAGAGCATCCTGCTGCTCTTGCGCGCTACCTAGCATCAAGAGGTCCTGCTGACTGTCACCACCTTTGCTCACCGTCGCTATGATCGGCTGCGCCGCGCCCGAGGGCTGCACCGGCGATGGACCGTACGGTTCGACAGGCTGCGACCATGCGGGATCCACCGCCTCGACAGTTAGTTGATATTGTGCACTGTTCGCGCCATTAGGAATTTCCAGTCCCGCCAGATCGAACGATCCTTCCAGTAATGTATCGTCAGAGCCGAACTGATCGAAGCGCTGTCCGGTTCCGGCATTGTCAGGCCCACTGACCGGATTTCCAGCATTTCCGCGAAAGAGATACCCTGACACGGATGTCGCCACTGAAGCGCCGGATGCCTTCCCGGTGCCTGGATCAATCCATCGAGCCACCACGTTTACTCCCTGCATCGGTTGCGCAGGCGCGCCATTCGAATCCACAAAATGCACCGATCCATGTATCCGTACAGTGTTATCTGCGAACAATTGCTTTCCTGGAAACTTCGCGATGTTGTCGTTGGTTACCGGATACAGGCGCGACATCGCCGCCCGATCATCCATCTTCGGTTGATCGGCATTCGGATAACAAATCGACACCGGCACGCAACTGATGAGGTCGGTCGCATGCATGATGCTGAAGCCCGCGTAGTCGTCCGCCGTCGGAACCGGTTGACGTGTGATGACGTTCAAATTTGTCTGAGACCAGCCGAGCCCCAGAGTTCTCCCTAGAATCCGGACCAGGTGATACTTCAGGTCTCCGAGTTGCAATGTCGTCTGCGCGCAATGGCCGTTCATCACGACAAGCGCATGAACAATGTGAGCATCGGTGCTGAGATTGTCAGGTCCGCCGAACACGTCATTTGTATTGCAGTACAGTGGATCGCTGGCCCCATCTCCGAGAAGCGCATCAGTGACCGCACCATCGCTGTCGTAAACGACTGCCAATGGTTTGTCGATCGCTACGGGCAGAATGTCAGCAGGCATCGTGATTGTCTGATCTGCATTCACGAAAACATTCGTGCCGTTTACGTCTTCCGCCAACTGCCCGGAATTCGAGGCCGCAACTGCAGCGGCTGAGATGCCTGTCCATCGACTGAACGCGTCCGAGACGAACGCGTCGGCGTCTGAGCGTGGGAGCAAAGCACTCAGATTTCCCTGATCGGTGAAATACGCAATCGTCCCCTGCCGCCACGTCAAAGGCAGGCCCTTAGTTCCCGCATCAAAGTAGCTGCTGCCGGCTACGTATCGAGGTCCTCCACCATGCGCCGGCCTGATCAGCGCGCTAATCAACACGATCAGGGCGATGATCGCGTATAACACCGGCCAAAAAAGCCGCACGAAGAGCGGTAATTTTGTTTGGGATAACTGGACGTTGCGCCTTGATCTCAAAGTGCGGGTTTCGCCTATCTGAGAAGTTTCCGTGGAGGCCATAGTCATTCCGCCCTCCGCCGAACCTCTCTTGCGAAATCCTCAACGTTTATTCGACTTTTCCACCTTGCACGCGGTTGCGACGTCGGATCATCTCCCGGGCTGTCCGTGAGCCACCCCGGCGGCAGGATGACCCTGCCGTCCTTATCGATGTTCAGTTGTCCCAGGGAATTGCCGACTGGACTGGTCAGACCCAACTTGCTTGGCCGATAAAGAAAGAGGACGACACTCTGACCGGGGCGGTAGCGATCGCGATCGGTCCACAAGCCAGCCCATTCGTGAATCGTTAGTAGTTGCCCGTTCTTTACGCCGCGGATTCCGCGGTCAATCCGGAATGTCACCTCGACGCTACTAACCGCGTTCGGAGCAACAATCCTCTTCACCCCAGTCACAGTTCCGGCGAAGATGTAGCCCGATCGAGCAATGATCTGACCGGCATCCATTGGTCGGGAAATGAGCGCCTCAGCCAGAGCAAGTTGCGACGCGATGCTAATTAGTAAAAACAGAGACAGCGGTACAGATTTCTGAAAGGCTGACATGGAACCTCGCTGGGAATCGAGGACCAGCCATATTGACGGGAGTATTTCGCATAGTAAGAGTCAGATGAGTGCCGCGCTGTGCCGACAGTCACGCCATCTTGTGATTCTGCCGTTTCTTTTTATTAGGTGCTTGTTATCGTCTGAGGAGCCGACGGGTGTGCAACTCTGCCGAAAGATGGGCGCCAGTCAAAAGGAGCAATCCTGATAGAAATGCCCAGAACATCAGGCTCACCGACAATGCAAACGGTCCGTAAACTTCCTGAAAATTCAGCCAGGGAAGAGCAAGGATATATGCGTATTTCAGGCACTCCGAGAGCAGCCCCATGATGACCGCTGTCGGCAACACTGCGCGCGCCGAAACTTTGCCGTTAGGCAGAAGCCAGTAAATAAGGAAGAAGATAGCCATACTGGCTGCCACTGAAAATGTCTTCATGACCAGAAACTCTCCCAGTCGCAGGACGAAATCCCCATGCGGGTGCAGGAAGCTCGCCAGCAGGGCCACGTTCCCGGCAGTCAGCGCGATCGAAAGCAGCGCCAATAAACCGGACCCGAACGCCAGCCCGAGTGAGATGAGTTGATTGCCCAGGTAGGAACGGTTGCGCGTGAAATTCCAGATACGGTTCAGGGCCACCTCAAGCGGCATGAAGATGCCCGTTGAAGTCACCAGCAAGATTAGCAGTGACAGGATCTGCGTCCGCTGGCGTGTCTCGACCAGTGCGTTCAAATTGCGGATCACGAAATCTTGTCCCGCAGGTAGATAGTCTCGCAAAAGCTGGACGATCACATCCGACATAACGCGTGAATGAAACACTCGGCGCGTGAGGGTCATTAACAACAGGACAAATGGGAAGAAGGACAGCAAGGCATTTGCAGCCACTGAAAATGCAAACGTGTGTACCTCGGTCCGTAACAGATATTTCACTGTGGACAAGACCAACCCTGAATAGGGGCCAGCGCTCTTAGGCGCGGCCGCGATTGTCGCGGGTTCAAGCTTTAGAGTCACGCTTTCTCCCATGTTATCAGATACTTGCATGGTTTTAGAGCGTGCTGGAACCTGTCGCTTGGCGATCTGCAGAACAGGACTCCTTCCCAGACAGGCTTCTAACCACGGCTTCCGTAAGTCTCACACACATTTATCTTCTTGCCAGAAGCTAAGTTCCTCAATATTATCTTGTGCTCGCTGGGCAAAACGCACAGCGAGCGTCAGCAGCTTGGGTTGATGTTTGTGTTGCGTAGTCGAAACCCGCACGATCACGACAGGCTCCGGAGCTTTGCGCCGAACCTTCCTTCCACGACGCAAAACTCAGGAGCCTTTCCTGTTGAGCGAGATTCAACATCCACCGACATCAATACTGGTTTCCGGATTTCCTGAGGGGGGAATTCCCGCGCGGGAATTTCGACGGGAATATCTGGAAGCTTTAATCATTGACCAGAGGCGAAAGGAGTACTTTTGTGAGAGAGAAAGGTACAGTGAAGTGGTTCAACGGTGCAAAGGGCTACGGCTTTATCCAACGATCGACGGGAGAGGATGTCTTCGTCCACTTCTCCGCGATCCAGGAGAACGGCTATCGCACCCTCAATGAAGGGGAAACCGTGGAGTTTGATCTCCTCAAAGGCCCAAAGGGTTTCCAGGCAGCCAACGTAACGCGCGGTTAAGCTTTACTCCGCACCGTGGACCCTCTCAGTTTCCCCTGAGAGGGTTGATTTTTTGGGGAATCATCGGATCACTCGCTAACTTAGCTTGCTTCCGCACAACTTCTCGAGCACAGCGATCGGCGAATCTTCTCGCGAGACCAGGGCCTCGACTGGAACAATGAAAGTCTGCTCCATGGCGAACTGGCCCGATAATGCTGCGTGAGGCACTCCATCGGTAAAAACAAGCCAGGTTGACATCGGCGGAAACTCGAGCCGCTCCTTGTCACCGCTTCTTTGAAACTCATCGTTCTCTTTCAGGTAGTCATGGAAGTGCAGCATGAACTCGTCGTACGCCGAGCGGTCGGGAACCGGCAGTCCTACCGAATGCAGCAAGTGCATGGTCGTGCGTTTGCCTGATGACCCTGCGATCGACTTCAGGCCAGCAGATTGCGCATATTTCTGTGCCAGCCCTGGGAACCGCTCCCCGGTTAGCCATACGCGGCCTTTCACCGGATTCACATTGGTGAATACTCTAAGTATCCGTCCTCCGCGAGTTGGACGACTGGGAAACGCATCGACGTGCAACAGGTCGTTACGCTTGTGCAGAGGGAGATCGCGGCCCTCCTCTTCGAGGGGCCGAAAACTCGCGTAGTCCCGCTGAACCTTGCCTGCGTATGGAGCTAGCAAAGTAGCTACCAGTTCTGTCACCTGCTCGCAGTAGTGCCGCAAGATCTGCTGGGCGCGTTTTTCATCGGCGGGATTACCGCCGAACCCCCTCATCTCATCGTTCTCTGGCCTGTAAGAGATGTTCTTGTGCAGCCGTGAATTGGTCTGCGGCTGATTGATGAGGAAATCAGCATCCGCCTTCGAAAATGCAAATGGGGGCTGATCAAAAAAAAGGATGTGCCCCTGTTCCAACTCTCGGCAATAGTGTTGCGCTCGCCCCGAGGCATTCACACCCGGCAGGAACTCGTTATCGCGATAATCCTGGACGTTAATCCACGACATAGTTCTCAATTGTAGTTGCTATTGTTTGCTCAGGCGTCATTGCAATTCCAGTGATACAAGGTCGCCATCGGCCTTCCCTCCCGCCTTGTAGTTCACGGACGCCGAATGATTATTCCAGTCGCAGGCGAACGTATTTACGCCAATTAACAAAAGACTCTTGTAGTCTTCAGTTCGCAGCTTTAGCGTTCGCTTTCCAGAAGACACGGTTACTAGGGCCACCGGAGCTTGAGAACAATCCACACTCACGATCCTGCCCTTGAGGAACAAAACAGGGCGCCGGTCCGGTTGCGGTTCCCGAGGTTGCTCTTCCGGATGCTCCTCCTCGCTGTCGGAACTTCGATTTTCGGAACTCTCTATCTTCCTTTCCTTCAGTTGCGTTACCGGTTGAGCCGCCGCTGAACCTGGTTGTGGCGCTGTCTCCCGAGTCGCGCGGCCATACTTTTTCAAGCTGGGCACGTCATCCAGGCTGTTGCGTGCCTGCTGCGCCACTTGTGTGTCGCGGCTCTCACTCAGATGTTGTAATAAAGCAGTGGCCGCATCCCAACGTTTGCCGGCGAGATAAATTTGCGCCATCTCCAGCACGTATTTCTGTTCGCGCGGATTCAGTTGGATGGCCGCCTTGATCGACTCCAACGCCGAATTTACGCCACCGCCTTCGAGACGCGCAATTGCTAGCAGATAGTATGCCTCGGCAAATTCTGGGTAGAGATCGAGTACCGCACGCAGATCCTGCATCATGTTCCCCAAGCCTTGCATCTCTCCGCCGGAGGTCTGGGCAGCATGATATTTGATGAGCGCCAGGTAATAACGCGTCCACATATCCTTGCTGTCAATTCCCATCGCGTTCCCGAGTTGCTCAGTGGCGGAAGGAAAGTCTTTTCTCTCCATGGACGCCCACGCCAGTGCACGATACGGAATTGCGCTCGGTACCTTGGGGGCAGGTGTCAACAGGCCCTCCAAGTCCCTCACAGCCTGGTCTCGATGTTCCGGCATACGGAGACTCATTTCTGCAACGAGCGCTTTGGCGTCATCAGGAGAGATCTGCTGCGCGCTGACACCGAGCCCCTCGGGTCCCGCTGCCGGAACATTCAATGTATGAACAGGACTCGTTGACCCAGGTGATGGCTGTGCGGAATTCGACAGATTTAATGACTGAAAGTAAGCCTTGATGTCCTTATCAAATTGCTCGGCACTTGTTCCGTATGCCTGCTGAATCGCCTGCGAAACCGGCACCTTCTGATTTTCCACCATGTCGAAGAACGCGCCGGTCGCTGCCAGCTTGTTCTGATTGATCAGGTAGTGCATCACGATCCACGACTGGGCATAAAACAAGTTCCGCCGTGAACTTTCACTGCCTGCAGGCTTTTGTGCGGAGAACAATTCTGGAAGGGGCTTCCACGGCTGGGTCTTCAGCAGTTCGGCCAATCCGTCTATGTCGCCGCCGACCTTCCCCTGGTTATTGCTCAGGCTCAGACTGGAAAAGTACTCGGCGAAGCCTTCATCAAACCAGGGCTGCGTCGGTGGGTAATTGAAGTCGAGAAAGACATGCGCAAAATCATGAGTAACTGCCTGCCAGCTCTGGTCATCCGTGAGGTCCAGAACGAAATAGTTGCGGTCTTCGCCGAGGAGGACAAATCCACTCGATTGCAGGCCATGAGCAGGTCTGACTCTTGCATAGTCTGCATCATTTCTAAATGCGATGATCTCCAGCGGTTCCGGAAGGTTGATCCGCGGCTTGTTTAGAAGCTGGCTGAAAACCGACCGCATCTGCTCAAAACGCAGAACTACATTGCGTCCGCTCTTCTCAGGAGCATCTGTCAGGACGGCAAAATGAGTTGAGCTGATCCGTACCCATTGTGGCTCCGCTGCTCGCGCTGGATTTGAGTCTGCGAACACGCAGAGCACCAAAAACAAAACGCAGAGCGGAGGGGTTCGCCAACGCGGAATGGATGCGCACGCCATCGATAAAATGCTACACCCACTGAGGAGAGAGCAAAACCATGGGTGTTGCATTCTTTCGATTGCGACTCAACCGTCGGCACAAGCTGTTGGTGGACAAGCAATGAAGTTTCTTCAAAAACAAAAGCCTCCGGGCTCGATTGCCCGGAGGCTGGCTTCACACTACTGCCCGGTGAACTCTCACTCTCAGCTGCGTCTCGCCAAGTTCACCGACGTTCCTGCTATACAAAGTTAGAACTAGGAGGAAGGCGGTTGGTTGCCTCGTCGTTCTTGCCAAAAAGCGCCGAAAGTCGCCTTACCCGGAAGCGTCTCCCGTGCCTCATTTGGGCGGAGATATCTGTCCCAACTTGGCTAGTGCCCATCCTGCGTGCTCTGCGACAGATGCGTCCTCATCAGCCGATAACCGCTCGAGCACCGGGACAAACCTGGCGTTTCCACTGTTGCCCATTGCGATAGCAGCGTTTCTTCTCAACCCGGTGCGCTTTGCACGGCGTATCGGTGATCCCCGGAACGTCCGGTTAAAATCCTCCGCGGTTATCTCTGCCAGCCACTCAAGCGCAGGATCCACCATGCCCTCTCGCGCCTCAAACTCAGGTGCCTTGGCGATGGGCGCTTTGCGGTTCCACGGGCAAACATCCTGACAGATATCGCAACCGAAAACGTGGCGTCCCATTCCTTCGCGCAGGTCTCCAGGGATCGTCCCTCGCTTCTCAATCGTCAGATAGGAAATGCATTTGGTCGCATCGAGCTGATAGGGCCGCAAAAAGGCATTCGTAGGGCAGGCATCAATACAGCGAGTGCACGACCCGCAGCGATCCGGTGCGGGTAGATCCGGAGTTAATTCCAGCGAAGTGAGAATCACGCCAAGAAACAGCCATGAACCTTGTTGCTGGTTCAGAACGCACGTGTTTTTTCCGAGCCAACCCACTCCAGCGTATTTTGCATAGACGCGCTCAACCAGCGGACCAGTATCTACGTAACAGCGGGTTTGAAGGTCCGCGCCTCCATGTGTATTTCGCAGTTTCTCTTCGACCACGCGTAGCCGGCGCAGAACGGCATCGTGGTAGTCTTCCCGGCTCCACGCATACCGAGAAATCCATCCGCGGTCCGACTCTTTGACTTGAGTGGAATATGGATGTCGTGTGTTGTAGTTGATGGCGCAGACGATCACACTTCGCGCCCATGGCAGCGTGGCTCGCAGGGAGGCGCGCTTGAGTTCTCCACTGTCGGCGCGAGCCTCCATATATTTCATGTCGCCCGCGTATCCGGATTCAATCCAGGAAGGGAAGTGATCGAGTTCTGCGAAGTCTCGCACGGGTGAGACGCCGCTTAGCTCAAAGCCGGCTTCTCTCGCAGCTTGTTTTACGACAGACGTGATTTCGGAGGCTGACTGCAAGGCACGCGATGGGCTACAAGCCCAGCTTCTTGACTTCCTCGTTGTAGTACTTTCGGTAGAGGATATCCCATTCCTGACTGCCTTCAAGGATGGTGCGCTTCTGGTTTTCGATCTTAGCCCGCGCCGATTGGTCGATCTTTGCTTCTTGACTCAGCAAATCCTCGAGAACTTTGCGTACTTCGAGGCGAATGGTGTTTCGATCCTCGACGAAATCGACTTCGTTCATCTCCGCTAGTGCGTCGGTGACGACGTGTGCAACTCGATTCACTTTATCCCGGCTGATTCTCACGATTCTCCTCGTCTCTTAGTACTCGATACCAGTTTACATGCGCATGCACGGTCGTAAAAGTTGGTTGAGCGTTGCGCGCCATGTAACTCCAGCGATGTGTTAAACTACACGGTTTCAACATCTATTGATCCGAAATCATGCTGCTTTCCAAAGAATATGTGGCTTACCTGGCCCGGGAAGTCACCAAAAAACTAATCGCCGGCGAATTCATTGAAACCAAGGCCGCCCCTGCCGTAACGGAACGAGTCCACGCCAGCATGCTCGAAGAGATGTCGCTCGAGGACCGCATCAACGACGAGGTGCGCGTCATCCTTGAGGCTTACTCCGAGGAGATGCGTCAATCCGGCGCCAACTACCAGGAAATGTTTCGCAAGGTGAAGAGCGAGCTCGTCCGCAAATATAAGGCTGTCCTCTAGTTCTTGATCCCGCCATCTTCCAGGCTGTAACAATTCGAAGTGTCCAAAATTTTACAAATCGCGTGAGACATCGCAGAATCTCACCAAAGAGAGGTTTAACGATGAAGTCTCACAGTCTTCGACCGCCAGTTTTTTACTGTGTCGCAGCCCTTCTTGCTCTGTCGATGCCTTATGTCACCGCGGACGCCGGACAGCTTTACCAGCCGGCGACTCTCTTAAGTGTCGAGAAGAATGTTCAATCCACACCGATGTCGTGGGTTTGGGACACCGTAGCGACGTGGTCCGATACCGTGCGCTATGACCTGCGCATTCGGGTTGGTGGCCAGGTGCTCACTGCCCAGTACGTCCCCGACGTGCAACCCTACGGTCCCATCCCGGAGGAGTGGAAACCGAATCGGCCACTTCAGGTTCGCACCGACAAGCGAGCAGTTTTCATTAAGCTTTCGTACGACGGAGAAATTAAAGCCCATATTTTGAAACGAGAAGGCATGTGAACCTTCCACTTGAATTTGCGCTGGTTCTACCTCGCAGGCATACAATGTCTCAACGGGAGCCCTGATGTCCAAGCTTGCTGAAGACCTATCCGCATTGAAGGATGACATGATTGCCTTCATTGAAGGCCATGGCATGCACCGCTTCCCCGGGTACGTGGACCCCGAGCATGTCCAGACTGTCATGTGGAAAGCCGCCGGGAACGCCGAAAGTTGGAAAGATTTCGTCGAGCTTGCCAAGACTGCCAATGCTCCCTTCCTCACGATGGACTCGTGGATCTTCGAACGGGAAGATTTCGATGAACTGATCCAGCGGCTTGGAACCACCGACTTCACCAACGATGAAGACCTCGAGGATGCCCGCTGGTTGCGTACCTACGTCGGCAAAGTAGGTTTTGTGCAACTTGGGTTCGCCCACAATGGGGTCACAATGCTCTTCGAAGCCTCGACCGAGTGGTACCAGCGCTACCAGCGCCTGCAGGAACTTGCCGAAGACTTTGGTGGCATTCCAATCGATGGCGCAGATGAGACCTAGCTTTCCCACTTCAGAATTCCGGTCCTCACGGCTGTAGAATCTATGGTTCCTCATGAAGTGGATTCCTAAGCCTGCTGACGCGAAGGCGGTTGATGCCCTTGTATCTCATCTCCGTTCCAGTAGCGCTTTCAAACCACAGGATGAACAGCAAGCAAGAACGCTTGCGTGCCTTCTTGCGCAACGAGGCATCGACCCGTCATCTTCTGATCTGTTCTTGAGTCCGGCGCTAACCCATCTGCATTCTCCTTACGCAATGAGCGGAATGAAATCCGCTGTGGATCGCCTCGAAGCGGCCATCGAGCGAAAAGAGGGAGTTCTGATTTATGGCGACTATGACGTCGATGGCACCACTGCGATCGTCATTTTGAAAACAGCCATTGAGCGTTGCGGTGGCAGTGCAGATTTCCATGTGCCCCACCGCATCCGCGAAGGCTACGGCATGAAGGATGACGTCATCGAGCATGCCGCCGCCAACGGTGTTCGCCTTATCATCAGTGTCGACACGGGTATTCGCGCCTTCAGCGCCGCTGATACGGCGAAGCGCCTTGGCATCGATCTGATCGTTACCGATCATCACTTGCCGGGTCAGGATGGCGTTCCCGACGCGCTGGCCGTGGTGAATCCGAATCAGCCGGGATGCGAATATCCCTGTAAAGCGTTATGCGGTGCTGGCGTGGCCTTCAAAATGGCGCAGGGGCTCATGGAGCGCCGCTTACCAGCATCCGATCTGAATCGCCTGCTGATGTCGTTCATGAAAGTCGTGGCCATCGCGACCGTCGCCGATGCTGTGCCGCTCACGGGAGAGAATCGCGTGTTTGCCAAGCTCGGCCTCGATGGACTGCGTGCTCCTGTCAATCCCGGGTTGCGCGCTCTCATCAATGTGGCTCAGCTTGGCTCAGGCCGTCCTTTGACTTCGGGTGAAGTCGCCTTTCGCATTGCGCCCCGTCTCAATGCCGCCGGACGCATGGACGTTGCCCGCGATGTTGTCGAACTGTTCAGCGTGAAAGATCCCGAACGCGCGCGGGACATCGCCAACCGGCTCGACACCCTGAACGCCGAACGCCAAGAAGAGGAGCGCCGCATCCTCGACGCAATTCAGGAGCGATTGGAAGCCGAACCTGCCCTCCACGAGGCCTTTTGCATCGTCATCGACGGCGAGGGTTGGCATCGCGGAGTCATTGGTATCACTGCTACTCGCGTCGTCGAGCGCTATTGCCGGCCGGCACTAGTTATTTCTCGGGACGGGGAAGAGGCGCATGGTTCGGGACGATCCATCCACGCCTTTCATCTGCTCGATGCGTTGGAATCCTGCGCTCCACTTTTTGCACGCTATGGCGGACACGCTCACGCCGTAGGATTTTCGTTGCCGTCATCACGAGTGACTGCTCTGCGAACTCACCTTGATGGTTATGCACGAGCCCGTCTTACTCTCGCTGATTTCGAACCCACGCTGCGCTACGACGCTGAACTTCCGCTCAGGGCGATTACGCCTGAGTTGTTCGGGCTTCTAAATCGTATGGAGCCGTTTGGCATGGGGAATCCTGAACCGGTGTTCGTCGCTCCGAATGCCATCTTGAAATTTCCGCACCGCGTGATGAAAGACAAGCACATCAAGCTGAAAGTCGCAGAGAAGCGTGACGGAAAGGAGGGCGGCTGGCGAAGCTCGATTATCTTCGACGCCCTGGGATGGCACATGGCCGAGCGCTTTCAGCAGGCACAGATTCTTCCCGGAGATCCGCTCGCCATTGCCTATTCACTCGAACACAATGACCATCCTGAGTACGGCGGGCTGGAGTTGACGCTAAGAGATTTTCAGGCGGACTTGAAAGCTATTCCCGAAAAATCCGCGACCGTCAGCGTGAAGGCGTGAGTCCGGCGTTCATTGATTTGAACGATAGGCTGGCGTACCCCCTCCCCCCGGTCCCCAGTGGAATGTGCATGTTAGCGAATTTTTCCCGCTAAAATCTTCCGGATAAAAGACTTATAGCTAAAATCTTGGAATTGCGGGACTTAGCGAGTACTCTTTCTCGGTTTGCCGCCAATCTTGCGTCTCTTCGCCGCAAAATCCCTTAATCACAGGACTTAGGCGTCTTACGCTTGCGGATATGTTGGCGTACGCGATCAGTGCAGATTGTCAAAGAACGATTACGGCTCCCGAGAGGGGAGCCGTGGAGCGTGCCTGCTGGTTGGGGAGATACTTATCCGAATATAAGTTTGCTGGAGTATTTAGAAAGTTGTCAGTGATAAGGACAACAAAAAAAGCTTTAGTTCCCTCTGCGGGAA
>Ga0066903_100002592_pt1 | contig 14268 bp, 12 predicted proteins | sample PanSoiMetaGPlot1_FD_67491 | JGI IMG/M metagenome (GOLD analysis project Ga0066903, IMG submission 67491) | Tropical forest soil microbial communities from Panama analyzed to predict greenhouse gas emissions - Panama Soil - Plot 1 (version 2) | ecosystem: Environmental > Terrestrial > Soil >...
AACGTCTCCTACCTCGAGGTGCTGCCGCTGACGGGTTCGCCGGCTGGGATCGACGCCTTCGCGCGCGGCATCCAGCACGCGACGGGCGACCGGGTGGGCACGGCGGTCATGGAGCACCTGGCCGGCGGCGTCCGGGGTGCGGAGATCATGGCGCTCGGGGTGATGATCTCGACCTTCGGCTGCGCCAACGGACTCGTCCTGACGGGGGCCCGCGTGGCCTGGGCGATGGCGCGCGACGGGCGCTTCTTCTCGCGCGTCGGCCGTCTGAACGCCGCCCATGTCCCGGGCGCCGCGCTCTGGTTCCAGTGCGCGTGGGCCTCGCTGCTCGCCCTCTCCGGACGCTACGGCGATCTCCTCGACTACGTCATCATCGCGGAGCTCCTCTTCTACCTCCTCACGGTGACCGGCCTCTTCGTGCTCGCTCGCCGCACGGGAGAGCGTCCCCGGGGTGTTGCCTACCCGTGGCTGCAGGCCGCCTACCTTCTCGCCGTGACGGTCCTGGTCGCGGACCTCCTGGTGACGAAGCCCGCCTACACGTGGGGCAGCCTGGCCGTCGTCGCGAGTGGCCTGCCCTTCTTCGCCGCGTGGCGCAGGAGGGCGGCGCTCAGATCTGCATGACGCCGCGACGGGGGGTCGTCGTCGCGTAGGTCTCGCGCGCCACGGGGGCCTGCATGCTCGCCAGGACGGCGCGATGCTCGGGAATCGGCGTCCGCATGAGCCGCTCCTCGAATGGCTTCAGCTGCTGGAAGCTCTCGCCGGCGAGCACCCGGTCGACGAACGCCGCGCTGCGCGGCCAGCGCGCCGCATCGATCGAGAAACGGGCCATGGCGGCATTCCGGAAGAAGCAGGCGACGGAGACGTCGGCGATGGAGAGGTCACCGAAGAGGTAGCCTGCAGGTGGCACTTCCGATTCCAAGTAGTCGAGGATCGCCGGCACGTCCTCGGCGAGCGTCCGCGCGACCAGCGCCTCGTCCGTCTGCTCCCGCCAGACGAACCGCCGGATCACGAGCTGGTTGAAGAGCCGCCAGATGAACACCTCGCCCATGCGCGTGTCGGCGAACTCCTCGAGCCAGCGCGCCCGGGCCCGCTGCGCGACGTCGCGCGGATAGACCGCAGGCTCGGGATGGCGATCCTCCAGGTACTGGCAGATGACGGAGGAGTCAGCGAGCACGATCTCCCCGTCGAGCAGCACGGGGATGCGTCGGAGCGGGCTCAGGCGCGAGAAGCGGTCGTCGCCCATGAAGGGGATGATCGGATCGATGTCGTAGGCGATGCCCTTCAGGTGAAGGACGACCAGGACCTTGCGCACGTAAGGCGAGAGGTAGGTCCCGACGATGTGGACCGGCTCCCTCATGCGGGCACTCCCTCGACGATCGACAGGCTCGATGCGGTCGGGATCACACGTGTCAGGCGGAAGCCGGCGGCCGTGAAGAGCTCCCGGAACTCCGGCTCGGTCCGCTCCCGGCCGGACGACACGACCAGCATGAGCAGGTCGGGCATCGTCCCGAAGTCCCGGGTTCCGGGGGGGGCGAGCAGGGCGTCGATGGCGAGCAGGCGTCCGCGCGCCGGCATGGCCCGCCGGAAGCTCCTGAGCAGGCGCACGCACTGCTCGTCGGCCCAGTCGTGCAGGATGCGCTTGACCACGTAGACGTCGCCCCCCTCGGGCACCGCGGCGAAGAAGTCCCCGCTCCGCACCTCGCAGCGATCGGCGACGCCGGCCTCCCGCAGAGCGGCCGCCTCGCGCACCACCCCGGGAAGGTCGTAGAGCACGCCGCGCACCGTCGGGTGCGCCTTCAGCACCTCGGCGAGGAAGCCGCCGTGCCCACCTCCCACGTCGATCACGCATGCGCGAGGAGGGAAGTCGTAGGCAACGGCGAGAGTCGGATTCTCCAGCTCAGAGAGGCTCGCCATCCCCGCGTTGAAGACGGCGCCGGCCTCCGCATGCCCGGTCAGGTAGTCGAAGAACGGCATCCCGAAGACGTGGTCGAAGGCGGGCGCGCCCGTGCGCACGCTGTGCATCATGTCGCCGCAGGCGCGCGTGAAGGTCGGATCCCCCGCCATGACGACCGCACGGCGCACCGACTCCGGCCCATCCGAGCGCAGCGTGTCCCCGAGCGTCGTGGACGAGAACCGCCCTTCCGCGTCCTCCACCAGCACCTCCAGCGTGGCGAGGGCGCGCAGCACACGGTAGAGCGACGGCGCGTGGGTTCCCGTGAGACGCGCCAGCTCGGCCGCGCTCCGCGGCCCATCGACCAGGTGGTCGACGATCCCCAGCTCCGCCGCCACGCTGACCGCCTGCGCCGGGATGCTACCGAACGCCATCGCAATCATCCGAAGCGCATCCATCCAGCCCCGCTACCGTCGTTCCCCTCCCGACGCAACGGCCCCAGCCGAAAGAAACGCCGCTGCGTGGACTCCGTCTGCGGGGCTTCGCTCCGCCCCGCACGACCCGAGCGCCCGGAGGGCGCGAGCAATCACGCGGAGGCGTGCGCGTCAGCGCGCGCCGACGGGGTCCGGGGGCATCGGAAGCGCGCAGCCCGCGAAGCGGGCGAGCACTGGACGGGCCCCCGGTACCATCAGATGAAAAGCGGGGCCATCACCAGCGTGATCGTGCTGAGTAACTTGATCAGCACGTGGATGCTCGGCCCCGCCGTGTCCTTGAACGGGTCGCCCACGGTGTCGCCGATCACGGCCGCCTTGTGTGCCTCGGAGCCCTTGCCGCCATAGTGGCCCATCTCGATGAACTTCTTGGCGTTGTCCCAGGCCCCGCCCCCGTTGTTGAGCAGCGTCGCGAGGAGGATGCCGGACATGGTGCCCACCATGAGGAGGGCCGCCACGGCCTCGGCGCCGACCCGGAAGAAGGCCCGGAAGAGGACGCCGGTGACGATCGGCATGGCCACCGCGAGCACGCCCGGCGCGACCATCTCCCGCAGCGCGCCGCGGGTCACGATGTCGACGCAGCGCCCGTAGTCGGGCCGCTCGGTGCCCGCCAGGATGCCCGACTTCTCCTTGAACTGCGCGCGGACGTCGTTGATGACGTAGTAGGCGGCCTTGCTGACCGCGCGGATCGCCAGCGCCGAGAAGAGGAAGACCAGCATCGCGCCGAGGAGGCCGCCCACCCAGATCTCGGGGCGCGCAATATCGACGCTGGTGATGGGGAACCCGTAATTCCGCACTTCGTCGAGGTACGCGGAGAAGAGGAGGAACGCCGCCAGCGCGGCCGAGCCGATCGCGTACCCCTTGGTGAGCGCCTTGGTGGTGTTGCCGACCGCGTCGAGCCGGTCGGTCTTCTTGCGGATGTCTTCCGGCTGCCGGCTCATCTCGACGATGCCGCCCGCGTTGTCGGTGATGGGGCCGAAGGTGTCCATGGCGAGGATGTAGGCGGCCGTCGCCAGCATCCCCATGGTCGCCACCGCCGTGCCGAAGAGCCCGGCCCCCTCGATACCCGTCCGCTGGCCGAGGAAGTACGACACCAGGATGGCCAGCGAGATCACGATCGTCGGGATCGCCGTGCACTCCATCGCGACTGACATGCCGGTGATGATGGTGGTGGCCGGCCCGGTCTGCGACGACTCCGCGATCTCGCGTACCGGCCGGTAGCTGTACTCGGTGTAGTACTGCGTGATGTAGACGAAGGCCTGCGCCGTCGCGATTCCCACCAGCCCGCAGAGGAAGAAGAGGACCCACGCGTTGGGTCGCTCGGCCGCGTAGAGGAGCCAGCGGGTGGCGGCGCCGAAGCCCACGAGCGCGAGGACGGCGGTGATGTAGTAGCCCCGGTTGAGGGCCCGCATCGGATCCTCGCGCTCGTCGGTGTGCACCGACATCACCCCGATGATCGAGGCGATCAGGCCGAAGGCGCGGGCGACCAGCGGGAAGAGCATCACGCCGAGGATGCCGGCGGCGAAGTGGACGTTGGCGCGCGACGCCGCGGCGGCGAGCGATGCCCCCAGGATCATCGCGCCGATGTTCTCGGCCGCCGTCGATTCGAAGAGATCGGCACCGCGGCCCGCGCAGTCGCCGACGTTGTCGCCCACCAGATCCGCGATCACCGCCGGGTTCCGGGGATCGTCCTCCGGGATCCCGGCCTCGACCTTGCCGACCAGGTCGGCCCCCACGTCGGCCGCCTTGGTGTAGATACCGCCGCCGAGCTGCGCGAAGAGCGCCACCAGGCTCGCCCCGAATCCGTAGCCGACGATCAGCAGCGGGATCTTCTCCGCCTCGACCCCGAAGCGACTGAGCACGAAGAAGAGGCCCCCGACCCCGAGCAGGCTCATCGCCACCACGAAGAGGCCCGAGACCGCCCCGCCGCGCAACGCGATCTGCAGGGCCCGGTTGAGGCTCGTCCGCACCGCGGAGGCCGTGCGCAGGTTGGCACGGATGGACACGAACATGCCGATGTAGCCGGCGATGCCCGAGCAGAATGCGCCGAACATGAAGGCGAGCGTGGTCGCGATTGCCATGTTCATGGGCGTCGCCGGATCGTGCGACGTGGGCGGGCGGACGACGGCGTAGAGCAGGAAGATCAGCACCGCTACGCCGAGACCGATCACCAGGATGGTCCGGTTCTGGCGGCGGAGAAACGCCTCGGCGCCTTCCTTGATGGCCGAGGCGATGCTCTGCATCTCCGGAGTCCCCTCGTCCGCCGCGAGCACCTGCGCCGCCAGGTACCACGCGAAGGCGAGCGACAACACACTGATCAGGATCACGAGCAGGATCATGCCCTCACCTCCACCGGTTGAAAAAGCCGCTGTTCCTACCGTGTGGCCCGGGGGCGCTGCAAGCGCCGCGAGGCTGGCGCGAGGAGCAGCGGCGCCAGCCCACCCCGGAAGGTGGGGCCCGCGGCCGCACGCCGCTCGGGAACACGGATCCGTCGGCCCAGGGCCGCCAGCTCGTAGAGGGCCCGCACGACCACGTGCGGGGCGGCGCCGGTGGCCCTGCCGAGCTGTCGCGTGCGGTGCGAGACGGGGACCTGGCGCATCCGGAAGCCCTGGCGGAGCGCCTTGCCGAGCAGCTCGGCCGAGAGGAGCGCGCCGCACGATTCGAGCGTCACCACCCGCAGCACCTCGCCCCGCACGAGCTTGAAGGCACAGTTCACGTCGCGCACTCGCACCCCGAGGAGAACGCGTACGAGTACGTTCCAGATGACGCCGTAGAGCCGCCGGAGGACGGGATCGGCCCGCGGCGTCCGGTAGCCCGCGACCATGTCCGCATCACCGACGGCCGCCACGAGGCGCGGGAGCTCGAGCGGATCGAGCTGACCGTCGCCGTCGAGGAAGACGCACCACGGCTCGCGGGCGGCCGCGAAGCCGGCGCGGAGCGCGGCGCCGTAGCCCCGGTTGATCGGATGCCGGATCACCCGCACCCCCGGCCTCCCCGCCACCGTCGCTCCCGTCCCGTCCGTGCTGCCGTCGTCGACGACGATGACCTCGTGGCGCCCCGCCACCGCGGGCAGCACCGCACACAACGCATCGACGACCCGCCCGATGTTGCCGGCCTCGTTGTAGGCCGGGACGACGGCCGAGAGGCCGTGGAGCCGACCCGTGGAGGTCATGGGGCGGCTTCGGGCGGCACGGCTTCTCCTCCCTCGCCGGGTTGCTCGGAAGGCCTGATCACCGGGATCTGGGCCGGGGGCGGGCCAGGGTCCTCCGTCGGTTCCTGGTGGTGGAGCTTCCGCGCCGCCATCGCCTGCCGGATCCGCAGGAGGCCCTGGATCCGCTCCGCGAACGCGTCGGTGACCTCGCGCGCATCGTCGCGTGTCCGGATCACGTACGGGGTGATGAGGAGGATGAGCTCCGTCCGCTGGGTGTTGTCCTTGGTGTTGCGAAAGGCGACGCCGATCACGGGGATGTCCATGAAGAACGGGACCCCCGAGCGCGTGTGCGTGACCTCGTCGTCGATGATTCCGCCGATGATGACGCTCTCGCCATCCTGGACGACCAGGGTGGTCTCGGCTTCTCGGGTCGAGAACGACGGCGAGTTCGTCGAGCCGAAGCTCTGCTGGCCGACGGCGCTCACCTCCTGCCGGATCTGCATGTTGACGAGCCCCTTCGAGTTGACCTGCGGCAAGATGGTGAGGATCTTCCCGGTGTCGCGATACTGCACGGAGTTGATCGCGGCCCCCGGTGTGCCCGTGATGCCGGTGGAAGTCGCCGTCGAGGTGAGGATCGGGATCGAGTCGCCGACCAGGATGTGCGCCTCGCGATTGTCCGCCGCGATGATGTGCGGCGCGGAGAGCATCTTCACGTTCGTCCGTGCCGCGAGCGCGGTCAGGAAGACGTTGAAGTTGCCCTTGTCGGTGATGACCGCGAAGGCACGGTCCGGCGTCCCCGTGGGGACCCGGGGAGTCTGGGGGAAGAGTCCACCCACGGAGTTGGAGCCGCCTGTGGTGAAGATGTTCTTGGTGGGATCGTTGCTCGGGAACGCGTTGTTGAGCGCACCGGAAGCCACCGACCATGCAACGCCGAACTCGAGATCCTTCGTGAGCGCGATCTCGGCGATCATCACCTCGAGCAGCACCTGCCGGGGGACGACGTCGATGCGCTTCAGGACGTCGAGGATGAGCTGGTAGTCACGTCGGGTGGCCAGGATGACGAGGGAGTTCGTGACCTCGTCGGCCACGATGCGCACCTCTTGCTTGAAGATCGGAGGCGGCCCGCCGCCCGGCGCACCCGGGGCCCCCCCCGCCGCCGCGGCTCCGCCGGGCAGGGAGATACCGTGAGTACCCTGGGCACCCAGCGCTCCTGCCGCTCCGACCGCGCCGCCCGCAGCGCCTCCGAGCGCCCCGCCACGGCCACCCAGCCGACCGCCGGTGGCCCGCCCACCACCACCCAGGGCACCCGGCTGCCCCCCAATGGCGCCGGGGGTCTGCTGCGCGAAGGCGGCCCCGGCCTACCCGGCACCACCGACACCACCCACACCACCGATACCACCGGCGCCACCGAGGCCGGTCCGGCGCCCGCCGGCACCGCCGATACCCCCGCGTCCACCCGACACGCCACCGGCACCGAAGAGACCCACGCCGGCCGGCGGAGCGCCGGGCGCACGGCCGCCAAGCCCGCCGCCACCACCCGGCCCGCCACCGAACAGCTCGTTCAGGACGTCGGCCAGGTCGGCTGCCTTGGCGTTCTCGACGTTGTAGACGAAGGTCTGCCGCGAGCCGCTCTCTTCCGGTGGGATGTCGAGGAGACGGAGCCAGCGATCGACCTCATCGAAGAGGGCGGGATCGAAGGTCACGACCACGATCGAGCTCAGGCGCGAGAGCGGCACGACGTACACCCCGCCCTCGCCTTCACCGGTGGCGGTCACTCCGTAGGGGGCGAGCACGCCGAGGAGCTCGTTGGCGAGCTCCTCGGGATCACCGTTCTTCACCTTGAAGACGCGCGCGCGCAGGTTGTGGAAGACGTCCGTGTCGAAGCTGCTGGCGAGCTCGCGCAGGCGCCCGATGTTGGACTGGAGATCGGTGACCACCAGGAGATTCGCCCGATCGTAGGAGAGCACGTCGCCACCTGGCGTGACGAAGGGTTGCAGGATGTTCACCATGTCGGCTGCGGCGACGTGCTTGAGCGGCAGGATCTCGATCACGAAGTTGTCCTGCGAGCGCGCCTCGACCTTCTGCGCCTCGCCGCGCGGCACGATGGCGCGGGTCTTGGCCTCGGCGACCGGCAGGATCTGGTACACGTTGCCCACCTTGACCGCCGCGATGCCGTTGTTGCGCAGGATCTGGTTCAGCAGCGGGAACAGGTCCTCGCGCGCGATCTTGCCGGTCGTGCGGATCGTCACCTGCCCCTCGATGCGGGGATCGATCGTGTAGCTGATACCGAGTGCCGTCGCGAGGCTGTGGATCACTTCGCGGATGTCGGCCCGCTCGAAGTTGAGGACCATCGCCTCTTCTTCACCCAGCGGCTGATCGCCCTCTCCCTGCGCCGCGGCGCCAGCGGGCGGCGTGTCCTGCTCGTGCGCCACGGGCGGGTAGACGACGAGTCCGAGCGTGACCATCGCCACGATCCATCCACGCTTCACAAGCACCCTCCTCCCCTCCGGCATCCGGTTGCACGGCCGGATGCCGGCCTCCTCCTCAATGCTGCTTGCGGCCGAGACGCCCGCCCTGCTCCCTTTCCTTCAGCTGTTCCAGCTTCTGCCGGACGTCGCCCGGCAACTTCTGGACGGCGGGATTCTGCGCGGCGGCACCTGGCGCAGGCTTCCCGAGCGTCGTCGGCGCCATCCCGGGGACCGGCACGCCCGCCGCTCCGGGCGTCGGGGCGACCGGGACGGCCGGCTTTGCCCCGATCCCGGCCGCCGTCGGTGCCCCCTGCACTCCCGCCGCCGGGGAGGCGACCTGTGGCTTGACCGCCGGCATCGCGACCCCTGGCTTGACGGGGACCGGAGCCCCCGGACGCGCCGGCGGTGTTTTCCCCTTCTCGAGCGAGAGGGGCATGCTCACGGTGTCCCCCGAGGGCGACGTCAGTACGAGCTGGGTCGCCTCGATCGACTTCACCGTGTAACCGCCCACCTGGTCCCCTTGTCGCAGCCGGCGCTGCTGGTTTCCCTGGCTCGCGTCGGTCACGAAGACCTCGCGGTCCCGGCCGAGGATGCGGATACCGACGACGCTCACTCCCGGCGGGGGACCCGTCTCGTGCACCACCGGACCTCCGCCCGGCGCGTCCTCGGTCGGCCCGCGGCGGCTGGGATCGAAGAGATCCTTGTCGGCGACGGCCGCCACCATGGCCGCGGGGCTCTGTTCAACGTGCGCCGCCGTCTTGTCGTTCGCGCCCCGCTTGCCCTTGCCGTGTGGCTGCTGCTTCTCCGCCTCGTGCGCAGGCGCCGGCTGTCGCGGCGTCAGGTCGACCGCCGGAACCGTGCGCGCCCACGTCCGCACGATCTCGATGCCGAGCAGCGCCACGATCACGCCGAGGAGCACGTTGAGAATCGTCCAGCGACGCATCAGGTGGTCCCCGGCTCGGCGAGCGGAGGGCCCGGCGGCGGCGCCGGAGGGGCCCCACCCGGCGCTTCGCCGGGCGCGGCTTCGGCCGGCGCGCCCTCACCTCCACCGGCAGATGCCTCCCCTTCGCCCGGCCCCGCAGCCGGCTCCCCTTCCCCTTCGGCCGCCTCCACCTCGGGCGCCTTCGCCTTGGCTTCCGCGAGGAGATACCCGCTCACCTCGACCGTCGCCGAGAGGGTGCGCGGGCCCTTCGCGCCCGGCACCGCACCCCGTCGGTTCACCTCCACGAAGGGGATGCTGAGCTGCTGCGGTCCGTACTCGAACCCGGCGACGAAGTCCACGAACTGGCGGGGTTCCCCCATGAGCGTCAGGCGGATCGACACCTTGCGGAAGGGATCGGCCGGCTCCTCCTTCATCACCTGCGTGCTCTGGATCGCGACGCCCTTTTCCGACGCAAGGGAGTTGGCCCGCTCCTGCAGCGCGGCCGCGCCCAGCGTTCCGCTGCCAGCCGGGAGCAGGCGCGTCTTCGCCTGCGTGAGGTGCTGGCGGAGCTCCGCGCGCTCGGTGCGCAGGGTCTCGACCGCACCGATGAAACGCGCGGCCCGCTCGAGCTGCTCCTGACCCTCGGCGATCTCCTCCGCCACCCGCCGGCGGTAGTCGACGATCGGGTCGACGATGCCCACGAAGACGATCGTGGTCCCGAGCGCGCCGACGAGCCCGAGGATGATGCGCCGATCCCGCAGGGAATGCGTCGCGTACCAACGCTGAACCGTCACCCACAGCGCGCGCAGATCGAGGTTCATTTCTCGATCTCCGCCACCAGCGAGAACCGGTCCTTGTCCCCCGTCCGCGTCGTGGGGGAGGTGAAGCTCACGTTCTTGTAGTGCTTCGACTTCTCGAGCGCGGTGATCAGGTCGGACGCCGAGCGCGCGAACCCGTCGAGCGTCAGGCGATCGCCGCGCAGGTTGAGCGCCGTCAGGTACGCGTCGGGGGGGATGATGTCCGCCAGCTCCTTGAGGAGCACGGTCACGCGCCGCTCGTGGCCGGGATCGAGCACGTTGATCTGCTTGCGCAGGTCGGCGATCTCGTCCTGCAGAGCCTTCGCCTCGCGCACCTGCGGCTGGAGCGTCTCGAGCTGCTCCCGCACCTGCCGCTGGAGGAGCGCGTCCTTCACCAGCGCGCTGCCGCCCCAGAGGAGGAGGAGGACGCCCGCGAGCGCCACCAGCACGACGGTGGTGAGCGAGAGACCCTCCTCGTAGCCCCGCCTGCCCTCGGCGGGCAGCAGGTTCACCGGTACCGTCCCCTCGCGCACGGCACCCAGCGCCGCGCCGACCGCGGGCAGCAGCGCAGGCTCGGCCGTCTCGAAGAGCGCGGGAGGCGCTTCGAGCCGGCCAGCCGCCAGCCCGACGAGATCGCCTTCTCCGAGCGCCGGCAGCACCGGCCCCGACCCGTTCGAGAACTCCCAGCGGTAGAGCTGGACGTCGTCGGGGGACACCAGGCCGTCGGCCAGCTGGCGGGCCAGCGAGCGGGAGAGCTCCGCCGGCACCGTCCCCCGGTTGGGCGGGAGGAGCTGGCTCGCGACCAGGCGACCGCCCCGGAGGAGGGCGAGCTCCACCCCGTCGGCACCCCCGAGCAGGAGTGCGATCGGCGCGACCGTGTCGCCCCGGCAGAAGGCCAGGTAGTCGGCGATCGCGGTCGACGCCAGGATGATGCCGCGCGGGCGGACGAACGCATCCTCGAGCGCCTCGAGGTGGCTCCGCACGACCTCCCGCGGGATGCACATGAGCAGGACCTCGAGCCGGTCCTCGCCGATGTCGCGCACGGAGAAGTCGAAGTACACCTGGTCGCGGGGCAGCGGCACGAGTCGCTCCAGCTCGTAGTCGAGGACCTGGGCGAGGTTCTCCTTCGCAGCCGCGGGAAGGATGACGCGGTTGAAGGCGGCCGCGGCGCGCGGCACGCAGAGATAGGCGCGCCGGGTGTCGACGCGATGCTCGCGGGCGAACGTCGTCACCGCCTGCGCCAGGGCCTGACGGCGCTCGGCCGTGCGGTCGACGGTGGGCAGGGGAAAGGTCGCCGCGTTGCGCAGCGCGACGCGGAAGAAGCGCTTGGCGACGTGGGCGAGCGCCACCTCGTGTGCGCCGACGTAGATCCCGAGGCCGTCCAGGAAGTCGGCGCGTCGGAGGCGCTGCGACAGCTCCCCGATAGTCATGCGTCTCCCCCCGTCCCCGCCCCTCCGTTGCCGGGCAGCGGCGCCACCCAGGGTGCGCGATCGAACCAGCGCAGAATGCGTACCCCGTCGCTCGCCTGCGAGCCGACGTCGGCCACGCACGCCACCCGCGACTGGTTCCGGGTCGCCTGCGTGTCGCCGCGCGCCTCGACGTAGATGACCTGCGCCTCGTGCTTCTCGGCCGTGATGAGCGAGGCCAGATGCGGGTCGGCGGCCGTGAGCTGCGCCTGGATCTGCGGCAGGAAGCCCGGCCCCTCGGTGTCCCGGCTGGAGACCAGGTCGGCGGCTGCCGCCGCGTCGAGCCCGAGCAGGACCTGCAGGACGGCGGGGGGCGCGGTGAGGGGGTTGATGGTGGGCTCGCGGTTGAACACGGACACCACATCGCGCAGGCCGGGAACACCGTCGTCGGGGGAGCCGTAGTAGATGTCGGGGGTGATACCGCGCACGCGCAGCAGCTCGTCGGGGGAGTCGAACCAGCTGTCCTTGGCGCGGTAGGGCGGCTGCCGCTTCATGTAGAAGTCGCTCTCCGCTCCGTGCAGCCCGGGAATGTGATCGGGGTCTCGCCAGTCGACGATCGAATCGACTATGGTGGCGATCTGCTCGCTCCCCCGCCGGTCGACGCTGGCCGTCATGTTGCCGCCCTGGACGATGTAACTGACGATCCGGGTGAGGAGCGCCGGGTCCGACTTGTTGAGCGAGATGCGGCCCCCCTCGTCGGTGACGCGGACGGCGTACCCTCCGCCGGCAAAGGTACCCTCGTGCCACTGGCCGTCAGGGGGCACCGCGGCCTCACCCTGGTCGTCGTCATCCACCTGGGCCGGCTTGGCGGCGCCCGAACCGGGGTTCGCGTGCTCGAAGGCCTGCTGGGCATCGAACAACGAGCGGTTCATGCCGGCGAGCGCCAGGTAGTAGCCGCGCGTCTCCTCGGCGAGGTTCACCGCAGCCATGGCGTCGTCCCGCATGTACTGGGCGAAATCGAGGGCGAGCACACCGAGGATCATGAACACCCAGACGACGAGCAGGAGCGCGATGCCCCGCTCGCGAGGGCGATCCAGACTGATCTTGGGCGTGATCATGTCGGCCTAGTTGCCCCCAGTGTCGGTATCGCTGTCGTTGTCGTCCTCGTCCTCGTCGCCCGCCTCGGGGAGGTCCTCCTCGCCCACCTCGCCCGAGTTGTCGCCGAAGGTGGTGGCCATGAGGGGGATCTCCTGGCCCCAGGTGTCCACCTCGAGGCCGGGCAACCCGTCGACCAGCACCCGAACGGCCGCGGGGAGCATCTCGTCCTCGAGACCGTTCCACTCCTGATGCCACTCGGTGTCGGCGCCGTCGTTCATCAGGTACTCGAACTTGAGCGAGTGGAAGTTGTCGAGGAGGACGGTCGCATGACCGTCGGCTCGCTCGACGGGGCCCCGTCCGAGCGAGTCGGGGGAGAAGAACCGGTTCTCGGTCATCAGGAGCCGGGGCGGGTCGTCGACCACCTGGTAGACGACGCGGGCGAGCCCTCCCCCGCCCTCCTGACCCGCCGCCGTGACGAAGGTCATCGAGGTCGCGCTGCCCATGAAGTACGGATAGACCTCGTCGTCCCGGTTACGCGCCGGGTACGGCACCGCGGACTTCACCTGCCGGATGAGGAGGTCGCTCGCGACCCTCAGGCGCTGGGCCGTCACCACCGCCACCTCCCCCCGCTCCACCGCACGGACCCCCAGATGAAAGGCGCCGTAGCAGATCGCCGCGACCAGTGCGAGCGCGGTGAGGGCGAGGACGACCTCGATGAGGGTGAACCCGTCTCTAGCCTTCATTCTCGGAGGCCACCCGGAGGCTCTTCAAGGTATAGGTCTTGGTGCCGAGTCCGTCCTGCCAGCTGACGTCGACCTGCAGGTAGCGGAGGGCCTGGTCAGAGGAGAAGTCGAGGGCCTTGGTGTCGATGCCCTCGTCCGCGCCCGCATGGCGCACCAGGATGTGGGTCTGGAACCCGTCCGCGGTGGTGCGCTCCTCGCTGTGGTCGACGATCTCAGGCTGGAAGAGCAGCGCATCCATGGCGGCCCGGGCGTGGAGGATCGCGCGGCTCTCCCGGGTGGCCCGGTCCTGGAGCCGGAGGCTGCCGCTGAAGATCTGGAGGCAGGTCACGATGCCGACCCCGAGGATGGCGAGCGCCACCGCGATCTCGAGCAACGTGAATCCGGCTGCCGACGGCCGCCTCATCCGCTCACATCCGCGACGTGAATCGAGCCGACCAGCGGATCGAGCGCCACCCGGATGCGGTTCTCCATCCGGTGGTTCCGGCTCGCCAGCACGATCTCCGCCCCGCTCGTGCTTCCGTTGGGGAAGAAGAGTACCTGCACCCGGCCATCGCCGATGGGGACCCCGCCCTGCACGTCCTCGATCACGGCGCGGTCGGTCAGCACCGCCCAGCGGGCCCAGCCGGTGGTGTGGATCTTGTTGCCCACGGGATCGATGATGAGCTCCTGCGGCTCCCCCAACCCCACCGCCTCGCCCCGGCAGAAATGCATGGTGGAGGCGATCTGGCGCGCCGCCCGGCGTACCTCGCGGGCCTCGAATCCCGCCTCCATCATCGGGACAGCGAGCACGCTGCCGATCGCGATGATGAGGAGGACGATCGTCATCTCGATGAGGGTAAATCCCCGGGCGCGCTCGGGAGGCTCGTACGCTCCTGCGCACGCGGCCCCTCCGAGACTCATGGAAGCCAGGGGTTGTGTGGGGCGGCGTCTCACCCGGCGTCGCCCTCCCAGCTCGTGACGTCGCGGTTGTCGCCGTCGCCGCCCGGGGCGCCGTCGGCCCCGTAGGAGAAGAGGTCATAGGGCCGTCCCGCCTCGCCCGGGCTCCGGTAGAGGTACGGATGATCCCACGGGTCCTTGGGAAGATCCTTCTTGAGATAGGGCCCATCCCAGCGGTCGGTCCCGAAGGGGCGCTGCCGGAGCGCCGCGAGTCCCTCCTGGGTCGTCGGGTAGCGGCCGACGTCCAGCCGGAACGTGTCGAGCGACGTCCCGAGAAGCTCGATCTGCGCGCGCGCGGCCTTCACCTTCGCCTTCTCTTCCTGGCGGATGAAGCGCGGGCCGACGAGCGCCATCAGGAGTCCGATGAT